>Ga0105048_10003614_pt1 | contig 25342 bp, 17 predicted proteins | sample MAT05_FD_78382 | JGI IMG/M metagenome (GOLD analysis project Ga0105048, IMG submission 78382) | Freshwater microbial communities from Lake Fryxell liftoff mats and glacier meltwater in Antarctica - MAT-05 | ecosystem: Environmental > Aquatic > Freshwater > Ice > Liftoff microbial mat | place... | reverse complement strand
TTCCTGATGACGGTGCTGGGCGGCGACGACACGGGCGGCATCATCTGGAGCCCCGAAGTCATGCGCCGCGCACGCGACACAGGCCTGTGGCTGGGCAAGGACAACCAGATGATCGACGTGCCTGCGGGCAGCCCGGCGCCATCCGAAGATCAGCTGTTGCCGCTGACGCCGCCCGAAGAAGTCCACGCCCTGCGGCGCTGGACCCCGGCCGAATTGATGGCTCGCGCCGTCAAGCCAGCGCAACGTGACTTCCGCACCGCCACCCTGGATGCGGTGTTGCCCGGCCGCGGCTGGATGCTGGCCCCGGTCATCGGTTTCGGCCTCAGCCAGCACCGTGACCACCGCCCGGCGGTCAGCGAGCCGCAAGGTTTCTCCGTCGAGTGGATACAGCTGCCGCCAGGTCAGCGCAGCGCCGCCTTCACGCTGGACGAAGTGGCTGTGCTGGTGCACGCGCAGGGTCCTCTGATCGTGGCGTTCAACGACGGCGACGCGTCGGTGAGCGCGCCTCTGGGCGCCTGGGATACCTTGTCGATACCCGCCGGCACGCTGCGCCAATTCATCAACACCGGCACCGAGCCAGCCTACGCGCTGTTGATCGTCAACGGCGACGCACCCAAGCGCCCGCAGTTTGACGCCGCCGTCCATGCGCAGGCCGAAGCACTGGACATGGCGCTGGACGCCGGTGGCCACCTGGCGCGCAAAAGCCTGCTTCCGCCCCTGATGGGGGTGTAGATCAACTTTGAACAATTGAACAAGTCCGGGCACCGCGCATGCCGCCGCTGATGGCCCTGCCCGGCACGCTGCTGGACGCAAGCAGCTTGGCGCCAATGCTTGTCACCCTGCGCCTGCGCGCCCAAACCGTGCTGTTGGGCGAGGCCGAGACCCTTGACCTTGAAGTGCAGCGCCTGGCCGCACTGGTCAGCGAACCCGCGATCTGGCTCGGACATTCACTGGGCGGCATCGTCGCCTTGCACCTGGCTGCGCGCCACCCGGACTCGGTCGCGGCGCTGGTGCTCATGGCCTCGAACGCGCGTGCAAGCCCTGCTGGCGGCGCTGCCCGTCGCCAGGCTCAATGGCAATTGGCACGGACGCAAGGTCTGCGAGACCTGGCCGCTGCGAAGCTTGCACCTGGCTACGACCTCACGCCCGACGACCCACTGCAAAGTGCGCTGGCCGAGCAAGCCCAGGCGGTGGGCCTGTGGCGCTTCGAGCGGCAACTGCGCTATGCCGACCAAAGGCCTGGACTGTTGGCGCCCATGCTGACGCTGCATTGCCCGTTGCTGGCCCTGTCCGGCGGGCAGGACCGTTTGTGCCCCCCCGTGCAAAGCGACGAAATCAGCGGTTTGTCGACATCATCCCGGCACATCAGCCTGTCCGCAGGCGGGCACCTCTTTCCGCTGCAGCAGCCACTGTGGGTGGCAATACAGGTGCAAGGGTTTCTGGATCGGTGTTTCTCCGCAAAGTCAATATGAACGTGCACGGCCTTCAGCCCGTCATCGCGTCGCGGTCGCCACTCTCGGTCGTCTGCCGGTGGGGCCTGACTGGTGTGGCTCGCCAAGCCATCCAACCCACGCAACTCCGTTGACTTGCCGGAGAGCTGCCCGTCCTGCAGTCAGGTGGACGGCCAGATATTGCCAAGGGTCAGCAGGTCAGCGCTGCTGACTTTTTTGCTTTCTGCGCTGGCCCTGTTCTGCCGCAGGTCTTGATGGCGCCTCTCCGGGTTGGCGAAGACCGATACGCCCGCACGCAGCCCCCTGGATAACAAGGGGCAAGCCCAGCAGATGTCAGCAGATGTTTCGGGTGCCCCTAGGACTAGGGTTTGTGGCGGCCGTCACATGCGCCTAAAACCCAGGCGGTGGCGGCCGCGCCGTCCGATCCACTCCCGCAGCCTTTCAAGGAGAGCGCGATGCCCGCAGTGTTGAACTACCCCGGCGTTTACATCGAAGAGGTTCGCAGCACGGTGCGCACCATCACCGGCGTGGCCACGTCGGTCACGGCTTTCGTCGGCCGCGCGCGCAAAGGCCCCATGGACAACGACGCCCAGGGTTTGTCGCCCGTTCGGGTGCGCAGCTTCGGCGAGTTCGAGCGTGTTTTCGGCGGCCTTTGGGAAGAAGCGCCGATGTCGTTCGCCTTGAACCAGTACTTCCAGAACGGGGGCGGTGAAGCGCTGGTCATCAGGGTGGGCGCTGGTGCATCACTGGCGGCCGCCAGCCTTGCGCTCAACGACGATGTGGCCGCGTTGGCCTTGACCTTGACCGCCGCCAACCCTGGAAGCTGGGGCGCTGGCGTGGAAGTCACCATCGACCGCAACGACGGGCTGGGCGGCAGCCTGGCTGCGCCGCTGTTCAACCTGAGCCTGCGTGACACCACCACCGACGAACGCGAGACCTACTTCGGTGTTTCGCCTGCGGCCACGCACCCGCGCTCGGTACAGCGCCTGCTGGAAGGCAGCGCCCTGGCCCGCGCCACCAGTGCCGGGCCCACGGCCCGCCCAGCCAACGTTGCGGCCCAGCTTCTGGCCGCACCGGCTGACGCCGACGGCGCGGCCGTCACCGCAGCCGAGGTGTTGACAGGCCCCGGACTTCAGGCCGCGCGGCGCGGCATCTTTGCGCTGGACCGGTCCGACATTTTCAACCTTCTCGTCATCCCGCCCTATGCGCCTGGCGCCGACGTGGCCGCGGCTGACCTCAGCAATGCGCTGACCTATTGCCGCGCCCGCCGCGCGGTGCTGCTGGTGGACCCGCCTGCAGCCACCGACACAGTGAACGAGGCCATTGACCACGCCAACGCCGTGGGCCGCGACACCAACGCCGCATTCTTCTTTCCCCGCATGCGCGCGCCCAACCCCCTGCGCAACAACGCGCTGGAAGACTTCGCACCCTGTGGCGCGGTGGCCGGCGTCATCGCCCGCACCGACGCCTCGCGAGGAGTCTGGAAGTCGGCTGCCGGTATCGAGGCCACGGTGAATGGCGCGCAAGCCCTGGCGGTGAAACTCACCGACGGGCAGAGTGGCGACCTGAACCCCCAGGGCGTCAACTGCCTGCGTGACTTTCCCGTCTACGGCCGCGTTGTCTGGGGCGCGCGCACGCTGGCCGGCGCCGACCCGCTGGCCTCGGAATGGAAGTACCTGGCGGTGCGCCGTACGGCCCTGTTCTTGGAGGAAAGTCTGTACCGCGGCACCCAATGGGTCGTGTTCGAGCCGAACGACGAACCGCTGTGGTCGCAGATTCGCTTGAACCTGGGTGCCTTCATGCACAACCTGTTCCGCCAGGGTGCGTTCCAGGGCAGCACCCCACGCGAGGCCTATTTCGTCAAGTGCGACGCGCAGACCACCACGCAAAACGATATCAACCTGGGCATCGTGAACATAGCCGTCGGTTTTGCGCCACTCAAACCTGCCGAGTTCGTGGTCATTCGCTTGCAGCAAATGGCCGGCAACGTGGCCACCTGAATCGAGGAGCAATCACCATGGCCCAGTTCTCCGTCAATGCCAGTCGCTTCGACCCCTACAAGAACTTCAAGTTCAGGGTCAAGTGGGACGGCCGCTATGTGGCTGGCATCAGCAAATGCTCGGCGCTCAAGCGCAGCACCGAAGTGGTGGAACACCGCGAAGGTGGCGACCCCAGCACCGGCCGCAAAAGCCCGGGCCGCACGAAGTTCGAAGCCATCACGCTGGAGCGCGGCGTCACCCACGACACCGCCTTCGAGCAATGGGCCAACAAGGTGTGGAACTTCGGCTCTGGACTGGGCGCAGAGGTGTCGCTGAAAGACTTCCGCAAAGACCTGATCATCGAGGTCTACAACGAAGCGGGTCAGGTGGTGTTGGCCTACAAGGTGTACCGCTGCTGGGTCAGCGAATACCAGGCCCAGGCCGATCTGGATGCGAACGCCAATGCAGTGCTGATCCAGACCCTGAAGCTTGAAAACGAAGGCTGGGAACGCGACTACGACGTGGTCGAGCCCAGTGAGCCGAGCTTCACCGAGCCGGCCTGAGCGTCAACGCGAGCCGTCAGCACCCTGTTTCGGCACAGCTGAAGCCCATGCCGGTCGCCCCTGATGCCACGCCATGACCCTGTCTGACGACACCTGCCTCACGCTCTTCGAACGCGGCGCCGCGCGCCACGCGATCGATCGCGCGCTGCTGTTGGCCGCCAGCGGCGGTGCGCCGCCGCTGGCGGCCCTGGACTGGGCCGACGTGCCCTTGGGCTGCCGCGATGCACACCTGATCGCCTTGCGCCTGGCCTGGTTCGGACCGCACTTCGACGCCACGCTGGCTTGCCCGGCCTGTGGGCAAATGCTGACGCTTTCGTTGGACCTGCGCGCATTGGGCGCTGGGCAGAATGCCGGTGAGCCGGGTGACCCCGCGCCGTTGTTCGCGCTTGCGCCGACTCTTGGGCCCGTGACGTTGGCGTCGCTCGGCCTGAGCGTTCGCCGACCCACCTCTCGAGACCTGGCCGCGGTGGCTTCGGCCCGCAGCGTGGACGAGGCGGCGCAGGCCCTGCTGCTGCGCCTGAGCGATGGCGCCACACCGCAGGGCGGGTGGACGGCCACGCACGCGGCTGCAGCGGATGCCGCGCTGGACGTCGCCGACCCACTGGCGCGCATCAGCGTGGCGGCGCAGTGCGAGCACTGTCTGCATCCTTTCACGATGCCGCTCGACATCGCGGCGGTGCTGTGGGACGAACTGTCGGCGCAGGCGCGCAGCGTGGCGCAGCAGGTGCATGCACTCGCGGGCGCATACGGCTGGAGCGAACGCGACATCCTGGCCATGCCGCCCACACGGCGTGCCCTGTACTTGCAGCAGGTCTTCACATGAGGTGCAAGGCTCTGCTGATGACGATTTCCCGCCTGGCGGGCCCGGCCTCAGGCCGCCGGGTGCCCCCATGAGCCCGACCGCCCAACCCGGCCAGTCCAGCCAAACGGGCCAGAACGACCTGACGGGCCCGACGGGCCCGACGGGCCTGCTGCGCGGCCTGGCCGCGCGCGCTCTGGGACAGGAAGCATCGCTGCGCTCACAGCGCGCGGCTGCACTGCCCTGGCGCGCGGGGCCTGTCGAGCCCGCACCCTGGGTCGCGGATGCAGGGCTGCTGCGCGCAAAGGGCGCTGCGCCACCGGACGATGCCCACGCCCCGGCAGCGACGCCGCACTCCGGCGTTGCGCGACAAGCTGAGCCGCTGCTGCGCGCCACGGCCACGCCCGCCGCAGCTGTCGGTGCATCGGGTACGCCGGCGTCGACGGCCGTCGACCGGCCTGCTGCGAAGGCGCAAGCGTCGGTTCAGCAGCCTGTGCTGGCAGTGCCGCCACCGGGCCGGGCGAAGGGTGCGCTGGCGCAGGCTGTGACGCCATTGGGGCAGCTCACGCCGCCCACGCCACCCACGCCACTCGTGCCGCTGACGCCATCTGCCGAGCGCACGGTAGAGGTGGCCGTGCGCCGCGATCCCGGAGCCTGGGGGCCGGATCAGTTCAACCCCACACCGCTGCTGCCAGCGGCCACGCAGGCTCCAGCGACTGCATTCGCGTCTGCGACGCCCGCGCACAGCGACCGCCGCGCGGCGTCCCCCGCCGCTCAGTCCCCACGCGAAGTGCACATCAGCATCGGCCGCGTCGAACTCACGGCCCTTGCTGCTTCACCGTCTGCCCCGTCAGCGCAGCGACACGCGCCACGGCGCGAGCCAGGCGACGGCCGCTCGCTGGCCGAATACCTGCGCGCTGGCGCGCCCGGTCGCAAGGACCGCCCTGCATGAGCAACGCCCTGGCCCTGGCAGCGGTCACGGCGGTCCTGAAGGACTTGCTCGACACCGGCCTCATCGACCACCAGGTCACGGACACCCTGGGTGCGGGCGTGACCGTCTCGTCGCTGCCGCCCAGCGCGGTGCCGCTGGAAGGCACGAGTGCGGTGCCGCGGCTCAACCTCTTCCTGCACCAGGTCAGCCCCAACGCCGCCTGGCGCAATGTCGACCTGCCCTCGCGCGATGCACGCGGCGGCCCCACCGGCAACCCGCCGCTGGCCTTGGACCTGCACTACCTGCTCAGCGCCTACGGCTTCGAGGAATTGCAGGCCGAGGTATTGCTGGGTTATGCAGTGTTGTTGCTGCACCAGACGCCGGTGCTCGGCAGGGCGCAGATCCGCACCGCGCTCACGCCTTCACCGGTGTCGGCTGCGTTGTTGCCCACCGTGTTCCAGGCGCTGCGCAGTGCCGACCTGGCCGAGCAGGTGGAGATGCTGAAGATCACCCTGTCGCCGCCTTCGGGCGAAGAAATGTCGCGCCTGTGGACGGCGCTGCAGGCGCCTTACCGGCCCACCGTCACGCTCCAAGTCTCGGTGGTCTTGATCCAGCCGCAGCGCACGGCACGCGTCCCGCTGCCGGTGCTGCGCCGCGGTGCGCTTGACGAGGGTGTGGTGGTCACACCCGGCTTGGTACCGCCGTACCCCACCCTGGAAACCCTGACCGTTGCCGCGCACGGCACACCATCGGTCTTGCGCCTGGGCGACTTGGTCGAGGTGACGGGCCACCACCTGGGCGGCACAGCGCGCCGCCTGATGCTGCGCAACGAGCGCTTTGGTGTGGAGGAGGTCATCAACCTGCCCGACAGCACGAACGAAGCCGCCTTCAGCTTCAACGTGCCCGCGCTGCCTGCGGCCTTGCCTTCCGGGCTTTACCGCGTGGAATTGCAAGTCACGCGCCCGGGTGATGCACAGCCCCGTAGCAGCAACGCGTTGCCGGCGGCCCTGGCGTCGGCGATCACCAGCTTCCCGCCGCTGGCCCTGGCGCGCGGCGCCGGCAACGTGCTGGACATCACGCTGGCTTGCGAGCCCGCCGTGCGCGTCGGCCAGAAGGTCAGCTTGCTGATGGATGGGCGCGAGGCGCCCGCCCGACCCTTCGCCGCTGACGCATCGCAGCTGAGCTTTCAATTCGCCGACGCGCCACCAGCAGGCGCCACACCGCTGTTGCGCCTGAAGGTGGACGGCCTGGAAAGCGTGGCCGTGAACCGCCTGGCGCGGCCGCCCGTGTTCTTCAACCACCGCATCACGGTGCCGGCATGAACGCACGCGGGCCGATGAACCGGGGCCGCACGCCGGCTGAGTTGGCAGACTGGGCTGCGGGCCTGGATGCGACCGAGGACAGGACCGTCGGCAATACCGCAGACACGACCGACAGTTTGGATTGGGCCCTGGCCAACCAGCGTTTCCTGACCGCAGAGTTTGCGTTGCTGGCAGCGCGCCTGGGCACGCCAGAACCCGACGCCGGCCCAGCCCCTGTGGCCATGGCAGAAGCCCTGGCCGCAGCCCGCGCGGCGATGCCCCAACCGGCGGCCATCGACCAGATCACGGCTGTCTTTGGCCTGAGCGGATTCGAGCGCCAGGTGCTGCTGCTGCTGGCAGGCGTGGCCATGGACAGCTGCCTGGCGCGCCTCGTACCGCGCCCGAGCTTCAGCGTTGCGCTGTCCGTGTTTCCGGGCGCGCACTGGAGCGCGCTGGCGCCCCTGGCCCCTCTGCGCGCCTGGCGCTTGGTGGAACTGGACGAGACTGAACGGGCCGGCGCACCCGGACCGGCCAATGCACGCCTGCGCCTTGATGAACGCATCCTGCACCACCTGGCGGGCGTGAACCAGCTCGATGCCCGCTTGGCGCCTTTGCTCCAAGCCCAGGCGCCGCCCACACTGATGGCGCCAGGCCATGCTGCGCAGACGGACCGGCTGGCGCTGCTGCTGCGCGCGTGTGCGGCACGCCTGTCGGAAGGCCATTCCGCAGGCCGTTCGGTGGGCAGTTCGGTGGGCCGTTCGGTCGGCCGTTCGGCAGACCATTCAGCAAACCCTGCCAGACCCGCCGTGTTGCTGCTGCATGGACAAGACGCCGACGGCCGCCGAGACGTGGCCGCCGCCGTCGCCACGCGCTGTGGCCTGGAATTGTTTGCGCTGGCGCTGGCCGACATTCCGGCTGCAGCCGCCGAACAAGAGGCACTGGCTGTGCTGTGGCAGCGCGAGGCCGCTCTGTTGCCTGCGGCCCTGCTCATCGACGCCGAAGAAAACGGCCCACGCCCTGCAGAAGGTGACCCCGCCACGGCTGGAGGTGCTGCGGCCAGTGGCGCCACGTTCGTGCGCCGGGTCATGGGCCCTGGCCGCCTCGTTATGGTCAGCGCACGTGACCCACTGTCTGTGCCGGCCCTGGCCCAGGCCCTCATCGACAAGCCCGATGCGGCCGACCAGCGCGCGTTGTGGCATGCGGCGCTGCAGGCTGCTGGTGCAGACGCAAGCCCTGCGCTCCATGCGCAGGTGCAGCAGGTGTCGAGCCAGTTCAGGCTCGGCGCGGCGGCCATCCAGCGCCAGGCCCATGCGCTGGCGCGCCCGTACCCTGCCGAGCCCGATGCAGGTGCCCAAACCGATGTCGATGCCGATGCCGGAGCCGAAGCCGCCAATGTCGACTTGTGGCTCGCCTGCCGCGACCTGGCCCGGCCGCGCCTGGACGAACTGGCCCGACGTGTGCAGCCAAGGGCTACCTGGTGCGACCTGGTGTTGCCGCCGCCCCAACTCGCGGCCTTGCGCCAGTTGGTGGCCCAGGTGCGGCAACGCCAGCGCGTGCACGAGGACTGGGGCTTCGCCGCGCAAGCCAGCGGCCCACGAGGCCTGGGCATCAGCGCGCTGTTCTGCGGCGACAGCGGCGTCGGCAAAACCCTGGCCTCCGAAGTGCTGGCCCTTGAGCTGGGGCTGGACCTTTACCGCATCGACCTCTCGGGCGTGGTCAGCAAGTACATCGGCGAGACCGAGAAGAACCTGCGGCGCGTGTTCGACGCGGCCGAAGATGGCGGCGCGCTGCTGTTGTTTGACGAGGCCGACGCCATCTTCGGCAAGCGAAGTGAAGTCAAGGACAGCCACGACCGCTACGCCAACCTCGAGGTCAGCTACCTGCTGCAACGCATGGAGGCATACCGCGGCCTGGCGGTGCTGACGACCAACCAGCGCGCCGCGCTGGACCCGGCCTTCATGCGCCGCCTGCGCTTTGTGGTGCAGTTTCCGCTGCCTGACGCCGCCCAGCGCGAACTGCTGTGGCGCGGAGCCTTTCCTTGCGCCACGCCAAGGCAGGGTCTGGACACGGCCGCGCTGGCGCGCCTGCAACTCAGCGGCGGCCAGATCCGCAACATCGCGCTCAGCGCTGCATTCATGGCCGCCGACGCCGGCAGCCCCGTGCGCATGGACCATGTGACGCTGGCCGCGCGCCAAGAGGTGGGCAAGCAAGAGCGCACGCTGCCTGAGGCGCAGTTGCAAGGCTTGGCACGGGGCCAGGCATGAAGGTCGTTGTACACATCGACCGCCTGGTGCTGCAGGGCGTGGAACCTTCGCAGCGCGACGCCTTCCTGGCCCAGTTGAACGCCCGCTTGGCCAGCGAGTTTGCCCGACCCGGCGTGGCTGAGGCCTGGGCCACGACGGGGCACCGCGAAACCCTGCGCGTACGTGAAAGCTTTTCGGCGCCTGAAGGGAGTCTGGGTGATGCGACGGCGACCGCGTTGGTGCGTCACGGGGCAGCGCCGTGAGAGCCGCCGTGAGAGCCGCCGCCGGGGCCGTGCAAGCGCTGGAGTCGCAGGCCGACCGCGCTTCGGGTGAGGCCTTGCGCGGCAAGGTGCGCACGCCGCTGTCGGGCGCGCCCGCTTTGGCGGGTGCGCGGGCGACCTTGCCCGGCGGTGGCCAGGCGCTGGATGTGGCGCTGAGGCGCGACATGGAGGCTCGCTTCGAGCACGACTTCTCGCGCGTGCGGGTGCACGCCGACGCCGCTGCAGCGCGCGCCGCCCGGCACCACGGCGCCGAGGCGTTGGTGCAAGGCCACCAATTGTTCTTCGGGGCCGGTCGCTGGAGCCCGCAAACGCCAGCAGGCACGCAGCTGCTGGCGCACGAACTCGCGCATGTGGTGCAACAGGAGCGCGGTGTGCCGGGTCTGCTGCTCAAGGCCAGCGACCCGCCGGTGACGCGGAACTACGACCCCACGCGCGTCAAGATCGAGCCGCCAGGGCATCGCATCAGCCTCGTCGATGCGCAGGCGATGACGGCCCTGTCGGTGACCGACGGCAAGCTCACTGCCGCCGCTGTGCGCGGCGCCACACCGGGCAGCGACGAAGAAATCCTGTTGCACTTCGTCCTGGCAGCGTGGGCGCAGGTCGACCGTTGGGACACAGAGATCGATATCGTGGCGCCCATCGGCTTCAAGCCCGCTGCCGGCGGCGCCGCGCCCAGGGGCAAGGTCACCGTGCGCATCGACGCAGCCGGCAAAGGCGAGGCGGCCCTCGTGTCAACAGGGGAAGTGGTGGCACCGGCCCCTCAGGCCTCGGTGGACGATGCCAAGAAGACACTGAAAACGAGCTACGGCCTGGGTGCCGTGAGCGACGGCGATGCCAGTTGGACGCTCCCTGAGCTGAATTTGGTCATCGGTGCCTTGCAGCGCTTGCCGTCAGCCGACGTCAAGGCCCTGAAGGACGTCACCCTGCTGCGCGTGAGCACCATTCCCGATGGCGACTCGGCGGGCGAGTTCGAGTCCAGCCAGAAGCTGTCGGGCACGGAGGCCACCAGCGAGGCGACGCTGAAACTGGCCGATGACGTGTTCCCTGCCTCCGATCTGAGTTTCGTGGGCGGCGCCAAGAACGCGGCAGCCTCGGGCTACCTCACCGTGCTGCACGAGGTGGGCCATGCGATCGAGGCCAAGGCCTTGGCCGATACCACCCATGCACAGCACCAGGCGACGGCGGCACGCAACGCGCTGGCGTCCGACCTCAACACCAAGGTGGAAGAGCAGTCCACCGAACATGACAGCTATTCAGCCCTGGCTGATGAGTACAACGGCCTGGTGGCCGAGCAAAACAGCCTTGCCGTTGATCTGGCCAATGCGCGAAAGGGCGCCGACAAGGCCGTCATCGCTGCGGCCCAGGCGGCGTTGGACGACAAGCGCAAGGAGTTGAGTGCCAAGCGCAAGGAACTGACCACGCAGAAGGCCGCCGTGGGCAAGGTGGACAAGGCCTACAAGGCCGCGCGCGGCAAGGTGGACCAGGCGTTGGTCGCCGAACGCGGCAAAGCGGCTGCCGCCACGGCCGAAACCGCTTTCCCGCTGCTGCTGGCCGACGCCCACCAGAAGTCGCGTGAGGCTGGCACTTCGCTGCGCGGCGCGCAGGCCGCCAGCCGCAGTGCCAGCGCGGACAGCAGCGAGTACCGCCAGGCGGTGGCGCAGGCTGGCAAGGACCTGGCTGCGGCGGCCGATGCCGTGAAATCCATGAGAGATCCTACGAAAGACGACAAGTCCGCTGAGCTCATCGGTACGGCCGAAGCCGCAATGACCCACAGCCAGACCGAGCGCGAAGCCGTGCCTGTTGGCGACTCCGCACTGGCCGCGTTCGACGGGGTGCAGGCCGCGCAGCAGGCCTGGCTGGATGCGCTCAAAAAGGCGGTGAAACTGGGCGACCGAACCCGCCGCGTGCACAGGTTCATGCTCTTCGTCACCAACGCGAGGATCACCCCGTTCACCCAGTACGCACGCGACAACTGGCCCGACAAACCCGGCGAGTTCTACGCCGAGGCCTATTCGCTGTTCATCGCAGACCCCGAGTTCCTGAAGCGCAACCAGCCGCTGCTGCACGGCTGGTTTGCGGCCGGCAACTACAAGTGATGCGCTGAGACTGCGCCGACATCGCCATGAGCCTGCCCTCCTCCCCCCGCCTCATCAAGGGCGGCCTCGTCGTGCTGGACCCAGCAGGCGCGCGCGTGCTGCGCACCATTGCCTTGCAATACAACCCCGACACCCTCAGCCGCAGCTACCAGGTGCAAGGCGCAGGCGGTGACGGCGGCGCCGAGCGCGCCATGCCTTTCCGCCTGAAGGGCCCGGCCATCGAGTCCATCAAGCTCGAAGCCGCGATCGACGCCACCGACCAGTTGCAGTTCCCTGACCAGAACCCCAACGCCGTGGCGCACGGCATCACGCCGCAACTCGCTGCGCTGGAGTCGCTCATCAACCCCGGCAGCGAAGAACTGCTGGCGCTGGACGCGTTGGCCGCGTCGGGCACGCTGGAAATCGTCGCGCCCGATGCGCCGCTGGTGGTGTTCGTGTTCAGCCGCAACCGCATCCAGCCGGTGCGCGTGACTGACCTTTCGATCACCGAAGAGTCCTTCGACCCTTTCTTGAACCCGCTGCGCGCCAGGGTGTCGCTGGGCCTGCGCGTGATGAGCACCGACGACCTGGGCTTTTCGCACCGCGGCGGCGCCCTCTTCATCAACCACCTGCGCACGCGCGAGGCACTGGCCGCCAAGGCCGGCAACGCGGCGCTGCAAGCCCTGGGGCTGGAGGCCTTGCCATGAACTGCTGGGAGCACCGCGCATGTTGAACGATCCGGTCCAGATGCTGATCGATGCCGGCGCCATTCCGCAGAACCCTTTCGATGCCGCCAGTCGCTACAGCGGCGTGCCGCTGGCTTTGCTGCCGCAGGCGCCGGACATGCCGCCGGTGGCCTACGTGCGGCGGCGTTTCATGTCGCCGCTGCACGAGATGGCGCTGGCTGGAAGGGTCAGCATCAGTTCCAGCGACAGGCCCGACCTCATCGCGCACCGGGTCTATGGCGAACCGCTGGCTTGGTGGCGCATCGCCGACGCGAACACGGTGACAGACCCGTTCGAACTGACCGACACGCCGGGCGCGCGAATTGCGATCCCCATCGTCAACGCAGGCTGAGCAATGTCCACCGCCAACGGCATCCAACTGACGCTGGGCATCGGCCCGGTGCCGATCGCGCCGCCGCGCGAGGTGCTGGAGGCGCTGGCCGCGGTCAAGGTGGAGATGGGCGCGGGCGATGCACCGAACGGCTTCGAGATGAGTTTCGACTTGCCAACGCGCTCACCGCTGCGCACGCTGTTCCTGCTGACCGGCGGCGGCGGCGGGCTGCCCATGATGCGCGTCACGCTCACGGTGCGCATCGGTGCCGTGGCCGAACCCATCGTTGACGGCCTCGTTACCCATGTGCAGATGCAGCCTGGCGACGGCGGCGTGGGCCGCCTGATCGTGCGCGGCAAGGACCTCACGGCGCTGATGGACCTGATCGAGATCCCCGGCCTGCCCTTCCCGGCCATGCCGCCTTCGGCGCGCGTGCTGCTGATCCTGGCCAAGTACGCCGCGCTGGGGGTGATCCCGATGGTCATCCCCAGCATCGTCGACGAGCCGCCGCTGCCGACCGCGCGCATCCCGTCGCAACAAGGGTCGGACTATGCCTACATCCAGCGTCTGGCCCTTGATGCGGGCCATGTGTTCTACCTCGAACCCGGGCCGGTGGCCGGCACCAGCAAGGCCTATTGGGGGCCAGAGATCCGGGTCGGCGAGGCGCAGCCCGCACTGACCACGGGCATGGACGCCCTGAGCAATGTCGAGAGCCTGAGTTTCAGCTTCGACAAGGAGAAGAAGACGATGCCCGTGGTGTTCTTTCAAGAACCCAACAGCAAGGCGCCGATCGGCATTCCGATTCCCGACGTCACGCCGTTGAATCCGCCACTCGGGCTGGTGCCGCCGCTGCCGCCCAAGCTGCGCTACCTGAACGACACCGCCCACCTGGGGCCGGGCGCGGCGCTGATGAAAGGCCTGGCCTTCGCCAGCCAGAACAGCGACTCGGTGTTCGGCAACGGCACCCTGGATGTGGCGCGTTACGGCCGCCTGCTCAAGCCGCGCCGCCTGGTCGGCGTGCGTGGTGCTGGCCTGCCGTTCGACGGCCTGTACTACGTCACCAGCGTCAGCCACGACATCCAGCGCGGCGCCTACAAACAAAGCTTCAAACTGGCGCGCAACGGGCTCGTCTCGACGGTGCAGAAAGTGCCGGTATGAGCAGCCCACCGCTTTATGGCAAGTACCGCGGCACGGTCTTGAACAACCTCGACCCGGAGCAGATCGGTCGCATCCAGGCCATCGTGCCGGCGTTCTCGCCAATCCCCTTGTCCTGGGCCATGCCCTGCCTGCCCTGGGGCGGCATCAACCAGGGCGTGTTTACAGTGCCGTTGATCGGCGCCGGTGTCTGGATCGAGTTCGAACGCGGCGACCCGAATTACCCGATCTGGACCGGCTGCTACTGGGGCAACACGGCCGAGCTGCCGCTGATGTCCAAGGCGGTGCCACCGGGTGTCTCGGGCATCACCTTGCAAACGGCGCTGAAGAACGGCCTCGTCATCTCGGATGTGCCGGGGCCGACCGGCGGCATCCTCATCCAGACCAGCACCGGCGCCATGATTTCCGTCAGCGATGTGGGCATCCTCATCAGCAACGGCAAGGGCGCCGTCATCAACATGGTCGGCCCTTCGGTGGACGTCAATGCCGGTGCGTTGACCATCGTCTGACAACGAGAGCCCAGCATGCCCGGCCCTCTGTTGCACCTTGGCGCCACCGTGTTGTGCATGCACGGCGGCACCGCGCAGCCCACGGCACCGTTTCCGCGTGTCACGGTGTCGGGCCAGCCGGTGGTCACGCTGCCGACGCCGCATGTGGTGGCGGGTTGTGCGCTGGCCGCCACCAGCACGCCGCCTTGTGTCAGTGCGCAGTGGGTGGTGGGCAGCACGCGGGTGCTGGCCGGTGGCCTGCCGCTGGCACTGGCCAGCGGCACGGCGGTGTGCGTGCCCACAGGCACGGGGCTGTTGCCGGCGGCCTTCCAATTGCGCGTTTCGGCGACCTGACGCGCGCGCCTCGAAACGAAGCCGGACCGGAGCCTCCACCATGCCGCACCTGGACTTCCCATACCGCATCGACAACCTGGGCCGCAGCGCGCAGACGCTGGACGACGGGCATCTGCGCGACCTCATCGAACAGGTGCTGTTCACGGCCCCCGGCGAACGCGTGATGCGGCCCGATTTCGGCTGCGGCCTGGCGCAGCTGGTGTTCGAACCCAACAGCAGCACGCTCGCCGCCACCACGCAGATGCTGGTGCAGGCGGCCTTGCTGCAACACCTGTCGCACCTGATCGCCGTCAACGAAGTGCGGGTGTCGGCCGACGACGCGGCGCTGCGCGTGCATGTGGCCTACACCGTGCTGCAGGACGGGCGCGTGCAGCGCGCCAGTTTCGGCGTTCCGGGGTCCGCGCCATGAGGTTCCCCTGCTGCGACCTGCGCCGCCTGGGCCTGCTGCGCGCGGCGGCCAACCCTGCTGTCAACGCCATCGAATACCTCGAGGTGCTGGACCGGCTGGCGCCACCGGGCGTGCCGCGCCAGCAAACGCTGTTGCTGCGGCTGCTGAACCCGGGCTTTGTGATTGCGCCGCAGCAGGTGCGCATCACCGGCGGCGAACGCATCCGCACCGTGCGCGTGCTGTGGGCTGCGCCGGGCAATGCTTTGCCAGCACTCGCAGAACCGTCACTGGCGGCCGCCGTGGCGGCGGCCACCGACGACCCGGCGCGCACCCTGGTGCTGCGCACCGACAGTGCCGGCGATTTTTCGCACTACACCTTGCAACTGGTGGCGGCCGGCGGCAGCACTGCGCCACCGCCGGGTTTCGACCTCGTGCTGTCGGTGCTGGAATTCAGCTTCAAGGTCGAATGCCCCAGCGAATTCGACTGCGCCATGGTGCCGGCCTGCCCGCCCACACCACCCGACAAACCGGCCATCGACTACCTGGCGAAGGACTACCCAGGCTTTCGCCGCCTCATGCTCGACCGCCTGGCCCTTTTGGCCCCGGGCTGGACCGAGCGCAGCGCTGCCGACCTGGGTGTGGCGTTGGTGGAGTTGCTGGCCTACGCGGCCGACAACCTGTCTTACCGGCAGGACGCGGTGGCCAACGAAGCCTATCTGGGCACGGCGCGCAAACGGGTATCGGTGCGCCGCCACGCCCGGCTGGTGGACTACCGAATGCACGACGGCTGCAACGCCCGCGCCTGGCTGCAGCTGCAGGTGCGTGGCGGTGCTTTTGTGCTGGCGCGCGGCACGCCCGTGTTCACCCGCACGGCCGAGGTCGACCCCGGTTTGCGGCCCGACAGTGCCGGCCTGCGCCGCTTGAATGACGCGGGCGCGCTGGTGTTCGAAACCGCGTTGACGCAAACCCTGGATGAGCGCAACAACCGGCTCTTGTTCTACACCTGGGGCCAGGCCGGCTGTTGCCTGCCGGTGGGCAGCACGACGGCGACGCTGCGTGGCCGCCCGCCGCTGGCCCGCGGCGACGTGCTGGTGCTGGAAGAAGTGGCCAGCCCGACCACCGCCGACGAGGCCAACGCCCCGGCCGATGCCGACCGCAGCCACCGCTGGGCGGTGCGCTTGACCCGTGTCGACGCGACCGCAGTCGACCCTTCTGGCGGCCTCTTCGACCACCCGCCGAATAACGCCGCTGTGCTGCTGACGCGCATCGAATGGGAGCGCGCCGACGCACTGCCTTTTGCCCTGTGCCTGGACAGCCTGGACCACCCCGGGCGCGTGGTCAGCGTGGCGCGTGGCAACGTGGTGTTGGCCGACCACGGCCGCACCCGGCGCGGCGTTGCGCTGCCCGCGGTGCCGGTCAGCACGCGGCGCTATGCGGCAGTGTCAGCTGGGTCGGCAGGGTCTGCAGCGGCCGCTGCTTGCGCAACTGAAGGCGGCTGCGACGGGTCGTTGCCGGCCAAGCCGGTACCCGTGCGCTACCGGCCGCCCCTGCCCGACGTCCCCATCACGCAGGGCTTTGGCCTGACCGAGCTTTTGGCGCCCCTGCCCAGCCAGCGCGACGCTCCCTTCTGGCCAGCCAGCCTGCTGCTCACGCTGGACGTGCGCCACGCCTTGCCGCACGTGGTGTTGCAGCGCTCCGGTGAGCCCGGCCTGTGGCGCGCCGTATCCGACCTGTTGGACAGTGGCCCGGGTGGCACCCAGTTCACCATTGAGACCGAGCACGACGGCCAATCCCGGCTGCGCTTCGGTGACGACCAGCATGGGCAGCGCCCGAACCCCGGCGACCTGTTCACTGCCAGCTACCGTGTGGGCAACGGCACGACTGGCAACGTCGGCGCCGAGGCGTTGGCACATGTGCTCATCGACCCCGCGGTGTACGCCGTCAACGCCCCGCTGGCGGCCGTGCCGGACGCCGACCGCATCGTCGCCGTGCGCAACCCGCTGGCCGCGGCCGGCGGCACCGACCCCGAAGACGTCGAAGCCGTGCGGCGCGACGCGCCCCAGGCCTTCCGCACCCAGGAACGCGCCGTCACCGCAGCCGACTATGCCGAGGTGTCGCAGCGCAGCGGCGAGGCGCTACGCGCCGCGGCCAGCTTCCGCTGGACCGGCAGTTGGCGCACGGTGTTCGTCACCGCCGACAGGCCGGGCGGTGCTGAGGTCGACGCGCCGTTCGAGACCCGGCTGCGCCGCCATCTGGAACGTTTCCGCATGGCGGGTTACGACCTGGAAGTGGACGCGCCCCGCTTCACCGCGCTGGAACTGGGCTTGCACATCTGCGTCGCGCCGGGCTACTTCCGCGCCCCGGTGTTGCAAGCGGTGAAGCAGCGCCTGTCGTCGCAGCAACTGGCCGACGGCACGCTGGGCCTTTTCCACCCCGACAACTTCAGCTTCGGCGACCCGGTGTACCTGAGCCCCATCGTCGCGGCCGCGCAGGCCGTGCCGGGTGTGGAGGCGGTGCGGGTCGAACGCTTTGGCCGCCTGGGCAACAGCAGCCCGGTGCCGCTGGAAGAAGGCGTGGTCACGGTGGGCCGGCTGGAAGTTGCGCAACTCGCCAACAACCCCAACTTCCGCGAACGAGGTGTATTGCGGCTGCGCGCCGGAGGTGGCCAGTGAACCCGCTCATGCCCGCGCCGCAAGCCGGTGCACAAGCGTTGCCTGCGGGAAGCGAAATGTGCGGTGCCTGTGACGGCGTGCTGACGGCCACGCCGCGCGAAGTGATCAACCGCAGTGGCTTGTCCGTCTTGAGTTACCGCGTGGGCGAGTACAGCCACTGGCACGCCAGCCTGATCGCCGGCCTGTCGCAGCAGCGCTTTGCACCGATGACCGCACTGCTCACGCGCGACCGCAGCGACTTCACGCTCGGCCTTGTCGATGCTTTTGCCTGCAGCGCCGACGTGCTGTCGTTCTACCAGGAGCGCATCGCGGTCGAAAGCTGGTTGCGCACGGCCACCGAGCGCGTGTCGTTGCAGGAAATGGGGCGGCTCATCGCCTACCGGCTGCGCCCCGGCGTGGCGGCCGAAGCCTGGCTGGCCTTTGCCACCGAAACACCGCCCACGCCGCCGGCCAGCATCAAGCCCGAACCCGGCTCTTTCGTCACCGGCGTGCCCGACACGGTGGTGCTGGACAAGGGCCTGAAGGTCAGCAGCGTGCCCGGCCCTGGCGAAGTGCCGCAAAGCTTCGAGACCGCGGAAGCGCTGCAGGCGCGCTGGCCCTGGAACGCCATGCGGGCCCTGGCCGACGAGAGCCGGCCGCCCGGCTTCGGCGCCCGCGAAGCCTGGCTGGCCGGCACCGCCACGCAGCTGAAGGTGGGCGACATGCTGGTCTTTGCCGGGCCGCAGTTCGAAGCTGACAGCCAGAGCAACCGCTGGGACCGCCGCCTGCTCACCGCCGTGCAGCCCGACGCCGCCGTCGGCCGCACGCGCGTGGCCTGGGCCGAGCCGCTGGGCTCGGTGACGCCGCTGGTGCGCCCGGCCGATCCGCCCACCGTGCTGGCAATGCGCGAACGCGCCGCCATCTTCGGCCACAACGCGCCCGACTGGGCCAGCCTGGGCGTCGAATTCCAGCGCGTCTACGCCGCCAAACATGGCCAGCCCGTGAACAACGAATGGCCCGGCTTCGATATCTTCGCCAGCGGCGGCCAGCGCGTCAGCCTGGACCGTGAATATGCCGGCGTGGTGGCGGGCAGCCTGGTGTTGCTGGACAAACCCAGTTACAGCGAGCTGTACAAGGTCACCGCCGCCGTGCAGGGTTCGCGCGCCGAGTTCGCGCTTTCGGGCAAGTCCACGGCGCTGGCCTTGAGCGGGCAGAACCTGGCCTTGTTCAGCAACGACGTGCGCCAGACCACGGTTTTTGCGCGCAGCGAAGCGCTGGCGCTGGCGCGCGCGCCGGTGCTGACGCCGGTCTCGGGTGATTCATTGCAGGTGGCGGCCGACGTCGCTGGCTTGGCCGGCTTGGCGGGTCCGGCCGGTGCTGGGGGGATTGCTGGCGCTGCGGGTGTTGCGGGCAGTGGCCGCCGCCTCATCGTGCAGGGCCCGCGTGTCAGCGACGGCCGGTTGCTCGTGCACCTGGCCACCTTGGTCTCAGCCACGCCCGCTGCCAGCGCGGCCGACGGCGGCACGCTGCAGTTCACGCCGCCGTTGCCCGAGCCACTGCGGCGCGACGCCACGGTGGTCTACGGCAACGTGGCGCTGGCCACGCACGGCGAGACCGTGGCGCAGGTGCTGGGCGCAGGCAACGCCGGCACGGCCTTCCAGGCTTTTGAGTTGAAGCAGGCCCCGCTGACGCACCGCGCTGCGGCCACCGAAAGCGGCGCTGCCAGCGAACTGACAGTGCGCGTCGGCGACGTCGCCTGGGCGCAGCGTGAATCGCTGTACGGCGCCGCAGCCACCGCCGCGGCCTACACGTTGCGCAGCGACGAGCAGGGCCGTGTCTGGGTGCAGTTTGGCGACGGTCGCAACGGGGCGCGGCCGGCCAGCGGCGTCAACAACATCCGCGCCAGCTACCGCAAGGGCCTGGGTGCGGCAGGCAACGTGCGCGCCGAATCACTCACCCAGCCCGCCATCCGTCCGCTGGGCTTGAAAAGCGTGGCCAACCCGGCACCGGCCTTGGGCGGCACCGACGCCGAAGCGGCCAGCAGCGCGCGGCGCAGCATGCCGCTGGTCACGCGCACGCTGGGGCGCGCGGTGTCGGTGCTGGACTATGAAGATTTCGCGCGCGCCTACGCCGGTGTCGCCAAAGCCCAGGCCCGCGTGTTGTCGCTTACCGGTGGACCCACGGTGTGCATCACGGTGGCCGGCGCCGACGGTGCGGTGCTATCGCCCGCCAACCCGGTGTGGGCCAACCTGCTGGCCGCCCTGCGCGCCAGCGGCGACCCGCATGTGGCGGTGCGTTTGCTGGGCCACCGCGCCAGCACGTTCAAGCTCGGTTTGAAGCTGAAGGTGGGCGCTGCGCATGACACGCAGGCCGTGCTCGACGCCGTGCAGGCCGCGCTGCGCGAGCGCTACGCCTTCTCGGCGCGGGAACTCGGGCAGCCGGTGCAGCAGTCCGACGTCATGGCCTGCGTACACACCGTCGCCGGTGTCGTGGCGCTGGACCTCGACTTGCTGTACGGCGGCAGCGCACCGCCCAGCCAAACCGTGCCCAGCCGCCAGCCGCGCCTGTTGGCGCAGCGAATGGCGGTGCTGGCCGGCCAGCCTCAAGCATCAGAGATGTTGACGTTGGACCCGCAGCCGCTCGACCGTCTGGAGGTGATGTCATGAGCAGCAGCAGCCTGAGCGCAGAGCGCCTGTTCGATCTGCTGCCGGCGCTGTACCGCATTCGAGACGCCGAACATGGCGGCCCCTTGCGTGCGCTGCTGGCCTTATTCGCCCGCGAGCTCGAGGCGCTGGAGGAAAACATCGACCAGCTCTACGACGACCAGTTCATCGAGACATGCGCCGAATGGGTGGCGCCCTACATCGGCGACCTCATCGGCTACCGGGCCTTGCATGGCGCCACTGCCGCCGTGGCTTCGCCGCGTGCCGAGGTCGCCAACACCATCGCCTACCGGCGCCGCAAGGGCACGGCGTTGATGCTGGAGCAACTGGCACGCGATCTGACCGACTGCCCGGCGCACGTGGCCGAGTTCTTCGAGCAGATCGCCAGCACGCAATACATGAAGCACACCCGGCTGCACGCGCCGGGCACCGCAGCGGTGCGGCGCCAGGCCGCCATGCGGCTGGCTCGCGGCCCTTTCAACACGGTGGCCCATACGGTCGAAGTGCGGCGGCCGGCCAGCGGCGGTGGCCGCTACAACATCCCCAACATCGGCCTGTTCCTGTGGCGCTTGCGGCCGCAGCGGCTGACGCGGCTGCCGCTGGTGCCGCACCCGACTGACGCCACCGGCACGCGCTTTCGCCTGAACCCGCTGGGCGCCGACATGGCCCTGTTCCGCGAACCGCAAAGAGAGGCCGGCATCGATACCCTTTCAGAACCGGTCAACGTGCCAGCACCCATCAGCACACGCGGCATGGCAGCGGCGCTGCGTGCTGCGCAGGCCGGTGCCGACGCCGACGCGGCCAATGACACCGACCTGGGCCCAGGCGCGAGCCTGCTCTTCGAACGCAGCACTGCGCTGGGCTGGGTGCCGGTCAGCGCCGCATTGGTGACGGTGTGCGACCTGCGCGATGTCGGCGCCGCCTGGAACCACGAAGACGGTGTGCCCGCCGGCCACATCGGCATCGACCCCGAACGCGGGCGTGTCGTGCTGGGCGCCGGTGCTGCGGCCACCGTGCGCGCCAGCTTCAACCGCGGCTTTGCGCTGGACATTGGCGGCGGTGAATATGAGCGCACACCGGCGGGCGAAGACCATCCTGCGGCGACGCAGCGCAACAGCGCCCAAGGCGGCTTGCTGCAGCCCCACATCGATGCGTTAGCGGCCACGGGCGGCCGCTTGCTGATTGGTGATTCACTCACCATCACCGAAACGCCCGTTTTCCGTGTCGACGGCGTCACGGCGCCCGGTGCGGCAGGCCTGGAACTGGTGGTGGCGGCGCGCAACGGCGCCCGCCCGCTCGTCATGGCCGCCGGCGATCTGGTGCTCGACATCGGCCCGCGCGGCCGCTTGGTGCTGGACGGGCTGGTCATCGCCGGTGGCGCGCTGACCCTGGCTGCAGCGGCCGACAACGAGCCGCGCGCGATCGTGCTGCGCCACTGCACGCTGGTGCCCGGCCGCGCCCTGAGCGAACAGGGCGACCCGCTGCAGCCGGGCGCCGTTTCGCTGTCGGTGGCGCACCCGTTCGCAACGGTCACGCTGGAATCATGCACCGTCGGCGCGCTGCAGGTCGCCACCGACGCCCAGGCCGCACTCACCGACTGCGTGGTCGACGCCAACGCCAGCACCGGCGTGGCCTACGAAGGCCAGGCCGGCAGCGCGGGCGCTGCGCTGCAACTGCAGCGCTGCACAGTGGTGGGCAAAGTGCATGCGCAGCTACTGCGCCTGGTCAGCAACAGCATCGTGCTGGCCGCGCGCAGCCCGGGCGACACCTGGCCCGCGCCGGTGCGGGCCGCGCGCACACAAGAAGGCTGCGTGCGGTTTTCCTGGTTGCCGCTGGACGCCATCGCGCCGCGCCGGCATCGCTGTCTGCCCGACGCCGAGCGGCCCCAGGTGCGGCCCCAGTTCAACGCTTTGCGCTACAGCCAGCCGGCTTACATGCAGCTGCGCGCCAGCACGCCCCAGCCGGTAAGCGAAGGCGCTGATGACGAAGGCGAGATGGGCGTGATGCACGGCCTGGCGCAGCCCCAGCGCCTGAGCAACTTGCAGGTGCGTCTGGACGAGTACCTGCGCTTCGGTCTGCAGGCCGGCGTGTTCAACGCCACCTGAAACGCAAAGCTGCCCGCCCGATCCCGATCCCCCGGTCACGCAATCACCCCGATCACCCGAAAGAGGCCCGAAATGGCAGCCGACTTCTCCCGCATACGCCACAACCCCCTGCTCGACTGGGCGGGCATCGAACTGAAACAGGGCGCGGTGCTTCTAGACGCAGACGCCAACGAATTGGTGGCCGTGCTCGACCGCCGGCTGCGCGCGCTGGCCAGTGACGTGATGGGCCGCAGCACCGTCTCGCAGACGACTCCCGAAGCCTTCCGCATCACCGTCGGAGGCGGCACTTTGCAAATCGGCCCCGGGCGCCTGTATGTCGACGGTTTGCTGGCCGAGAACCACGGTGGCGGAGCGCCCGTTTTCGACCCGCTGATGGCTGAGCCGCGGCGCACTGGCAACACGGCTTTCAGCGCCCAGCCCTATGTGCCGGTGCCGCCAGTCCTGCCGATCAGCGGCCGCCATCTCGTTTACCTGGACGTCTGGCAGCGTTGCGTGACGCATCTGGAAGACCCGTCTCTGGTGGAAAGCGCCGTAGCGGTGGAAACCAGTTCACGCCTGCAAACGGTGTGGCAGGTGCGCTTGCTGGAAAACGTGCCCAGCGACACCGCCTGCGGCAGCGAATTGGCGGCGTGGAACGCACTCACCGCGCCCAGCAGCGGGCGCATGAGCACCGGCACCTTCGCCGTGCCGCCGGCCACGGACCCCTGCGAGCTTCCGCCCGGCGGCGGCTATCGCGGGCTCGAGAACCAGCTGTACCGGGTCGAGATCCACACCGCCGGTCAGCCTGGCGCCGGCGCCACCTTCAAGTGGAGCCGCGAAAACGCCAGCGTCGGCGCCCGCGTGGCCAGCGTCATCAGCGCCAGCGAACTGGAACTGGACAGCCTGGGGCGCGACGAAGTGCTGGGGTTGCGCGATGGCGACTGGGTCGAGGTGCTGGACGAACGCCGAGAGCTCGCGCAACGAGCCGGTGAGATGCGCCGCGTCAGCATCCCCGACCCCAACACCCGCCGCATCATCTTCGCAACGCCGTTGCCCGCGACCATGCTGCCCGCGAACTTCCCCGACAGCAACTTCGCCGCCGCGCGGCAACTGCGCGTGCTGCGCTGGGACCAGTCGGGCCCCATCTTCCGCGTCGGCAGCAATGCGCCGCTGCAGAACCTGAACGACGCCACCGCCAGCGGCGTCATCAACATGCCCGCAGCGGGCGTTCAGGTGCAGTTGGAAGACGGCATCACCGTGTCCTTCAGCAGCGTCGCCGGGCCCGGCTTCAAGGTCGGTGACCATTGGGTATTTGCGGCACGTACCAGCGACGCCTCGGTTGAAGAACGCGTTGCCGCGCCACCCCTGGGCACGCACCACCACTACGCGCGGCTGGGGCTGTGGGACGTTGCCGCCGCGGCCGTCACCGACTGCCGCACACCCTGGCCGCCGCGCCACGCCGGCGCCGACTGTTCCTGCACCGAATGCGTGACGCCGGAGTCTCACACCAGCGGTCAACTCACCATCCAGGCCGCGGTGGACCGCGTGCGCGACAGCGGCGGCACGGTGTGTCTGCAGCCTGGCCTGTACGCGCTGCAAGAACCCGTTCGCATCGCCAACGCGCGCAGCCTGGTCATCCGTGGCCAGGGCCCGGCCACTGTCGTCACGGCCGCAGGCACGGCCTTCCAGATCGAAGGTTCGATGGCCATCGCAGTCGAGAAACTGGCTGTCATTTCGCTGGGCCGCGAATCGGCCATCACGGCGCGTGGCGTGGCCGGGCTGCGGCTGTCTGAACTGGCGCTGCTGGTCCTGGGCAGCAGCGACTTCAACGGCGCCGGCATCGGCTTGCAGAGCCTGTGTGCAGGCGTTGCCATTCGCGACAACTTTGTCGTCGCAACCGACGGCATCCGCAGCGAAGCGGCACCCGGCCAGAACGCGGCGCTGGTGCTGACGGCGGCGCTGCAGGTGCGCGACAACGTGCTGTGGTGCCGCCGCCAGGGTGTGGCGCTGGAAGGCGCGGTGGCGCACCTGTACGGCCACCGCATCGAGGACAACGAGGTTCTGGGCTGCCGCAACGGCGGCCTCTCGGCACTTGGCTTTGCGCTGCCGGGTGCCAGCATGCGGCTGTGCGGCAACACGCTCAGCGTCAACGGGCCCGGCATCGCTTGCGCGGTAGACGGCGCCTGGATCGAAGGCAACAAGCTCACCGGCGTCCGCCAGGGCGAACGCCAGCCCAGCGGCAGCGCCATTGCGCTGGCGGTGGGGCTGGACCCCACGGGCAGCAACCAGGTCCAGGTGCTGGCCAACCAGATCCGCAACTTCACCGAGGCGGGCGTGCACATCAGCGCGCCGGTGCAAGATTTGGTGTGCAAGCTCAACATCATTGAAGACTGCGGCCTTGGCATCTTCATGAACGACGGCGCCGAGGCGGGCGCGGTCAGCATCGAGAACAACCACCTGCGCGGCATCCGCGGCCTCTCGGGCAACTTGGCCGCCGCCGGCCTGGTCGCCGGCATTGCCGTGACGCGCACCGCCACGGCCACGGTGGCTGGCAACCAGGTGCACCGCGTGGGTCTGCAAGCGGGCAACGCGCGCGTGCTGGCCGGTGTGCTGATGCTGGGCGTGCAGCGCTCGCGCATCCATGGCAACGTGGTCTCGCAGATCGGGCCGATCGGCGACTTTGGTGGCATCGCCGCCGGCATCATGGTGCGCGCGCCCTACGAGCAGACGCACATCGCCCACAACCAGGTCGAACGCGACGCCGAGCCGCAGGCCGCAGCCGGCACGGCGGCCTGGGCCGCGTTGATGGTCGACGACGGCAACTTCCAGACCCTGCCTGGGCGTATCGCCGGGCCGCCTGCGGCACCCGCTGTGCCCGCT
>Ga0105048_10003612_pt1 | contig 25347 bp, 23 predicted proteins | sample MAT05_FD_78382 | JGI IMG/M metagenome (GOLD analysis project Ga0105048, IMG submission 78382) | Freshwater microbial communities from Lake Fryxell liftoff mats and glacier meltwater in Antarctica - MAT-05 | ecosystem: Environmental > Aquatic > Freshwater > Ice > Liftoff microbial mat | place... | reverse complement strand
AGTGAATTTTTTATCAGTTGGGCGGGCAACATACTGATCTACCATCATAGGTATTAAAACATCGCCACCACCAAAAACAAAGCTACCAAACCTGTAAAAGTTTTCAAACAAATTATAGGCTTTCCTATTACTCCATTCTTGTTTACGGGCTGTTTCGCTAAGTAAACCTGCAACAATAAATATCGTAGCAAATAACCAAAGATTAGTCCAGCGTATTCTTTTTACAGTAATTTTTTCATTGTTAGGAAATCGTTTGTTACTAAAGTTGGTAACTATACCACCTAAAAAAATAAACACAGGAAATATCCAGGGTACCTTAAAAAAAAGGAAAGTTAATATCATAGCCACAAGCATTATAACCTGCGTTATTAAATTTGTAACAGAAATTTTAAATGAAGTAAAAGCTGCAAATGCTAAAAACCCAATTGCCATTTCAGGTATAAATTTAAAAATATGCGATTCCGCATTAAAAGAATTAGCAGAATATACAAAAAAAGATAATGCACACATTATAATAGAAGCGGGCAATATCCAAATAAGAAGGGTAACTACGGCTAAGGGAACTCCTCCCCTTTTATATCCAATTAAAGTGATAGTTTGTGTAGAAGAGGCACCTGGCAACATCTGGCAAAAAGATATATAATCCATTAACTCTTCCTTTGTAATATCCTTTCTCTTTTCTACAAAGGTTTTCATCATCATACCTAAATGACCCTGAGGCCCACCAAAAGCAGTAATACTATGGTAAAATACTGATTTTAAGAAAGGTATATGTCGTATAAATTTCAAAAGAAAGGCTTTTAAATACTATTTTTTTAAACCAATTTCAATTAACCTTTCATTTAAATAATCGCCTGCCGAAATATCGTCGTAGTGTATTGGGGCAATTTCAGTAACACAACTATCTATACATCTTAAACTCATAGATGATTTTGGATGTAGAAAAAATGGAATAGAAAAACGTGATGTATGCCATAAATCTCTTGAAGGATTTACCACCCTATGCGTAGTACTTTTGAGTTTGTTATTGGTTAAACGTTGTAGCATATCGCCTACATTAACCACAATTTGATCAGGCAAAGAAGTAACCCCTACCCACTCATTGGTTTTGGTTAAAATCTGTAAACCATCAGCAGATGCACCTACAAGTAAGGTTATCAGGTTAATATCTTCATGCTGTTCTGCCCTTATGGCCGAAGCTGGTTCAGATGTAATTGGCGGATAATGAATAGACCGGAGTATAGAATTGCCATTGTAAATATATTTGTCAAAATAAAATTCATCAAGCCCTAAATACAAAGCAATAGCCTGTAATAAATGTGTACCTGATTTTTCAAATGCCCTATAAGCATTATTAAAAACATTGTTGAAATCTTCTAACTGAGCAACAATAACATTATCCGGATAATGCTCTTCAGTAAAACTATCTCTGGCTATTTGTCCGTATTGAAAAAATTCTTTTAAATCTGGCGCAATGCTTCCTTTTGCATGCTCTTTACCAAAACTTGTATAGCCACGCTGCCCGGCAAGATCTTTAATCTCAAACAACTTTTTTTGATCAGAAGGCAATGAGAAAAATTCTTGTGCGTTTTTATATAATGCCGTTATTAGTTCACTGGAAATACCATGGTTTTTTACGGCTACAAAACCAACATCTTCGTAGGCATTACCTAATTGGGAAACAAAAGATGCCTTTAAGTTAATATCATTACTTAAAAAATCGGATAGGTCTACTGAAGGAATCGTCATAGTTAGTTGATTTAGCTAAATTTACTGTAAATTCTAATTAAAAATAATGGAATAAAAAAATATGTATATAAATAGTTTTAAATATATAAAGATATTCAATCTCTTTCTTTTTATTTGCTTAATAACGTTGTTCTCTTGCTCTAAAAAAAATTATATCAATAAACAAATGTATAGTTTTAAAAGTATAGATGGTAAACCAGATTATGCCAATCAAAACTATTGGGCAGCTCATCCATGGAAATGGGACCCATCGGATAGTTTACCAGCACAAAATATAAAAGAAATTTTAAAAGATAGTATTGTTGATATATTTTTTATACATCCAACAACATTTACAGATAACAAAGACGAAAGTTGGAATGCCGCCATAGACGATTCAATACTAAATATAAAAACAGACTATTCAGCTATTTTATACCAGGCAAGTGCTTTTAATGAAAACAGCAGGATATTTGCACCAAGATACAGACAAGCGCATTTAAGAACGTTTTATACGGATAATAAGTTTCAGGCAGGGGTTGCATTTGAAAAGGCTTATACTGATGTTAAACAAGCATTCAAATACTATTTAAAAAATTACAATGCTGGCCGGCCAATTGTTATTGCCTCTCATAGCCAGGGTACCATACATGCAGGAAGAATTTTAAAAGAATTTTTTGAGGATAATCCTTTACAAAAACAGTTGATCTGTGCTTATGTAATTGGCATGCCAATACCAGAAAATTACCTAACTATTATAAAACCATGTAGAGATTCGTTAGCTACAGGATGTTTTGTAGGTTGGAGAACCTTTGAAAAAGGATACATTGATACAAATTATGTAAGCAAAGAAAAATTTAAGAGTATAGTAGTTAACCCACTAACCTGGCGCTTAGATTCTGTTTATGCTCCGGCAACATTAAATTTAGGCGGTGTTTTAAAAAACTTTAATAAAGTAAAACCAAATGCAGTTGATGCTCAAATACACGGGAATATACTTTGGGCGAGTAAACCTAAATTTTTTGGAAGTATATTTTTAAGAGAAAAAAATTATCACGTAGGTGATATTAACCTTTTTTATGAAAATATAAGGGTTAACCTACGTGCAAGGGTTAAAAACTATTTTTATACTAAAGACCATACTGTAAACTGATTTCCAGCATTCTTTTTATTGGTTTTAAAGCCGCAATACGCAATGCTTCATCCATAATTATTTCAGGAGTTTCATATTCCATGCATAGATATAATTTTTCTAATGTATTTAATTTCATGTGGGGGCAGTCATTACATGCACAACTATTATTGGGCGGAGCAGGTATAAATACTTTTGTGGGACTCAATTGCTGCATTTGATGTAAAATACCAGTTTCGGTAACTACTATAAATTCATTTGAATCACTATTTTGAGAATATTTTAATAATTCAGTTGTACTTCCAATATAATCAGCAACAGATAAAACAGCATCTTCACATTCAGGATGTGCTATAATTTTAGCTTTTGGATGCCTTACTTTCAGCTTAATTATTTTTTCTAAACTAAATATTTCATGTACCATACAACTGCCATTCCATAAAACCATGTTTCGGCCAGTTTTTTTATTAAGATATGCACCAAGGTTTTTATCAGGCGCAAATATTATTTCCTGGTCTTTTGGTAAACTATCTAAAATTTTTTCTGCATTACTGCTAGTACAAATAATATCGCTAAGTGCCTTAATACCAGCGCTACAATTAACGTAAGTAATTACTAAGTGATTGGGGTATTTATCTTTAAAGAGTTTGAATAGTGCAGGAGGTGCACTATCACTCAATGAACAACCAGCCTTTAAATCTGGTAGTAGCACTTTTTTAGCAGGATTTAATATTTTAGCAGTTTCTCCCATAAAATGAACCCCTGCAAATACTATGATATCAGCCGTGGTTTTTTCTGCTTGCTGCGCTAAACCAAGACTATCTCCAATAAAGTCAGCAACATCTTGTATATCAGGCTCCTGGTAATAATGAGCAAGTATAACTGCATTCTTTTCTTTTTTTAGCCGATCAATTTCAGCAAATAAATCTATTGATGGATCTACATCAATATCTAAAAAACCAGTTGTATTAATTTTTGATAATGCTATGTTGATATCTTTCATAATAGTCTTTAATAGTTTTTATTTTAAATTAACCTATTAATACTAGGGCTGTTAATATGTGGAAATAAATTTTCTAAAAAATTTGTAATTATTAAAATTACTATCTTATTAACCAACATCCACAAGTAATTAACATTTTATATTTTTTTAAAACTTAGTAATAATACCATATTCCATGTGGTTTTTACGTTTTACAAATACTTTTTTAAACATTGGTTAATAAAAAAGTATGAGGATAATAATTAGTACAAAACTATAAAAAGCAATGTTATTGAAAGTGGTATATCTTATACCTCATCCACAAAATTAGCTGGAGTATTGATATAAAATCAAAGTTTTACCTTAATTATCCCCCAAAAGAAAATGATAAATATTGATTTGCCAACATTAAATTAACATTATTAACACCGCATGTTAATAGCTCAAAAACATACCTGTTATTTATAACTATCCCGTATTAAAGTATAATATAAAAAACACCCCTTAATTATTTTTATAAAAAAAGTAAAGCAGTTATAATAAGAAGCTTGTAAACCTACATGTAAAGCACTTTAGAGCACTTATTTTTAAAAATAGATATAGTTTTTTACCCTATTTTTGCCGTCCATTTTAATTAATTATACAAATGCAGATTATTCAAAACATTCGTGAAAAAGGAACAGCCATAGTAATTGCTGTAATTGCCCTTAGCTTAATTGGATTTATTTTAATGGATGCTAACTTAGGAAGCAGCCGTAACAATGCATCAGGCACAAGTACCATTGGTAAAATAAATGGTGAAACTATTGATAGTAAAGAGTTTACTGATAAAGTAAAGCAGATTGAAGATCAATATGGAGGAAGAGTAAGTGGTGCACAAACTAATATGATACGCCAAAATGCGTGGGATCAATTAGTTGCCGAAAAGGTTTTAATAGCAGAATTTGATAAACTTGGTTTAACTTTTTCTCCAAAAGAATTAAGTAGTATTATGTTTAGTGAAGATGCTCCGCAATCATTAAAACAAGCATTTACTGATAAAACTACGGGTCAGTACGATATTTCAAAAGTTCAACAGTGGTGGCAAACAGCAAAAAAGTCCAAGGGTGAACAACGTGATGCTATAGAGTCTCAGGTTGTTGAACCTATCAAATTACAATCTTTATACACAAAATACAGTAGTTTAATTGCGGCTAGTGGCTACTACCCCACCTGGATGAAAGAAAAAGAAGCAGCCGACAATAAAGCTTTTGCAACTATATCTTATGTAGCTGTGCCATACGCTGTTATACCAGATAGTACAACTAAAGTAAGCGACAATGAGATTATTGAATATGTATCTAAACATAAAGCATTATACAACCAGGAAGGTGGAAGACTTATTGGTTATATAGGATTTAGTGTGAACCCAACAACAGCCGATACTATAAAAACATTTGATAATGTGGTTGCACTTAAAAGCGATTTTTCAAAAGATACCAACGCCAAAGTATTTGTATCCAGAAATATGAGCAGTAAAGATTATAAGGAAGAATATGTATTAAAATCGAAACTAACAATGGCTGCCAAAGATTCAGTTTCTGCCTTAGCAACAAATGCTGTGTATGGTCCGTACCTTGATGGAAAAGATTTTGTACTCGCAAAAATGTTAGCTACCAGGCAATTGGCAGATAGCGTAAAGTGCCGTCATATATTAATAGGTACAAAAGATCCACAATCTGGCCAGCTAACCTTAGCAGATAGTATTGCAAAGAAAAGAATTGATAGTATTGAAACAGCAATAAAAGCTGGAGAAGATTTTAGTAAAATGGTATTGCTATATAGTGACGACGAGGGCAGTAAACAAAAAGGAGGAGAATATGATTTCTCATCTTCACAATTTACAACGCTTGCTAAAGAATTTGCTGAAACTATATTTTATGGAGCTGCAGGAGATAAAAAAGTAGTACATACAGATTTTGGATGGCATTATATAGAAGTGTTAAATCAGAAGAATTTTGAGCCAGCGTATAAATTAGCTTATGTAGCTAAGGAAATTATAGCAAGCGACGAAACAGTAAATACAGCAAGTTCAAAAGCTAATAAACTTTCCGGAGAAGCAAGAGATGCAAAAGCTGTTGAAGCTTATGTAGCAAAAAACGGCTTACAAAAAATTGATGAGCCTACGCTGATAAAAGAAAATGATTATCAATTAGGTGCTTTGCAAGATGCAAGACAATTAATTAAATGGGCTTTTGAAGCAAAGCAGGGAGATGTAAGTGAGCCGTTTAGCGTTGGTGATCAATTTGTAGTAGCTGTTTTAAACAAAATTCAGCCAGAGGGATTACCAGATGCAAAAATGGCGAGACCAATGGTAGAAATGATTGTAAAAAATGAGAAAAAAGCAGCTCAAATAAAAACAAAATTAACTACTACAGCTACTTTAGAAACAGCTTCTGCTGCTTACAATATTCCGTTAGCAACCGCAGGAGCAGACTCTACCCTTACCTTTAGCACTCAAATTATTAACGGTGTAGGACAAGAACCAAAAGTAATTGGTGCATCTTTTAATAAAGCATATCAAACAAAAGTATCTGAACCAATTGCAGGAAACAACGGTGTTTATGTAATAAAAGTTAACACTATCGGTACCAAGCCAGCTAGTACACCAGAAGAATTAACAAGAATAGCTGAAGACAGAGCAAGAACGATTGCTCAGCAAATAAATTCAGGTTGGTTTGAATCGTTGAAAAAATTGGCAACCATTAAAGATGATAGAAGTAAAACAAACTAAATAATAATACTACAATTATTACAAAAGCCGGATAAATTATTATCCGGCTTTTGCATTTAATACCTGTTGTATAGTTAAAAATTTTAAATTTTGTATAATAGAAAAGTTTGCCATCAAATGGCCATGTATAAATTGTAAATTTGTAGCATGAGCGATATCATTACAAATAAAGTTACCGAAAGTGTATTGGTAACAATTAATCTGGAAGATTATTATCCAAAAGAAAGCGTGGAAGTATTTGATTTGAAGGACTATTTATTTATGGGATTAATCTTAAAAGAAAAAGATTTTAGGGAGGCTTTAAAAAATCTTGATATAAATGCTTTTTCGCAAAAAATAGTTACAGTTACCTGTAGTACCGATGCTATTATTCCGGTGTGGGCTTATATGCTGGTAACAAGTTTACTGCAGCCTGTTGCCAGGGAAATATATTATGGTACAGCAGCAGAAGCATCTACTAAACAATTAATTGCAAATATTGCCCAAATTAAGGTACAAGAATACGCAGAGAAAAGAGTGGTTATAAAAGGCTGCGGAGAATTGCCCATTGGTGAAGCTGCCTATTTAGAAGCAACAAAAGTATTAAGACCAGTTGTAAAAAGTATAATGTATGGAGAACCCTGTAGTACTGTTCCTATCTTCAAAAGAAAATAATCCCATTTTATTTTATCCCATTTTTTGGAATGCTAGATGCACTGTTAAAAGGTTTTGCTATAAGTTTATTACTGGTTTTTTCAGTAGGTCCGGTAGTATTTACTATTATTAAACAAAGTATTAATAATGGCAGGGTAGGCGGATTTAGTTTTGTAGGCGGAGTTTGGCTGAGTGACTTATTTTGGGTTATACTGAGTAATGTATTCTCAGAATTGGTAACAGAAATGCTACACTTTAAAAAAGAAATTGGAATTTCTGGCAGTATCTTTTTGATAGCATTGGGTATTTATTATCTCTTTTTCAAAAAAATTCATTTAAAAGAAGAAGAGGCACTTATAAAAATTACAACAGGTACTCATGCAAAACTTGTTTTATCTGGCTTTTTACTTAATTCTGCAAACCCGGCAGTAATGGCTTTTTGGCTAACTACAGCCACCGCAATAGCAGTAACAAACACAGTACAACAAAGAATAATAATTTTTTCTACCGTTATAGTTATTAATACAACTGTAGATGTTTTAAAAGTTTTATTAGCCGGAAAAATTCGAAAAAAACTCAATGAAAAGAATATATCACTAATTAATAAAATTTCTGGTTTAATCTTATTGATATTTGGGGTATTATTGATAGCAGGGCTTTATTATACATCCTAAATGGCGGGTTCACAAAAAATTTCAACATGAAAATTTTACTATTTCTCTTTACTATAATTCTTTCACAGCTTCTTTTTTCACAATCATCAGACTTTCTTTTATTAAAAAAGAATAAAAAAACAATTACAACTTATTTTCCGGGAACCAATATTGGCTTTTTTACAAACACCGGTGCTTTTATACAAGCAAATATTACACAAATAAAAAATGATACACTCTATTTAAAACAGTATATAGTACGACAAGTACCAACCCAGCTAGGCATTTACGTTTTAGATACAGTCAATAGCTATTTATATCAATACCATTATAATCAAATAAAATCTATAGGAAAAACAGGCCGTAGATTTGATTTAAATGGGAGCGGTGCTATTTTAATGGGTGGCGGTGTATTGTTATTGGTGGGAAGTGCTGTTGTGTTTTTAGCAGACAATAAAAATTTTAGTCCGGAGTTAATGGGTGCAGCCGCAGTGCTTACTGGTATTGGTTATTTATTATCAAAAGTAAAAAATAACAGTATTGTAATAAAAAAAAAATATTCTTTAGTTTATGTACAGGCAATAGCTAACCCTAAAAAGTAACCATTATATTGTGATGTTATAAGCGCTAATAAACTATGAAAAAAGCCTGGAGTTTATTCAAAAAAATTCTTCTTTGGTTATTTATTCTTCAATTGGTATACATTTTTATGTGTAAATGGATAAATCCACCTATTACTATAACTCAGGTGGTTAGTTTATTAAAGGGTTATGGTTTACAAAGAGATTATGTATCTTTTAATGAAATGAGCCCTGCTATAAAACTCGCTGTAATAGCAAGTGAAGATCAGCAATTTGCAGACCATGATGGGTTTGATATAAAAGCAATAAAAAAGGCTATCAATTATAATAAAAAGCATCCCACCAAAACAAGAGGGGCAAGTACTATTAGCCAACAGGTGGCCAAAAATGTTTTTTTATGGCAAGGCGGCGGATTTTTTAGAAAAGGATTGGAAGTATATTTTACTTTTATGATTGAAAAAATATGGGGTAAAAAAAGAATTTTAGAAACCTATTTAAACATTGCAGAAACGGGCAAAGGTATTTTTGGAGTACAAGCCGCCGCAAAAGCATATTTTAATAAGGATGCCAAAAATCTATCAAAGGCAGAAGCAGCAAAAATAGCAGCCTGCTTACCTAATCCCAAAATATATTCAGTAATACCATTGAGCAGGTACGTTGCCAATCGCTATGATAATATTATGCAGCAAATGAATAATTTAGATGGCGATGCAGCAATTGATGCTATAGTAAAATAAAAAAGCATCTTACATAAATAAGATGCTTTAAATACTGTTGAGTAGCTGTAACTGTAGCGAATTCACAGCCTCCCCGTTACAAATAACCAATTACAACTGTAAAGTTGAAGTTTAAAATTAATAGCAAAACTTATAAATGTAAGCCCGACTTGCCGCTGATGCTTGAATATAGTCGATGTTACATTCTATAAGCGCCGGTTTAATAAATAATTTTTTAGGGGAAGTGCATTGATGAAATAAAAGAAATTAATTTTCCATCTTTTAGCAGAGAAAGTCTTGCAACTAACAAAACACAAGTATCAAATTCGAACAGATTAATAAAATGATTCTATACATCTAATTAGCTCATATATTTTAGTACTTGGATTTCGATCATGGTAAGGTATATTATCCAAAAAAGCAGTTTCCAAAGCTAATGCTCGTTGTATTGCATTTGATTGTCTGGGAGGCAATAACGGTCTGACAAAGGAAATAAAATTTTGTTTTTTTTTCATAGCCTCTTTGTAATCAAAATGCACATTACCTGTTACAACTTGCATTTCCGGTGATTGCATTGGAAGCGTTTGGAAAATGACAGTGAGCCTGTCATAAATATATCTTCGATGCTGCCATTGACCCGGGGTTACATCTTCAAAATGTAAAAGTATCCACAACTCAAAGACATCATTACTCCATGCTACTTTAAGCCCTGCTGCCTGAGCAGTTTGAATGGCAGTTGAAAATTTAATTTGATATATAGGATTTAAAGCTTCTTGATTTTGCACTTCTGCATCTCTATCATAAATGCACCAAATATTTTGGGTAATACCTGGTGTTAGCTGATATCCTCCGGCAATGGGTTGCATTAAACCTTCATCTAAACAATACTTAATAGTATTAAGGTAATTTGTGTAATCACTTTTTTGATCTTCAACAAAATTTATTTTCACCTTTTTGTCCCTTTGAAAAGAATGAAAGTATGCAGGTTCATTTACTTTGTCTTCGCAAAAAAAAATAAATGTAGTTGTAGTATCTGCACTTCTTTCTTCAGTGAGTACGAGATCCCATGCATCCGGCATATTAAGAATGATTTAGAAGATTATCTGCATCAGTTTTTTTATTCCTAAGATTTCCTAAATAAGGAAGTGCACCATAAAAACCTGCTAAATATTGACGAGCAAAATCTGCATTATTTCTAATTCCTTTTAAATCAGATAATGCATATAAAATAGTTTCCTCTTTGCTGGACTTTTCTGTAAAATAAACTTGATCTCGCCGTAATATTTCAGGGTCAAGTAAGTTAGTATCATGACTTGTAAAAAGTAATTGTGCGCCGGCTTTGTTTACTTCAGGATCGTTGAATAATCCAATTAACTTTTTAAGTAAACAAGGATGAAAATTATTATCGATTTCGTCACTTATAAAAATTCCTCCGTTTGCAAAAATTTCATTGAGCCACCCTATATATGAATAGAATTTTTGAGTTCCCGCTGATTCGTTATCCCTTAGAGATAGTGTAGTGGTTCCTTTCGGAATCCCTTCCTGGTTGTAAATTTGCTTTTGAAGTAATACAACCGGAATGCTAGATTCTTCGCTATCTTCTAGTAAGATACTTGTATAATCTAAGCCAGCTTTTTTTAGCCATTCGAGAACAAGTTCATTTTTACCTTCTTCAAGAAGGCTATTTGTTCGGGTGTTTCTTGAATTTATCATTCTTTGCCTAGGTAAAGACCTAGATCTCATGTCAAACTCTTCTACAGTTATTTTATTAGAAATAAACCCACGTATAGAACTTGATATTCGGCCATCGTATGCAGAGACAAATGTTATAAATAAGGTATCAGTTCTCAACTTTTCTAAAGGTAATTTTAAACCTTCATCAAACCACTCGTTATTATTTTTTATAGCTTGTCCAGTTCGTTTAAAATACCATGTTTCATTTTTATCTGCAGGTCCATATAACCATTCTTGATGTATTTCTCCATTGTATCCTAAAGAAAAACCATAACGGTACCTTTTGGTATTTATCAACAAATAAACTTGGAAATAACCAGCATTTTGGTCTTGCTCATCAGTAAGCTTAAACGGTTCAATTATAAAGTCGGGCACTCCTTCAGATTCTAGCGAACTTTTAACCATTCTCTTAAAAAGGTGAAATGCTTTAACTATATTAGACTTTCCGCTTCCATTTGGGCCATAAATTCCTATCGTTTTTAATACTTTGTTGCCGGATATTTCGGCTATATTTCTATCGTCAAGAAGTTTATTTTCGGAAACTAAATTAGTGGCTCTAAAATCCAGTGTTTGAATTTTATGCAAAGAACGATAGTTACCTATGGAGAATTCTAGAAGCATTTTATTGAAATTTGCTATTTTTAAGCAAATTAAGTAAAAGCAATGAGGTATTTAGTAATAATTACCAATTAGATAGTAATCAATTGGGTAAATCTTTATGAAATTAACAACTCTTGAAGGGTTTACAATAACCTACTCAGCTTCAGCTACAACTTCTGTTACTTCCGGTATCATCCGCTTCATCATTCCTTCTATACCAGATTTAAGCGTAATCATGCTACTTGGGCAACCACTACAACTACCTTGCAACATAAGATTTACCCTTCCTGCTTCATAACTTTTAAATTGTATTGCTCCGCCATCCATTTCTACAGCAGGTTTTACATAGTTTTCAAGCAACTCTTTTATGCGCTTCACTATATCATCATCATCAGCACTTACCGTGTTGCTGCTTTCTTGTTTCATATTGGCAACAGCCTCTTCATTAACTACAGCTTTGCCTTCCTCTACATACTCCTTTAAAAATTGTTTTATGGTTGGTATTACATCCTGCCAGTCATCTGTTTCGTTTGTTTTGGTAAGGGTAATAAAATTACTTGCAATAAATACAGATTTTATAAACGGAAAAGTAAAAATTTCTTGCGCAAGCGGCGATGGTGCTGAGCTTCCTTCGTCAGGAAAGTCGATACTTTTACCCGGATACAATAATTTGTTTGCAACAAATTTCATTGTTTCGGGATTGGGTGTCATTTCCGTATATATACTAATAATGGTGCTGCCTGTTTTTATCATGATATTCTGTTTATTAATTCATTACAAAGTTAATGCTTACCCTTGCAAATTGTTTTATTTACACATCGTACGCTACTTTTTGGCGGTAATAATTTCTTAAATCGCAAATATTATCCCGTAATTTTATTTTTTTTAACTATATCTAATTTGCTGTAACTATCAAATAATTTTACCGGCTTATGAAAAATCAAATAAAGCGTATAAAAAAAACAACTATTTTTCTTTTTTGTTTTATGATATGTACCAATATTTTGGCACAAAGAGTTAAGCGTAAAGGTGTAGAACCAATAGATATATCAAAAACAAAAAAATCAGATAATAAAACACCTGTTTTTACAATAAATCAATTGATGGGTAAATGGAAAGAAGTTGGCAGGATAGAAAAACCCACTTCGCAAATTGCGTTTACAGATACACTATTACTAAACTTTATATCTTCAGACTCTGTAACATCTAAACAAGGCAAACAGGTTATGTATAAAGGAAGTGCCGAAATTGCAGCACCAGGCAATGTACTATTAGTAGCAGGTGATGTTTATACAGTTTTATCAATTGCTGCTGACAAAATAGTATTAGATAACCAGGAAAACTTTATCCATACATTAATAAAAGTGAATTAATAGTTGAATAAACCATCGGGTTTACTTATAATAGATTTTCAATTGCAAAATCTATTACTAACTTTTAAGCTAAAAAAGCGAAACTATTAATCCTCTTCCTCTTCCTCCTCCTCTTCTTCAGATACCCCCCAAAACTCCTCAAGACAACGCCAGTATTTATCTTTTTCAACAAAAAAGCTTGTACTGCTTGTTATTTCTTCAGTATCTAAAAAGTGGTGCAACAGTATAGATGGTTGCTCGTACATTTTGGTGTAAAAATATAAAATGCGGGAGCCTTTAAAAGTTTTAGTTGCAGTATATAATGTATCAGATTGAGTTGTTAATAGCTCTATAACTTTGGTTTCTTCTTCTTGCAAAATAATAAGTGTATCGTTGTCTGGCAAACCATTTTCTGCCGGCGTGTATTCCATTGTAACACTTAACAACCAACCATACACTGGCTTAAAGAGCCAATTTTCATAATTTAGATTAACCAATGCTACCATTACATTGTCTTCTTCATCAACCCCTTCAATAATATTAAAACTATCTTCCGGTAATTCAATTTCAGAAGAATGACATTTTTCTACAAATTCTTTTTCTCGCCAGGTAAGATAATCGTTTAGTTTATTAATAGGTATAAGTTCTGATTTATCTTCCGGCTCAGCACTAAAAGAAAGATCATCTATTTGCGTGGCAGCATTTATTTCACCTAAACCATTTTGAACATATATGCTCATAGCGGTTTGAAAATCTTCTTCTTCTTCAATATTGTACTGTTTGTGTGTAAGTACCAACGAAACTTCATCCGGATATTCATCTTCAACAATAGGATAAAAATGAAGCGTTTCTTCATTAAAATCTTTATCAAACATACGGATAGCCATATTTGTAAGCCCTACCGGTGGCTTATGGGCAGTAAATCGCCACCCTTTTAGTACCGGAGCTTTTTCTATTAGCTCCTGTACTTTTGAAAACAAGGCTATATCTCCATCAGCAGTAATAATAAGCTCTGAAGTATTTTCATCGTATTGCCCACCTACAGCTTTAAGCCATGGGTTATATTTATTTAATTCCTCTACAATGATGTCCAATAATTCATGTGCCTCTTCCTGAGAAATTTTGCTTAATTGTTTAAATGTACCCACATTTTTTACAAACCAGGCCCAAAAATCACTTGCTTCGTAAATACTTGTTTTCTTTTTAAAAATTGAATCTAATAATCCCATTTATTATAAACTGGTTAAAATTATAGAAGATATATGCAGGGAAATTTAACCCTGTTTTATGCTAAAGGCAAAATCCTTAATTTGGCGTAATTCAACATTATTTTCTTTTCGCCATTTATATCAAAAAGAACAGTAGCAATAGGGTTATGTGCAGCACCCTCCATGCTTATTACATCCCCATAGCCAAATTTTTGGTGTTCAACTTTTTGTCCGGGTTGTAAATTACTGGTATCACTTGCTACAAAACCTGCAGAGGGTGTATGTTCCTTTGTTACAGGCTTTACAGGTACCATGTAGGCAGGTTTGCTTTTTTCTTCCAGGCTTGCAGGAGCATTGCCACTCCTGTTCATTCGTTCAAAAGCACTGCCCCATGTACTACCTTGTTTACTTTGGTTACGTATGCCACCACCAGCAAAGCTTTTATCAAGATAATCTTCTGGCATTTCTTCTAAAAAACGGCTTGGTTCATTTTGTTGTAATTGTCCAAAACGATAACGGGCATTAGCATAGGTAAGCCATAGTCTTTTTTTGGCCCGGGTAATGGCTACATAAAAAAGGCGGCGCTCCTCTTCCAGCTCTTCCCTTGTATTAATGCTCATGCCACTCGGAAAAAGGGTTTCTTCTAATCCGCCAACAAAAACACAACTAAACTCCAACCCCTTTGCCGCATGTATCGTCATTAATTTAACCGTGTCTGCATCTTCTTTACTGTTATCAGCATCTGTAATTAGGCTAATTTGCTGCAGGTAAGTACCCAATCCCTTGTCGCCCACCTCCCCATCCTCTTCATTCATGGGCGTTTCAATAAACTCTTTAATAGAATTCAGCAATTCCTGCACATTCTCATACCTTGCCACACCCTCTGTAGTTTTATCATTAAAAAGCTCTTTTACTATAAAAGTGCTTTTGCCAACAATTATCGCCAAATCGTAGGCATTCCTTTTTTGTAATTCGCTTTGAAACATGCGAATCATTTGTACAAAATTGTTGATAGCTTCTAAAGTGCCCGCCTTAAAACCATACAAAGAGGCTTTTTCAAGCACCTGCCATAGGGTAATATCGTTTGTATTAGCTGCCAGTACAGCTCTATCCATCGAAGTTTTTCCAATACCCCTTACAGGATAATTGATAATTCTTTTAAGTGCCTCTTCATCGCTTGGGTTAATTACTACCCTTAAATAGGCTATAAAATCTTTTACTTCTTTACGCTGGTAAAAAGATAGCCCACCATAAATGCGATAAGGTATATTCATTCGCCTAAGACTTTCTTCATAGCTACGGCTTTGTGCATTGGTACGGTAAAGTATGGCAAACTCATTATTAAAAAAATGGTTCCGCAGCTTTTCTTCCTGAATACTGTCTGCAACATACTTCCCCTCTTCATTATCGGTTGCAGTGCGTACTAATTTTATCTTTTCCCCATCGCCTTTATCTGTCCAAAGTGTTTTTGGTAATTGGTTTTTGTTATTGCTGATTACCACATTTGCCACGTTTAATATACTTTTAGTACTGCGGTAATTTTGCTCAAGCTTTACTACTGTTACATCATCATAATCTCTTTCAAACTGCAAAATATTTTCGATAGTAGCACCCCTAAAACTGTAAATGCTTTGGGCATCATCACCTACTACACAAATATTTTCATGCATAGCTCCCAATAACTTTATTATCTCGTATTGAGAGGTATTGGTATCCTGGTACTCATCTATCATAATGTACTTAAACTTGCGCTGGTACTTGCTAAGCGCATCTGGATGATATTTTAACAATTCATACATTTTAAAAAGCAGATCATCAAAATCCATGGCTCCGTTTTTAAAACAACGTTTATTGTAAGCATCATATATTTTGCCAAGGGCGGGCCGGTTAGCACGGGCATCTTCTTGTTGTAATGCAGTATCATTCAGGTATTCTGCCGGGCTTATCAGGCTATTTTTTGCAGAAGAAATTCTGTTGTACACAAGGTTGGGCTTATAAAATTTATCATCTAGCTCCATTTCTTTCAGTACCGTTTTTATAACACTTTTAGCATCATCCGTATCATAAATGGTAAAACTGGCAGGATAGCCAATTTTGTTGGCTTCGCCCCTCAATATTCTTGCAAATACACTATGAAATGTACCAATGTAAAGGTTTCGGGCCTCGTTGTTGCCAAGGGTGCGTTCCACCCTTTCCTTCATTTCTTTTGCAGCCTTATTGGTAAATGTAAGCGCCAGTATATTAAAGGAATCAACATGATGATGACCAAGTAAATGAGCAATACGGGTAGTTAAAACCTTTGTTTTACCGCTACCGGCACCAGCAATAATCATGATAGGGCCATCTTTATGGGTAACAGCTTGCCGCTGCGGTTCGTTTAATTCGTCTAAATATTTAGGCATTGGGCGAAGGTACGAAAGCGGGGTTTGAGGAAAATGGGTGTTAAGAAATAATTATTAGTTGAATTGGGTGAAGCCCCTTTTTAACCCGGATTTTACAGTTGAGTTTATAGTGATGGGTTATACTACAATAAAGATAAGGATTTGGGTTTTTTGGCTGATAAAATAGTATCCTATCGTAGGTCAAAAACTGTTCAGAAAGCCTTGTCTATAAAGCATTTAAAGCTGTAGTAGCATTTCAACTGCAAAAGCTGAGGTTTAACGCCATTGTATGGATGGGCTGATGTAGCGTTAACCTTTAGGTAGATAACCATACCTAACAAATGTAATAGTAAAAAAAAGGCCTAACTATTTTTAAAATAAACCATAGTACTTCCATAGTCTTTACTCCTTGTAATTTTAATGGAATTAACAACCGGATTTATTGATAGCTGTACAACGCCCCCCATTATTTTATACTATTTAAAGCCGCAACAAAAAATATAGAGGAGCTTGTATATTTATTTTATGCCAAAAACAAAATCATGTAAAAAGGGGATGTATTAGGCTAGATAGTTTTCATTTATTTGTATGCTGGAAAAAGCCTGTTACATTTTTTACTTGCTGCAAACTATTTTTGAACTGGTAAAGTTTAGATTGAAAAAACAGATAGTTTACTTCAAAATGGCAAAAACTGCAAAACAGGTACCAATTCAGTATTACATTACTTTTATATTGATGATTAAATTCAAAATAAAAAATACAGCAGCAGCGCTTAGACGAGCTGTAAACAAATTGGTTAGTAACCGCATTTAAAGCGTTTAAAAAACGAACAACAAAAACGTATCCGCTTTGCCAAAACTATTTGATGGATTGGGTGGCAAGCTACCGGGAATAAATTATTCATTTACTACCATGAAAGGAAACTTATTATTGACGGCTGAGTTTGCACAGGCTTTTGAACGCAGCATTGATATGCTGGATAATTCCATCAAAGAAATGCGCCGGGTGGCTTACAATATGATGCCAGAAGCCTTGGTTAAATTTGGTCTTAATACAGCATTACAAGACCTTTGCAATGATAGTAACCAAACAGGTGCGCTACGGGTAAATTATCAATCCTTTGGATTGGCTGATGTAAGTATAGAACAAAATACAGCCATCGCCATTTATAGAATAGTACAGGAACTTATCAATTATACTATTAATTATTCCATTAAGCAAGCCACAGTGGCTAATGCTACAGTACAATTGAGCTATGCAGATGGAAAAATTAGTATAAAAGTAGAAGTTGATGGAAAGGGTTTTGATATCAATAGCTTACAAAACGTAAAAGGAATTGGATGGAGTACTATCCAAAACAGGGTTGAGTTTTTAGAAGGAACAATTGATGTAAAAGCAGAAGCAAGCAAGGGCACTTTGGTACATATAGAAATTAATATTTAACCAGCTTTATGGCAATAAAAGTATTTATTACAGACGATCACTATATGGTGATAGAGGGCATATATTCATTATTACAAAATGAAAAAGGTATAGAGTGGATTGGCCATGCCACCAATGCTGCATCCTGCCTCGCTTTTTTACAGCAACAGCAGCCGGATGTAATTTTAATGGATATTAATTTACCCGATAAAAGCGGTATTGATCTTTGTATAGAAGTAAAAAAATTATATCCGCATATTTTTATATTAGGCCTTAGTACGTTTAACCAGCAAAGTTTTATTCAGAAAATGATGGATAATGGTGCATCTGGCTATGTACTTAAAAATGCTACCAGCCTGGAGTTGATAGAAGCTATTAAAACGGTAATGCTTGGCAAAACGTACTTCAGTCACCAGGCAGCACAGGTTATGCTACACAATAAACAAGAAAATAAACCCATTATTACCCGTAGAGAAACAGAAGTGCTTGAATTAATTTCTACCGGCATGACCAATATTGAAATTGCAGATAAATTATTTGTAAGCACCTCAACCATCGATACGCACCGCAAAAATTTATTGGCAAAATTTGAAGCCAAAAATGTAGCATCCATGGTAAGGATGGCTATTGAAATGAAATACATTTAGCGGTGGTACGTAATACTATCCACTATTACACCAACAAGGTATTCTGGCAATTATTATTTTATTGAACATAAAAAAGTTATTTAGGCGTATCCAAAAATGAAACTAACCACTATCGTGCAATTGTAATAGTAACACAATACAGCAAATTAGAGCATCAATTTTTAACGGGTGTATTTCTAATTGTCGCTCCCGATTTCAGTCGGTGGCCACATCCGACCGAGGCTTGCTAGTGATTGATGTTCTCACCAACCGCTAAGTGCTGCAACAACTTGATATGCACCCCATCTTTTACTACAAATTCACTGTAAAAAAACAAAACCCTATCTTCGCTGCCTCCATAATACTAGTGATGCGGCAAGTTGTAAGCCGATATGGTAAAAATTTCTTCGCTGATTCAGAACATGCAACGTCTTTCCAGCCTTATTTAAATAAACAAACCATTTAATGGAATTTAAAAACTTACAGTTAATTGAACCAATCCTTAAGGCTCTTGCCGAGGAAGGTTACACCACCCCCACCCCTATTCAGCAACAATCCATACCGTTGGTTTTGGAAAAAAAGGATCTGTTAGGCACTGCACAAACCGGCACAGGTAAAACAGCAGCTTTTGCTATTCCCATCTTACAATTATTGTACAATGGCAAGCAAAATGAAAAAGGCCGTAGAAATATTAAAGCTTTGATACTTACGCCTACCAGGGAATTGGCAATACAAATTGATGAAAGCTTTGAAGCTTATGGAAGACATACAGGCTTAAGCCATGCAGTAATTTTTGGTGGTGTATCTCAATTACACCAAACCAATCAATTAAGAAATGGGGTAGATATTTTAGTAGCCACCCCGGGCCGTTTGCTCGATTTGATGAGCCAGGGATTTATAGGATTGCAGCACCTGCAAATATTTGTGTTGGACGAGGCAGACAGAATGCTTGACATGGGCTTTATCCACGATGTAAAAAGAGTAATCATCAAGCTGCCAAAAGAAAGACAGACACTGTTTTTCTCCGCCACTATGCCGCCGGAAATACAAACATTGGCCAATATTTTATTAACCAACCCATCCATGGTTTCTGTAGCGCCGGTTTCCTCTACCGTAGATACAATAGACCAAAGCTTGTATTATGTTGATAAGAAGAACAAACCAGGTTTGCTATTGTATTTAATGAAGATGCATAATATACCAACAGTGCTTGTTTTTACCCGTACAAAACACGGTGCCGATAAATTGGTAAAAATATTGCACCAGGAAAAAATTGCAGCGGCAGCCATACATGGTAATAAATCGCAGAATGCAAGACAGAATGCCCTCAATAATTTTAAAAATGGCGAACTGAGGGTATTGGTAGCCACCGATATTGCAGCAAGAGGAATTGATATTGATGACCTTACCCATGTGATTAATTTTGAGTTGCCAGAAGTGCCGGAAACGTATGTTCACCGCATAGGCCGTACAGGCAGGGCAGGCAATACAGGTATTGCTTTTTCCTTCTGTGATCATGAGGAAAAAGATGACCTTAAACAAATTTTGAAACTTATAGCAAGGCAAATACCGGTAACAGACAGCCATCCCTTTCCCTTGAGTGCGGCATCTTTTGCACCGCCACCTGCAGCATCTCAACAACACAAAAGACAACAACCACAAAACAGGTGGAATAGCGGAAAAGGCAATAGCAACAGGCCGTCGCAACACAGAGGCAGGTAATGATACTCAAACTTTAAAGATGGATATTGGCGGTATAAGCAACAGATAGCTTATATCGCCAATTTTTATTTGCATAAGTAATACTATTATGTTACTAATAAACAGGTGCTAAAAAATTGCGATCAGTCAAAATAGCCGGCTCATCATTTTTGTACTAATTTTGAATTAGCAGCTTTAAATTTCTCCCATGTCAGCACTCACTATTACTATCATACAAACAGACCTTGTTTGGCAAAATAAAAAAGCCAATCTTGATTTGCTGGAACAAAAAATCAACAGCATTAAAGGCTATAAAGAAGTGGTAGTACTGCCAGAAATGTTCAGCACAGGTTTTAGCATGCAGCCAGAAATATTTGCCGAAACAATGGATGGCGAAACAGTAACATGGATGAAAAGAATAGCCGCAGAAAAAAAGATCATTTTAACCGGCAGTATTATTATACAGGAGGGAGCAAATTTTTATAACCGCCTTATTTGGATGCTGCCCAACGGACAATTTGGGCAGTACGATAAGCGCCACCTGTTTGCTTATGCAGGAGAAGATAAGCACTACACAGCGGGCAACAAGCGATTGATAGCATCTGTAAAAGGCTGGAAAATAAACCTGCAGATATGTTATGATATACGGTTTCCGGTATGGGCAAGGCAAGCAACAACGAAGCAGAGTAATAATGAGGATGGATTGTATGACCTGCTATTGTATGTAGCCAATTGGCCGCAAAAAAGAAGCCATGCCTGGAGCACTTTGCTGCAGGCAAGGGCAATAGAAAACCAGTGCTTTGTAGTAGGTGTTAACAGGGTTGGTACAGATGGCAATGGCATAGTACACAACGGCGATAGCCTGGTAATTAATCCTTTGGGCGAAACTCTTTACCACAAAGCTGAGGTGGAAGATGTGCATACCATTACCATACAAAAATTGGATGTACAGGAGGTTAGAAATCAGTTTCCGTTTTGGAAAGATGCTGATGAATTTTTTATAAAATAGACATTAAAACTCCCTGTTTTCTTTTATCATTTCCTTCACTTTTATCATTTTACTATCAAGCCCCTTTACAACCGCATTTACAGTTGGTTGAATATAAATATCGGGCGCCACACCACGGCCATCTTTGGGCACATGATTGTACTGTACTATTTTAAATAAGGGCAGTCGTACTTTTAATTTTGTATTGGGCAGGGTAATATCCGGAATCATAATGCCACTATTGCCATGCCACCCGCCACCGCTTTCTTCACCCACCAATGTTACATTTTGTTGGCCCTTTACTGCATGGCAAAATAAAGTAGAGGCAGAAAATGTAGGTCCATTTATCAGCACATACACTTTGCCAGTAAAATGGTTATTGGTTTTTGGGAGATAGGTGTGCCGCTCATAAAAGCCAAAGTGATAGTTGCCATCTCCTCTTTTTTTAGTTAAAAAAAATAAACCAAGATTAGTGAAAAAGCCTTGCCGTATATATTTTGAATAGGGCCTCAACGATTTAGAAACAGCGTAGGCACTGTCTGCAACTTTAAAAGGCGCATTTCGGATGTATTTGGTTAGCAGCGTGTATAAATCAATATCGCCACCGCCATTGCTTCTTAAATCAATAATAAGGTTGCCGATGCTATCTTTTTTTAACTGCCTAAAGCTTTGTTTTATAAACCCTTTTAACCGCTTACCATTACCACCGCTAAAAGTATTAAGCGTAAATATGCCCGTATTTATAGCCGTATCTATTTCCAATGAGCGATAACTTTCTCTCCTTTCTTTTTTTAATTGCCATCTTGGTTTTTTATCTTCCCTTATGGCAATTTTTTTAGTTGGTTTACTGGTATCTATTGGCTGCAGCCACATAGGTAGTAATATCTTTCTTTCATTGCCTGCACTATCTAAATACCCTACCCTGTAATTTTTATAAATACCATAAATACTCCGGTGAAAATAGGGAAAGTTGCTGCTAAGCCTTATGTAGTTTACATTGTTTGCATACCCATCAGACGGCAGGTACTGAAACATCTGTTGTTGCATTTTTTTTACCGGTATGCTGTTGATAGATGTAAGAATAGTTCCCCTTTTTAATACAGAATCTTTTTTATTAAGATTGCCTGTTACTACCATTGTATCGCTCCATGTTTTTACAAATAATGGAAAAGACGGAACCCGTTTATTTTTCATAAAGCGGTTCCAGTTTTTGCTCATACTAAAAGTAGTGTGGCCGCAATGAATTTTTTGTGTTAACGCAGCAATTACCTGCCAGCCATATTGCTGTTCCGTCATGCTATCGGCAATAGTATTGTACAAACTGTCAAAGTAAAAATCCATTTCTTTTTTTGGGGTGTACCAGTAAAGTGCAGGATGATTTTGTTCAAGAATATTTCTAAGCAAAGTAAAATCTTGCTGTAATGGTTCACGTGCAAATTTTTTATCAGCCTTATATGTTTTATAACTGCTTGCGCAGGAAAAAAAAATGGTACAGAAAAACAAAATAAAACAATAACGAACAATACTCATGATGGTAAATAAAAATAAAACATGAAGGTAAGTTGCTATTTTGATAATGAATTTTTGAATCAGCCGCTATTTTACTGATGGTAATAATTAAGTGATTATTGCTTGTTTTGTAAATGCAATTTATAAATTCTATCCCAACAGGTATATTTATCTAAGTTTAACGTAACTCTTTATACATAAAAAAAGCTTTGAGAAAGCGACTTGTCCAGCTCAATTTTATCTCCACTCACAAGCGCTCCACTGCTACAATTGCCTTTTGCAATCTTTCCTCATAATCGCCACTAATTTCTACCCATGGCACCTGCTGGTTTATTAATAAATCTTTATAGTAATGGTACAATTTATTTCTTGTAGCAAGGTCGGGATATTCCCTTAATTCATCTTTTACCCATGGCATATCGGTATTACAAAGCAGGTACAGGTTATATTTTCTGCTGGCAATGCTGTTCAATATCCATAAGTGGCATTGGTTAAATACAAACTCACACCACACCTTTATTACGTACAAATCTGTATCTAAAAACAGGTTTAGCGGCTTAGGAAATTGGGTATTTAGTGTTAAATTTTTTACAGCTTCAAAAGCATTTTCTTCCAATTGTATCTGCCCTTTAGCAATATCAAGTAAATTATCATAAGTATATTGCGTGCCATGTGTAAGTAAATATTCACGGGCATATTCTTTGACATATAAAGTGTTATAATGGGCGGCCAATGCTTTACACAAACTACTTTTGCCGGTGCTTTCAGGACCAATAGCTACTATTTTTCTAATCATTGCTATTTTTGTATTTGATTAAATCATTCACAAAGCTAAAGGTGAAAATAACCAGCATAAAAATACGTAACCACTTTCTAAAGTCATCATTTGTTGGAAACATAAGACCAAATACCACAAAAAGCAGTAAAAATATCCCATTAAAAATCAACCAGTTTCTTTTACTTTTTTTATTTGCCATACCAAAGAGGTTTTGTTTTAAGTACTTTTTTATATACAGAACAGTTTATATCATGTGCGCCGGCAAGGTAGCCGGTACTCATCAAAAATTCATTTACAATTTCGCCACCGGTAAACGTAAAGGTTTTTTTAAACAGCCTTGTCCATTCCTCCCGGCTAAGAGGGTGATGTACATGTAGCCAATTTTTAAAACTGCCAAACTGCTGCTGTAACCCTACAATGCTCTTGGCGTTTTCAATGGCTGCACCAACTTTAAGCTTGTTACGGATAATGCCGGCATCGGCCAGCAGCCGGTCAATATCTGCCTGTGTGTAAGCAGCAACTGTTTTAATATCAAACCCGTTATATGCCACCCTAAAACCTGGTTCTTTTTTTAAAATAGTCGTCCAGCTAAGGCCAGCCTGGTTAATCTCCAGTACCAGCCTGCAAAACAGTTCATTATCATCCATAATCGGAAATCCGTACAAATTATCATGATACAGTTGGTGCAGCTCCTGTTCGCCAGGTTTCATAAAATGAATAGCTTCGCAGTATGTGGTTGGTTTAGCTGGCATAAGTGGTTTTATAATTTTTTTTCCATGTTTGGTAACCCATCCATGCCATAAGTAAAAACAACAGATACATTAAAGTAAACAACATAAAGCCCTTATAAAAGTTGAGCGGAATGGCCACCAGGTTACTCACAATCCACGCCAGCCAGTTTTCAATTTTTCGTTGCGCCATCCACCACATGGCCGTAACCGCAGAGGCCGATACTATTGAATCCAGCACCGGCGTATTGCTATTGGTAAAGTATATCAAAATAAAATAAATACTTACCCAGCATGCCATAAAAGTGCCTATGCCAATCCATCTTTCCCTTGCGGTGCACCAACTAATTGGGTACAGTTCAACACCCTGCTTTTTTTGTACCCAGTTTATCCATCCATACACACTCATGGCAAAATAGTAAATATTCAAAATAGCATCTGCATACAGCGGCGGACTGCTTAGCACAAAATAAACGTATGATGCCAATACCACACCTACAATGCCGCTCGGGTACACCAGCACATTATTTTTACGGGCATACCACACACTCACTATTTGTGTAGCCGTGCTCACCCATTCCTGCCAGCGGGCCAGTTGAATGTCTGCAACAAACTGTCGGTAAATTTCTGTAATGCTCATAATTGCCTTGGCAGTCAATTTATAACTTTATTTGTAAACAGCCACACAATGCTGTACTAATATTGCCCTACACATTGCAAATTGAAGGCTTTCGGCAGTATTTTTTTGTTGAGCTTCAGTTCCGGCTATCGCTGCAAGTACTCACCAAACTACGTTTTACTTCGCTTGGTTCCGGGCTTTTCCCGTTCGAACGGTAGTCTGAAAGAATCATGTTTTCGTAGCATTCAGCCGGGCGGGCGCTCTATCCGGCATCCCTTCAACAATTGAAGCTTTGTTGGGCTTTTATACCAATACTGGCTTTTACCTCTTTTAGTAAATAAGTAAACGGAATAGATAAACAGCAAAAAATAATTTTACAACCTGCATTGATGTATTGTATAGTTTTAAAAAAAAGATCAAACTAAACAAGCATTGTATCCTATTTTACAAACCCTTATTCAGGCATTTTCAACAAGTACGGAAGATAACTGGAATTTACTGCT
>Ga0105048_10003611_pt1 | contig 25347 bp, 20 predicted proteins | sample MAT05_FD_78382 | JGI IMG/M metagenome (GOLD analysis project Ga0105048, IMG submission 78382) | Freshwater microbial communities from Lake Fryxell liftoff mats and glacier meltwater in Antarctica - MAT-05 | ecosystem: Environmental > Aquatic > Freshwater > Ice > Liftoff microbial mat | place... | reverse complement strand
GCCGCCGCCGCCGCCGCCGCCGCCGCCGGTGCCAGCGCCGCCGCCTTCCCCGTCTCCACCACCCGCGCCCGGGTCGACGCAGACGCCGCCGATGCACGCGCGAGGGGCGCGGCAGGGGTGGGTGTCGTCGCAGGCGCGGCCCGGAATATTGGGCAGGTCGACCCCGCACGAAGCGAGCGCAGACATCGCAAGGGCGAGGGGAAGGACGCGAGACACGACGCGGTCGAAGCTAACACCACTTCCGTTCATCCCCAGTGCGCCGGAACCCGTTTCACAAACCGTCTACCCGTCACCTGAAGTAGAACGCGCGGCGTGATCACCGACACGCTGAAGCGGGGCCTGAGGTCCTGGACGACGTCGATGATGGGCAGCGCTTTCGAAGAGAAGATTGCCGCTTTGAGCAGAACCGAAAACGAGTACGGCGTGGATCCCTTCGGGTTCTCGCTGGACTACTCGCTGTCGGCGGTCGCTCCAATCATCTGGATGTACAAGCACTACCACCGGGTCGAGACTTTCGGGATTCGCAACCTGCCGAAGGGGCGCGTGCTGCTGGTGTCGAACCACTCGGGCCAGCTGCCGATGGACGGAGCGATGATTGGCGCCGCGATGCTGCTCGAAGGCGACCCGCCGCGTTCGATGCGGGCGATGGTCGAGAAGTGGATGCCTTCGTTGCCGTGGGTGAGCACCTTCATGGCGCGCGTCGGGCAGATCGTCGGCACGCCCGAGAACTGCCGTCGCCTGCTCGAGAACGAAGAGGCGATTCTCGTTTTCCCGGAAGGCACGCGCGGCCTCAACAAGCTCTGGGCGAAGCGGTACCAGCTTCAAGAGTTCGGCCTCGGCTTCATGCGCCTCGCGCTCGAGACGAACACGCCAATCGTCCCTGTTGCAGTCGTCGGCGCGGAAGAGCAGGCGCCCTCGATAATGGACTTGAAGCCGGTGGCGAGGCTGCTGGGCTTCCCGGCGTTTCCCGTCACGCCGACGGGGTTGCCGATTCCGCTGCCTACGCGCTACCGCATCTACTTCGGTGCCCCGTTGTTCTTCACCGGCCGCGCCGACGACGAAGACGCTGAGCTCGAGAAGAAGGTGAAGGTGGTGCGCGCGGGAATTCAGACGATGCTCGACGCGGGCGTGAAGGCCCGCAAGCACGTGTTCTGGTGACCGAGAAGAACCTGCGGCCGGCGGTGGTGCTCACCGGCATCAGCGGCAACCTGGGGCGCTGCCTCACCAAGCTGCTGCACAAAGACGAACGGATCATCGGCATCGATCGCCGTCCCTTCGTTGGCAAGCCGAAGGACGTCGAGATGGTGCAAGGCGACCTGCGCAAGAAGAAGATCGAAGACGTCTTTCGCCGCAACCAGGTGAAGGCCGTCGTGCACATGGGGATCATCCACGACCCCCGCATGAGCGCGGAAGACCACCACAGCTTCAACGTGCTCGGCACGACGCGGGTGCTCGACTGCGCTGCGCGCTTCGGGGTGAAGAAGCTGGTCGTCCTCTCGAGCGCCGACGTCTACGGGCCCAACCCCGAGAACAGCAACTTCCTCACCGAAGAGGCCCCGCTGATGGCGGCCAGCCGCTTCCCCAGCGTGCGCGACTTGATCGAAGTCGACATGCTCGCCCACGGCTTTTTCTGGCGACACCCCGCGGTCGAGACCGTCGTGCTGCGCCCGGTGCACATCGTCGGGGCTACCATCAAGAACGCGCCGTCGAACTACCTGCGGAACAAGCGCCCCTGGAAGCTGGCCGGGTTCGACCCGATGGTGCAGCTCATCCACATGGAAGACGTCGCCCGCGCAATGGCTGAGGCGCTGAAAGAAGGCCGCAAGGGCGTCTACAACGTGGTCGGCCCCGGCGCCGTGCCGCTGTCGGCGCTCTTCAAAGAGCTCGGCAGCTCACCCCTGGCCATTCCGCATCCGATCGCCCGGCCTGTGCTCCGCGCGCTCTTCAAGTACCGCCTCGCCAGCTTCCCGCCCGAAGAGCTCGACCACATCCAGTTTCTCTGCATGGTCGACGGCGCGCGGTGGGCATCTGAGACGCAGTGGCACCCAGCGCACTCGATGCGGGAGACGATCCGCTCAGTGTTGGGTGAGTGATCCGACAGGGTTGTCGTGGGTGAGATCCACCTACACCGCCGGTTTAGATCTCCAACCCTTCTGAATCGTTTGTTTTGGGCACCACGGCCGTCATGGCACCGCGATTGCTCTAGTAGAGATTCGGTAAGGGGGTTCCATTGGGGAACACCCGACGCCCGTCGCCTCGGCCGGCCCCGAGACGACGGGCGGTTTTTTTTTGTGGGTTAGAGCTTCAGCTCGCTCGCAAAAGGACCACCGCTCTGGCTGTCCAACCGCCAGCCCTTGTCCTTCCAGACCCAGTTGCTCGTGACCTCGGAGTCTTCCTCTGAGACGGAAGGCAGCCGGTACCACTTGATGTGAGAGACGGCAGAGGCGCGCAAAAGGTCGGTTGAGATCTTCGCGTCCTGCAGCTCGTAGTCGCTGATGAAGAGGTCCTTCTCGTCTTTCATCGCCTTGCGGGCGGCGATGAAGGCGTCGCGCTTCTCGGGCACCAGCAGATCTCCGATGGCCTGGAAGTCCTTCCACCGGGCGGCCTGGTGAAAGGCCTCGATGGTGGGCTTGAGCAGCTCGATGTCCCCTTTGGGTACGGTGGCGCAAGCCGAAAAGCACAGCGGAAGAATCAGCAGCCAGGAACGCGTCATGGCGCGGGACGGTAGCACCCGTGTTGGGTAAGGTCCGCTTCCCGAATGTCCAGGCCGTTGGTCGAGAAGTACTCCCAGATTCTTGCGCAGGATCCATCGTCGACGGTGTTCGTCGAGCTGGCCAAGGCGTTCATCGACAAGGGCGATCACGCCCGGGCAATCGAGGTGTGTCAGCAGGGCCTCTCGCACCACCCGAAGTCCGTCGTCGGCCGGGTAATGTGGGGCAAGGCGTTGATCAACCTCGGCAAGGCCAGCGAGGCGATGAACCAGTTCGACCTCGCGGTGAACATCGATAAGGACAACGCGCACGCCTACAACCTGATCGGCGAAGTGCTGCTGCGAAAGGGGCTGTACCGCAGCGCGCTGCCGATTCTACGCAAGGCCGCGGCCCTGCAGCCGAACGACGGCCGGGTGAAGCAGTGGCTCGAGCAGACGCGCGCGGCGCTCGCGGGCGGGCCGGCTCCGATTCTCGGCGACGAGTCGGCGCTCACCGAGGCGACCGACGCTTTCCCCAGGGCCACGCAGTCCGACCCTCAGGCGACGGCCATCATGTCGGCGCTGCCGGACCCGAAGGCCGAAGCGAAGAAGCCGGGCGTGAAGCCGAAGAAGACGGACGACTCGGCGATGCCGACGGTGGTGACGATGGCGTACACGCCGGGCAGCACGTCCGGACCCGTCGACGCCGGCGGGCTCGATGCTCCTTCGGTGCAGACAGACCTCCCCGTCATCGCCGGCGAGCTCGAGTCCCAGACGGAAGCGCACCAGGTCGGCCGCGCCTCGGCGACGCAAGAGCTGCCGGCGGCCGACGCGGATCCTTTCGCGAGCGTGCCGCGCCGCACCGAGACGGGCGAAGACGTGATTCGCGGGCTGACCAGCACGTTTGACGCGCTCAGCAGCACCGAGGCGGATCCGTTCGCCGCTTTCGGCCTGGCGTCGTCGGGCACTGTGCCGGTGGTGAAAGGCGCGCCGCCGCCGCCGCCGCCGGGCGATGCCGACGGCAAGCCCGAACCCACCATCATCCCGTCGAACGAGCTGCTGAAGAAGGACGAGCAGGTGAAGTTCGACGCGCCCGCTCCGGCTGGAAACAACAACCTGCTCGACGACGTCGTGTCGGCGCAGAACGAGATTCCGACGTCGGAAACGCAGGTGCCGCACAACTACGCCGCTCCGTCGGCGCGCGCGGCTGCGCCGGTGAAGAAGGCCTCGGGCGGGCTGCTCGACGAGATTCCCGACATGCCCGAGCCGATGTCTTCGCTCGAGGTGCCGAAAGTCGAGATGAACACCCAGGCGACCGAGGCCATCGCCAGGGAATATGAGCGCGAGCTGCGCGCGAAGCTGGCCGCGAAGTCGTCGAAGAAGACCTTTCTTCAGAAGTACGGCCTCACCATCGGCGTCGGCCTGGGCCTGCTGATCATCGTCGGCGGTCTCGCGGGCAGCTTCGCGTGGACGCGAAACAAGAACTCTGGAAAGGACCTCGCCACCGCGCTTGGCGAAGGCCGCGGCTACGCGAACGCCGACACGAAAGAGCTCTATGGCAGCGCGCTGAAGTCGCTGGCCGCCGCGGCGTCGATGGACGCGAGCAGCACGGAAGTCTGGGCGCTGACGGCGTACGCGCACGCGATGCTCTACGCCGAGCACACGCGCGCGCCCGAGGAAAAGTCGGCCGCCATCGCCGCGCTCAGCCGGTCGGGCGTGCGCGACGCGTACCCCGAGCTTGCGCTGTTGGTCGATTGGCTCGTCTCGGACTCCGCGCCCGAACGCCGCGCGCAGCTGATGTCGAGCCAGATCGACAAGAGCGAGATTCACACCGAGGTCGGCCGCCTGCTGCTGGCCGAAGGGAAGATCGACGAAGCGCTGAAGCGGTTGGAGCGGGCCGTCGCGCTGCTTCCCACCAACGTCCGCGCGCTGGTGGCGCTGGGCGAGTACTACGTCGCGTACGAAGACTACGAAGAGGCGATCAAGATTCTCACCGAGACAGCAGCCAAGCTGTCGCCCAACCACCCGCTGCGCATCCTCGCCCTCGCGCAGGCGCGGCTCGAGCTGGGCCGCAACCTCTCGGAGTCGTTGAACGAGGTGGTGCAGCTGCCTGCCACCGCAGAGCTGCCGCTTGCCCAACGCGCGCGCCGCGACTTGCTGCAGGGGCGGTTGCAGTCGGCCAACGGCAAGCACGAAGACGGGCTGAAGCTTCTCAACGAAGGCCTCAAGACCTACCCCGACAAGGGCTTCGAGTTCGAGATGGCGCTGGGCGGCGCGTACCGGGCGGCGGGCCTGATGGACAAGGCCCAGAAGTCGTACGACGCGGCGATCAAGCGCAACCCGAAGAGCGAAGAAGCGAAAGAGGGCCTGGGCCGGGTGCTGCTGGCCCGCAGCCGCGAGCGCGAGCTGATCGCCGACAAGCGACTGAGTGCTGGCTCGGGCCGAAAGGTTTCCCTCGTGCGCGGCATCGCGTACTCGCGCCTCGGTGACTGGAAGAACGCGCGCGCCGAGCTCGCCCGCACCCAGGTGAATGGCAAGTACCCCGCCGAAGCCGCAGTGACGCTCGCGGTCAGCGATGCGACGGAAGAAGGCGGCGAGAAGGCCGTCGCGATGCTCGAGAAGCTGGTGCAGACGAGCAAGCGCAACAAGGCGACCATTCAGGTCGCGCTCGCGCGCATCTACATGAAGAGCAGCGCGCTGGACAAAGCGAAGGCGCAGCTCGAAGAGGCGGCGAAGGATCCGCTGGACTACGAAGCGAACGCGACGCTGGGCGAGCTGCTGTTGACGCTGGGGCTGCCCGAAGTCGCGCTGGAGCCCCTGACGAAGGCGGTCGAGCGCAACGGCTCGCACCTGCCGGCGCGGCGGATGCTGGTTCGCACGCTGCTCGTGCTCGGGCGGCTGCCCGAAGCGCTGAAGGCCGCCGAAGCCGGAGTCGCCGACAACGCCGCGATCGACGAACTGCAGAGCGACTACGCCGCCGCGCTCTACTTCAACGGCAAGCTGAAGGACGCCGACCTCGCGAGCAGCAAGGCGCTGAAGGGCGGAGCGAACGACATCGAGACCTGGCGCACCCGCGCAAAGGTGCAGTTCTCGCTGGGCGACCCGAAGGGCGCGATGAAATCGCTGGAAGCGGCGAACCGACTCAACCCGAAGGACCCCGAGACCTTTTGCGAAATCGGCGCCGCCTTCGTGCGCCAGGGCACTTTCGATACCGCCGGCGCCGCCTACCAGGCCGCCGCCCGCGAAGACCCGAAGAGCGCCTGTGGAAAGATTGGCCCCTTCCACGCGCGTCCGTCGGGTGGAAAGCCGGCAGTGAAAGAGCTGTCTGACTGGGCGAAGAACGCGCCGACCAGCTGGGACCGCGCGATGGCGTACGCGTCGTTGGCCCGCCTGCAGGCGACGTCAGGAGCGCTGCGCGAGGCGAAGACGGCCGCGGATGAAGCGGTGTCGCTGATGCCCTTCCTCGCCGTCACCCACTACGCGGCCGGCGTCGTCGCGCTGCGCCAGAAAGACGACGCGAAGGCGCTCGAGGAAATGGGCCGCGCCGCCGAGCTCGACGCTTCCTACAGCGCGGGCGTGCTCGCGTATGCCGACCTGCTCGCGCGCGGCGACAACGAGTCGCTGAAGCGCGGAGTCATCTGGTACGAGGCCTTTTTGGCCGTCAGCCAGAACGAAGCCGAGCGGGGCCGTGTTCAGCGCGGGCTGCCGCTGCTGAAAAAACGGCTGCAGTGAAGCTGCCGATTCTCCGCATCAGTGCCCACAACGCGACGCTGTTGTCCGCCTTGTACCTGGCGATCGCCACCGTGCTCGATGGCATTCGCCGCATCTGGAACCCGCGCTGGGTCGAACAGCCGTGCCTCGCGATGGAGGCGTTTCCCGCGCGCGCGCTGGACCTGGTGGGGTTGCTCGAGCCAATCAAGAAGTCGTTTGCGTGGGGCTCGCTCACCGAAGTGCACGTGCGGCTCATCTTCGGCCTCGCGACGGTGGTGGTGATTTTCCTTCTCGCGCTCGGGGTGGGCACGGGGATGTGGCTCTTCGCGCAAGTGCTGAGCCGGAACCAGGAGGACGCGTGAAGCGCGCGCTGAAGCTGTTGGGACTCGTGATGCTCGTGTTGGTGGTCTCGGTGCTGGGCCGTACGCTGACGCTGCGCTCGCGGCAGGTCGAGGTCGCGCCGGTGGCGAAGGTCGCGGTGGCCGAGGCGCAGGCGGCCCAGCGGCTGGCCGCGGCGCTGCCGATTCGCACGGTCTTCACTGTCGACGGCGGCACAGAGGAGTTCGTTCGCTTTCGCCAGTACCTGGAAACGGCGTGGCCGAAGTTCCACGCGGGCCTGCAGCGCGAAGCCGTGACCGAGAGCCTGCTCTTCACCTGGAAGGGCAGCGACCCGTCGCTCGCGCCGATCGTGTTGATGGCGCACCAGGATGTGGTGCCGGTCGAGCCGGGCAGCGAGGCGTCGTGGAGCCAGCCGCCGTGGGAAGGAAAGATTCACGACGGGTTCGTCTGGGGCCGCGGCGCCATCGACGACAAGGGCTCGCTCTGCGCGCAGCTGGAAGCCGTGACGATGCTGCTCGACGAAGGGTTCGTGCCGAAGCGCACGGTGTACTTCGCCTTCGGGCACGACGAGGAAGTGCGCGGCAGCGGAGCGACGTCTCTGGCCGACCTGCTTCAACAGCGCAACGTGAAGCCGCTGTGGGTGCTGGACGAGGGCTCGGCGATTACCGAAGGAATCATCAAGGGCCTGGCGCCTCGCGCGGCGTTGATTTCGATTTCTGAGAAGGGGTTCGTCACGCTCGAGCTGAAGGTCGAAGGCGAAGGCGGCCACTCGTCGATGCCGCCGCCGCACACCAACGCCGGCATTCTCGCGGCGGCGATCACGCGGCTCGAGAACAACCCGTTTCCCGGCTCGTTCGAAGGTCCGGTGGGCACCTTCTTCGACACGCTGGCGCCCGAGATGCCGTTCGGCTCGAAGCTGGTGCTGGGGAACCGGTGGCTGTTCTCGTCGGTGTTGATGAAGCAGCTGTCGGCCGCGCCGTCGACGAGCGCGTCGCTGCGGACGACCACCGCGGTGACGATGATGAACAGCGGCGTGAAGGACAACGTGCTGCCGCGCTCGGCGTGGGCGGCGGTGAACTTCCGCATCCGGCCGGGTGAGACGCGGCAGTCGGTGATGGCGCGGGTGACCGAGGTCATCGCCGACGCGCGCGTGCAGGTGGTGCAGTCGGACGCGAAGATTTCGTCGGACCCGTCGCCCGTCTCGCCCGTCGACGCCGAAGGCTACCGGTTGCTCGAGCGCACCATTCGCCAGGTGTTCCCCGGCGTGGTGGTGGCCCCCAACGCGACCAACGGCGCGACCGACGCCCGCTTCTTCACTGCGTTGACGCCTCAGGTGTACCGCTTCGTGCCGACGACTTTTCGCAGCGACGACTTGCCGCGGCTGCACGGGGTCGACGAACGCATCGCCGTCACCGACTATGCGGACATGATTCGCTTCTACCGCCACCTGCTCGTCGAGGCGCAGCAGTGAAGGGGTTGCTCAAGCTGCCGATGCTGATCGTGCTCGGGGTGGCGCTGATCATCGCCGGCGCCTTCGTCGCGCGGCTGACGGGGCTATGGCCGGGGAGCGCGCCGACGCATGCGCGACCCCAGCAGGGCGTGCCCTAGCAGCGCGAGGAGGCCGAAGCTTCCCGGAGCGCTCGCGCAGTTGCTCTGCACCGGATCCGGAGGCTTCGGCTTGATGACGACGCCGCCGTCGGGCTGGATGACGACGATGCCCGCGTCGATTTCTGCCGCGGTCGCCGTGACGCACTGGCCCTGCAGACACTCTTCCCCGCTGGGGCAGGTGATGCCGTTGTCGTCGACGCCGTCACAGTCGTCGTCGAAGTAGTTGCACGTCTCTTTGATCGGCTCGCCTGGCATACAGAGGCCTGGGTCGCAGGTCGGGCCGTAGCGGGCGCACCAGCCGACGCCGCAGCGAATCTTCACCCCGTCGTCGACCATGCCGTTGCAGTTGTCGTCGAAGCCGTTGCAGACCTCGGCCGCGCCTGGCTTCACCTTGGCGTCGGCGTCGTTGCAGTCTTTGTTGTTGGGCGCGCGCGACGAGGTCGAGCAGCCGGTGGCCGGGGCCCCGTTGATCGCCCCGTAGCCGTCTTTGTCGGCGTCGGGCCAGGTGGTGGTCATCGTCAGGCCTTCGTCGATCTGCCCGTTGCAGTTCTCGTCTTTGCCGTTGCAGGTCTCGACGGCGTTGGGGTGCACGAGTTCGTCGTTGTCGTTGCAGTCGCCGAGCTTGTCGGCCCAGTTGGGCACGGCGGTGCAGCGGCGGCTGGTGCCGCGGTCGGCCGCTCCGTAGCCGTCTTGATCCAGGTCGCCGTAGACGGTGATGCCAGCGCAGCCCCAGACCAGCGGGAAGCGCACGTAGCCGGTGCTGTCGCCCGACGCGCCGTTGTTGCCATTGCCGAGCACCGTCCACGCTTCGAAGTCGGCCCCGCCCGGAGTGGCCGGCGCCGCCCACTGCACCTGAAACGTCACTTGCCCACCCGAGGCGGCCTTCGGTGTCGCGTGCAGCGGCTCGCCCATGAAGAGCTTGGTCGCGCCAGAGAGGTTGGTGAAGGTGCCGACGGCGCCGTTGCGCAGGTAGAAGCCGCCCACCGAGCCGCCGCCCTGCAGGGTGATGGTCAGCGTCACGGCCTGGCCTGGGTTCGGCGTGGGGTTGCTCGAGCTGATGGTCGCGGTGTGCGTCTGGTTGCCGCCGTGACAGCCGCCGCAGCCGTTGGATGCGAAGCCGTTGGCCTTCGCCCACGCCGCGGCGGGGACGAAAAAGAGGGCGAGGGTCAGGAACAACTTCATCTGAGGCGGCAGCCTACTTCCGGACCCAGCTGGAACAGGAGAGGGGCCCCCGGCCGACTGACGTTTTCAGGAGCCACTGCTTCAGCTCGGGCGTTTGAGGCTTCCGCACGGTTCACCTCTTGCGGCGGCGGGCGGCGGCGTAGGCGACCTGTGGCTCGTGGCCGGCGGCGCGCGCCATCAGGCAGATCTCGAGAATCTTCGGGCCGAACCTTTCCCACGTCGCGTCGCCGGCTCCGCGGACGTTCAGGAACTCGTCCTGGGTGATGGGCAGCGCCGCGGCGAGCCCGTACATCGTGGCGTCGTTGAAGATGAGGTACGACGGCAGGCCGAGGTCGCGCGAGAGCTCGCGGCGGAAGCGCTTGAGCTCTTCGGCGGCGAGGATGCTGTATTTCTCGGGCGCTCCGAAGGGTGACTGGACGCGGTCGGTGGGTGACGCGGCGGCAGCGGGCGTCAGCTTCACCTTCTTCCCCTTGCACACGTCGCAGCCGCTGCACGCGCGGGCGGCGTTCGTCTCGCCGAAGTAGCGAAGAAGAAACTGGCGGCGGCAGCCAGCGCCGTACGCGTAGTCCGTCATGCGCTTCAGCAGCAGCAGCGCCTGGCGTTCTTGCGCGCGCACGCGGGTGAGGTCGAGGCCGAGCTGGCTGAAGGGGACCTTCTGCAGGCACTCCATCGCGCGGCCGATGAAGGGCTTCTTCAAGGTGACGGCGCCGGCGCGCTCGAGCAGCCCAAGGGCGTGGCGCACGCGCTCTTCGTCGAGGCCCGAGCTGCGGGCGAGCAGGTAGAGCTCGGTGCTGCCGCTGGCCCCCGGGGGGATGAGGTTGAGCACGGCGCTCAGTACGGCGCGGGCCTCGGCGCTCTTGGGGCCCAGCGGGCTGGCGCCGGCCTGGACGGTGATTCCCCAGCGGCCTTCTCCGCGGCCGCCGCGCGAGAGCTTGCCTGCGCGCTCGAGCTGCTTGAGCACGGCAGACACTTCGAACTCGTTGGCCCCGACCTGCGCGGCGAGCACGTGGACGCCACGGTCGAAGGACTCCACGCGGTACAGCGCGTCCCAGACGTCGGCGAAGAGCGTCTGCGGTGGGTGGCTCGATTCAATCAGTCGCTGCTGGGTGAAGACGTCGGCGTGGTTGAAGAGCAGCACCGCGCGCGACGGCTGGCCGTCGCGGCCGGCGCGGCCAATTTCCTGGTAGTAGGCCTCGACCGCGCGCGGGATCGCGGCGTGCGCGACGAAGCGAATGTCGGGCTTGTCGATGCCCATGCCGAACGCGTTTGTGGCGACGGCCACCGCGTTCGGCGTCGACATGAAGTCTTCCTGCGCCTGCTGCCGCGCGTTGTCTTCCATGCCTGCGTGGTACAGGACCACCGGCACTTCCTTCTTCTTCAGGGCGTCGTGAAGGCCTTCGGCCTGCTTCCGGGTCGAGCAGTAGATGACGCCCGAGCCTTCGTCGGCGAGCTCGAGGCAGACGCGGCGTTTGTCGGCGTCGCCCGCGACGTTGACGACCTCGAGGAAGAGGTTGGGGCGGTCGAAGCCAGCCACCGAGACCGCGGGGTCCTTCATCAGCAGCACGCGGACGATGTCGTCGCGGACTTCGGGCGTCGCGGTGGCGGTGAGCGCGACGGTGCGCGGCGGGCGCAGGCGTTTTCGAATCTGGCCCAGCTGTGAGTAGTCGGGCCGGAAGTCGTGGCCCCACTGCGAGATGCAGTGCGCTTCGTCGATGGCGAGCAGGCTGACCCTCGCTTCGGTGAGCGATGACACGAAGGCCTCGCTGCGGAAACGTTCGGGCGCGACGTAGACGAGCTTGAAGGCGCCTTCGCGAAGGCGGCGCTGGCGGTCGTGGCGTTCGGAATCGCTGAGCGTGGAGTTGATGAAGGTGGCGGAGATTCCGCGGGCAGTCAGCGCGTCGACCTGGTCCTTCATCAAAGAGATGAGGGGCGAGATGACCAGCGTGACGCCGTCGAGCATCGTCGCGGGCAGCTGGTAGCAGAGGCTCTTGCCAGCGCCGGTGGGCATGACGACCACCGTGTTGCGGCCCGAGAGCACCGACTCGACCACTTCGGCTTGTCCGGGTCGAAAGGCCTGAAGGCCGAAATAGCGCTGGAGTGCTTCGCTTGCGTCCACCGGTTCCATGCTTGTCACCTTTCACCGTCGCGTTCTACTGAAGCCGCGGGCCGGGGCTTGAGGACTCGAACATCTGGCGCTGCACCATCGAGACGAAGCGCGTCTCGGTCGCGATCACGTGATCCAGGACTTTGATCGACAGCAGGTCTCCGGCCTGCCGCAGGCGAAGGGTGAGCTGAAGGTCTTGATGCGATGGCTCTGGGTCTCCGCTGGGGTGGTTGTGGACGAGGATGATCGCGCTCGCCCGGCAAGCGATGGCCGGAGCGAAGACTTCACGCGGATCCACGTGGCAGGAATCGACGCTGCCCTCTGAGACGACCCGCTCGAGGAGCAGGCGGCTGCGCGCGTCGACGCACAGCACCCGGAACATTTCGTGACGGGCGCCGGCGATCGAGGGCCGGACCCATTCCCACACGGCGTTGGCGGTTGGCAGCCGTGGGCGTTCACTTCGACGGGTCGCGAGCCGACGGACGAGCTCGAGGCAGCCGACGAGACGTGCAGCAGATTTCTCGGTGATGAGTCCCGACTCGACCAGGTCGAGCGGGTCCGCGTGAAGCAGTGCAGGTATGTCGATCGTGGTCTTGATTCCCAAGGCGAGCTCGAGCAGCTCGCCGTCGTTCAGCGTTGCGCCTCCCCCGAGCAGGAGCCTTCGAGTCAACGTGTCCTTGCGCCGCGGTGGCGTCGGGTCGTCTTCCAGCATTTTGTGTTGCCCCCCGCGGATTCGGATGAGCAACGCGTGTGCCGCAGCGGCTCTGGTGGGAAGCGCGCTGCGATCAGAACAGATCGTCTCGGCCGACGGATGCGCGCAGACGCTCCACTACAAGCAACTCTCACCCACCGAGAAACCTGAAGGGAGTCGTCCCCCACCTTGCTGCGCGGAGGCGGTGCGGAGGTCCGACGGAGCGACGGTGCGACGGTGCGGAGGTCCGACGGTGCGACGGTGCGACGGTGCGACGGTGCGACGTCGGTTCGTACCCGTCAAACAGGGTAGGGGTCAGTGACAGTCGCCCGAGGTAGGGAGGCCGACGAGGTCGCGGGCCTCGGCGCAGTCGAGGTCGGTTTCGCGGTAGAGGACGTGGGCGGCGAGCTCGAGGTGGGCGTCGCGGTGCTCGACGGGGGCCAGCATGGCGAGCCGCAGGGCTTCCTTCGCGGCGTGAGGAACATCGGGGCTGTGCATCAACAGCGGAGCCATCGTGATTCCCATGGAAACTTCCTCCTCAGCGAACAGGGGTGAGCCGGCTGATCGGGGTGAACGCGCCAGCGCGGAACTCTTGAAAGAGACGAATGATTTCCTGCTCGGAGCCCGCGACGAACGGGCCGTGCTGAATGAGCCCGCCCGGATGAAAGGGTGAGGATGCTCTCGCCTGTGCCCGTCGGATGATCGAGCCAGGCGATCTGCCCCGGAGCAACGTCGCGCCGCCGACGGTCACTGACCCGTCGAGGCCGGCGTGGCCCAGCGTCTCGAGTCGGGCGATCGGTCGTTGCGTCACGGCATTTCCTCTGGCCCTTTGGTAGCGACGCCGATATCTCTGGTCAAGCCGCTTTCTTTTGGAAAGTGACCCGAGGTGCACGATGCCGCGCAAGGTCGACTCGCAATGCCAGGCGTTTCAGCTCGCGATCGACGTGCTGGGCCGGCCGTGGACGGCGCTCATCCTCAACGTGCTCCAGCGTGGCCCGCTGCGTTTTCGTGAGATCGACGAACGCGCAGACGGCCCGGGCGACAAGATTCTTTCGGCCCGCCTCAAGGAGCTCGAAGCCCGCGGCCTCATCTCCCGGCACGTCGAGCCAGGGCCACCGGTTCGCGTCTCGTACGCGCTCACCGATTGCGGCCGCGAGTTCGGCGGAGTCGCCGTCGCCATCGAGCGTTGGGGCCACGCGCTTGTCGGGGCCAAGAAGTAGCGAAACCGGGTAAAGGCCGGGCCATGTACGAGCTCATCCTTGGTCAGAAGGTCCGGTACCTGCCGCAGCCCGAGTGGGGCGTGGGGCACCTGCTGCGGCTCGAAGACAACGACACCAGGGCGCTGGTCGTCTTCCCCGCGCGCGACGGCGGCCCGATTCTCGTCGCCAACCGCCAGGGGGCGCTGAAGCCCGTGGCGCTGTCGAAGGGCGACTCCGTCGTCACCAGCGCGGGCAAGACCGGCACGGTTCAAGAAGAGCTCGAAGGCGCCCGGGGTCTGCGCCGCTACGCGATCGCCCTCGACGACAAAGCGACCGACGAGCTGCCCGAGTCCGAGCTGCGCGCCCTGCCGCCGCGGCCGGACCTCATCTCGACCCTGAAGGAAGGCCGCGTCGGCGAGTCGACCAACTTCCTGCTGCGCCGCAGCGCCCTGCAGCTCGACGACGAGCGCCGCTGCGACGCGATGGGCGCGCTGCTCGCGTCGCGCGTGATGGTGAAGCCGCACCAGGTCGGCGTGGTGCAGCGTGTGCTCTCGGCGCGGCGCCCTCGCTTCGTGCTCGCCGACGAAGTCGGCCTCGGCAAGACGATCGAAGCGGGCATGATCTTCTCGGCCCTGCGCTTGAGCGGCCTCGCGCGCCGGGTGCTGGTCGTCGCTCCGAGCCACCTCACCGTGCAGTGGCTCGTCGAGCTCTTCCACAAGTTCAACCACCTCTTCACGCTGCTTGACTCCGAGCGGTACGAGGCGTCGCTGGAAGAAGCGCCGGGTGTTTCGCCGTGGGCGCGCTTCGACCTAGTCATCACCAGCCTCGAGCAGCTGCAGCGCAACGAGCAGGCGCGCGCCGAGGCAGGCGACGCCGCAGCGTACTGGGACCTGGTCATCATCGACGAGGCGCACCACCTGAAGGCAGAGAAGGCGCACCAGGCGGCGGCGGCGCTGGCGAAGAATTGCTGGGGCCTGCTGCTGCTGACGGCGACGCCGATGCAGCTCGACCCGGCTGAGTACCACGCGCTGTTGTCGCTCATCGATAAAGCCACCGCGCCGAAGCTCCACGAGTTCGAAGAACGGCTCAAGCGCCAGGAAGAGCTGGCCCAGGCTGTGCGCGGGCTGCTCGAAGGAGAAGCCGCCGCGGCTGCGGTGAAGCAGCTGAAGGCGCGGTTCCCGAATGACGACGCGCTGGTGACGCTCGACGGCGCCGACGCGCTGCTGGCGCACCTGGCCGAGACGTACAGCCTTTCGGATCGTCTGATTCGCAACCGCCGTGCAGTGGTAGGTGGCTTCAGCGAACGCCGGCTGCACCGGCACCCCGTGCAGCCGTCGTCGGAAGAACAGAAGGCCCGCGCGACGGCGATCGCCGCGCTCAAAGAAGACAACACGCTGAAAGGCGCTGCGCTGGCCGGCCTGATTCGCCGGCTCGAGTCGTCGCCCGCCGCCTTCCTCAAGGCCGTGGCGAACGTACCTGCGCTCAGCGAGCTCAAGCTTCAGCTGCCGATGCGCGACGCCAAGTTCGCCGCCTTCGCGAAGCTGCTCAAAGACATCTGGAGCAAAGAGAAGGGCGCCAAGGTGCTCGTCTTCACCGAGGCGCACGCGACGCTCGAGTCGCTGAAGGCGCGGCTTGGCGAAGACAACGTCGAGTCGCTGGCGTACCACGGCGATCTTCCGCTGGTGGAACGTGACCGCCAGGTGGCCCGCTTCCGAGATCCCGAAGGACCAAAGGTCTTGCTGTGCACCGAGGTCGGCGGCGAGGGCCGCAACTTCCAGTTCGCGCACCACCTCGTGCACTACGACCTGCCGTGGAGCCCTGCGACGGTCGAGCAGCGCATCGGCCGCCTTGATCGCATCGGCCAGACGCACCCGGTCGAGATCCACGTCTTCGACAGCAAGGGGTCGATCTCTGCTGATGTGTTGTCGGTGCTCGCCGACGCGGTCGGTGTCTTCGGTGAAACGGTCGGTGGCCTCGACGCCGTTCTCGAGGAAGTCGAGCCGAAGCTGACCGAGCTCGCGCTGGAGCCGCCCGAGGCGCGCGCCGAATATGTCGCCGTCCTCCAGAAGAAGGTCACGGCCGCCCGCGCGCAGGTGCTCGAGGCGTACGACCCGCTGCTCGACCTTCGCAGCTTCGATCGGCAGGAAGTCGCCGCCCTGGTGCAGCGCGCCCGCGCCCGCGCGGGAATGGACGACGATGATGCGGACGAAGACGAGACACTGGAAGACGGGCTGTGGGCGATCGCGCGCGACCTCGACGAACGGCTGGAAGAGACGGTGACCGAGCTGGCGCTGCGCATCGGCCTCGGCGTCGACACCGACCAGCAGGTCGACGCGTTTCAGTGCGCCTTTCACTTCGGCCACGCGCTGAAAGTCGAAGCGCTGCCGGGCCTCGACATCTCGGAAGAACGGACGGTGCTCGGCACCTTCTGGCGGGACACCGCGGTCGAGCAGGAAGAGATCGAATACTTCGCCACGGGCCACCCGATCGTCGAGGCGCTGTTCGGCTTCATGCGCGACGGCCCATACGGAAGAAACGGAGCCCGCTACCTCGACGTGCGCGGCACGATGAAGGGAAAGGGCGTCGAGCTGCTCTTCCACCTCGCCCCGCCCGAGCCCGCGGACACCACCGTCGGAGCGAAGGTGCCCTCGCGCCAGCTCTCGCGCTTTCTCGACCGCCTGCTCGTGCAGGTCGCGGTCGTCATCGACGACGACGGCCGCGTGAAGCCGGCAGACGCAAAGATGGTCGAGGCGCTGAATGACGGGGTCGGCAAGCCGCTGAAGGGCGAAGACCTGCGGGCCGCTTTTCCCGCGCTCGAAGGAGCCCTGGACGTGGCGGTGGCGGCGGGAAGCCTTGCGGCCGAGGCCGAGCTGAAGCGGCGGGCCGCCCGCGCGAGGGCAGCGATCGAGCACGAGCGCGATGCGGTGCTGCGCCGCGTGAGGCTGTCGCTCGCGCACCAGGGCGTGAAGGGCGAGGTGCTCGAGGCGCAGCTGACGGCAGAACGCACGCACTACACGGCGCTGCTCACCGCGCTCTCTGGCGTCCGGGTGACGCTCGACGCCGCCTGCGCCTTCGTCATCAACCGGTAGATGATTCCGCTCTCGAAGCTGCCGCTGCGGCAACGCCTGTCGCTGTTCGCGCTGCGCGGCGGCCTCGCTTCGTTGAACGTCGTCTCTACGAAGGCAGCGGCGCGGGCGGCAGAGCGGTTGTTTCTGAAGCCGCCTCCGGCTCCCTACTCGCGGAACCTCGCGGGTGAAGGGGTGCGTCGCGAGCTGGCCACGCCGGGCGGAAGAGCGATCGCCTGGACGTACGGCAGTGGGCCCGCCATCTACCTGCTGCACGGGTGGGGCGGGCGCGGGTACCAGCTGTCGGGGCTGGTCGCTCCACTGGTCGCGGCGGGACGGCAGGTGGTGCTGCTCGATGCGCCGGGGCATGGCGAGGTCGCAGGTGGCCAGTCGTCGGTGGTCGCCTTCGGCCAGGCGCTTCAGGCCGCTGTCGACGCGTTCGGGCCCGCCAGCGGCGTCGTCGCGCACTCGCTGGGCGCGCTCAGCACCCTCATCTCGATCGGGGAAGGCCTGCGTCCGCAGCGGCTCGTCTTTCTCGCGCCCGGCTCGAGCCTCGACCTGGCGTCGCAGCGCTTCCAGGAAATCATGGGCCTTCGCGCTGCCACGCTCGACGTGCTCAAGCGCCAGCTCGAAGAGAAGTTTCAACGCCGGTGGTCCGACTACGACCTCTCGAAGCTGCCCTCGCGCCCGCCGCTGTGGATCGCGCACGACCCGAAAGACGAAGAAGTTCCCATCGCCGAATCGCACGCGCTGCTGCAGCACTGGCCCGGCGCGACGCTGATGAAGGCCGATGGCCTGGGCCACTACCGGCTGCTGCGAAACGGGGAAGTCGTGCGCGCCGCAGTCGGCTTTCTGACGGCGTGAGCGTGGTAGACGTGAGCGCATGTCGCTCGACAAAGCGCTGACCGCGGCGAAAGCCGGAAAGACGGCCGAGGTGTTGAAGCAGTTGTTGAAGGCGTGGCGGGAATTGCCGACCGGGCCTGTGACGGCGGCGATCGACGACGTCGCGAAGCTGCTCGAGGCGGAAGAGCCGCCGATTCACGGTAAGCCCGGGAAGGAAATCGAGGCGGCGTGGCAGGCGCGCGCGAAGGAAGGCCGCCCCGAGTCGCTGGGCCTGCTGCTCTCGATGCTGCTCGACACCAAAGGCTCGGGGCAGACGCTCGACCGGCTGATCACGCTCGTCGCGCGCGAGACGGATCCGCGGCTCGCGAAGGCGATGGGGCAGCTGCTCGAGGCGCCGCCGTACAACGGCTCGGTGTCGCGCACGTTGCCGTTCTGGAAGTTCGTCTACAGCTGGCTGCCGAAGCTCAACGACCCGCGCCTTCTGGTGCTGGCGAGGACCTTGCCCGCAACGTGGGAAGCGAAGCTTCAGTCGGACTACGAGCGCACCGCGCTGAACTCGCGCCTCAAGAAGGCGATGCCCGAGCTCGAGAAGGCATACGGCGAAGGCACCCCCACGCTGTCGCCCGCCGAGGCGGCAAAGTGCAAAGAGATCGTCGAGACCGCGCGCAGAATCGGTGGCGGCGCGGCGGCGACGAAGGCGAGCAACCAGAAGTCGCAGCAAGACCTGCTGCGCGAGGTGTACGAGCGCCCGGAAGACGACGGCCCGCGGCTCGTGCTGTCGGACCTGCTGCAGGAACAGGGCGACCCGCGCGGCGAGTTCATCGCGCTGCAGTTCCTGCCCAGGCCGACGGTGGCGCAGACGAAGCGAATGGCCGAGCTGCAGGAACAGTACGGGCGGGCGTGGCTTTCGAACATCGCTCCGCTGGTGATGAAGACGGGGCTGGTCTTCGAGCGCGGCTTCCCGGTCGCGTGCCGGGTGAAGACGCTGGACACGTCGGTCGAGTGGTCGACGCTCAAAGAGATTCACGGCAGGGTGCCTGACCTCGACGGCATGCACCTGGGCGCGCTTCGCACCGTGGCGTCCGCCGCACACAAAGGGCTCGAGCGCGTGCCGAACCTCGAAGAGCTGCAGTTGCTCGAGGTCTGGTTTCCCCGCGACCACGAGGTTGGCGATCGCTTGAGGAAGGCCTACGGGGCGCTGAAGCTGAAGTTGAAGCGGCTGGTGGTGCTGACCGAGACGTCGAACGAGTGGGGAAGGGCAGACGTCCCTCCCAGCATCTTCGACTGGGTCTTCACGGGCCCGGGCTCGCAGCTGGACGCGCTGACAGTCCCCGCCCCGATGGTACAGCTGGGCGCGTGGCGGGCGGTGGCGAAGAAGCGGAAGCTGAAGCGCCTGACGCTGCGGGTGACGATGCGAACCCAAGGCGCGTTCAGCGTCACGCTCGAAGGCGACAGGCTTCACATCGACGGAAAACCGAAGAAGGTAGAGCTTCTGGGGTCGGGGCCTGCGTTCGAGCTCGGCACCGCCGAGGTGCTGCTCGAAGGCATCGCCGCAGCGGGGCCGTTCGAGCAGATCACCGTCGGCGACTGGAAGCCCGACGCGAAACAGCGAAGAGCCCTAGGCCTGTAGCTTGACCAGCTTCGCGCTCTCGACCCAGAGCCGCGAGGCGATCGCCGGGTCCAGCGCCAGCTTCGCGGGCGTCACGGCCTGGTTCTTCTCGAAGTAGAGCCCCGTCTTCCCTTCGAGCGCAGGGTCCATCGCGACGTGCGTGATGGTCGCGCCGCCTTCTTCGGGCGTGATGAGGAAGAGCTTCTTCATCAGGTTGAGGAAGGGCTGGGTCCAGCCGGGGGCCTTGCTCCAGATGTTGGTCGCGACGCCGCCGGGGTGAAGCGCGTTGACGGTGACGCCCTTTCCTTCGAGGCGCCGCGCGAGCTCGTTGGTGAAGAGCACGTTGCCGAGCTTCGATCGCCCGTACGCCTTCATGATCGCGTAGCCGCCCTTCTCGAACCCGAGGTCTTCGAAGTCCATCGTGCCGCGGCGGCTGGCCACCGACGACACGTTGACGATTCGCGCCGGAGCGCTGGCTTCGATCAAATCGAGCAACAGGTTCGTGAGCAGGAAGTAGCCGAGGTGGTTCGTCGCGAAGGTGCTCTCGATGCCGTCTTCCGTCAGCACGCGCTTCGGAGCGAGCATGCCTGCGTTGTTCACCAGGATGTGCAGCCGGTTGTGCTTCGCCCGGTACTCCGCCGCGAGCGCCCGAATCGATTTCTGCGACGAGAAGTCGCACAGCATCGCCGTGATGTTCGACGAGCCCGACCGCCGGTGAATCTCTTGCAGCGCTGTCTCGGTGCGGGCCGGATCTCTTCCCACCATCACGACCTTCGCGCCCGCGGCAGCCATCACGACGGCAGCCTCGAGGCCGATGCCACTGGTGGCTCCGGTGATGAGCACCGTCTTTCCCGACAGCGTCTGGGCGGCCACCCTCAGGCCCCGATGCCCAGCATCGCGTAGAAGTCGTTGTCCGGCTTGTCTTCGAGCTCCTTCTTGCGGACCACGACGAAGCCCACGGCGGCGGCCGTCAGCAGGCCCACGCCAATCAAGCCGACTCCCATCAGCACCTTGCGCGCACCCGTCGCGTCGAAGTCCGGCATCGCGTTCTTCTTCGATTTGCTCATGGCTCTGATCTACCTCAGGTTCGTGCCCGATGGAGTAGGAGGTCGCCATGTCGCTTATTGCCTCGCTGATTCTGCTGGCCGTCGCCGACCCCCTCAAAACCCTCGCTGAAACCTCGGGCTGGAAACAGACGGGGCGGTACGAGGAGGTCGAGAGGCTGTGCGCCGCGTTTCCGAAGCGTTTCCCGGGCAAGGTGAAGTGCGAGAAGTTCGGGGTCACCCCGGAAGGGCGGCCGATGCTTGCCCTGGTCGCCAGCGCCGACGGCACTCTGGAGCCCGCGGCGAACGTGAAGAAGCAGCGCCCGGTGGTGCTGATGGAAGGCGGCATTCACGCGGGGGAAATCGACGGCAAGGACGCGGGGCTCTGGCTGATGCGGCAGCTGCTCGACGGCAAGCAGTCGCCGGAACTCTTGAGCAAGGTGACCTTCGTCTTCGTGCCGGTGTTCAACGTCGACGGCCATGAACGTTTTGGCCCGAACCACCGCCCGAACCAGGTCGGCCCCGAGCAGATGGGCTGGCGGGTGACGTCGCAGAACCTGAACCTGAACCGCGACTGGGTAAAGGCGGAAGCGCCCGAGATGCAGGCGATGTTGACGTTGCTGCAGAAGTACGACCCGATTCTCTTCGCCGACCTTCACGTCACCGACGGAGCGAAGTTTCAGCCCACCCTCGGCATCACCCTCGAGCCCCGCTTCGCCAGCACCCCTGCGCTCAACACCCTGGGCCTCGCGCTCAGCGACTCGCTGCTCAGAGAGATGACGGCGAAGGGCCACCTGCCGCTCGACTTCTACCCGTCGTTCGTGAAGGACGATGAGCCGCTGTCGGGCTTCGGCTTCGGGGTGCCTCCGCCGCGCTTCTCTCACGCGTACTGGGGCGCGCGTCACCGCGTCGGCGTGCTGATCGAGACCCATTCGTGGAAGGACTACGCGACGCGCGTGAAGGCGACGTACGACGTAGCGGCGCTGATGCTCGAGCACGCGGCGGCCGAAGGAGCGGCCTGGCGCAAGGCAGCGCAGGAAGCGGAAGCCGAAGACCTGAGGGCGGGCGGCACCGACGTCGTGCTCGCGTGGGAGAACGGCAAGGCGACGAAGGACTTCGAGTTCTTGGGCTACGCGTACACCCAGGAGCAGTCGACGGTTAGCGGCAAGACGTGGGTTCGCTACGACGACACGAAGCCGAAGGTCTGGAAGGAGACGCTGCTCACAGAAGTGGTTCCGGCATTCAAGGCGCGCGTGCCGAAGGCGGGCTGGGTGGTGATGCCAGGGCAGGCGGCGCTCGTGACGCAGAAATTGAAGATCCACGGCTTCCGCGTCGAGGCAGTGACGAAGGCCCGCGCGCAGGCGCCGCTGCAGGCTTTTCGGGTCACGAAGTCGAAGTTTCGGCTGAGCCCCAGTGAAGGCCGGCACACGGTGCAGGCGCAGGGCGAGTGGAAGGACGAGCCGCGCGATGTGCCGGCGGGTTCGATCTTCATTCCCGCGGCGCAGGTGAACGTCGGGCTGCTGACGCAGCTGTTGGAGCCTTCTGCGCCCGACTCACTCGTCTCGTGGGGCTACTTCAACGCGCACTTCGAGCAGAAGGAGTACCTCGAGGACTACGTGGCGGAAGTCGTCGCGCGCGAGATGCTGAAAAACCCGAAGGTGCTCGCCGAGTTCAACGCCCGGCTCAAAGACCCCGAGTTCGCGAAGAGCCCCGAGCTGCGGCTCGGCTTCTTCACGCAGCGTCACGCGACCTGGGACGAACGGATGAACCTGATGCCGGTGTTCCGCGCCGAAAGCTGGTGAGACGAGAAATGAGCAATCCGTTCATCCCGAGAGCAGTCGAGGGATGAGATCCTCGGTGCGCACATCTGCCCACCATCGGGCCGCAAGGCGGATGCATCGCGGCGCAGGGCTTGGAATGCTGTGGGGCATGGGGCTCAGGCTGCTGGCAGTTCTCGTTCTGGTCGGGTGCCAGGGGAAGATCGACGTCCCCCCTGGCAAGCCCGTGGTCGACCCACCGGTCGACCCGCCCATTGACGTCCCGGTCGACCCCGTTACGAAGGCATGTGAGCAGCGCGTGTTGCCGACGCAGCCGCTGCGGCGCTTGTCGACGCAGCAGTACCAGAACAGCCTCACCGCTCTTTTCGGCCCGACGCTCTCACCGGCGCTGGTGAATGGCTCGGTGTTTCCCACGACGGTGATCTCGAAGGGCTTCGTCAACGACGCTGACGCGAACACGGTGAACACGGCGCAGAGCAACGTGATCGAAGACAACGCCGAACGGATCGCAACCACGATTCTCGCCGCTCCCGAGCCGTACCTGCGCGGGCTGTTGCCGTGCATGCTCGCGACGCCGATTCCCGATTCGCAGATCGACGGCTGCGTCGACGCCTTCATCACGAAGTTCGGCAGCGCGGCGTACCGGCGGGCGGTCACCACTGACGAGGCAGCGATCGCGAAGGGCCTCTACACTGGCCTGCGCGCGACCCAGGGCGCGACGAAAGCCTGGGCGACGGTGGTCCAGTTCTTCGTGCAGTCGCCCGCGATGCTCTACCGCGTCGAGCGCGGCGCCGGCCCCTCGTCCATCACTGGCACCTCGGCCCTCACCGGCTACGAGATGGCGAGCCGGCTGTCGTACCTCTTCCTCAACAGCAGCCCGGACGAAGAGCTGCTCGCGAAGGCAGCGGCGGGCGAGCTGTCGACGGCGGCGCAGGTGACAGCGCAGGCGCGGCGGTTGATGGCCGGCCCGAAGTTCGTCGAGGTGATGTCTGCGTTTCACCGCGACTGGCTGCACCTCTACGAAGCGGCGGCGGGCAAGGACGCGACGCTGTTCCCCGGCTACACGCCGGCGGTCGAGGCGAGCCTCTTGCGCGAGCCGGAAGAGCTCTTGAAGTACGTGCTGAACGAGGGCGATGGCAGCTTGAAGGCGCTGCTGGGCAGCCCGTCGCTGCCGGTGGATCCGGTGTTGGCGGGGTTCTATGGGCTCCCGGCAGGAGCGGGCACGGGGTGGACGGCGCGCGAGATTCCGAATCGCCGCGGGCTCTTGACGCGCGCGTCGGTGATGGCGGCGCTGGCGAAGCCGAACCAGACCTCTCCGATTCATCGCGGCAACTTCTTCCGCAACTCGGTGCTGTGCGAGCACGAGCTGGTGCTGCCTGCGAACGTCGACACCTCGGGGCCGCTGAAGGACACCAGCATGGCGAAGACGGCGAGAGAAAGGTTGGCTCCGCTGACCACCCGAAGCGACTGCGCGGGCTGTCACCGGCAGATCAACCCCATCGGCCTCGCGCTCGAGAACTTCGACGCGGCCGGCCAGTTCCGCGCGACCGAGAACGACTCGACCATCGATCCTTCTGGCTCGATCGACCTCGGTCAGGGCTTGAAGCCGTACCTGGGCGCCGACACGTTGATCGAGCTGCTGGCAGACAGTCAGAAGGCGCAGGGCTGCTACGCGCTGCACTGGTTTCGCGCCTCGATGGGCCGGTTCGAAGCCGCGGAAGACGCGTGCAGCGTCGCGACGCTGAAAGACCTGGTCGTGAAGAGCAAAGGCGACCTGCGCGAGCTGATGGTCTCGCTGACCACCACCGACGCATTCCTCTACCGCCGTTCGCTGGAGCAGCCATGAGCCATCATTCCCGGCGTCGCATTCTTCAAGGCCTGGGCGGCCTCGCGATGGCGCTGCCGTGGCTCGAGCTGTTCGAGAACGAAGCGTGGGCGCAGACGTCGCCGACGCGTCCGAGGCGCGTGATCGTCGTCACCTACCAGATGGGGATCCCCGTCGCGATGTGGAAGCCGTCGGCGGTCGGCAACACGTTCACGCTTCCGTACGTCACTGCGCCGCTCGAACCCTTCAAGAGCCGGTGCCTCTTCGTGTCGGATCTCGACAACGCGATGCTCAGCGAAGGCGGCAGCAGCTTCGAGTTCGGGCATCCGGGCAAGAGCGAAGCGGCGCTCACCGGCACCCTGACCACTGGCGCGTTTCCGACGACGAACACGAACAGCGTCAGCGAGATTCGCAGCGACCTCACCACCAACGGCGGAGCGAACGCCGAGTCCATCGAGCAGCGCATCGGCACGAGCCTCTTCGCCGCGCATCCGTTTGCTTCGGTGGACCTCGGCATCGATGGCGACCGAGGGCAGGGCAAGGTGCCGAGCCGGTTCTGCTTCGAGAGCCGCGCGACGGCGGTGAGCCTCGAGTGCAACCCGACGACCGCGTTCAACCGCCTCTTCGCGAACGTGACGCCGGGAAACATGCAGGCCGAGCAGGCGCTGCGTGAGTTGAAGGCGCGCAACAAGAGCGTCCTCGATGCGGTGCGTGGCGAGTTCGGCGACCTGCGCAAGGGGCTCGGGGCCGATGACCAGCGGCGGCTCGACGAGCACGCGGCGCGCATCCGGACGATCGAGCTGACGACGGTGCCGCCGCCGACGTGCGCGCGGCCGACGGGAATCAACGCGCTGACGATGCCGCGCATGGACCAGGCGACTCCGCCGCAGGTAAAGATTCTCGCGCAGGCGATGGCGTGCAACCTGGCGCCGGTGGGGCGCCTGGAGTTCGCGAATCAGCAGAGCCCGCGGTTCGGGATCGCGAGCCTCGACAACACGCTGAACGCGAACACCACCAGCTACGACTGGCACGCGATGGTGCACGGCGACCCGCTGCCAGGGACGACGCAGTTCCTGCGGCCGGGACGCGACGCCAACGCGACGACGTTCGACACGCGGTTGCTCGATGGGTACCGCTTCTTCGTGCAGCAGTTCGCGGCGCTGCTGGGTGAGCTCGACTCTTTCCCGGAAGGGCAGGGGACGACGGTGCTGGACAACTCACTGGTCATTCTCGCCACGGACTTCGGCGAAGGCCTCGGGCACTACCACGCGAAGATGGGCTACGTGCTCGCCGGTAACCTCGGCGCCGCGAAGAAAGGGTTCCACTTCCGCGCCGGCGCTGCGAACGCGAACTTCTACACGGCGTCGCAGTTCAACGTCAGCCAGCTGCTCAACAGCGTGCTCGACATGGCCGGCGTCGTGGGTGGCCCCGAGTTCGGGCTGAAGGGCTTCCTCGCCAAGCGCGCTGCACCCAGGAGAATCGACGGGTTGTTCGTTTGAGCAGCCAAGAGGCACGGATGGGGAAGAAAGGAGCAGGCCCCGTTCATCCCGAGAGAACCGTTTCCGTTCATCCCGAGAGAACCGTTTCCGTTCATCCCGAGAGAACCGTTTCCGTTCATCCCGAGAGAACCGTTTCCGTTCATCCCGAGAGAACCGTTTCCG
>Ga0105048_10003610_pt1 | contig 25348 bp, 21 predicted proteins | sample MAT05_FD_78382 | JGI IMG/M metagenome (GOLD analysis project Ga0105048, IMG submission 78382) | Freshwater microbial communities from Lake Fryxell liftoff mats and glacier meltwater in Antarctica - MAT-05 | ecosystem: Environmental > Aquatic > Freshwater > Ice > Liftoff microbial mat | place... | reverse complement strand
TGCTCGGTCTGGCCGGCGAGGTCCAGTGGTACCCCGAACTCACGACCGAACTGGGTGGCGAAGCCGAGGTCCTTGCAGGCGAGGTCCATGGTGAAGCCAATGTTGTAACTGCCGTTGAGGATCACCTGGCCTTCGGTCTCGTGGACGAAGCTGTTGCCGCTGCTGTTGAGGATGGCCTCGAACGACTTGGCCAGGTCGAGCCCGCCGCGCTTTGCCAGCATCAGGGCCTCGCCGACCGACACCAGGTTGATGAACGCGAGCATGTTCGTGATCACCTTGATGACAGCCGCACTGCCCAGCGGGCCCATGTAGAGCACCGGGTCGCCGATGGCGGCCAACAGCTGGCGGTGCTCCTCGAACAGGGCTTCCTCGCCGCCGACCAGCACGGTGATCTCGCCCGCCGCCGCCTTGTGGACGCCACCAGTGACGGGTGCCTCCAGCACTCGGATGCCCTTCGTGGCAGCAACGGCTGCGAGCCGCAACGTTTCATCGCGATCATTGGTGCTGTTGTCGATCCAGGTCCCACCGGCACGCAAACCAGCAAGCACGCCGTCTCGACCAGCAACCACTGCGTCGACGGCCGCCGGCGACGGCAGGCAGGTGAGCACCACGTCACTACCTTCGGCCACCGCTTGTGCCGTCTCAGCCCAGGTCGCGCCGGCTGCAACCAGCCCGGCAGCGGCCTCCTGATGGAGGTCGGTGACAGTCAGTGCGTGGCCGGCGCGCAGCAGGCTGCTGGCCAGGTGCACGCCGAGGTTGCCCAGCCCGACGTACCCCACCGACATCGATCGCTCGGCCATGTTGCTCCCTCGGTCGTCGCCGACTCATGACAAGACGGCTCGGTCAGTATCCCGCGCCCACGAGCCATCGGCAAGTGAACTATCGAGACGCTGAGCCATCGTTGAATTGATGCTCGATTGGCTACGATCGCGTCATGCGTGCGCCCATCCCTGCGCTGATCGATCTCGAAGCGTTCGAGGCTGCGGCCCGACACGGCAGCTTTGTCGGCGCTGCCGGCGAGCTGCACCTGACCCCGTCGGCCGTCAGCCACCGTGTCCGCTCGCTCGAACGCCGACTGGGTGTGGTGCTGTTCACGCGGCACGCACGGCGCATCGACCTGACCGATCACGGCCGCGCCTACATGCCAAGCGTGCGCCAGGCTTTCGATGAGCTCGCCATCTCCACCGCCGGTCTGTTCGGTTCGGTCCGGCCGTCGCGCCGGCTGACGGCGAGGGTGCCGATCTCCTACGCCGTTGCGTTCGTCGCGCCGCGTCTCCATGAGTTCCTAGCGGCACACCCGGATGTCGACGTGCGGCTCGTGTCTGCCATCTGGGGCGACGCGCTTTCCGCCGAGGACGTCGACCTCGATGTCCGCTTCGGGAGCGGCACCTGGCCAGGTCATCAGGCCGACCTCCTGCACCGTGAGACGGCAACTGCCGTGTGGGCGCCGAGCTATGCGGAGCGTTTCGGCACCGAGACCGGCGTGGCCGTGCTTGCAACCCATCCACGCGCACACGTGCTGGGGATGGAGAACCTGTGGATCGAGCTACTCGGCTCAGCAGCTCTGCCGCTGATGAACGGTGATGTCACGGTGGACACCTCGCTGGCAGCCATCGAGCTGGCGCTCAGTGGCGCCTGCTGCGCGCTGCTGCCGAGCCGCTTCGTTGCGCGCCATCTCGCCGATGGCCGGCTCAGCTCGCTGCCGGATGCCGTGGTGCGGATGACCCAAGCACACTTCCTCGTTCGGCCGTCGTCACGCACCAACCTCAGCCCAGAAGCAACACAGTTCGCATCCTGGCTGCGTTCCATCGCCGACTGACGTTCGGCGAACCAGGCCGCTCCAGGTGCGAAACAGCGGCGGCGAGATGGCACCGAAGCACCACCCTGCCGCCGCTGCGTCAGTTCATGAGGACGAGGCTCAGGCGAGCCAGGCCTTCCACACGTCGGGGTTGGCATCGACCCACTTCTTGGCTGCTTCGCCGGGCGTCATGCCGTCACCGTCGATGAAGCTGCCGATCTCGCTCTGCTGCTCGGTGCTCAGCTGCATGGCGGACAGCATCTTGAACACCGCTGGGTTCTTCGCCTCCAACCCGGCGCTGGCGGCCTTGTAGAGTTCGTCAACCGGGTAGTCGCATGCGTACTTGCCGTCTTGGGCCGCCAACGATGCCTCGCACTCGGGCGTGATGGCCGGCAGTGCAACTTCCACCAGTTCGACGCGGGCTGACTTCCAGTGCGGCTTCCAGAACTGCATGAGCAGCGGCTTCTTGTCGGCAATCGCCTGGTCGATCGCGGTCAACAACGCTGCTTCCGAACCGGCCACCACGTACTTCAGCGGCAGGCCGAGATTCTGAATGACCTGCTCGTCATAGGTCACATAGCTGGGGTCACCCATGGTGAACTGACCAAGGCTGCCCGACTCTGCGGTGGCGAACAACTTTGCCAGCTCCGGGTCCTTGAAGCCCTCCCACGTTGCCAGCTCCGGGTGCTCGTCGATCACGAACTTGGGCACGTACCAGCCGATCTTGGCTTGCGGACCGAGCCTGCCAAGGTCGAGGACCGTCTTCTTGCCGGTGATGTACGTCTCATAGTCGGCAGCGTGGCCTGACGGCCACACCTCCAGCGTGGCATCGATGCTGCCGTCATCGAGGCCGACCCAGGTGGCGTTCTCGTCGATGTCGATGATCTCTACCGGCGCACCGAGATTGGCCTCGATGACGACCTTGGCGACATAGGCGTTGACGGCGGAGCCGGTCCACGGGTTGGCGGCGAGCGTGATGGCCGCGCCAGTGGTCTTGCCACCGCCGCCGTCACCTGAGGATGTGCTGTCGTCGCCACATGCCGCCAGCGCGGCGGCTATCAAGACGCCCGCGATTGCGAGTTGTCCCTTCCTACGGATGGATGTCATGTGCTCCCCTTTGTTGAAACTTCGTCGTGTGAGTGGACCTGCTGAGAGTCGCAGCGCATCTCATGCACCACGGTCACTATCGGAATGCGTGCCCCACGCTTGAGTGAGACGGTCGAGCATAATTGCAAGCAGCACGATGCTCAAGCCACCCGCCGTTCCAAGGCCGAAGTCGATCTGTGGCTTTGCCGACGCTCGATAGGCGAGCAGACCAAGCCCGCCCGCACCAATGAGGGCGGCGATGATGACCGTTGCCAGCACCATCATCATGGTCTGGTTGATGCCCAGCAGGATTGCCTTGCGGGCGAGTGGTAACTGCACGTTGCGCATCTCCTGACGTCCGGTGGCACCGAAGGAGATTGCCGCCTCGCGGGGTGCGAACGGAACCTCCCGCATACCGAGCGACGTCAATCGGATACACGGCGGAACGGCGTAGATCACGCAGGCAACCACGCCGGCGGCGCGCCCGATGGAGAAGAGAAAGACCACTGGGATGAGGTATACGAACTGCGGAAGCACTTGTGCCGCATCGAGAAACGGCCGCAGCGCACGTTCGACACGGTCCGAGCGACCAGCCCACATGCCCAACGGAAGTGCGATTGCGATGCTGATGGCAATTGCCACCAGTACCTGGCTGAGCGTGTCCATTGCGTGGTCCCACAGCAGTGTGTTGTTGTCGTAGCCCATGGTGGCGATGAGGCCCAGGCAGATCGCAATCGTGACCGACAACCGCCATCCCTTGCTCAGCCAGCCGGCCAGCGCCATCACGACGATCACGAACAGCCATGGCAGCCATAGAAGGAAGTCGCGCAGTGGGTTGAGCAAGTGCAGGGTGATGAAGTCGCTGATGGCCTGTGTGCCACCGATGACGGGCACGCCCTTGCGCAGATTGTCCTGCACCCACCGCACGGCGTCGTCGATCACCGTCGCCAGGTTGTAGTGCAGGCTGGTCGGAAACACCGAAGCGTCGACCACCCGGGCGAACACCACCACCATGACCGGAACTGCAACGGCGATCATCGCGGCGGTGCGGGTGGAAACTGCCGGAAGCGTTGTGGCCAGCCGCGAATGACGTTTGGACTTCTCGCCCGTACTGATGCGGTCGAGCGCAACAGCCATCAGGACAATGCCGAGCCCAGCGGCGAATGCCTTGCCGACCTCCTGCTTCTGCAGCCCCGACAAAACCTCCTGCCCGAGGTCTCCAGTACCCAACAACGAGGCCAGCACGACCACAGCGAACGCCATCATGATGACCTGGTTCAGGCCGAGCAGGATGGTGCGGCGCGCCATTGGTAGCTGCACCTTGAGGAGTTGCTGCATCGAGGTAGTGCCAAACGACTCGCCGACTTCGTTGACCACGACAGGAACTTGGCGCAGCCCGAGGTTGGTGAGACGGACTGCGGGTGGCAGGGCGTAAATGACGGTGACCACCACTGCCGGCGGGAACTGGATACCGAAGAAGATCGTCGCCGGGCTGAAGTACACGAAGATCGGCATCACTTGCGCTGTGTCCAGCAGCACCCGCACGACGCGCTCGATGCGGTCGGACCGGGCTGTGAGGATCCCGAGTGGAACGCCGATCAGCAGTGCGATCACCACGGCGACGATCATGATGGCCAGCGTGCGCATCGCCAGATCCCAATCGGCAATCACGCCAACGCTGAAGAGTGCGGCGGAGCCAGCGATTGCCGCACGCATGCCACCCGTTCGCCAGCCAATGACACCTACCAGTGCGATCACGCCCGGCCACCGCAGCGCCAGCAGCAGCGACTCGGCGTTCTCCACCGCCCACGTCAGCAGGTCGGCGAGCGGGTTGAACAACCAGGTGAAGAGCTTTGACGACTGCCGGTTCACGACCGACCACTTGTACCTGTCCTGCGCCCACTTCTGGACGCCGGAGTCCATCCAGTCCGGCACATCGTGCGCGACGACCAGAGCTCCGACCGAGAGAGCCGCAAAGATCGCAAGGCCGATCGTGCGCTGCTGCCGGCGTGCCCGAACGACGTCGTCGGACTCCATGGCGGGCAGTGTCTCCACCGAAACTGCCATCAGATGTCCTCGGTGGCCATGACCGACAGCACGCCGACACGATCGAGGGTTCCCACGTTGCGGCCATCTTGGAGGACACGAACCGGTAGCTCGCTGCGTGCCACGAGGTTGACGGCCGCGCGAACCTTCGAGCCACTCTGCACGTCGCCAGCGAACGGACCCTCGCTGGGCGACGACATGACCGCGTCGACAGGGACGACGTGGCTGCGCGGCACGTCGCGAACGAAGTTGGCGACGTAGTCATCGGCAGGGTCGAGCACCACTTCAGTGGGTGTGCCGACCTGCACGAAACGACCATCGCGCATGATCGCAATCCTGTCGCCGAGGCGCAAAGCCTCGGACAGGTCGTGCGTGATGAACACCATCGTCTTGCGCAGCTCACGTCGCAGCCGGACGATCTCGTCCTGCATCTCGCGCCGGATCAACGGATCGAGCGCGGAGAACGGCTCGTCGAACAACATGATGTCCGGGTCGGTTGCCAGCGCACGCGCAAGGCCGACACGCTGCTGCTGGCCGCCGCTGAGCTGGTGGGGTCTGTAGTTCTCCATGTTCGGCAGTCCAACCAGTTCCAGTGTCCGCGCCGCGGTCTCGCGACGTTGCGCCTTGCTCGTTCCCCGCAGTTCGAGCCCGAACGCGACGTTGTCGAGCAGTGTGCGGTGTGGCAGCAGACCGAAGTGCTGGAACACCATCGACACCTTGTGGCGCCGAATCTCCAACAGCGCCTCGTCGTTGGCCGCGGTGACGTCTTCACCGCCGATGATCACCTGGCCGGACGTCGGCTCGATGAGGCGGGTCAAGCATCGAATCAGCGTGCTCTTCCCGCTACCGGAGAGGCCCATCACCACGAAAACCTCGCCGGGCGCCACGTCGAGGTTGACCTCGCGCATGGCGACCACGTTGCCCAGCTTCTCCTGCAACTCGCCGCGCGGCAGGTCGGCCTCGGGCGAGCCCACGATGCGCTCCGCACGCGGGCCGTAGACCTTCCACAGGTCTCTCACCGAAATCATCGGATCCACCACTGATTGCTCCCCACGTACGACCTTCCCCAACTTTCGTGCAGCATAGACCGCAGCCAGCGAAGACTGAACGACTGTTCCGTGAACGGCGAGTCGCAATCATGCGCACGGCTCGCGCGAAGATACCCGACGTGACTGCTCTCCCAAGTTCCGCCCGTACCGTCGTCATCGGCGGTGGCATCGTCGGCTGCTCCACCGCCTACCACCTGGCCAAGCTGGGGTGGACGGACACCGTGCTGCTGGAGAAACACAAGCTCACATCCGGCAGCACCTTTCACGCTGCGGGCCTAGTGGGCCAGCTGCGCACCAGCGCCAACATCACCCAGCTACTCGGCAACTCCGTCGAGCTGTACAAGACCTTGGAGATCGAGACCGGCCAGGCAACAGGTTGGAAGATGAACGGTGGACTGCGGCTGGCGTGCAGCCAGGAGCGGTGGACGGAGGTCAGGCGGCAGGCGACCACGGCGAAGAGTTTCGGTCTCGAGATGCACCTGCTGACACCAACGGAGGCACAGGCCATGTGGCCGCTGATGCAGGTCGACGATGTGGTCGGCGCGGCATTCCTGCCCACCGATGGGCAGGCCAACCCCAGCGACATCACCATGGCGCTCGCCCGTGGCGCCCGCATGTATGGCGCCACCATCTGCGAGGACACCGAGGTGCTGCGCATCGAGGTCGAGGCGGGGGTGATCAAGGCCATCGTCACCATGTCCCCGGACGGCAGCGAGGGTCGCATCGAGTGCGAGAAGATCGTGGTCTGTGGCGGTCAGTGGACCCGAGCGCTCTGCGCAACGGTCGGCGTCAACGTGCCGCTCGTCTCGGTGGAGCACCAGTACGTCATCACCGATCAGTTCACCCCCGAGGTTCCCCGCGACCTGCCGACGCTGCGCGACCCGGACCGGCTGACCTACTACAAGGAGGAGGTCGGCGGCCTGGTGATGGGGGGCTACGAACCGAACCCGATTCCGTGGGCGGTCAACGGCATTCCCCGACCCTTCGAGTTCCAGCTGCTCGACAGCGACTTCGACCACTTCGCACCCATCATGGAACTGGCCATCGGCCGCGTCCCGCAGTTGGCCGACACCGGTATTCGCACGCTGATCAACGGCCCGGAGAGCTTCACACCTGACGGCAACTTCATCCTCGGCGAGGCACCCGAACTGCGCAACATGTACGTCGGCGCGGGGTTCAACGCCTTCGGTATTGCAGCCGGCGGCGGTGCCGGCCAGGCGCTCGCCGAGTGGGTGCACGACGGTGCTCCCCCGTACGACCTGTGGGTGGTGGATCTACGGCGCTTCGGACGGCCGCATGCCGACACGGACTGGGTTCGCAGCCGCACGCTGGAGGCGTACGGCAAGCACTACACGATGGCGTGGCCGTTCGAGGAACACCACAGCGGCCGGCCCGCGCGCACGTCACCGCTGTACGACCGCTTGCTGGCGCAGGGCGCTGCGTTCGGCGAGAAATTGGGCTGGGAGCGGCCGAACTGGTTTGCCGATGCGTCGCTCGGCGAATCTCCACGTGACGAATACACCTACGGGCGGCAGAACTGGTTTTCGGCAGTGGGCCGCGAACACATGGCATGCCGTGAAGCTGCGGTGGTCATCGACCAGACGTCGTTTGCCAAGTTCGCACTCAAAGGGCCCGACGCGCTGACCGCGCTGGACTGGATGTGCGCCAACAATGTGCGCCGGCCGGTGGGCTCGCTCACTTACACGCAGATGCTCAACGACCGGGGCGGAATCGAAGCCGATCTGACGGTCGCCCGAGTGGCGGACGACGAGTTCTACATCGTCACCGGTACCGGGTTTGCGACACACGACTTCGACTGGATCCAGCGCAACATTCCCGAAGGCCTCGATGCGCAGCTGTTCGACGTCACCTCGAGTTACTCGGTGCTCACGGTGATGGGTCCCGCGTCGCGAATGATTCTGGAATCGCTCACTGTTGCCGATCTGTCCAACGAGGCATTCCCGTTCGGCAGGTTCCAGGTCGTCGGTATCGCCGGCTGTGCGCTGCGTGCGCTGCGAATCACCTACATGGGCGAGCTGGGTTGGGAGCTGCATCTTCCCGTCGAGTCGGCCACCGTCGTCTACGACGCACTGATGGCCGTCGGCAGCGATCACGGGCTGGTCAACGCTGGCTATCGCGCCATCGAAAGCACCCGACTGGAGAAGGGCTATCGCGCGTGGGGAAGCGACATCGGCCCCGACCACACCCCGCTCGAGGCCGGGCTCGGCTGGGCCGTGAAGATGAAGAGCGGCATTCCCTTCCGGGGTCGCGAGGCCATCGAAGCGCAACGGTCAGGTGGCGTCGGCAAGCTGCTCGCGGCATTCACCGCCGACCCCTCTGCGATCCTGCTCGGACGTGAGACCATCTACCGCGACGGCGAGCGAGTGGGCTGGCTCACGAGCGGTGGCTACGGCTACTCGATTGCACGTTCAATCGGGTACGGCTACGTACGGCGACCCGCCGGCGTGACCGCCGAGTGGGTACTGGCTGGCTCTTACGAGCTGGAGGTGGCCGGCGAACGCGTGCCCGCGCAGGTGGCCCTGCAGCCACTCTACGACCCGACCAACGCACGAGTGAAGGCCTGAGCCGTGAGTACCGCGAACCCCACGACAGCACTCCCCCGACGAGCACGCATCGTCATCATCGGTGGCGGCATTCTGGGCTGCAGCATTGCCTACTGGCTCACCAAGTACGGCGAGCAGGATGTCGTACTGCTGGAGCAACATCAGCTGACCGACGGCGCCACCTGGCACGCCGCAGGTCTCGTCGGACAGTTGCGTTCATCACGCAACACCACGCGCATGCTCGAGCAGTCCGTCGAGATGTACCGCGGGCTGGAGACCGAGACCGGACAAGCCGTCGATTGGCACGAGACCGGCAGCCTGCGGCTGGCCTGCTCGCCAGAACGTGTGCTGGAGCTCAAGCGACTGACCACCATGGCGAAGAGCTTCGGCCTGCCGATGGAGATCGTGTCACCGGCGCGAGCCCAGGAGTTGTTCCCGTTGATGAGCACGCAGGATGTTCTTGCGGCGGCCTTCCTGCCCACCGACGGCTACATCGACCCGGCTTCTGTGACGCAAGCGATTGCTCGCGGCGCACGCAATCGCGGCACTCAGATCCACGAGCGGACGAAGGTCACCTCGGTCACCGTGGACGGCCGCCGCTGCACCACGGTGCACACGGATCTCGGCGACATCGAGTGCGAGATGGTGGTGAACGCGGCCGGCATGTGGGGCATGGAGGTGGGCCGCATGGCCGGCGTCCGCATACCCGCCACAGCAGTGGAGCATCAGTACCTCATCAGCGGACCGATCGAGGGCTGTACGCCAGTCGAGCTCGGCAAGATGCCCACGATGCGAGACCCCGACCATCTCGTGTACTACAAGCCCGACGGCCCGGGTCTGCTGATCGGGGGCTACGAGCCCGACACCATCGCCTTCGGAACCGGGCAGGGTGACGACGGCGGCATTCCCTCCCCCTTCCAACGCCAACTGTTCGAACCCAACTACGACCGCTTCGCGCAGCTCGCCGAGCTCGGCGCCAAGCGCACGCCGTGCCTCGAGACGGCCGGCATCCGCACGTTGCTCAACGGGCCCATCCCTTACTCGTCCGACGCAGACTTCGTCATGGGCCGCGTGCCGGAACTGGACAACTACTTCGTCGCCACCGGCTTCCTCTACGGAATCGCCGCCGGTGGTGGCGCCGGCAAGATGATGGCCGAGTGGATACTCGAGGGTCGGCCCAGCCTGGACCTGTGGCCGCTGGACGTGCGCCGCTTTTCGTTCCACCACACCACCCGCCACTTCATGGACACCCGCATGGTCGAGCTGTACGCGCACCACTACAAACTCGCTGCGCCCGGCAGCGAGAAGGTGACGGCACGCGGCATTCGGCGCAGCCCACTGCAGCACACACTCGCTGCACACGGTGCAGTGTTCGGGTCACGTGGCGGGTGGGAGCGGCCCAATTGGTTCGCACCCGAAGGGGTGCAGCCCGTCGACCAGCCGTCGTTCGCCGAACCGAACTGGTGGCCACATGTACGGGCCGCCCACCTTGCGGTGCGCGACGGCGTCGGACTCATCGACCAGACCAGCTTCGCGAAGTTCGAGATCACCGGCCCAGGTGCCCTGGCCGCGGTGCAGTGGCTCAGCGTCGCCGACATGGACAAGACGGTCGGCACGGTGATCTATACGCAACTGTGCAACGACCGCGGCGGTATCGAATGTGACCTGACGATGACCCGCACGGCGCCGGACAGCTTCTACGTCGTCACCGGTTCGGCGTTCGGTGCGCACGACATGGGCTGGATCCGGAGCAACAGTCCGATTGACGGGTCGGTCGTCATCCGCGACCTCACGTCGGCCCGTGCAGTCGTCAACATCGTGGGCCCGATGAGCCGCGAAGTGTTGCGGTCGGTCTGCGAGGACGACGTCAGCAACACAGCTTTTCGATACGGCAAGGCACGTGAGATCACCATCGGCTCCGCCCCGGTGCTGGCAGTGCGCATCGGGTACGTGGGCGAGCTTGGTTGGGAGCTGCACATACCCACGGAGTACGCAGAGCATGTCTACGAGTTGTTGCTGCAGGCTGGGCAGCCATACGGCATCGTCGACGTCGGCTATCGCACGATCGACACGATGCGCATGGAGAAGGGCTACGTCTACTGGAGTACCGATGTCACGCCCGACACGACGCCCTGGGAGGCCGGCCTCGGTTGGCGGGTCAACCTGAACAAGGGCGACTTCCTCGGACGCGACGCGCTCGTCACGCAGCGCGCAGCAGGTACCACTCGCCAGCTCTGCACGTTCACGTTGGAGTCGATGGCGTACCCGGTCAGCGGCGAAGCGATCATCGCCGACGGCGAGGTGGTGGGTTTCACCACATCAGCCAACTTCGGCCACACCGTTGGCAAGCCAATCGCATACGGCTATCTGCCTGCCGAGCTGGCAACCCGCGAGGACTTCATCATCGAGGTCTACGGCGAGCCGATACCCGCCAAGCGTCACGATCGCCCCCTGTACGACCCGGACAACGTGCGACTCAAGTCATAGCGCTTGGCGACGTTCATACTTGAGGTATGATCTCAAATATGTCCATGACCCGCATCACCGTGACGGTCGACGAAGAAACCCTCGCCGAACTCAAGGAGCGTGTCGCCCCTGGCGAGGTGTCGGCCTTCGTCGTCGAGGCGCTGCGGCACAAGCTCCGCATCGACCCCATCGAGGAGCTTCTCCGCCAGCTGGACGTCATGTACGGTCCGCTGACCGAAGCAGAAGCGAAGGAGGGCGAAGAGTGGTACGGCCAGATCAGGCAACGGTTGTTCTCGACGCTGGAGCAGTAGTCGGGTTGGCGCGCGGTAGTTCCCGTTTGCGCAGTTTGGTGGCAGATGCCCATCGGCGAGGCGACGAGATCGCAGTGCCAATGGTCGTGCTCGCCGAGACCGTTCGGGGTAATGGACCCCGAGACGCAAAAGTGAATCTGATGCTCGGCCAGTTCGCTCCTCACCGCCCCTTGGACGAACCAACCGCGCGCGTCGCTGGTGGGCTCCTGGCAGCCGCGGATTCAAGTTCCACGATCGACGCATTGGTTGCCGCGGAGGCCATCCATCGCCAGCCCTCCACCGTGCTCACCAGCAACCCAGGTGGTATGCGACGACTCCTCGATGGTCATCGCGGCGTCACCGTCGAACCGATCTAGCGTCTCGAAGTGAGCCCCGATGACTGATCTAGAAAGCGCGTTCTCTCGTGTTCCTTTCCTTGCCGGTCCGTACCCCTGCGGCGTCACGCGCCTCGCCGGGCTGACCAACCTCAATTACCTCGTCGACTGCGGCAACGACCGCCTGGTACTGCGCGTACCGGGCGCCGGCACCGGTGAGTACATCGACCGGGCCGCAGAGGAGGTCGCTGCCCGATCCGCAGCGGCAGTCGGTGTGAATGCGGAGGTCCTGTTCTTCGATGCCACCGACGGGCTGATGGTGACCCGCTTCGTCGACGACGCAGCGACGATGAACCCGGAACGGTTCCGCGACCTCGGATCGATTACACGTGCGGCCATCGCATTGCGTCGACTGCACACCGAGGCCGAGCCATTCTCCACCGACTTTCAGTTGTTCACCATGATCGATGACTTCAAGCGTCTGCTCGCCGAGAAGGGTGCAGAGCTCCCCCCTGGATACCAGGAGGCCGAGACCACCGCCGACGCAACCCGGCGCGCACTGGAGGCCGCTCACCGTCCGCTGGTGCCCAGCCACTGCGATCCGCTGTGCGAGAACTTCCTCGACACGGGTCACCGCATGGTGGTCATCGACTACGAGTACAGCGGCAACAACGACCCCATGTGGGATCTCGGCGACCTCTCGGTCGAGGGTCTGTTCACCGCCGAACAGGACGCAGCGCTGCTGCACGCCTACTTCGGCGGACCCGCACCGGCCAGCGATGTCGGTCGCATGGTGGCGTACAAGGCAATGTGCGACCTGCTCTGGACACTATGGGGCGTGATACAGCATGCGAATGGCAACCCCGCCGAAGACTTCTGGGCGTACGCCGTGGGCCGCTTCCAGCGCTGCGAGGCGCTCATGGCCTCTCCGGCTTACGGCCAACACCTGGACAACATCACCAGCTGAGACGGCTCGGTCGGCTGCTGCCGTCTCAATCGACGGCAGCCAGCGCCTGAATGGCCGCCAGCATCCTGTTCTCGCAGACTCGCATCCGAGCCACCGTCGGCCGCAGCAGTTCGGATGCCTCAGCCTCGGCGTCGGCGTCCACGTGCTCGTGCAACGCCCCTCGGAGCCCGTCGTAACCTGCCGCACCCAGTTCGGCCTGCAACTGCATCACCACCCCGAGAGCGCTGTGATCACGAAACACCAGCGACAGCGTCGAGTCGCAGGCAGCGAACTGGTCGCGGGCAACCTCCAGATTGGTCCAGAACAGTTCCGTGGCGCCGACGTTGGCCGCTGCTCGACGAACGACGAACGCACGCATGAACCAACGCACATTCGAAGCATTGGTGGGTCGGGCGGCGAGTGCGGTGTCGGCCGTCCGCAACGCGGTGCTGGCGGCACGCATGCCACCGAGTCCGGCGGCCACCAAGCTGCTTGCAGCCCGCTGTCGGTCATTCATCGATCAACCCCTTGCCGCGGCCCCATGCGACGTAAAGTAGTGCATGAACTGGGCTGCACCCCCGCCGGCCAGCTGTGGTAGGGTTCCACCATGCGGTCCCGTTCCACATTGTGGACCGAACTCCGGCCACTGAACGAGGCCCCTCCCGGGCAGATGAAGGACAGCTGATGAGCGACGGCGACGACCTGGATCTTGCATCTCTTCCCGACGATGAGCTCGTCACCCAGATGCACGAGGACCTGTACGACGGCATGGGCCCGGAGATCGTCGAGGGCACGATGCTGCTGCTGGACCGCGGCTGGACACCTGCCCGCGTGTTGAACGACGCCCTCGTCGAAGGCATGCGCATCGTCGGTATCGATTTCCGCGATGGCATCTTGTTCGTCCCGGAAGTCTTGCTGTCCGCCAATGCAATGAAGGGTGGCATGGCGATTCTGCGCCCGCTGCTGGCCGAGACCGGCGCCGAGCCGATCGGCAAGGTCGTCATCGGCACTGTCAAGGGAGATATCCACGACATCGGCAAGAACCTCGTGGCCATGATGCTGGAAGGCGCCGGTTTCGAGGTCATCGACCTGGGCATCAACACCGATGCCGACAAGTTCCTCGCCGCGCTCGACGAGCACCAGCCTGACATCCTTGGTATGTCCGCTCTGCTCACCACCACCATGCCCTACATGAAGGTGGTCATCGACACGCTCCAGGAACGCGGCCTGCGCGACAGGTACATCGTGCTCGTCGGCGGGGCTCCGCTCAACGAAGAGTTCGGCCAGGCCATCGGCGCCGACGCGTATTGCCGTGACGCCGCTGTTGCTTCCGAGACCGCCAAGCAATTGGTGTCCGCCCGCCGCAGTCGCGCCGAGCCAGCCGGCCCGTCCGTCTGAGGTCTGGCCCCATGCATCGGCCACTCGTTCTCGCCTGCGGTGCACTCGTCTCGGAGCTGCGTGCAGTACTGAAGGCCAATGGCCTCACCGATCAGGTCGATGTGCGCTATCTGCCTGCAAACCTGCACAACCGCCCGGACCACATCGTTCCCTTACTGCGCACACTGCTCGATGAACACGATCCGCTGTCGCAACGCACCGTGCTGATCGGCTACGCGGATTGCGGAACGGGCGGTGGCCTTGATCGGCTGCTGGCCGAGATGCCTCGGCTCCAGCGTCTGCCCGGCAACCACTGCTACGAGTTCTTCGCGGGCACGGCGCTCTTCGAGGCGATGCAGGACGATGAACTGGGCAGCTTCTACCTCACCGACTTTCTGGCGAAGCACTTCGACGCGTTGATGTGGCAGGGCCTGGGTCTCGACAAGCACCCCGAACTGCTCCCGATGTACTTCGAGCACTACACCCGCGTGGTGCTGCTCACGCAAACCACCGACCCCGCCGTGATCGCTGCTGGCCGAGCCGCCGCCCAGCGCCTCGGGCTGCGTTTCGAACACCGCCACGTGGGGCTGGCTCCCTTCGCCGAGGCGGTCACCGTCAATCTCACCTCTCACCGAAAGGTGGCCTGATCCATGTCTCGTCGTGGCGGTAGCGAGGTCGTGGTCATTCTGTGGCGCGACATTCCCGCTCAGATCAATGGCAAGGTCGGCGCCGAGCGTCACCAGGCCATCCTCCCCCATCGTTTCCAGAAGGCCATCGACCGCGCCGCGATGGTGGCCGACAAGAAGACGGCTCAGGAGTACGTCGGCGAATGGCGTCGCACCAGCTATCCCCTCACGGGTGAGTTGGTCGCAACTATCGACGGGATTGCCGCGTCGATCGAGACCGAGTTCACCAACGAGCGCCTGCACACCCTCGTCGACAACGGCGGCTGGGACCCTGCGTCGCTCGCCATCAACGACGCGCCAGCCGACACGCCCAACGAAACGCCCAACGACACGTCCGGAGACGAATCGTCATGACTCACACCGTCATCAGCTCTGCCACCAAGGAAGTCGTCATCGGCTTCGATCGCCCATTCGTGATGATCGGCGAGCGCATCAACCCGACGGGGCGCAAGTTGCTCGCAGAGGAGATGAAGAACGGCGACTTCAGTCGTGTCCAGGCCGATGCGTTGGCGCAGGTCGCCGCCGGCGCACACATGCTCGACGTCAACGCGGGTATCCCGCTGGCCGACGAGCCGGCCTTGCTGGCGCGTGCCATCCAATTGGTACAGGCCGTCACCGACGTACCGCTCTCCATCGACTCGTCCATCATCGAAGCGCTGGAGGCAGGCCTCGCCGTGTATCAGGGCAAGGCGCTGGTCAACTCGGTCACCGGCGAGGACGAACAGATGGAGCGGGTGCTGCCGCTGGTCGCGAAGTACGGCGCCGCGGTCGTGGCGATCAGCAATGACGAGACCGGCATCAGCGTCGACCCCGACGTTCGCTTCGCCGTCGCCCAAAAGATCGTGCGCCGAGCATCGGACTACGGCATTCCCGCCAGTGACATCGTCGTCGACCCGCTGGTGATGCCTATTGGTGCCATGGGTACCGCCGGCCGTCAGGTGTTCGCGCTGTTGCGCCGTTTGGTGTCAGAGCTGAAGGTCAATACGACGTGCGGTGCCAGCAACGTCAGCTTCGGCCTTCCGGCCCGTAATCAGATCACGGGAACTTTTCTGGCCATGGCCATCAGTAACGGCATGTCGTCCGCGATCATGAACCCGTTGCACCCGGAAGTGAAGACCATCGTCATGGCCGCCGACGTGTTGGCGGGCAACGACCAGGATTGCATGGCGTGGATTCGTTCCAACCGCGACCCAGACGCAGCCGGCGGAGCCCGCGAGGGTCGCGCCGGCGGTGGCCGACGCGCACGGCAAGGCCAATAGGGCACTCGTGCCCCGCGTCGTCTTCACTCCCTCGGGCCTCGGTGGCGAGGTTCCCAGCGGCACCACGGTGCTGCAGGCGGCGCGCGACTTCGGTGTCGATCTGGACTCGGTCTGTGGTGGCCGCGGTATCTGCGGGCGCTGCCAGATCGCCTTCCAGCCTGGGCAGTACTCGAAGTGGGCCATCGATTCGATGGCAACGGCACTCAGCCCGTGGGGCGAGACCGAGGCGACGTACGAGCAGCGCCGCGGCATGAAGCCCGACCGCCGGCTGGGTTGCTGCGCCATGGTGTGCGATGACGTGGTATTGGATGTGCCACCGGAGAGCCAGGTGCACCGTCCGGTGGTCCGCAAGAGCCTCGACCTCAGCGATGTCGTACTCGACCCAGCCATCTCGCTGTCGTACATCGAGCTGCCACCCAGCGTCCTGGGCGACGCAGAGTCGATGAGCGATCTGGTGATCGCCGAACTGCTCGTCGAGTTCGGACGCACGGTCACCACGCTCTCGCTGGAGGCGCTGCAGGAAGTTCACCGTGCATTCAGCGGCCAGGACCGTGCTGCAACGGCGGTCGTCCGGGGCGAGACGGTCGTCGCAGTGTGGCCTGGCTACGTCGATCGCGTCTATGGCATTGCGGTCGACATCGGTAGCACCACGATCGCCGGCCACCTGTGCGACTTGTTGACCGGAGAGATCCTCGCCAGTGCAGGGCGTATGAACCCGCAGATTCGCTTCGGTGAAGACCTGATGAGCCGCGTGTCCTACGTGATGATGAACCCCGGTGGTGAGCGGAACCTCACCGCCGCCGTACGCGAAGCGCTCAACGAATTGATCGCCGAGCTGTGCCACGACGCCGCCACCGCCGTTGGTGGCGATGGCTCTGTGACCACCGACGACGTGCTCGAGATCGTGTTGGTCGGCAACCCGATCATGCATCACATCGTCGCCGGCATCGATCCCACTCCACTCGGTCAGGCGCCCTTCACGCTGGCCACCGCCGAGGCGTTGTCCGTGCCTGCGGCGGCGTTCGAACTGGTCGGCAGTCATGCTCAGGTGTACCTTGCTCCCTGCATCGCCGGCCACGTCGGAGCCGACACCGCGGCTGTCATTCTCGCCGAAGGTCCGCACCGCTCCGCCACCATGCAGCTGGTCGTCGACGTGGGCACCAACGCGGAGATCGTCGTGGGAGATTCCACACGTCAGTTCGCCGCCTCCAGCCCCACCGGCCCGGCCTTCGAGGGGGCCCAGCTCAGCTGCGGTCAGAGAGCGACAGCGGGCGCCATCGAGCGAGTCCGTATCGACCGAGACACACTCGATGCACGCTTCAAGGTGATCGGCAGCGACCTCTGGAGCGACGACGTCGGTTTCGCCGCCGATACCGAAGACCTGGAGATCTCCGGCATCTGCGGGTCGGGCATCATCGAGGTGATCGGCGAGATGTTCCTCTCGGGCATCATCGACACGGATGGTGTCGTGCAAGGTTTCGCAGCCGCGCGATCGCCACGCGTGATTGCGGATGGTCGTACGTTCAGCTATGTCGTACACGAGGCGGATGGTGTGCGCCTTTCGATCACACAGAACGACGTGCGCGCCATCCAGCTGGCGAAGGCGGCTCTCCGCGCGGGCATCGACTTGCTGTTTCAACACGCCGGAGTCACCGAGGTTCGCGACATTCGCCTTGCCGGAGCGTTCGGCAGCCACATCGATCCGCTGTATGCGTTGGTCCTCGGCCTGGTTCCCGACTGCCCGGTTCAGTACGTGCGCTCCGTCGGCAACGCCGCTGGCGCCGGCGCCGTTCGAGCATTGCTCTCGGTTGCAGCGCGTCGCGAGATGGAAACGGCAGTACGCAACGTCGTCAAGGTGGAGACCGCGACAGAGCCTGACTTCCAGAACCTTTTCGTGGCTGCCATGGCCTTTCCCCACGCCAGCGCCCCGTCCACCCACCTGTCAGCTGTCGTGACGCTTCCAGCGCCGATCAGTTCGGCAGTCAATGCCGAACGCGGGGGTCGTCGCCGTCGTCGCGATCAGTCCGTGACGCCAACGGCACTCATCACTACGGAGGAATCATGAGCGACGAAACCATTGCCGCACCGGAACACAGCTCCGGCGGCCGTCGCTCGGGGGGCCGCGCCGGTCGCGCCGCGATGCGGGCGTCGCACGTCATCGAGCGGGTGCCGTACCTCACCCGCACACTGAAGCCGTTCGAAGTGGCCAGCGAGGAGACCCTTGCGCTCATCGAGTACACGGCAGACACGGTGCTCGAAGAGGTGGGCATCGAGATTCGCGACTACCCCGAGGCACTGCCCATCTTCAAGGCAGGCGGAGCTGAAATCGACGGCACACGAGTGCGCTTTCCTCGTGGCCTGTGTCGCGAGATCGTCTCGAAGAACGCTCCGGCCACCTACGTGCAGCACGCTCGCAACCCGCTGCACAACGTGGTCATCGGCGGTGACAACACCGTGTTCGCGCCGAATTATGGCAGCCCATTCGTGCACGACCTCGACAACGGCCGCCGCTACGCGACACTGACCGACTTCCAGAACTTCGTCAAGCTCGCGTACATGTCGCCGTGGCTGCACCACAGTGGTGGCACCGTGTGTGAACCGGTCGACGTGCCGGTCAGCAAGCGCCACCTCGACATGGTCTACTCGCATCTCAAGTACAGCGACAAGCCGTTCATGGGTTCGGTCACCGCCGGTTCGCGCGCTGCCGACAGCGTCGACCTGGCTCGCATCGGTTTCGGTGGCGATCTGCAGGACCGAACGGTGATGACCAGCCTGATCAACGCCAGCTCGCCGCTGGTCTGGGACGGCACGATGCTGGCCGCAGCTCAGTGCTACGCCGAGAACAACCAGGCCACCATCATCACCCCGTTCATCCTGGCAGGAGCGATGGCTCCGTCCACCAGTGCCGGCGTCGCGGTACAGACGCTGGCCGAGGCTCTTGCGGGTATGACGTTCACGCAGCTGGTCCGGCCGGGCGCGCCAGTCGTCTTCGGGTCATTCGCCAGCTCGATGAGCATGCAGACCGGTGCTCCCACTTTCGGTACACCCGAACCGGCGATGGTGTTGTACACGATGGCTGCCCTCGCACGTCGGCTGGGCGTGCCCTTCCGCTCCGGTGGCTCACTGACCGCGTCCAAACTTCCAGATGCTCAGGCCGCGTACGAGAGCGCCAATACGTTGCAGCCCACCGTGCTCGGCGGCGTCAACTTCGTCCTGCACGCAGCCGGCTGGCTCGAGGGCGGTCTGGCGATCGGTTACGAGAAGTTCATCCTCGACTGCGACCAGTTGGGAATGATGACCACCTTCGTGCGAGGGCTCGACGCCAGCGAGAACGGTCTCGCCCTCGACGCCCTGCGCACCAACCCGCCGGGCAATCACTTCCTCGGCACTTCGCACACTCTGGCCAACTTCGAGACGGCGTTCTACCGCAGCGATACGGCGGACAACAACAGCTTCGAACAGTGGAGCGAAGAGGGCGGGCTCGACGCGTCTCAGCGTGCCAACGCACTGTGGAAGCGTCGGCTCGACGAGTACCAGGCACCCGCGCTGGACGAAGCCATCGACGAGGAAATGCGGTCCTTCGTCGAACGCCGCAAGTCCGAACTCCCCGACGAATTCGCTTGACGGCACCAACCCGAACAACGACAGGAAAGACGACAACGATGTCGACGCAGCGTTCCCTCATCGCCGATGCACGGTACGAGGTCATCCCGATGAAGAACCTCGAATCACAGATCGAGCACATTCCGACGGGCGCCTCCGTGTCTGTGACGTGCAGTCCGGCGAAAGGTCAACAGGCGACTCTTGATCTCACGGCCCGTCTCATCGACCTCGGTCATCTGACGGTTCCGCACCTCTCGGCCCGACTGACGACTGATGTCGCCGCAGTGAAGAAGATTGCTGAGTTCTGTCGCAGCCATGCGCTGCAGGAAGTGTTCCTGATCGCAGGCGATGCGCCCGCGCCAGTCGGCGACTACGACGGCGTGGTCGCCTTTCTGCGCGACTTCCTCGACACTGATCACGGCCTCACCCGCATTGGTATCACGGCGTACCCCGACGGCCACGCACTCATCGACACCAAGGTCGTCCACGAGGCGCTCCACGCCAAACAGGCGCTCCTCGAGGAAGCCGGTATCCCCGGGTTCGCCAGTACGCAGATGTGCTTCGACCTCGACGTGTGGAAGCGGTGGGCCACTACCGAGCGCGACGCAGGCTTCAAGCTGCCGCTGCACATCGGCGTACCTGGCGTGATCGACCGCACCAAGTTGTTCTCGATGGGAATCCGCCTGGGCATCGGCAACAGCATGCGATTCGTGAAGAAGAATGGTGGCGTTCTGGGTCGGCTGTTCAAGCCCGGCGGCTACGACCCCAACAAGCTGATCACCCCGCTCAGCCGGCAGGCCCAAGAGCTCAACATCGAAGGCCTTCACCTGTTCACGTTCAACAACGTGCAGGCGACCGTCGAGTGGCAGCAGAAGATGCTGGCCAAGCTGGGCTAGATCAGGGCCAGATCGTCAGTCAGGTGACTCGCCGGCGACGGCGACGGCCCATGGCGATGATGGTGGCCGGTACGAAGAACGCTCGCGCCGGCACCGACACTTCGCTCCATGGCCGCTTCGCCAGCGGCGAACGCCATGCCAACATGCGGTAGAAGAAGAACACGGCCACCACGAGGTGTAGCCCGATCAGCGCCCAGTAGAAGCCGGTTGGGCCGATCACGACCATGCTGCCGGCGGCAACGAACGGCCCGGCCACTGCACCCACACCGTACAGAGTGACCAACTGTGACGCCGCAGCGTTGAGATGCTCTGGCTCGATCCAGTCGTTCGTGTACGCACCGGCAATCGAGTACAGCGGGTACGAGAAGCCCCCCAGCGCGCAGATCAGCACGAATGCCATCGGCTTGTTCGGTGAGTCCAACAGCAAGAGCGCCGACACGCCGGCGGCACCGAGCGCCGCCGCCAGGCCGACTGCACGACGGTCGATGTCGTCACTGGCCGCCGAGATCGGCCACTGCAGCAGGACCCCGCCCAGGCTGGGCAGCGCGACGAACAGCCCAACACGCCCGGGGCTGAGACCTACTCGTGTTGCATAGATGGCAGCCATGCCGTTGAGCGCGCCGTGGGCGAGCCCGACGAGGAGACAAGAGAAAACGCCAGTTGGCACCAACCTTGCCAGTTCGCGGAGTGAGATGTGCTCCGCCTCGAGAAGGTTTGGTGCCATTGCCGCCTCGGACAGCGCCACAGGCGCAACCGCCAGCGAGGTGATGATGGCTGCGACGGCAAAGCCGGTGACGGCCAACGGGTCGAAGTTGAACAGCAGGACCTGGCCGATTCCGAAGAACGCAATGGTCACCACGCCGTAGACGGCAAGCAGCCGACCCCTGTTCTCGTTGGTGGCGAGGTCATTGAGCCACGATTCGGCGATGACGTACAGGCCAGCGGTGCACAGGCCCGTCACCAGTCTCAGGACCGCCCACATGGCCGGATGGTGGCTGATTCCGACACCGATCATGGCAGCGGAGAGAAGCGACGCCAGCGCTGCGTACACCCGGATGTGCCCGACCTTCGAGAGCGCGGTCAGTGTCAGACGCGAACCGATCAGGAAGCCTGCGTAGTAGCTGGCGGCGATGAAGCTACTGACGACTGTCGGCAGCCCGACACGTTCCGAGCGAACACCCAGCAGCGTGCCGAACAGACCGCCGGCCAGCATCAGGAAGGCGAGGCCCACGAACAATCCCCACGTCGCCAGCGCAAGGTCATGACGCAGTGCCGAGCCGTCGTCATCGAGCCGCGACGGATCGCTCATGTGTGCCGTCGACTCAGAGCAGACGGACGGACTCGAAGACCGTCTGCGCTTGTGGCACCAGGCCGGCCGACGTGCCGGGCCCCTGCACATACATGGCGACGATGGAAGTACTTCCTTCGATCGCAGCGACGAGGATCACCTTGGCAGCGGTGCCGTCACCACACCCATCCAACTTGAGCAGGATGCTGGGCCCGATTGCCGTCGCGTAGTCGTCAGTCTCTTCTCGACCGGTGCATACGCCGTCGCCGGGCTCCAGAAACGTCAGCACCTCGGAAGGCGAACTGTTCACATCCGCGCGAACCACGATCGATGTCAGTCCAGGCGTGACGTCATCGCCGTAGAAGCCGTTGATGTCGGCTGCTCCGGCCACCGATGGCAGCACGAAATCGTCCTGCGTGTTGATTGGCGTCGTGTCCACTTGGAGGCCATCGGGTAGCACGATGGTGAACACGCCAAGGTCGTCAGTGATCGTGCCACCCGAGACGATGGTGCTGACCACGACCTGGTCGGTGACGGGAGGGTCGGTGATCTGCGGCTCGGTGGCATCCGGCTCGGTGATGACCGGCAGCGTGATGACCAGCGTGCCCTCGGGCGGAGTGGTGATCTCCGGGCTGGTCACAAGGACGGTGCTGACCGAAGTGGTCACCGGGGCCGCGGTCTTGTCGTCGTCACCGCCAGTCAGGATCAGCACTACCGCAACCACGACGGCAACGGCAACGAGGCCACCGGCAACGATCAGGCCGGTCTTCTTCTTCGGCGGTTCAGAGGGTTGTTCGAAGGTCGTCGAGCCGTTCGGAGGAAAGCCACCGGGAGGGCCACCTGGGAACGCCTGCGTTGGCGGGAACTGCTGTGTGACGGGGAATTGTGTCGTCGGCGGGAACTGCTCGGCGGGCGGGTTGTAGCCGGGAGGCGGGGGCGGCTGATACGGCATCGGACCAGTTGGGGGTGCCGGCGGAGCGGGCGGGACCGGAAGCTGTCCCGGCGGAGGCGGGGGCGGGGGCGGCAACGACTCATTGTTTCCCATCCAGCAAGCCTATGGCCTCAGCGACGTTCGCCAGCCAGCACTCCAGCCCCGCCACCCCAACTTCGGCGTTCAGACGCGGTGGTGGCGCGTCTGAACGCCGAAGTTGGTATCAGACCCTCTGCTTGCCTCAGCCACGTCGGCGGCGGATCTCGGCGGTGATGGCCGGAATGACCTTGTGGAGGTCGCCGATCACTGCGTAGTCGGCCTTGGTGACCATGTTGGCTTCCGGGTCGGTGTTGATGGCAAGAATCTTCTTCGACGCCATCGCACCCACCCAGTGCTGAATTGCACCGGAGATGCCGCACGCCATGTAGAGATCTGGGGCGATACGAGTGCCGGTCTGGCCGACCTGATCGGTGTGATTTCGCCAACCGTTGTTGGTCACCGCACGCGAGCAGCCAACAACGCCACCAAGGAGCGCCGCCAGTTCCTCCAGTGGAGCGAATGCGTCAGCCGAGCCGACTGCCCGGCCGCCACCGACAACGAGCGGCGAGGTGGCCAACGTGACGCCAGCGGCACGCTCGACACGGTCGGTGACGATGGTTCGGGCGAGCGAGGGGTCGAGATCGACGGCGAGAGCCGACGGAGTGCCCGCTGCCGGGCTTTCGATGGCTTCGAACGCATGATGCGACACGGTCAGTAGTTTGGTGTCTGCAGTCAGTGTGCACGACTCGAGCAACGAGCCACCCCAGCGCACGCGGGTGACGGCCCATGCATCGGCCTCGTTTACCGAGATCACGTTGGCAACGAACGGCAGGTCCAACCGCGCGGCGGCCTGCGCCATCACTTCGTTGCCACGGTCCGTGCCGCACGCAAGGACCGACGACGGCTGCAGCGAGCGGACAGCTTGCGCCACTGACTCCCCCCATGCCTCGGGGCCGAAGTCGCGGAGTAGATCGTGATGAACCTGGTGAACGGCAGCGGCACCGTGCGCACCCAACTCTGCCGCAAGGCCGTCAGCGGCTACGCCCAACGTGAGCGCGTGGACAATTGGGTCGAAGGTGCGAGCAGCCGCAAGGGCCTCCAACGATGCCGGGCTGAGGGCGCCACGGTCATGTTCGATCACGACGAGAGCGGTCACTTGAGAATCCCCAGTTCTTCCAACAGGTCGACCACCGCAGGGGCTGCCTCTGGGCCACTACCCAGCATGATCGTTGCAGTGGCCGGTTCGGTCGATTGCACGAGGCTGACCATCTGCTGCCCGCCGAGCACAGCCTCGGGCACAACCTGGCCGACCTCGATCTTCTTCGAGCCGAGACGACCCTTCAGCGTTGGGTAGCGCGGCAGGTTGATGCCTTCCTTGATGCCCAAGACGGCGGGCATGGACAGCGAGTAGACCTCTACGCCGGCGTCGCTCTCGCGCCGAACCGTCAGCGAGTCGCCATCGATGTCAATGCCCTTGATGCCGTTGACGATCGGCCGCGCGAGCCCGTGTGCCACTCGCACGCCGACCTGGAAGTTGCCTGCGTCGGCGCTCTCGTTGCCGAACAGGATCACGTCGAATGGACCGTCCTTCGCCTCGATGCCTTGGATCGCCGACGTGATCGCAGCAGCGGTTCGTTGCGGGTCCCACTCGGCCGAGTCGATGGGCAACAGCACGGCCTTGTTGACGCCGATGCTGGCGGCGTAGCGCAACTGCTCGTCCGCCTCTGCCGGACCGAGCGTGAGCACCGTTGATTCGCCGCCGTGGCGCTCGATCAGCTGCACCGCCTCCTCCACCGCGCACTCCTCGTGGGGGCTGGTCGTGAACGCGAGATAGGCCGTGTCGACGGCCAGTCCGTCGGCGGTGATGTTGATCTTGGCACCGGGTGCGGGTACCCGCTTGACGCAGACCAGGACCTTCATCGTCAGCTCTTCATGCGAGCGTCGGTGGGGTCGAACAGCGGTGTGGCACCGGCGACATCGACCGTCACCGGGTACAGCTCGTTCATGTACATCACCTGCAGCCTGGTGCCGACCACGGCGTGCTGTGGGGGCAGGTAGGCCAGCAAGATGAACTTGCCGACCGACGGGCCCGCGCCGGCGGTGGTGACCCGCGAGACGCGACCCTTGGCGTCGAGAATGCGCTCACCGTCGAGGGTCAGGATCGGCTCGTTTCCGCCCGTCGGGAAACGGTCGTAGCCGTCGGCGCACTTCTGCGAATCCATGGTGAGAGTGCACATGATCGCGGCCGGGGCTTCCTCGCGTGCCGCAAGGTATGCGGCCTTCCCGATGAAGTCGGCACTCTTCACCTTCGGGCGGTTCAAGCCGGCCTCGACCGGGTTGTACTCGCTCTCCAGCTCGGCGCCCATCAGCCGGTAGCCCTTCTCGATGCGACCGGTGACGGCGTACACGCCGATACCCACGGGGATGATCTCGAACTCTTCGCCGGCAACGAAGACGGCGTCCCACAGCGTGAGGCCGTGTTCCATGTTGGTGTAGATCTCCCAGCCGTTCTCGCCGACGTAGCTGATGCGGAACATCGTGCACGGCACGCCGGCGATCAGTACCTCACGCACGGCACCGTACGGGAAGCCCTCCTGGCTGAGGTCGTACGCGGCGGTGGTGTGATCGGTGGCGATCTTGGCCAGCGTGGCGGCCGCGTTCGGGCCCCACACACCCAGTGTGCACAAAC
>Ga0105048_10003609_pt1 | contig 25354 bp, 27 predicted proteins | sample MAT05_FD_78382 | JGI IMG/M metagenome (GOLD analysis project Ga0105048, IMG submission 78382) | Freshwater microbial communities from Lake Fryxell liftoff mats and glacier meltwater in Antarctica - MAT-05 | ecosystem: Environmental > Aquatic > Freshwater > Ice > Liftoff microbial mat | place... | reverse complement strand
GCTCGTCACGCAGCAATCTGCTCAACCAAAAGCCACCTTTTCAAAAGCTCACCTGCTCATTTTTAACGAAACACTATACGACCAGTCCAACCATCTTATGAAACCGAACGAAAACAGTCCCTTTGCAATAGAAGCATCACTTGCATTTGCCCGGCTCACTCGAGACGTCGCACGAAAGCTCGAAGAGGAATTTAGCGATCACGTTTCTTCGACCATGATAGTTATCGCTCAAACCGAAGCTGAAGAAATAGCACAAGCCACTGGAATCCCGCATCTCATCCTGCCCGTCCTCGCAGAAGAAAAAGTCCGCCATATCTCAAAACAGTTTGTAAACGAGCTATTTACCACTCCTCTCGCCGCTTAGAGCGGTTGAAAAACCTTGGATATGGTTGGATGAATCAAACCGAAAGTTCTTACTCTTTGTCTTGCTCTTGATCTTACTCTGAAAACGCCCGCTTGGAACAAGATCACGAGCAAGACAGCCGAGCGCAGCGAGACTGACGCGGGCGCAGGTGGGTCAAAGAGTAAGATTTTGCCCCAGCCAAATGCGTCGCTGTGTATTTCAACAGTCTCCTAACGATCCCTGCGACAGACTTCCGGTTGTTGAGTGTTCGTGATGATGTTTCGTCAGTCTAGTATTCGTCCAGAGCGCGGGTTATCTGGTGACGTTCAAACTCATAGTTTGGCTCATCGAAAATATGCAGAAGAAACGCCCTGACTGCTCTACGCTGTTCCGAGGAGAGCAGCGCAAACTGACTCTTGCTGGAGTCACTGAGGTGAGTTAGCGAAAAAACTATGCCGAAGCGGTCGATATCCAACAAATCTGCGATGAGGTAGACGGGAAGATGGAAGCGCATCCCCTCGGCGTCGAAAAAACACAAGCTGCTGTAGCAGCGGTTCAATTCCTCAATAGGCATAAGTCTCCAATCCTCCTTTTCGTCCATGGAGCGGTAATCCGCACAGGTAGCTTCATCGGCATAGTCGTCGAGTCCCTGTGCCTCTTGAAGCCCGACTCCATCTCCAAGCTTCACTCCAGCGAACGCCTTACGGATGAAATCGCACAGGGCTTGGTTCACGTATTAAAAGGTCTGTCCTTGCCGGTGAAATATTCGTGGATTTGTATAGGAGTTGCGGCGGTTGTTATTTGCGTTTCGCGCAGAAGAGTTCAATCGTGCGGCGCTTGAAGTTCTTCATGGTTATGTAGCTAAAGCCTCCTCCGATAAGAACTCCGACTCCGAATGGAATAAGCTTGCCGAGTGCGACGCCGCCGCGCTTGCTGCCATACTTGGTTAATACTGTGGTGCCGACCTTGCGGTTGAGGGCCTGAAGAATCTTGCCTGGGAAATGCTTCTTAAAATTTGCTTCGGCGACCTTGGTTCCAATTCGAAGTGCTCCAGATTTCGACAGACTAAGAGCGTTCGTCCAGAGGCCGATGCAAATGAGGGTGTCCTGAATAAGCATCTCCCGGCTGTGGTTCCCGTAAATGGCACCGAGCGCGAAGACAAGATAGGTTTGGTTTCGGATCATCAGAGCTACATCTACCGACGCTGTGCTAATCTCAGTCGAAATCTGAACGATGGTTCCGAGGCCAGGTATCGCACCCGGCAGGGCGAGAGCTGCGCCTTGGGAAGTGTAAGTCCATACAATCTTGTCTCCGACGAAGTCTGCTAAGTCGTCATTATGAAGTTCCGGGTTCTCGGTGCGAATCTCGTGAATCCATGCGGCAACTTTCTTTTGGTCAGGCGCGAGCCTGCTGATTAGGTCGAATATGAAAGTGCCGTTGGGTAATTCACTCATTGGGGTGAATGGTGGCAGCGCACTGGAACATGGAAAGTAATAATTGGCCACAGGATAGGTGACGGGTGTGATTGGAAATGGTGAGGTTTAGTGTTCCTCGTTACTCGAGATCTCGGTTGGTAATGACAGTGGGAGCGAACGCTCTGTGTTGCATGGCGGGGGGTGTTGGCGGGTGGGTTGCGTGTGAGTCACCAACCTCAACCCTCACTCCCAACCAACGAAAAGCAGGAGCTTTTTCCGCAATTGCGTTACCAAGCTGGACCTTGGTAACGAGGTTGCTCGCACGTCTTTGACTCCTCCTTTTCTCACTACCTCTAATCACACCTACAGGCGACAGGTTATTAAGGTAGAGCCTGTCCGCTTTCTTGTGATAACAGGGATTGAGATTCAGTTGCTCAGGAGTCAGACAGCGAGCGCTTGCTCGCTTTGGTCTTCGATCCAGGGCAGGCGCGCCAGCACCCACAAGTTGTGGGCCAGCACCGCCCATGTGACCTGCGTTTGGCGGTGCTCGAAACCTTTCGCACGCGGGCGACCGCCGAGGAAAACATTTTGAAGAATACCGATGCGACCTTCGGTTTGCGCACGTCTGCGCTGCCCCGCCGCGAAGGCTTCGTCGTTCTTGGAGCGCTTGCCGAGTTGCGCGGGATCACGAGGACAGAGACCCTTGAAGTGATTCAGTTCGGCGAGGTATTCGCGGTTGGCTTTGCTGTTAAAACCGCGATCGGTAATCACTCAGCACAGTGCGCCGCCGCTTTTTTGCTGCATGATCGAATAGCGCTCGCGCAGCCGCTTTGCCTCGCCCGGCTAGTCGTCCTTACGCAGTTCATGATCGAGGATAAACCCCTCGGCGATTTCCGCAAAAAACAAGCTGTTGCCGAATTCAATGTCAGCACCCGCTTTGCCTCGCTTAATCAAACAAATGTCTTCTTCATAAAGGCTGAAAATTTTGTCCGCGTTGGCCACGGCTCGCCCGCCGATGAGTTTCCTCATTTCAAAACAGGCAAAATATTATCATTATCTGCAATAATTTTACACATAGGGTGGACACCACATTGGGTGAGGCGTAGAAGTAACGAGCTCCCCAGCACCCCCTAAACCGATTTCCACCCCCATGGAAACAAATACTCCTTACTCCGTCCATCGGCGTGCCCGGATTTTCCGGGCCTTCACACGCAAGTGTGTTCTCACAGCCATTTTCATTATGGCTGTGACTGGCAAAGTTACAGGCGCTGTCAGTATCTCCAACACCAGCTTTGAAACTCCGGTTGTCGGTAGCGGAAATTTTCAATACTCGCCATCAGGTGCCTCGTGGAGTTTTTCCGGCTCTGGTATTTCCGGAAACAGCAGCGGCTTTACCGGTGGCAATGGCAGCGCGCCCCATGGTTCACAAGTCGCCTTCATCCAAGGCAACGGAAGTTTTTCGCAAACGCTCTCCGGCTTCAGCAGCGGCACCGGCTACACGGTGCAGTTTTCAGCAGCGCAGAGAAATTACACGCAACCCGGGCAAACATGGAGGGTGATGATTGACAGCACGACTGTGGGTGAGTTCTCACCGGCGCAATCCGCCACTGCTTATACAGATTACGCGGTCACATTCACCACTATTACCGGAAGTCATTCGCTGAAGTTTGAAGCGACCAACCAGCGGGGCGGAGACAACACGGTGTTGATTGATAACATCCGCATCACCGAATCGGCGGCTACACCTACCGCACCGATCGGTCTCACCGGTTCCCCGATTTCTAGTTCACAGGCAATCGTCGTCTGGATGGATAATTCCGGCAACGAGTCGGGCTTCAAGATCGAGCGCAAGCAACACAGCAACGGCACTTATAGTGAAATCGGGACTGTGGGTGCAAATGTCACGATGTTTCAGGACAACAGTCTTCCGGTTGCAAATGTGAATTTTTACTACCGAGTTCGCGCTTACAATGCCGTCGGCAATTCCCCTTATACGCGGGATGCAGTCGTGAACTCGAGCGTCACTGCCGTGCCTGCGACGGACTATCAGGGGCGGCCAATCATCACCCAGGCTGCGCCATCGCTCCCATTCACAAGACAGACGGCACCGCGTCTCACGGGAATTGACTACACATTCCAAGAACAGACAGCGCGTGGCGCGGCCGTGATCTCGCGTTTTCCAGCGTTCACATTATCGGACCGCCGCGTTCACGTGGACGGCCCCTGGTATAATTCACCGTCGGCGAATCTTCATTTCACGCGCGGTATTACGAGCATCGGTGCGATGCCCAATTATCGTCTTAGCGATAGCGCGCCTACCACACTGCGCAAACTCCCGCAGGCACGCAAATGGCAGCTCATGACCGACCCGATCTGGTATTCCTATGCGGATATTCTCGGCGACGAACTGAGCGCACAAACCCCGTCGGATAGTCGCATTCCAGCGCTCCGCGCCCTCTCGGAGCAACACGTTTTTAGTAATGATGAAAGCGCCTATCGCGAACTCGGACGCCGTACATTCGCAGGCGAACGCTGGCCGACCGATATCACCGGAGAAGGCGTGCTTTTCCCCTGTCTCGATATTGAGAGCACTGGCAACTGGCAGTATCAACGCAACTGCTTCGGCTGGCTTTATCAGGGAATGGCAGAGGCTGCGGCATCCTTTGGTGTTTCAATTCGCCCGCTACTCTACGGACAGTATCAGTTTCATGTCGGGGTTGTCTCCGACTCCATGCGGTATGGCGGCACTGGCGACCCCGAGTATCTGCTTCCAGAAAAAGATTTTCTAGCTGCGCCAGACCCCACCCTCGAAGCAGCCCAAGCAAACAACGGCATCATTTCGATGGATGGATACTTGCAGGCGATGTGGGGGCATGAGCCTTTCTACAAGCGCAATGCCGACGGCTCGCTTCAGCTTTCAGGCGGGCTCCCGATCTTCAACGACATCACTACGACCACCGCTTACGGAATTAATCTCACGCTCGAAGCAGGAGAAGCCCAACAGTGTCTTGAGGACATGTATCGCCAGGCGACACGCATGTATCTCCAGCATTACCGGCGCGCGGGACAATATCCCTCCAACAGTACGCTGCGAAAGTCGTTCCTCACGAACTGCACCATCGGCGCATGGTCGCGCTACACCAATGAAGGCGTGCTAAGCATCCATCAAAATGATCGCCCGCTTCCAGATTGGCAGCTCGACATGCTTCTCGGTATTTACCTCTTCACAGCGGAAGACATCGTCATGTGGTCATCCGACATGAATTACGTCCCCGGCGCACTCGGGGCAAATTACTCGCAAGCTTGGCAGTATAACGCGCACGGCGTCTTCGAAAGCACACTGAAGCCGCTTCATCGCTACAGTGCTCTCGATCCGATTCACAATGGCGACTTTCAGTGGTGCTGGTTTAGCCTCCCGATGGTGAACAAAAACTTAACGGCTGGAGACCGCTATTTTGAAAAGCCAATCGCGATGGGGAAACTCCGCCAGTTTGAAGGCAATACCTGGCTGGAGCTGTTTACAGCGTTTCCTGCGCTCGATGGAAAATCCGGCACGATGAAAGTCTGGGTGGATAAAGATGGCGTCCGCTCCTCGGCTTACACAGTAAAAATCCAAAATGGACGCAGCTATTTCCTCGACGCATGGCAGCTTCCTTCAAGCTTCACCAACCTCGAAGGAAAACACATCTGGCTTCGCTTTACTGACCTGCTCGGAAATCAACGCACCTGGCGCGGCGACTGGCGCTCTGCCGCAAATAATACGGTCACTACGCCGTCTGATTACGTCGTGCCTACACTGACAGGCTTCGCTGGATGGCAGCAGCTAAACTTCGGCAGCACAACCGCCCCCAATGCGCTCTCCACTGCCGATCCCGACCGTGACAACCTGACCAACCTGCTTGAATACGGTCTTGGAACCAATCCCCAGCAAGCTTCCCCCCTGAGTCAGCCTAACTTCGGCATGATTTCCGTCGGCACAGAACAATATCTTACTCTCACGTTTACACGTTCTGCGAAAGCGACGGATGTTTCCATGACCGTGCAAGTCGCCGGCAGCCCCAGCGCATGGAGCGATGGCTCCCGCTATGGCAATGGCGGTGATGTCACGACGAATGGCTTCACCACACAAGTCAGCCGCACGAATAACGCCGGAGTGGAAACGATCACCGTTCGCGACAACCTCTCTCGTCGCGCCAATCCTACCCGTTTCATGAGGCTGAAAGTGACAATGCCGTGATTGAGTTCCAGCCCAGCTGGAAGTCTCGCTTGAGTAATAAGGGGCAATCGCCTACTTCATGAATGAGAGATGAAACAGGGCAGCGTTCGCATGTTCACACATCAGGGAAGCCGCGACCCAGTCACGCTTCGTTTGCGCCGCACGTATCCTGAAATAATTATTGGCAGATATACCCGTAAATGACCCTAATGCCCCGGTTGACACCTTTGGACTGCCTGTTAGTTTCGCCGTCCTTTTTTATGAAGAAAGTTATTGCGACCGATGCAGCGCCAAAAGCCGTGGGACCCTATTCTCAGGCGGTGGCGTTTGGGAATCTGCTGTTTTGTGCCGGACAAATCCCCCTCGATCCGGTGACTGGCGAAATGGTGCCGGGTGGTGTGGGTGAGCAGGCGGTGAGGGTTTGCGAAAATGTGAAGGCGGTGCTCGCGGCTAATGAGATGACGTTTGAGCATGTGGTCAAGACGACGGTTTTCCTCACTACGATGAATGATTTTGCGGCGATGAATGAGGTTTACGCCCGCTATTTTACGGAACCCTTTCCCGCCCGTTCCACGGTAGCCGTGGTCGGCCTGCCGAAGGGGGCCTTGGTGGAAATTGAGGTTACCGCAGCAAGATAATCATGCGTTTCACTTTCCTCTCCTTCCTTATGGCAATTGCACTCTGGCTTCCGCCCGGGAGCCATGCCGCCGCTTCGGTGAAGCAGTCGAGCGGGTATAATGCTAATGGTGGGATTCTCGTCGTCTCCACCGGTAAAGATTTCAGTTACAGCTTCGGTGTGGCTAAGGGAGACCCTCGGCAAAGCGGCGCGATGGGTAAGCAGCTCTGGATTGGAACCTCCGAGCGCATGTATCAGCATGTGGTGGTGGAAATCTCGTCTATCATCACAAAGCGTCCCGCCACCGATCGTGAAGTGCTCGAACTGCATACGCAGTGGGAGGCAAATCATTTTAATAAAGTCACGAACGAGAAACTCCGTGTGAGGCCCTCCTTTCATAACATCAAAGGACGGACTTGGTGTCACTGGAGCTACGATGTTTCGGTGGTTTTCAAAAAGAATCCCCCACCCAAGAGCACGAAAGGTCCTGCTGCTGCGACCCGGCAACATTTTTTAACCACGGTTTTGAATGATCAGGTGCTGGTCATCGCTTGCAGCACGATGAAAGGCCAGACCGACTTTGGGACGAAGCGACTCCTGACCAAAGCCGCGAAATCCTTTGTGCTTTATCCAAAAGCCCTGTCTAAAAATGAAATCGAAGCCCTTTGCAAACAACCGTTGAAATGACCCAGGACGAAATTCTTTTCCTATTCCGTAAGACGAACGCGTTGCTGGACGGCCATTTTTTGCTGCGTTCGGGTTTGCATAGCCGCCAGTTTTTTCAATGCGCCCTTTTGATGCGCGAGACGACCGTTGCTGTGCAGGTTTGCGCGGCACTGGCGGAGAAGCTACGCGGTGTGAAGGCGGAAAGCATTATTTCCCCGGCGCTCGGCGGAGTGATCGTGGGCCACGAAGTCGCCCGCAATCTCGGTCTTCCGCATATTTTTGCCGAAAAAGAAGAAGGGAGTCTTGTGCTGCGGCGCGGGTTTGAGATTCGTGCAGGCCAGACATTTATCGTGGCGGAAGATGTGGTGACCCGCGGCGGTCGCGTGCAGGAGACGATCGAGATCGTTCGCTCGCGAGGCGGCGTGGTGGTTGCAGTCGCGTCGCTTGTGGATCGCAGTGGCGGTAATTTGCCGGACTTTGGCGCACCTTTCGTTTCATTGGTTCAGCTCAATGTGGAAGCGTTCGAGCCGGATAAACTACCCCCTGACCTTGCCGGCACGCCTGCCATCAAGCCTGGAAGCAAATAGCATTACTCTTTTATGATCGGTTGGATTCTCAAAAAAATCGTCGGCTCCAAAAATCAGCGTCTTGTAAAGTCGCTGCGCCCCACCATTGAACGCATCAATCAACTGGAGAAGGAGTATCAAAACCTGAGCGATGACCAGATGCGCGCGAAGAGCCTTGAATGGAAGGCCGAATTCCAGGCGATGACTGCGAAGCTGGAGGAGGAGACGCAAAAAATCCGCAAAGAGTCGCGGGAGAAGATCGCGGCTCTTGAGCAAGAGTCGTCCACGAACCTGCGTGTTCCATCGCAGGAAGAGCTGGTTGAAAAACTTCGCAAGCTGGCCGCAGACACCGATGACATTAAATCCGCCGCTGCCGAAGCCGAACAGCATGCCGTGGGTGCTTACGAGAGACAAATGGCCCAGCGCCTCAATGACCTCGTGCCCGAAGCCTATGCTGCGGCGAAAAACGCGGCGCGCCGTTTAAATGACCGCAAACACTCGTTCTCCGTTTGTGACCAGCCGATGACTTGGTACATGGTGCATTTTGACGTGCAGCTGGTGGGCGGCATTTGTCTCCATCGCAACATGATCGCGGAAATGGCGACAGGGGAAGGCAAGACGCTGGTTGCTACGCTCCCGCTTTATCTCAATGGCCTCACAGGACGCGGTGCGCACTGTGTGACGACGAACGATTACCTCGCCCGTCGTGACGCGGAATGGATGTCGCAGCTCTACCAGTTTCTCGGTCTCACCGTCGGGATCATCCAGCACGATCAGGATCCTCAGGAACGCCGTCAGCAATACCAGGCTGACATTACTTACGGGATGAATTCCGAGTTTGGCTTCGATTACCTGCGCGACAACGGCATGGCGACCTCGAAGGAGCAGCAGGTGCAGCGCGGACATTACTATGCAATCGTGGACGAAGTGGACTCCATCCTGATCGATGAAGCCCGCGTGCCTCTCATCATCAGCGGTCCCGTTACCGTCTCCACGCATCAATACGACAAGTTCCGGCCAATAGTGGATCAACTCGTGAAAAAACAAGCGCTTTTGTGCAACCGTCTTGTCTCCGACGCTAATCAGCTTTTTGAGCAGGGCAAGAACGAGGAGGCCTCGCATGTCATGGTGAAAGTGAAGTGGGCGCAGCCACGCAATAAGGGGCTGATGAAAGCGATGGAAGATCCTGAGCGCCGCAAAGCGATCGAGAAGACGGAGCTTTCGTTTTTCACCGACACCAAAAAGCAGGAGATGTGGGAGCTGAAGGAGCAGTTGTATTTCACAATGGATGAGCGTCAGCACGATGCTGATCTTACCGAGATAGGGCGTGAATTTTTGAGCCCAGGTGAGCCAAACGCGTTCGTGCTTCCTGACTTGATCACGCAGTTTGCAGAGATTGATCAGAACACCGAGCTCACTCCTGCGCAGAAGATTGAGGCCAAGTCGCAGTGCCAGGATTTCATGAACAAGCAGAGTGAGCGGATGCACAACATCTCGCAGCTCCTGCGCGCATACTGCCTGTATGAAAAGGACATCCATTACATCGTTGCCGATGGCAAGGTGGTGATTGTGGATGAGAACACCGGGCGCACCATGCCGGGCCGCCGCTGGAGCGACGGATTGCATCAGGCCGTGGAAGCCAAGGAAGGCGTGCAGATCGATCGTGAGACGCAGACCCTCGCGACGATTACCGTTCAGAATTACTTCCGCCTGTATCGCAAGCTCTCGGGTATGACCGGAACCGCCGAGACCGAGGCGAGCGAATTTCACGACATCTACAAACTCGATGTCGCGGTCATTCCGACGAACCGTCCGATCGTCCGGCTGGATGGAAACGATCTCATTTTCAAAACGCGCCGCGAGAAATACAACGCAGTCGTCACCGAAATCGGTGAGGCACACGCCAAGGGCCAGCCCGTGCTGGTCGGCACCGCCAGCGTTGAGGCGTCGGAAATCGTCTCACGTATGTTACAGCGCGCCAAGATCCCGCATTCTGTTCTGAACGCCCGTCAGCACATGCAGGAGGCAGAAATTGTAGCGCGCGCCGGTCAAAAAGGTTCCGTAACGATTTCCACCAACATGGCGGGTCGCGGCACGGATATTAAGCTAGGGCAAGGAGTTGCCGATGTCGGCGGACTTTACGTGCTGGCGACTGAACGCCATGAGAGCCGTCGTATCGACCGGCAGTTGCGCGGACGTAGTGCGCGTCAGGGCGACCCGGGTTACTCGCGCTTCTTTGTGAGTTTTGAGGACGATCTCATGCGCAACTTCGGTGCTGCCGAGCGCATGACGAAAATGATGGAGCGTTTCGGGATGAAGGAAGGTGAGGCGCTGGAGCATCGTTGGCTAAACCGCTCTGTGGAAACAGCCCAGAAACGTGTGGAGCAGCGCAATTATCTGATCCGCAAACGCACGCTTGAGTTTGACGACGTCATGAACAAGCAGCGTGAAGTCATTTACGGCTGGCGCAATGAGACGATCAGTTCCGATGATCCGCGCGCGATGCTGTATGACGTGATCGAAGAACGCATTCCCGAGAAGGTCGCCGAGTTTTTTCCACAGGGTGACACGCCGAATTATGAGGGACTTGTGGAGTGGACGAATATTACCTTCCCGATCGCAATAGCGCTGGATGCGATCAGCGAGATGGGGCTGGAGCAGACGACGGAATTCATTATTGAGCGCGTGAAAAAAGCCTACGAACTCAAATCGCAACATGAGATTCCCGAGGCGTTGTTAAGCATCGAGCGCTACATTGGTCTCGGAGCGATCGACAAGCTCTGGCAGGCGCATCTTTATGAAATGGACGGTCTGCGCGAAGGGATTTACCTGCGTGCGCACGGACAAAAGGACCCGCTAGTGGAATATAAGACCGAGGCGTTCAAAATATTCGGAGAGCTGATGAAGGCGGTCAAGGACGAGATACTGCACAATCTTTTCCGCAGCACTTCCAACGTCATGGCGTTCGAGAAGTTTATGTCTAATCTGCCGCAGTTTCTCAGCGCGCCGGATGAGCATTCCATCACATCATCCAGCAGCGCAGCTTCACCGGAAGCTGCGGGAGATCCGGAGGCGCCTTCTTTGCAACTGCCACTTCGTCGCGAAACGCCAAAAGTTGGTCGCAACGAACCATGTCCTTGCGGCAGCGGCCGGAAATACAAGGATTGCTGCGGCCGAAAAGCGTAGCAAATTGAACCACGAAGAACGCAAAGGCAAAAACCCACATCCACCGCCATGTGGATTAAGGGCCTATTCTCGCCGTTCTCATATTTAGCGCAGGCCATTCATCGTGAATCTCCGTGATCATGTCCTGATACGACCTCACCGTCGGGCTGAATATCAAACCGCCAACCCTCGCCCGTCCACAAGTCAATATATCCATCCTCATGACGGTAGCTTCGGCCTGCAACGACAAATGTGACGACCGCCTTTGTGTCCCTGTGCGTGTGGCGAATTCGTAAGCTCTCTCCCGGCTTGAGTGTCGCCGCGCGCTTTGTGACAGACCAATCAGTCTGAATGTCACGAAGTTTCAGAACAGCCTCCGTAATAGTCTTACCACTCAAATTACGAATCTCGGTGCGCGCGGTGACTCGATAATGCAGAAACAAGCCAGTTGCGGTAACGAGAGCCAATGCAACCGCGATGAGCCAGAGAATCTTCAAAGGGCGCTTCATGACCTAATACATATCCAAAAAAGCTAAACGTCTGTCCCATGGCTGTCCCGTAGTTTTCTGCTCCGTTAGTCGGCTCGGTCATTTGCGATGAGTCGATTCTCGAGTTGCAAGATCATCTTGTCAGCGTAAGGGCGACACGATCAATCAATACTGCTGATAGTAGATTTCATCCAAGCAAGGTCACTGCTATCGCCGAATGCGGAGAAATATGTAAAAAATCGAGTGGTGCCCCACGGGTTTTCTCGGTGCTATTTGCGTCTCTACGGACACGTAATGCAGCTCGGAGATGTTGTGAAAATGGATGACGACATGCTAAGCCAGCCACTCCTTGAATGACATGATCTGATACGTTCTTGTCAGCGACTATCTGCACCAAAACTGGTATAAGTTCCGGTCCAGCATCCAACAGAAGTTTGGCGCTCTCTACAAAACCGGGATTGGCAGCACTGTTGCCACATTCGCTAGAGAGAACGTAAATTGCGGCCTTCTTGAAGTCTTCTTCAGAGGGGATAACCGCAGATTGTGCGCAGTTTGCGATGACAGCAGTAAACGCGAGAATAGAGAGTGAATTCAAGGTCTTCATTGCTGGAGGCGCTGGAGGCATGTCGTCTTAATTAAAGGATTAAAGGCCTACCCATGCCGCACGCCCAATGAATTAATGCGTGCTCGGGCCGTTGCGGTCATTTCTCGAAACGCTTCATATCAATGAGTTCAAAGATGTTCATCTTATCGAAGGTGGGAGCGTAAGTCTCCCAAAGCTCTTTGGTAGTGCCTGCAATCGTGATGACGGCGATATCAAGTTTGTCGCTACCCCAGAATAGCGAATACAGAATGTGATGCGGTCCCTCTTCGGTTTCGAGACAGATGCGCGTGAACAATCCTTGGTTTTTTAGCGTCGCAGATCTTGATTACCTTAGCGGCTTCCTTCTTTTTGGCCTCCAGAAAATCGAGGATAAATTGTTTAGCGGTCTTGCCTGTGCCGTCCTTGACGTTGGTAAATGTCTGGATGCGAACGCCTGTTGTATAAAGCTTATTGTCGGCGGCTTCCTCTCGGGAAATCGTCCACATAAAGACTGGCCCATGATGCTCCTCGACATAAAACCAGTTCTTCGGGCGTTGAATCTTACCGCCGATCGGTTCAAGCACTTGCGAAACAAACTCGGTAGGCGCCGACTCGAAATTGAATTCTTGTGCTGCGGTTGTGGCAATAGCGACGCCCTTGAGCGTGGCGGGCGCGAAGCGCCAATCTTCCATTACTTTCGTTGCGATTGCGTTAAGGCGTTCGTCTGCGGTCTTGATGACGACCGGTGCGGCCACACGGCCCTCTGCCGTGACGACGTAGGCGACGAGAACATAACCGCTCAACGATTCGCCCTTGGGTGTACGGGCTAAACGCGGGAGGCGTCCCTCCTTCGGCTTCGGTTGGACGTAGTCCACGGATTCCCGGATATCAACTATTGTGAACTTGGGAGCTAGAGCAGCGTTCACAAGCAGATCTCTCGCCGTGCTCTCGCCGTTGATGTGATTATAGATGGTAGGCTTATCGACTGCGCCGCAGATGACAGCGCTCGCCAACAGAGCGAGAAGTAAGAGTTTCGTTTTCACGATGCGGGTAGCGACGCCCAAACATCTATTATACAGCTCCTCCACAGCCCATTACTTCCAGTTTCAGTAAGCGGAGCGAGGTGGAGCGAGGTGGTGTCTCATATAAATTACGTGCGTTTGCTTAAAACTGAAAACTCGCCACTGAAACCTTCCTGCCGCCTACAGCTTCTCCGGCGATTGAAGCAGCTCGGCGACGCGGGCGAGGAGGCGTCCAGCCGCACCGCCGTCGAGCACTCGGTGATCGAAGGCCAGCGTCAGACCAGCCTCAGTCACCGGCACAAAAGCCTCCTTCTCCTTATCCCAGGAAGGCATCACTTTACCTGCACCAAGACCAAGCAAGAGCGTTTGTTCGGGCAACGGAATCGGTGTCGCCCAGGTGAGTCCAAAGGTGCCAAAGTTGGTAACGGTCGCGATGCTTCCCCCCTGCGCGCTGGGCGGGAGACGGCGTTGACGCGCCAGCTCCACCAGTTCGTCGTAGCGCGGCAGCAATTCCGCCATGGGCGCTGCGCCTGCATTTCTCAAAACAGGAACCAGCACGCCATCTTCGGCTTCCACGGCAAAACCTACGTCCACCGCCTTGGGATGCACAATTTTCCCACCGATGAGACGTCCCGCAGGCGCGCTGGTTTCGCTGAGCGCAATCGCGAGCGCACGCACGGCGTAAAGCGTGGGACCGGGCTTGATCGTCTGCTTGCGACGGTGATTCAGAAGCATATCCAGCAACACCGGACGCCCGACTGTTGCGAGCGGACGCGTCCACGAGCGGCGCATGGCGTCCGCCACCGCAATACGCATCGGCGAGGCGCTGGTCTGTTTGTGTTCATCCAGACGCGACAGAAATCCTTCGAGATCCTCAATCGTTACACGCCCACCTGCGCCGCTGCCTGCAACGCCCGCGAGATCGGCGGCTTGCAGTCCGAGCTCATTCATCCGCGCTTTCATACGGGGGCTGATATAACCGCCGCCACCAAGATGCGCAGGAACTGGAAGTCCGTGAATCGTTGGCAAAATAGTCCGCGAGCTCGGCGCATCGTAGCCTTGTGTATCCGCGTTCGTTTCAACCACAGTCCCACCATTTGCCCCGACTCGTACCGCGTCCTCTTCACTCACCTCCAGATAACCCAGCACATAACCGACAGGATAACTTTGCTGCGGCTCGACGAGGAATTCGATGATTTTACCGCGACAAGGAGTGGTGACCCCCAAGGTTGCCTTGTTCGTTTCCACCTCGATCACATCCTGATCGGCCTCGACTTCGTCACCGACTTTAAAAGGCAGATTCACAATAGTGGCTTCGGCGATTGATTCGCCTAGCTGCGGCATGATGAGCGGGATTCGTGGCATGAGCAAAAGGCGGCTAGGTGTGTAAAAGTGTGCGCATCGCAGCGGCAATCGCACGGGCTGTGGGACGATGGGTGCCCCATAGATTCGGGTGATAAGGAACCGGGGTATCCTTTGCGTTGAGACGCATCGGCGGCGCGTCGAGAAGATGAAATGCCTCCGTGGCAACGCGCGTAATAATCTCCGCCGTCACACCGCCCCAGGGGAACGCCTCGCCCACAGCAAGCAGCCTTCCAGTGCGCGCGACACTCGCGAGAATGGTATCCGTATCCATCGGCTTCACGCTGCGTAAATCCACCACTTCCACCTCCCAGCCCTCCGTCGCCAGTTCCTCGGCGCATGCGATGGATTCATGAACCATGGCGCTATAAGTCACAATCGTCGCGTCGCGTCCCTGCCGCGCGATCCGCGCCTTTCCAGCAGGCAGCGCCACCGTCGGCAAAGCGTCGGCCTTGAGATGATAGTAAAGATACTTGTGCTCGCAAAAAATCACAGGGTCATCAATCGCCACCGCTTCGAGCAACATCGTGTAAGCATCCTCCACCGTCGCCGGGGTCATCACGATCAGCCCCGGATAATGGGCGTATAACGCCTCCATGCTCTGCGAGTGAAAAGGTCCTCCGCCCGCCGTGCCGCCACTCGGAAGACGCACCACAATGGGGCAAGGCGTATTGGTCCGCCAAAACATCGTAGCCGCGTGGTTCACAATCTGCGTCAGTCCGCAGGTGGAAAAATCCGCGAACTGCATTTCGACAATCGGCCGCATGCCCTCCAATGCAGCGCCAATGGCAACTCCCATCTGTGCGTCCTCACTGATCGGCGAATCCAGCACGCGTCCCGGAAACTCCTGCGCTAGTCCCTTCGTCGCCTTGAACGCGCCCCCAAAGCCGCCGACATCCTGTCCGTAAATAAATACACGGGAATCTTCCGCCAGAAGTTTGGCCTGAGCTTCGCGAATCGCTTCGAGGTAGGTGATTGCCACGGGTTTAGAGTTTAAGTGTCGTTATACATTCCTTCGCTGAATGCCTCATTGGAGAGCGCACACCATTTTTCGCGACGCGGGTCTGGCTGTGGATCGCGCAACGCCGACATGCAAGCCTCATCCGAATCCGCCTGGGACTGCTCGCGCCATGAGGCAAGCTGCGTTTCATTGGCCCAGCCTTCAGCGAGAATTTGTTCTTTGGCGACTTCCAGACAGTCGCGCCCGATGGGTGAAATCTTCAGCGCGTGGTTTACATAATGCGCGTCGTCATGCTCACCATGACCTACGAGACGGAGCAGATCTGCGACGACAAGCTGGGGGCCACCACCATCACGCGCGGTTTCCACCGCTTCGGTCAGCGTTTCGAGACATGCCCGGGGATTGGTGCCGTCGATTTTATAGCCCTTCACACCGTAACCCACGGCGCGCTGGATGAGATCATCACAGGCATACTGCCGGTTATTGGGGGTCGAATATGCATACTGATTGTTAGCAACAATCACCACGAGCGGGAGCTTTTCCACCGCCGCCATATTCAAGCCTTCATGAAAACTTCCCGTGGAGGTGCCGCCATCGCCTATGCAAGTCGCCCCCACCACGCCTTTTTCTCCCCGAAAACGCCGCGCCATCAATCCACCTGCCACAGTAGAAAGCATCACGCCGAGATGCGAAATCATGGCGTAATAGCCATCCTTGGGTCTGCCACGATGAATATTTCCGTCGCGCCCCTGCATGGGCCCCAGCCGTGAGCCAAAGTATGTCCTCGCCGCATCCAGAAGCGTGTCTTTAAAAGCCAGACGCCCCGCCATATCACGGATAAGCGGCGCAAAAATATCTCTGTCCCTGAGATTTACGCCGATCGAAGCGCTCAACGCCTCCTGCCCTTTTCCTAAAAACACGCCCCCCGTGATTTTCCCTCCCCGATACAAGCTCGCCAGCTTTTCCTCAAACACACGCGCCAACAACATCCAGCGATAAGTCGCCAGATAGCGCGTTTTAAAATCAGTAATCCCGGCTTCAACAGTCGCAGGGGCGGATTGAGACATAAGGCCGACAGTAGCGAGTCAGGCGGACGGCGTGCAACGGTTTCTTACGGGAAAGTTTTTGAGCACAGCTTCATTTGAGAAATCAGACAGATCGGTCCGATTCAAAAAAAGACCCAACCTTTCTGCTAGCCAACCGCGATAATGAAGATTAAGAGCCGCTCTCGGGCGTAATGCTCTGTTGTGCATCGCACGACAAACAAAAAAACAAAAATGAAAATTACTTCCATCAAAACCACCAAAACCATGCTCGCAGCAGCAGCACTCGCAGGAATTCTTTCCGGCGGATTCATTGCTAACGCAGCAGTAACCTCCACCAAGTCGGCTGATCAGGCCGGCGTTCTTGATGACTCCAAGAAAGGTGAAACCCACGACTGCGCAGGCAAAAACTCCTGTAAAAACAAGGGCGGTTGCAAATCCGGCGACAACGGTTGCAAGAGCAAGAACTCCTGCAAAGGCAAAGGCGGTTGCGCAGTGAAAGACGGCAAGCCAGTTCACTAGTCTGTAGTTCAATTTAGCGCCGGGGCTTTTTCGTTTGAACCGCGAGAGCTCCGGCGCTTTTCTTCCACTACCCGCTTCATGGCTGCCTCCCGATTTACCGCCCACCAAGATTATGGCATCGGGATCGGGCTACGCATTCCCCACTACCAGCACATTCTGGAAAAGAAGCCGGTGGTGGACTGGTTCGAGGTCATCTCGGAAAACTACATGTGCGACAGTGGTCGCGCATTGCATGTGCTCGATCAGATTTTGGAGCAATACCGCGTCGTGCAACACGGCGTCTCCTTGTATTTCGGAAACTCCGACCGGCCAAACCGCGACCATTTGCGACGGCTGAAGAAGCTCACCAAACGCACCGGCACCCCGTGGCTGAGCGATCATTTGTGTTGGGGCAGTGTGGACGGCACTTACAGCCACGATCTTTTACCCATGCCTTACACATGGGACGCAGTGAAGGCGACCGCACGCAACATCCTCGAAGTTCAGGACTTTTTAGAAATCCCCATCGCAGTGGAAAACGTCAGTAGCTACGCAGAGTTTCACGCGTCCGAGATGAGCGAATGGGAGTTTCTAGCAGAGGTCGCCGAACGCGCCGATTGCGGAATCCTGCTCGACGTTAACAACATCTACGTCTCCTCCCAAAACCACACTTTCAATCCGCTCGAATATCTCAACGGCGTCCCAGTGGATCGCGTGGCGCAAATCCATCTTGCCGGACACAGCAAATTTGAAAAATACATCCTCGATACGCACGACGCCCCCGTCTGCAATCCCGTCTGGAAGCTTTACGAGCGGGCAATCCAAATGTGCGGACGCGTTGCCACGCTGCTGGAATGGGACGATAGTATCCCCAGCTTCAAGGAAGTTCACGGAGAGGCATTGAAGGCGGCGAAGTTTTTCCCCAAAGCGGCGAAGGCGGCGTAAGACGTTATGGTCCACTGAAGACACAGAAAAACACGGAAGACGATGCATTCTCAGTCACTCAGTAAACGCGGTTGGAGAGCTGCTGCAGAGGAACACAGGTTTGGAATCCGTGCAGCCAGCGAGACTCCGATCCCGCTGTTATTAAGTTTAAATCACCATTCCGTTTCTTCCGCGTGTTCCATGGGCAACTCATAGCATGGCTCGCCCAAAAAAAATAAACGGTCTCCTAAACATCCAACAGCTCATGCTGAGTGCTGTACGCCGTCCGCTCGCGCGCGATGAATCCATGCAAAAAAAGTGGAGCGATGGTTCGTCCACAACGGCGATTGCAGAACAGTTCATCAAGCCAAACGACCGGCTGACTTCCTTCGACCGCCTGCAAATTTACAATCAACAATACTGGTGGCGGCTGCTTGGAGCTTTTGCTGAGGATTTCCGCGGCGTTCGCGCCGTCATTGGAAACCAGAAATTCGATCTTCTCGCCATCGCCTATCTGGAAAGCTGTCCGTCCACTTCATGGACGCTGCGCAATCTCGGTAGCAAATTGCCTGCTTTTTTGAAAGCGAACCCAAAGCTCACTGCACCGCATTCCGCACTCGCGCTTGATATGGCCCGGGTGGAATGGGCGCGCGTTGTTGCATTCGATGGAGCCTGCCACAAACCGATCAATTCACAGAAGCTCGCACAGACCGACCCCACAAAACTCCGTCTCAAAATTCAACCTTACGTTTCGCTCCTCAAGCTCGATCACCCGATTGATACGGCGATTCAACGCCTCAAGCATCGCAGCGGAGGAAGCGTCGCAAGCAATGCCGTTTCATCAGACAACGCGACCAAAAGCCCTAGAATCCGCGTCGCACGCAGCCGCACTCCCATTTACCTCGCCGCACACCAACTGGACTACTCCGTGTATTACAAGCGGCTTGAACCGTGGCAGTTCACACTCCTCAGTGCGCTGAATGACGGCATCCCACTCGCCGCCGCCTGCGAATCCGCTTTTACAAAAATCAAACAGAGCCCGGAGAAAAGCGCAACAATGATTCAAGAAGCCTTTGCTACCTGGACCGGCTTCGGATGGTTTTGGTGAAAAAGAGATAAACGTGCTGGAAAATAACGACGAAGATTAGCCGAACCTTTCAGTAAAGACAGTGCATCGGCATCCCCAGCCGCTTCTTAAAACTTCACACTTAAAACTCTACTGCTTGGCTCGATACCCATCGGGATCAAACTCCACGGCTCCGTAACCCGCCGCCATCACATCCACCTCGATTCGGGCTTTGGTGGTGTCATCCAGACGACTCATTTCGTCCGTTCCCACCAATACTAGCGCCCGTGGTATCGCGGTATCCGCCGCGATATGACGCACCCGAAACACTCGAAACCCGCTCGCCTTCACTGCCTTCTCAGCTTCTTCCACCATACGAAGCGCCTGGGGTGTCACAGGGGTTCCCCATGGTATCCGGGAACTCAAGCACGGCTGCGCTGGCGCATCGGCAGTGGGAAGTCCCAGTTCGCGTGACGCCACCCGAATCTCCGCCTTGGTCAGCCCCACATCGCGCAAAGGAGCGATGATCTTAAATTTTTCCGCAGCCATCCTTCCTGGACGTTCCTGTTTCATGTCGTCCGCATTTTCACCATAGGCAATTGCTCGAAATCCACGAGACACCGCAAGCTGATCGAGCTTCATGAAAAGCTCAGCTTTGCAAAAATAACAACGCGTCGGCGGATTCGCGACATAATCGGGGTTTGCCATTTCATCGGTCTTCACCACTTCCACCTTCACGCCGATCTGCTTCGCAACATCCAGCGCTTCCTTCAACGCTTCCCTTGGTAGACTTGGACTGTCTGCAATAACTCCCAACACTTCTTCCCCCAACTCCCGATACGCCTCTGCCAGTAAATATGCGCTATCCACTCCTCCACTATACGCGATGACCAGCGGAGCATTCTCCGAAAGGATCCGACGTAGCTCGCTGCGCTTCTCCTGCATTCCTCTTTTAAGCTAAACCGGCTCTACCGGACTTTGACTTAAACCGTGCGATTGGTATCGCTGGTGGTGTTTTCCTTCACTGGAGTAGCGTGAGACTCGATGCCTGGCGCTGGCTGCACAGGAGACGTAGCGATTTGCTTCGTCTCTTCGGTTGCAACCGGGCGGGTGATTTCGTCCGTAATGTCGCTTTTGGCTTTTGAAAATTCCCTAATTGCCTGACCGAGTCCCTTAGCGAGTTCGGGAAGTTTTTTAGCACCGAAGAAAAGAAGCAGGACTACAAAGATCAAAAGCCCCTGCCCTTGGAAAAGACCGCCGAGATTAGCGAGGCTGAATTCAAATAATGCGTTCATGGAATAGTTTGGTTATACTTTAGTTACCACCAGCGAGGAGACGTTGCAACCGGTGATTTAGTGTGTCATCAGGTCAATCACCCCCTGCCGCAGGACTTAGTTTTATTATGAAAATTGTCGCTCTACTTGGTCTCATGCTTTCACTCCTCGACGGCACCTCACGAGCGATGGCGATCGCTCCCGACGGGACTCGCAACCCTGTGATCCTCGTCCACGGCATCCTTTCCGACGCATCAGACATGCAGCGCATGGCGAACTATCTCCGCTCCGAAGGATGGGAAGTGCATACGCCGACACTGACGCCCTCCAATGGCCGAGCCACGCTGGAGACACTTGCCGACCAGCTTGCCTCTTACATTCAGACGAAGATCGGAAAACGGAGGTTTGATCTCGTCGCCTTCAGCATGGGAGGTCTGGTGAGCCGCTATTATTTACAGCGTTTGGGCGGAACAACCCAGGTGGACCAATTCATCACCCTAGCCGTACCTCATCACGGAACCGTAATGGCAAAATTCAGCAATCGTCCCGGCACGCTACAAATGCACCCCGGGAGCGAATTTCTCCAGGATCTGGACAGCGACGCCGACAAGCTGCGCACCGTGCGCTTCACCTCATTTTACACGCCGCTCGACACCATCATCGTCCCTTGCCGCAGCAGCGAAATGCCACAGGCTCGCAATGTACGGATGTGGGCGGCAATTCACCCCTCCCTCATTCTCGAAAAGCGTTGCTGCCGAGCGGTGGCAAAATTACTACGCAACGCGCGATCCTGATCAAAACAATCTCGCAGGCTGTCCCGTGCTCTCCAGCACCGCTTGCCAAAGTTCGCCTTTGGAGTCCACCTTGCGACGTCCGGCCTGTGTGACCAGCGTGATGGGCAGATGCACGTATGAACAATGCCAGCGTCCGATGAGCACGCCGGTCTTCCCTGCCATGGCGGCGTGCACCGCGTGCTGGGCAAGTTGCGAGCAGTAAAAATTATCCTGCGCGTTGGCGGGCACACTCCGGATCAGATAACTCGGATCCACATACTTGAGATTGATCTCCATCTTCCGCTCTTTGAAAAACGCGGTGATTTTATCGCGCAAAAAAAGCCCGATGTCCTTGTGAATTTTGTTACCGCTGGCGTCCTCCGCTTTTTCACCTTCCATCAAATCGCTTCCTGCACCTTCTGCCACGACGATGACGGCGTTTTTATGTTTCGCCAGCCGGTAGCGCAGCGCCTCAAGAAGACCGCGCTCTCCTTCGAGTTTGAAATGCATTTCCGGTGTTAGCACAAAATTTGCGTTGGTATCGGCAAGCGCCGCGTAGCACGCGATAAAGCCGGAGTCGCGTCCCATCAGCCGCACAAGTCCCACGCCATTCGGCGCGCCGATGGATTCGATATACGCACCCTTCACCGCTTTCACCGCCTCTGCAAACGCGGTCTCAAACCCGAACGATTTGTCGAGAAATGGAATGTCGTTATCAATCGTCTTGGGAATACCGACGATCGATTTTTTCAACCCGCGCTTTTCGATTTCCTTCACGAGCAGATCCGCACCCTTCAGTGTGCCGTCGCCACCGATCACGAAAAGAATATCCACTCCCATCTCCTCAAGCGTATCCACCATTTCCTCGATGCTCTGATTTCCCCGAGAGGTGCCGAGGATACTGCCGCCGAAATTATGAATCTGCCGCACAGAATCCGGACGCAACATGATCGGCGTATGCCCATACCTCTGAATCAAGCCCTGATAGCCGTAGCGGAAGCCGTAAATCTTGGTGACACCATAGCGATTGTAGAGCTGACCAACGATCCCCTTGATCACATCATTGAGTCCGGGACACAACCCGCCACACGTCACAATACCAGCTGTCACACGCGGCGGATCAAAAAAGATATGCTCACGCGGGCCCGCCGTCTCGAGGGTTGGCAGCTTTCCCTCCGCATCCGTTGGGATGTTTCCGTTTTCATCCAAAGCGTGTTCAAGAAGCACACGTTCGCTCTCTTTACGAAATTTGATCTCAACGCCGGTAATATGAGTCAGCGGCGAAAGAAGTTCACAGGGTCCAAGACTTTTAATGCTGTTTGGCATGAAGGGCGAAATCACTCGCTCACCAGAGAGGCTTCGGCAAGATCAAAGCTTTTAAGCTACATTGAAGGAGACGCGCCGCGATTTTTCGCGGGTCTTGCCAAAGAGACATCCGTTTTCCATAGTCCGCGCGTTTTAAGAGATGACCGCACGGTCAGCCTGACAACAAACCAACACTATTATGGCATACGAATTACCAACACTTCCCTACGCAACAAACGCCCTCGAACCGCATGTTGATGCGCGCACGATGGAGATTCACCACGGCAAGCATCACAACGCTTACGTCACCAATCTCAACAACGCACTCAAAGACCAGCCAGCGCTCGCCGAAAAAAGCGCAGAGGACCTGATCAAGGATCTCGCGAGTGTGCCCGAGGCAATTCGCGGCCCAGTTCGCAACAATGCCGGAGGCCATGTGAACCACACCTTTTTCTGGAACCTCATGAAAGCAGGTGCCGAAGGAAAACCAGTCGGCAAGCTGGACGAGGCGATCACCTCCACCTTTGGAAGCTTCGAGACATTTCAGGAGAAATTCGCAGCAGCAGCAGCCGGTCGTTTCGGCTCGGGCTGGGCATGGCTCGTCGTGAAAGACGGCAAGCTGGAAATCGTTTCCACGGCAAACCAGGATAATCCAATCATGGGCGCAGCAGTCGCAGGCTGCTCCGGGACCCCGGTGCTCGGTCTCGATGTATGGGAACACGCCTATTATCTCAATTACCAGAACCGCCGTCCAGACTATGTGAAAGCATGGTGGAACGTGGTGAACTGGGCGCAGGCCGAGGCAAACTTCCAGACCGCGAAGTAACTGTTACATCCCAACCAACAACCAAAACCCGGCGCAGCAATGCGCCGGGTTTTTTGTGAGGATTGGTAGGCAGGCTTGTTTTCTGTCCGTGCTTCGTGTTTTCGTAGTCACACTATCTGCACATTTTTATGAACGTACGCCTTACTAAAGATTACACCTTCGAAGCCGCCCAGACTCTTCCCAGCGCGCCAGTGGGACACAAGTGCCGGAACATGCACGGACATAGCTTCAAGGTGGAGATTTCCGTGGAGGGCGAAGTCGATCCGAAAACGGGATGGTTTTATGATCATGCAGAAATCTCAAGGGCAATGAATCCACTGATGGATTTACTGGATCATTCTTATCTCAACGAAATTCCCGGCATGGAAAATCCCACGATCGAAAACATGTGTCAGTGGTTCTGGCAGAAACTCGCGCCACAGCTCCCCGGCATGGCTGAGATCGTCATTCACGAGACACCCAGCGCCCGCTGTTCGTATCGCGGGAAGTAAAAACAACTTAGGGAGTCTGTAAAATACTCAACGACGCATTTCGTAGGGATAAAATCTTACTCTCTGTCTTGCTCTTGATCTTACTCCAATCGGGCATTTTCAGAATATGATCAAAAGAACCCATGAAAAAAACAACTGTCCATGACACAAAAATTGTCGAATGGAGCGATGAGGATATATGCTACATCGGCCGTTGCCCTGAACACTTTCTCGGAGGTGTTCATGGCGAGGATCAAACAAAGGTTTACAAAGAACTCTGCGAGGTTGTGACCGAACACCTAGCTTCGATAAAGAAAGCGCCGACACCAGAGTTCACGAAAGGTTTCAGCGGAAAGTTTGTAATCCGCATGGAGCCATCGCAACACAAAGCCGTTGCCTTACGCGCCAAGGTAGCCGGGGAAAGCCTAAACACTTACGCGATCAAAAAACTGGTCTCAGCTTGACCGAAAGCAGCCATTATAAAGTTTTTACTGTACGTAAACCGTCTTTAACGAGGCTGCCTGCGCCGGTGCAATGGCCCTGAGCGCGGCGATATTCGTAAGCACATTTGCTGCGGTTCCATTCGTATTATGAGCTACTTGGAGAAACTCATTCAGAACGTCGCCCCACTGTTCGTTATCCGACCCGGGTTGGGTAGTCTGGCCATTTCAAGTAAGTTTTAGTGAGGCTGCACCCATAGTTCCGCTGCCATATGTGCCGCTACCATATCCACGCTCTTCGATGGGTACGCTTCGGGAGATCACGCTCGCGGTCATGCCGATTCCAATTGCAACAGGCAGGGTGGTTTTTAGAAATTTCCGCCGGGTCAGCGATGGGTGTACCGGGCGTGGAGGGGTGGAATTGGTGTCCATAAATGTATTAGGGGGTTAGCCAGACTTTAGTCCGGTAGAATCTTTGTGTGCCGCTCAGTCCAGCGTTGTATTGATAAGGGCCGTAGATGGTGATGTCTTCCTGCCCAGGAACTGCCGTCCAGCTCTCTTCAGGCAGAAGCAGGTCGGAAATAGTTTCCAGGCGGTAGTGACGCACACTCGCTCCATACTCGGGAGTCGTCGCGAGCGCATCAAAGCTCACTGTAAAACCTGCACCCTGCCGACTAATTGATGTCTGGAAGAGCGAAAGCGGATTCAGCCAATCTGTCCCTGCAAGGTATTCATCCAAATTGCTGCGTCCATCGGCATCGGAATCACTGGGTCCGGTGCGATCACTGGCAATGGCGGTGACATCGCAGTCCACCATCTCAAAAGAGGCGCAGCGTATAGTCGCGGTATCATCCAGACTGTCCCCATCGGTCGAGGCTGTAAGAGTTACCGGTTGTTCCTGGTTCCAGTTACCGACGGTGAAAACCAGTTGCGCTCCGCCGGAAACGACAAGATTGGTCGACCCTAAAACCCGGGAAACATCCACCGTCCGTGAGGCAGGCGGCTGGCTGCTTAGTTTGACGCTGAATTGAGAAAGCGTTCCTTCGGGAACAGTGACCGTTGGGACATTGGAGACGATGGAAACAGTTCCGTAGCCATACCATCCGCTGCCATAATCCCCCTCACCATATCCGACTCCGGCGTGGCTGGCGACGGATTGTCCGAGCAGCATAATGGGGAGGAAAAACCAGCGGGAGAGTAAATACATATCTAGGGTGTTTTAAATTTATAAGCCTTTTGAGAGGCACAAAGAACAGTCGTCATTTGATAGCAATTAGTGGATTCCAGCGATTGGTCTTGGGGGCATCTCACAGAGGTATAGAGGTATAG
>Ga0105048_10003608_pt1 | contig 25363 bp, 18 predicted proteins | sample MAT05_FD_78382 | JGI IMG/M metagenome (GOLD analysis project Ga0105048, IMG submission 78382) | Freshwater microbial communities from Lake Fryxell liftoff mats and glacier meltwater in Antarctica - MAT-05 | ecosystem: Environmental > Aquatic > Freshwater > Ice > Liftoff microbial mat | place... | reverse complement strand
TGGCCGTGGCCGTGGCCGTGGCCGACTCTTCCCGTCTCCCGATCTCTGGATCCGAGTCGGCCGTTTCATCGAGCGCGAGCTTCAAATCCGCCGCTCGGCGGCGTCAGTACCGGAGCTACACCCATACGCATCAAGCCGCAACACATCTATTCGCGGTGCTCCTGCGCCACCCCGCGGGGACTGCCATTCTTCAAGCAGCCCCCAATGTCTGTCAGTTCGTGATGGAACTCGAGGCTGCACAGCCGACTGTCGCTGGTCGACAGCCTCAGCCATGTCCTCAACTGGAGTACCCCTGGGAGGATCCGGTTCGCAGTACGGTCAACTACCCTGCACGAGATTTGCCGCTCGCGCGTCGAGTTCAGAGCCCATATGATCGCATCGCGGTCGACTGTTTGAAGTTTGCGAGTGCGGTTGAAAAGCAACTCACGACAATCGTTCCGTGATCATACGATCGACATCCAACCGGAGAAGCCAACCAGATCTGTCCCCAAGCCGCCGAACAAGGCAATGCAGCCGACAGGCGCTACGCGCCCGCGGCACACCGCCAAGGCGTTCTGCGGGTGAAGACGGGCGCTGCTCAGCCCCCGCGCGCCACCTGGTCGCGCAGCGTGGGTTATGTGCGACGTCCCTACCAGTTCCTACACGCCAGACGTGGGGCAGCGGACGACGATCGCCGGTTAGCCGCCGCCCAGAACTCGTGCAAGGGCCTACGAAAAACGCTTTCCTCGATGCCGACCTTCTCGTAGCCTGCCCTGCCTATGAGCAAACCCCGGAAGACCTCAAAGCCGCACCCTCCCGAACCTCTGAAGGGCTCCCCGCCTCCGCCGGCAAAGCCCTTCACTCCGGGCGCTGATCCCCTGGCCGTCGCCCCCTCCGCCGTCGCGAGCGCCGCTTCCACCCTCGCAGGGTTTGTCCCTGCCGCTGCGACCTACGACGCCGTCCTCGCCAAGGGCCTCGTCGAGACCTATCGTTCGCGCCTGGCGGCCATTGACCCCCTGCGGGTCGTCATCCCGCGCCTCGACGTCGACGCGGGGGCCCGCGCGCTCCTCTCCGTTCATGCCACGGTGACGCAAGCGCCTGGGCTGTATGCCCAGCTCCAGCAGCTCGACGCGGCGAAGCAGATCGACATTGCCAACGTGGACAACCTCAAGGACGTGTCCTTCGTCGTCATGTACACCTACCGCGAAGCGGCCGAGGCCGGAGCGTTCAAGACCAGCGCCAAGATCCCCGAAGCTCTCGACACGGCCTCTGCCACGCTCGAAGTCGAGATGCAGAAGGTCTGTGAGCACAACTTCGGGGACCACCCGGTGCACGGCCCCGTCCTCGACCGTCTCCGCCCCGGCACGTCCTACCTCGATCGCGCCAACGATCTGCTCGGCTATGCCAAGGTCTACGAGGCGGAGCTCGCGATCATCTCGGAGGACACGAAGTACAAGCCGACGCACGTCGCCGACGCGCGCAGGCTCGCGGGGGAGATCCTCGCTGCGCTCAGCGACACCATGTCGCCCAGGGCCCGTGAATGGTACGATCTGCTTCAGCGGGCGTGGACGCTGGCCACGAGGATGTACTTCGAGGTGCAGCAAGCGGGCCTGTTCTTCCTCCGGTATGATCCGCGGCGCAACGAGCGCTTCCCGTCGCTGTTCTCGGTGGCTCGACCCGGGGTCGGTCAGAAGAAGGGGAAAAAGAGCGCGGACGCGGGCGACCTCACCGAGGCCGCCGCGGTGGAAGAGGACGATCCGTCGCCCAAGGAGTAAGCTCGGGCACGCGGCGACCGCTCCGGCTGTCCGACGGCAGCCGGAGCGGGCTCCCGGAAGCCGCCTCCCGGTAATCCCAATCCCCCCGGGAGCTGTCGTAAGCCCGTGGAGAGGGCCGGATTTCTACCGGGAGGCTCTCGGCAGGCAATTTTCAAGCGCCGAATATCCCGAAAAAGCTGCTCCGAGGCTTTTTGGAAGAGATGAATACCGCCGCTGACGTGTTGCGAGGCTTTTTGGAAGAGCCGAATTCCGCAACTGACGTGCTGCGAGGATTTTTGCAAGAGCTGAATACCGCAACTGATGTGCTCCGAGGTTTTTTGCAAGAGCTGAAATCTATTGGAGTCGCCATGGCGCTGGGGGTCGTGTGCCAGGAGAGTCTGCCTACCGACTGAGCGCGCCGGAGATCTGATTGACCAGCGCGCCCTCGTCCGTCCCCTCGTAGAGCGTCACCAGATAAGCATCTCCCCACGTGGTCCGGGCCACGGCGCGGAGGAGGCCACGGCCGCCTTTGCGCCCCGCCCGCTCGAAGCGCACCGCGCGAATATCGGCAAAAGGGATCGGCGTCGCGTTGATCTCCCGCCAGGGGCCCGCGTGCTCGATTCGAAGGCAACGCTGGGTGACATCGAAGATGACGCGACGGCGCGTGGGGAGGATCAGCAGGTAAAGCGCGAACCCGAACGCCGGGACGAGGAGCAGCCGCGCCCGGAACACGAGCAGGATCGACATCGCCAGCGCGAGCCCGATCGCGATCGGCTGCACGCCCGCCCACGTGCCCTCGATCTCGATCGAGCCGTCGGGGTGAATCCGGTGCTCTTTGCCATGATAGATGCGCATGCGCGCCGTTCAGCAGGGCACGCGGCGCTTCAACGCGCGCCACGCGGTCGCCACGATGTCTTCGACGCGCGGGATCTCGGGCTTGTAGCCGAGCACCTCGATCGCCTTCTTGGCCGAGCCGACCAGGGCCGCGGGATCGCCCGGCCTCCGCCCCGCGACATGATAGCCGAAATCAACCCCGGTGACGGTACGCGCCGCGGCGATGATCTCGAGCACCGAGCAGCCCGCCCCGTTACCGAGGTTGAAGAACTCGAACCCTCGAAGAGAAGAGCGCTCTTCGAGGATCCGCTCGGCCGCGAGCAGGTGAGCCGCGGCGAGATCCTCGACATGAATGTAGTCGCGGACGCAGGTGCCGTCCGGTGTGGGGTAATCATCGCCAAAGACGGTGAGCGTCGTCTGGGCGCGATCCCCGCCGCCCTCCACCCGCAAGGCCTCGCGCAGGACCAGCGGGATGAGGTGAGTCTCGGGCTCGTGGCGCTCGTCGAGGTCGCCTTCACGGTCACAGCCGGCCGCGTTGAAATAGCGGAGCGCCACGCTCTCGAGGCCGTAGGCCGCGCCATAGTCCTGGAGGACCCGCTCGATCACCAGCTTGGTATTCCCATACGGGTTGATCGGGAGCTGGCGGTGGCTCTCGGTGATCGGGATCTCGTCCGGGATCCCGTAGGTCGCGCAGGTGGACGAGAAGATCAGCCGACGGACCTTGGCGTCGAGCATCGCGGAGAGCAGGTTGAGCGCCCCGACGACGTTGTTGGAGTAGTACTTGCGCGGATCACGCACCGACTCGCCGACGAACGCCGAAGCGGCAAAATGCATGACGATGTCGAAGCGATGACCGGCAAAGACCCGAGCGAGACCCTCCTTGTCGAGGAGATCGCAGTGGACGAAGGCGCCCGCGAGGACGGCGTCCCGGTGGCCCAGGCTGAGGTTGTCGAGCGTGGTGACCGCATAGCCGGAGCGGGCGAGCCGCTTCACCATGTGCGATCCGATGTAGCCGGCGCCGCCGACGACGAGGACAGAGGGTTTCATCGGATTCCTGCGCGGCGCGGGGCGGGCCGCAGCGTGGTGGGGGGCGGCGCTCCGAGGGAGCGGGCGGCGAGATCGAGGTTCGCGAAGGGCACGGCGGCGACGTTAAAGCATGCCCGCCGAGCGGGAGCCACCACCCTGCTGGACAGCGCGACGTTCTTCATGCAATCGTCGAGCCTCTCGGACCACGCTGCCCCCCCAAGGAAGCCAATGGGAACCTCTTTTGACCCTCAGAATACGGCCGAGTTCGACCGCCACGCTCACACGTACGATGAGCAGCACCAGAAGAGCATCCGGGCGAGCGGCGAAGATCCCGAGTATTTCGCGCGCTACAAGCAGCAATGCCTGGAGCGGCTCCTCGGCACCGGCTACGGCGCGCCGGTCCTGGATTTCGGCTGTGGCATCGGCAACCTCACGCACCTGCTCGTCGGCGGCTTCTCCGACGTCAGCGGGTACGATCCCTCGAGCGAGTGCGTGAAGACCGCGCGGGAGCGGGCGCCGAAGTGCTCGTTCTACGACACGACCGACGCGCTCCCGAAGGATCACTTCGGCGCGGTGGTGCTCGCCAACGTGCTCCACCACGTCCCTGTCACCGAGCGCGCGGGCGTCCTCGAGACCATCCACCGCGTCCTTTCGCCCGGCGGCAAGCTCGTCGTGTTCGAGCACAACCCGCTCAACCCGGTCACGCGGCGCGCGGTCGCGGACTGCCCGTTCGACGAAGACGCGGTGCTGCTCTATCCGTGGACGGTCAAGCGCCTCTTGCGCGAATCCGGTCTCGGGGCAATCACGCTCAACTACATCGTCTTCTTCCCGCGCCCGCTCACGGGGCTCCGATCAATCGAGCCGCACCTGGGGTGGCTGCCCGCCGGAGCCCAGGTGTTCGCCCACGCCACCAAACGCTAGGATTCCTGATCGGGCTTGTGGTCGGTATTCACCGTATCCGCCACGATATAGATCGGCCGCTGCTTCACCTGCTCGTAGACGCGGCCCACGTACTCCCCCACGATTCCAATCATCAAAAACTGGACCGAGGAGACGATCGACACGAGCACGACGACAGCAGTCCATCCCTGGACGGTGTCGTGGAACACGAGCTTGCTCAGGAGAGCCCACACCGCGACGCCGAGGCCAAAGAGCCCCATCACGAAGCCGATGTACGTGGAGATCCGGAGCGGCGTCACGCTGAAGCTGGTGATCCCGTCGATCGCAAAGCGGATCATCTTCGACAGCGGGTATTTTGTCTCTCCGGCGAAGCGCGCCGGCCTATCGTAGTGGACCGCGATCTGCTTGAAGCCAACCCAGGAGACGATGCCGCGGACGAAGCGGTGCGTCTCGCGCAGCTTGCGCAGCTCGCGGACGACGCGACGGCTCATCAGCCGGAAATCGCCGGTGTCGAGCGGCACGTCGATCGGGACCATGGCCGCGAAGACGCGATAGAACCACTTCGCCGTGAGCAGCTTGAACCAGCTCTCGCCTTCGCGGCTGCGGCGCCTGGCGTAGACCACGTCGTAGCCCTCTCTCCACTTCTCGACCATCTCGAGCACGACCTCCGGCGGGTCCTGGAGGTCGGCGTCCATGACCACGACGGCCTCGCCGCTGGCGTAGTCGACGCCCGCGGTGATGGCTGCCTGATGACCGAAGTTGCGTGAGAACGACAGCACGCGATACTGGGGGATCTCCTTCGCCAGCTCGCGCAGCATCTCGAAGGAGCGATCCCGGGATCCATCGTTGACGAAGACGACCTCGACCTCGACGTCGAAGCGCGCAAGGAGCGCGGAGAGCCGCTTGCTGAGCTCCGCGATGACGGGCTCTTCGTTGTAGATCGGAAGGACGATGCTGACGGCGGGGCGAGGCATGGAGGTCTTCTCCGGGTGCCGCTCGAGCGCGGCGCGAGCGGGCGTGGGAACAACGGAAGCGGCGAGGCGCGGGGGATTCAGCGGGCGGGCGGCCGGGGCTCGAGCTTGGCCTCCCAGTGGTACTTGGTCTCGAAGGAGGGTCCGCGCAGGAGCGAGAGATAGAGCAGCGAAGCGAGCGCTGCTCCGGAGAGGACCCCGGCGAGCAAGACACGCAGCTTTCGGCGGCGGAACGCCCCGAAGGCCCAGCCCCACACCGTGACGAAGCTGAGGGCTACGCCGGTGAGAAAAGGCCAGGAAATGAAGCGGAAATCCACGCGGTGCGCGCCCCTCGGGACGAAGATCGCGGGGAAGAGCACGTTGGCCTTGGCGACGGCGACCGTCACGCCGTCGAGCTTGCAGGCGAAGCCGGGTAACCACGGTTGACCGAGCACGAAGTAGCCGTCCTCGCCGGCGGCCACGTCGAAGAGGAAGCGGTTCGAGGTGTTGTAGACGAGCTTGACCTCGTCGTGATCAGCGACGGTCTCCGGCGACATCGGCGCGACCGGGCGGTCGAGGAGGAGAGGGAGATTGTGGGCCTTCGACTTCATCCGTCGAAAAACCTCGCGCTCGGCGCTGACCTCCTCCACGCGATGAAGGATCATCCCCAGGCTCCGCGCCGGGCTCAACCCTTGCTTCTTGTACTCGGTGACGGTCCGCATCTCCATGCCGTAGCCCGGATCGGCGTGCGCCGTGACCGAGGCCTTGCGAGCGTCCGCGATCTGCTCAAAGGTCTGCGTCGCGGCCTTCTTCTGCCTCCAGGTCCCGGCGAAGAGGCAGAGCCACGTCGTCAACATCATCGAGACGATCGACAGCACGAAGAGGCGGCGGGAAAACCGCTTGTACGCGACCGCGAGCACGATCAGGAGGAGCGTCGCGCCGGACGTGTAGAGTACGAGCGAGTCGAAGTAGGAAGGGATGGTCTTCCAGATCTTGTGGGGTGAATACCACTCCTGCGTCGGCAGGCTGGTCGTGGTCCAGAGCCAGTTCGAGGCGAACAGCGCGAAGGCGCCGGCGCCGGCGGCGAACAAGGCAGGGCGCTTGTCGGCGCGCAGCATCCACGCCCAGAGGGGGAAGGCGAAGAGCGGGATCCAGATCACGAGCCGCCCCGGCACGCGAAAGGAGCCGAAGGCCGGGAGGTACTTCGCCATGAGGGCGTGAACCCAGGACTCTTTGCCGACCGCAAAGAGGAAGGCCACCATGCCAATGGCGTACACGATCCAGAGGACCTTGGGCGGCCGCTTCACCAGGGCCGCGAGCGGGAACAGCGCCGCGATCAAGAACAGGGCCGATCCCCCGAAGGCGCCGTGAACGTCCGCGTGGAGCGGGAAGAGAAAGTTGGAGGCCTCGCCGCGGAGCGAGTCGGAGTAGCCGAGCGTCCACTGATAGCTGTTCTCGGCGCGGCTGTGGTTCGTCTTGAAATACTCGAAGTAGAACGTGAGGAGATAGGGAGCCGCGAGCAGGAGGCCAGTGCCGAAGCCGAGGGTGAGGCGCAGGATGTACCGAAAGAACGGCCTCCGAGGGAGGCGCGTGAAGTCCGGATGCACGGCCCCAGCGACCCACGGGAAGAGGAGCGCAAAGAGCCCAGCGCCCAGGAGGCCAAAGAACGCCCACTGCGGGTGGCCGCTGACCGCGAGCAGGTACGTGCTCACGCCGAGGAGGGCGACAGGGCGCTTCAGCTCGCTGTCGAGGAAGACGAAGCCGGCGGCGGCGGCGGCGAGCAGCATGCCGACATAGGCCTCGACCGACGCTCCGTAGCGGAAGCTGTCCAGCATACGGAGGTTGTAGACCACCGGGAACGTCGCCAGAAACGCGTACAGCGGGCTCACCAAGAGGCGCCGGCAGAGCTTGAACAGGAGAATGTGCGCGAGGCCGAGCGAGAGGAGGCGAAAGAAGGTGTTCCACTCGAGGGCCAGCCCGCGCCAGTACCCCGGCATGACGCTCGATATCCACGCGAGCGGATGATAGAGCTGCCCGAGCGTCATCGACGCGGTCGAGTGGCCCGAGGCGAAGCCGGGCATGTAAACCGGGAACGTCCCCTTCCAGGCAGACCACATGAGGTCGAGCTGCGCGCCCGGGCTGTAGATGGGGTAATCATTGCCGATCGTCAGTCGGGTGATGAACGGCGCAAGCCAGGAAAGCATGACGAAGGGGATGGCCAGGAAAAATAGCCAGACCGCCAGTCGCCTTCCAAACCTGCGCATGGGGGGTGTACTTAGTCGAAATCGCGGGAGAAGTGGGCAGATTTTGCAGCCGCCGGGCGCCGGCACTCGGCGGAAGGCGGGCCGCCGCGAGCCCATGGCGAAGCTCCGCGCCGCGAGCCGTGGGGGCCGAGGGCTGGACGATCGCCGCGGCGCGCCCCCGCTCGCTCGCCCCGATCACGGTGGGCCGGCGCTCCTCGGAATCATCACGAAAGGCTCATCGCTTCGCTGTCGGGGCTGCACGGGCCCGGTGCATCCTGGTTTCCATGCGCCATCCTTCGCTTCAGGCTCCAGGCCGCGGTCAGAATTACACCCCTCTTCGCGGCCTGGGCGAGCTCCTGTTGCGCGTCGCGTACCAGGGCGGTTGGCCAGCCCGCGCCTGGAGCCTCGTGCCCGGGAAAGCGCTGGTCCAGCGCCTCGATCACGCTATCTGCCTCGATCCCGCCCGGCCGCGCCCGCGGCCTCTTCGCCTCGCCTTTGCTTCGGATCTCCACCTCGGCCCCACCACCCCGAAGAGCGTCCTCGATCGCGCCTTCCGGCTGCTCGACGAGGCGGCGCCCGACGTGCTCATCCTCGGCGGCGACTACGTGTTCCTCGACGCGACGCCGGCCATCGCGCGGGATCTCCGCGATCGGGTGCGCGCGGTGAGGGCGCCGATCAAGCTCGCCGTCATGGGCAATCACGATCTCTGGACGCATCATGGCCTGATCGAGGACGCCCTCGCCGAGGCGGGCGCCCGCGTGCTGATCAACGACGCTGTCCGCCTGCCGACTCCTCACGACGACGTCGCGATACTCGGGATCGACGATCCCTGGACGGGGCGCCCCGACGGCGCCTGGGCCGTGGAGGCCTGCGGCGACGCGGCGGTGCGCATCGGCGTCAGCCACTCTCCTGACGGCCTCCCGTTCTTGCGCGGGAGAGGCGTCTCTCTGCTCCTCACCGGCCACACCCACGGCGGGCAGATCGCCCTCCCAGGGCCGCGGCCGATCATCGTGCCTGGTCCGCTCGGGAAACGCTGGCCTTTCGGGCTGCATCGTGACGGAGATCTCACCCTCTTCGTCTCCCGCGGCGTGGGGACGACGGAGCTGCCGATTCGCACCTTCGCGACGCCGGATATCGCTGTCTTCACGGTAACTTGAACGAGCACAATTGCCCGCGCGCGACGCCCGTGACACAAGGGCACCCATGCGAATCTCTTCACGCTGGTTCCTCGTCCACGGCCTCACCGCCCTTGCCTTCCTCGCGCTCCCCGCCTGCGTGGAAGGGACGTCATCATCGACGGCGACCGCGCCCTCCGAGGCCGTGAAGACGACGGCGACCACCCCCTCCGTCCCGGCGACGCCACCGACGCGCGTGGTGATCCCGCCCCCGGCCACGGCGACCGCGATCCCCACCGCCCCGACCACGATCCCGAGCAGCCCGCCGGCCGCAGGCGCCGCCGGCCTCGTTGGAACGTGGGAGTCCGCCGCGTGCGGCGACCGCACCTACCCGCGGCGGATCACCTTCGTCGACGCGACCACCTTCAGCGCGGAGGACCTCGTCTCGCCCTGCCCCAAGGGGGCGGCGTGCATCTGGTCCGGAATCCTCAACCACAAGGGCACCTACACGATCGAGAAAGACGTGGTCACGCTCCGGGTGGAGACCGCGAGCGCCGGCCCGAAGAAAGTTCAGTTTCCGACCAGCCTCAAGCTCGACCCGAGCGGCGCGCCGATCGAGGCCGGAAGCGACGGTAAGGCCTGCCCATACAGGCACGCTGGGGCCGACAAGAGGCCTTGATCCTCGAAGTGAAGCGCGGACGGCGCGCCGCCGCGCGGAATCACTGACGTACGGATCACCTCCGGCACCTGGATGGGGTACGCTCTTCTATCCCATGCCGCGCTCCGGCTACGACACCGTCCTCCTCGTCACCGGCTATCCCTCGCTTCATGCGCGGCGGATGATCGAGCACATCGTCACCAGCGAGCCGCGCGCGCTGGTCTACGTGCTGGCGCCCGCAGCGCTGACGGAGGCGTCGCCGATCGAAGCTCCGGCCTCAGCGCTCGCGCTCTCCGCCGCGCAGCGAGAGCGCGTCGTCTTCCTCGAAGGCAGCCCCCACGCGATGGACCTCGGCCTCTCCGGCGCCGAGTTTCGCCAGCTCACGCGCGAGGTCGAGCGCATCCATCACCTCGCCCATGTCGGCAGCGGCGGGGTGGACCGCCGCACCGCGCAGACGATGAACGTCGTCAGCGCGGGGGAAATCCTCGAGTTTGCCCGATCGGCCTCGCAGCTCTCGTGCCTCGTCTTCCACTCCACCGCGCACGTCTCGGGGGACCGCACCGGGGTGGTCTACGAGGACGACCTCGATCGCGGGCAAGCCTTCCGGTCCGACGCCGACGAGACGCGGATGCGCGCCGAGGTCCTCCTTCGCCGGGCGATGCGCTCGGTCCCGATCGCGGTCGTCCGCCCGACCACCATCGTCGGCGACGCCGACACCGGCGAGAGCGATCGCCTCGAAGGCATCTATCTGCTCGTGCTCCTGGTCGTGGCGACGCCCGCGGAGATCGCCATTCCCTTCCCCGGCCGCGGCGACACGCCGCTCAACATCGTGCCTCTCGAGTACGTCATCCGCGCCGCCCACGCGATCGGGCGCCACCCCTCGGCCGCGGGGCGCACCTTTCACCTCGCCGATCCTCACCCGCTCTCGGCCCGCAGCGTGTTCGAGCTGGTGACGCACGCGGGCGGCCGCCGCGCCGCCACGGGCCGCATCCCTTCCAACCTCGCCAAGGCCCTGCTCCGCACGCCGGGGATCGATCGCTTCGCGCGGAGCCCGCGGGCCTTCGTCGAGCAGCTCACCAGCGACGTGCGCTATGACACGCGCAACACCGATCTGGTGCTGGGGAGCGCCGGGATCACCTGTCCTCCCTTCGAGTCGTACGTGGACGACCTCGTCAACGTGGTTCGCGAGCACATGAAGGCGCGGCAGAGGCGGCGAGAGACGATTGACGACGAGGTAGAGAGTGACGACCCCCTCTCGTGAGCCCGGGGCCGAGGCGCCGAAGAGCGACGCCCCGAAGACCCAGAGTCGCCTCGTGGCGGTGCTGGTGACGCTCGCGTCGGCGGTCGTCGTCCTCACGTGCAGCACGGCGCACGAGCAAGCGCCGCCGCCCGCGGTCCCGCCCGCGCCGCCGGCCGTCGCGTCGTGTCCGGAGCCGAGCGCGACCCCCGTCACCACCAGCGCCGCCGCGCCGCCGCTCGAGGTGCCCGCCGAGGCCGCCTCAGCGGAGCCCGCGCCCGCGCCGGCAGGCCCGATCCTACGGACGCCCGGGCACGAGCTCGACAGCTTCTACGCGGCGCTGCGCGAGCTCGAGAAGCCCACGCGCAAAGAGCACGTCCGGGTGGCCTGGCTCGGCGACTCGCACGGCGCCTCCGACTTCTGGAGCGGCGCGCTGCGCACCGTGCTGCAAAAGCGCTTCGGCAACGGTGGCCCCGGGTTCGTCAACGTCGGCAACAAGGGCTATCGCCACGACGGCGTGAAGATGGAAGTCGGTGGCAAATGGCGCCCTCGCCCCAAAGGCGCCTCCACGGTGATCCCCAGCAAGGACGGCGTCTTCGGCCTCGGCGGCTTCCTGATGATCGGCCAGGAGGGCGGGGTGCGCTCACTGATGACGATCCCCGCGCAGGACCCGCCCCTCACCGCGTCTTTGTCGTGGGACCTTTGCTACAAGCTCGCCACGAAGAAGGACGCGATCGAGGTGAAGATCAAGGGCGTCAACGTCGGCACGCTCCCCGCCGCGGGCGAGAAGCGCGACGTGCTCACTCACCACGTCTTCACCAGCAAAGGGGCGGATACCACCTTTTCGGTCGTCCCCACCGCCGGCTATCCCGAGTTCTGCGGCGTGGTGATCGAGACCGATCCGGCGGCGCAGGCCGGCGTCGTCGTCGACACGCTCGGCATCAACGGAGCGCGGCTCGCCACGCCGCTCGCCTGGAACGAGGCGAGCTGGGTCTCCGAGCTCTCGCGCCGCGTCCCGGCCCTGGTGGTCCTGGAGTACGGGACCAACGAGTCCGGCGACTACAAGATCGATCCCCTCGTCTACACCAAGCACCTCACCGACGTGATGGCGCGCGTCCATCAGGCCTCGGCGAAGAGTGACTGTCTGGTCCTCGCGCCGACCGACCGGGCCGACACGCGCGAGCGGACTCCGCTGGTGCGCGACGCCCTGGAGCAGGCGGCAAAGGCCGTGGGATGCCGCTTCTGGGACACCTACAAGATCATGGGCGGCCAGGGCTCCATCCTCACATGGCGCTCCGAGACCCCGCCGCGGGCAGCGGCGGACGGCGTTCACCTCACCATCCGCGGCTACCGCGAGCTCGGGGACAAGCTCGCGGCCGACGTGCTCAGCGGCTATACGCCGTAACGCGCTCTCAGGTCGGGGGGACGCCGCTGCAGGCCTCGAAGGCCGGGTTGCAGTACATCTGTCGACAATCGCTGCACGCCTGGCTCATCGGAGCGGAGAGGCACATGGCGATACAGTTCTTGGCGGCGCAAACGACCGAGTCGGCGTAGCAGGAGGTGCAGTCGTCGGAGAGGCTGGTGCCCGCCTTGATGCAGTCGTACGTCTGCATCGGGTCCCCCAGGCTCGTCTGGCCGCATTTCGCCGAGATACCCTTGACGTCCTTGTCCATCCGGATCTTCGCGTCAGCGGCGTTGGTGCAGGCGTCTTTGATCGCCATACCCGTGCCCGTCGAGGCGCCGGTGCTGGTCGCCGTCGACGTGCTGGCGCTCCCGCCGGTGCCGGTCGCCCCGGTGCTGGCGCTCCCGCCGGTGCCGGTCGCCCCGGTGCTGGTCGACGCCGAGCCTCCGCTCCCGGAGCTGGTGCTGGTGCTGGAGGTCGACTCCGAAGAGCCGCAAGCGAAGAGCGCGACGGCCGAGGTCGCGACGAAGAGAACATGAAGCGGAGAGCGGGACATGAGCGATCCTTTCCCTGGGGCGCACCACGCGCGGGGGGGGCGCCACGGTAGCGGAGCCCGCTGGCTTTGTCCCGGAAACGGCGACAGTTACGCCGCGCCCGGGCCGGCCCTCTTCACTCGAACGCGCCGCAGCCCCCGACGTTGACGCGCAGCCCGATTCGACCTGATATGCAGCACCTACAGCATGGCGGATCCGGGCGAAAGCGGTTCGATCGATACGGCAGAGCTGCGCCCGGGGACGGTCGTCGGCGGTAAATTCGTGCTGCTCCGCCGCCTCGGCGAGGGCGGCGTCGGCGTGGTCTTCGAGGCCGAAGACACGTGGATCGGGCGGCGCGTCGCGATCAAGGTGCTCCACGCGCACCTCGCCGAGCGCGCCGACGTGCTCGCGCGCTTTCGCCGCGAAGCCCGGGCGGCGGCGACCATTCACCACCCCAACATCGTCGCGGTGTTCGAGGTCGGGCAGCGGCATGACGGCTCGTTCTTCATCGTCCAGGAGCTGATCGAGGGCGCCACGCTGCGCGAGCACATCGACGAGCACGGGCGCCTCACCCCGGCCGCGGCGCTGGAGATCCTCGTGCCGATCATGGGCGCGCTCTCGGCGGCGCACCGAGCCGGCATCGTTCACCGCGACATCAAGCCCGAGAACATCCTGCTCACGCTCAGCGCCGAGGGGGAGATCGTCCCCAAGCTGATCGACTTCGGCGTGGCAAAGATGGCGGCCTCGGGCGACCTCACGACGCTGACGGGGAGCCTGATCGGAACCCCCGCGTACATGTCGCCCGAGCAGGCCGGCGGGCTCCTGGAGGCCGACGCGCGCACCGACGTTTGGGCCGTCGGAGCGATGCTGTTCGAGCTGCTCTCGGGGGCCTGCCCGTACCAGGGGCCCACCGGCTCGATCCTCCTGGCGCGCATCCTCACCGAGCCGGTCCCGAGCCTCGCGGCGCGCGCGCCCGACGTTCCGATCGTGCTCGCCGCCATCATCCAGCGCGCGCTGGAGCGCAACGCCGACGCGCGCTTCCCGACGATGTCGGCGTTCCTCGAGGCGGTGCTGGAGTTCGGGCGGATGCCCGAGCCGTCGCTGTCGGTGCGCCACGCCAAGTCGATCCCGCCGATGTATGACGAGCCGACCATCGAGCCCATCGACGAGACGCCGAGACACCTCGAACACGCCGACACGATCCGGCCGATCAGCACGCAAAAGCCCCCCGAGTGGGCGCGGCCGATGGCCCAGCCCGAGCTCGGCTGGTACGAGGATCGCCGCTCCCCGCGCGCGCCGAAGAACCTCGAGTGGTACGCGTCCGCCGCGGGGGAGGCGCTGCGCATCAACGCGCTCGACGAGGCCATCGATCACGCCGAGCACGCGATCACCACGTGCCACGCGGCGGGCGAGCAGTTCGGGCAAATGCGCCTGGTGCAGGCGATCGCGCTCCGCTGGCTCGGGCACTACCCCGACGCGGAGCGGTGCGCGCTCGAGGCCTACGCGGCGCTGCCGCAGGGGAGCACCGGGTGGTACGCGGCGCTCGGGCACCTGGCGATCGTCGGCGGCTCGCTCGGGAAGAACGATCATTTTCTCTCGATGATCGCCGAGCTCTCGAGCATGGAAGAGAAGGGCGTCGTCAACGCGTCGCACGTCGTCACGGCCTGTCGCCTGGCGATCTCGCTGGTGCGCGCCGGCCTCACCGATCGGGCCGAGAGCGTGCTCGCGAGCGCCCGCGCGCAGGCCGAGCCCGAGACCAACGAAGAGGCGGTGGTGCGCGCGTGGATCGACGTCGCCGAGTCGGAGCTGGCCTTGCACGCGGGCGATCCGACCATGTACCTGACCCGCCTCGAGTCCGCGGTCGCCGGCTTCGCCGAGACCGGCGACGCCCGCAACGCCTGCCTCCAGCGCGCCAACATCGGCAACGCGTACATGCAGCTCGGCGCCTACGCGCGGGCGAAATCGGTGCTGCGCGAGGCCCTCTCGGTCGGCGAGCCCATGAAGCTGAGCTTCATCGCCCCGGTGCGCGCCAACCTCGGCTTCGCCCTCGCCCGCCTCGGCGATCTCGATCAGGCCCTGGAAATCGAGACCGCCGCGCTCGCGCAGTGCGTGAGCGAGAGCTATCGCCGCTTCGAGCTGGCCTCGCACATCTACCTCGCCGTCATCTACGCGCTCCGCTCCGAGCTCGAGCGCGCCGGCGACCACGTCCGCGCCGCCCTCGACGCCTCGGCGAGCGCGCCGCCGATCCGGGCCTACGCGCTGGCGATCTTCGCCGACATCCAGATGGCGCGCAACACCCCCGCAGAGGCCTATCCGGCCGCCGAAGAGGCGATGAGGATCCTCGAAGACCTGGATGGCGTGGAAGAGGGTGAGTCGCTGATTCGCCTGGTCCACGCCCAGGCGCTGGAGGCCTGTGGGTACGGGACCGAGGCCCAGAGTCGGATCGTCGAGGCCCGGCAAAGGCTGCTGGAGCGCGCGGATCGCATCACCGATGCGCGGCTGCGGCGGAGCTTTCTTGATCACATCCCGGAGAACGCCCGGACGCTGACCATGGCCGCGCGGCTGAAGCGGGCGTCTTCTTCCTGAATCCGCGCTGAACCTTCAGAGGGCCAATCCCAGCGACGTGGGGAGCGTGACAGTGAACGTCGCCCCGAGGCCGACGCCTCCGCTCTCCGCGGTGACCGTGCCGTCGTGCCGCTCGACCAGGTGCTTGACGATGGCGAGCCCGAGCCCGAGCCCGCCGTGAGAGCGCGTCTTGCTGCTGTCCGCCTGCCGGAAGCGATCGAAGACCTGGGGCAGGAACGAGGCGTCGATGCCAAGGCCGGCATCGATCACCCGGAGCCGCACCCCCGCGCCGAGCCGATCCAGGCGCACCTCGATCCGGCCTCCCTTGGGGGTGAACTTGATCGCGTTCGACAGCAGGTTCCAGGTGATCTGCCGGAGCCGCGCGCGATCGGCGGCGAGGGTCCCGATCCCCTCCTCGATGGCGACTTCGATCGTGATCCGCTTGGCCTCGGCGGAGGGTCGCGCGACGTCGATCGCGTCACGGATGATCGCCGCCGGATCGACGGACTGGAGCTCGAGATGGAGCTCGCCGGCGACGAGGCGGCTCACGTCGAGGATGTCCTCGATGAGCTGGACCAGCGCGTGGGCGTTGCGCTCGATGACCTGGAGCGCGCGCCCCCGCTCGCCCGGGGCCGGCGCGCGGGTGCGGAGGATGTGAGCCCAGCCGAGAATGGCCGTGAGCGGCGTGCGCAGCTCGTGGCTGAGCGTGGCGAGAAAATCATCCTTGGCGCGGTCGGCGGCTTCGGCCGCGGCGCGCGCGTGCGCCGCCACTTCGAACAAGCGGGCCCGATCGAGGGCCAGGGCACACTGCCGCGCGAGCGTCGGCAGGAAGTCCCGCTCCTCGGCGTCGAAAAGGCGGGCCCCGCCGAAGACGAAGCCCAGAGCGCCGAGCGCGCGCCCATCAACGAGGAGCGGAAGGATCGCGAGCGCCTCGTCCCCGGGGTCCTGCATACCCGCGAGGTGCGGGTACTGCGAGAGCAAGACCTCGGTGCTCTCGAAGAAGAGCGCCTCCTCCGTGCGGATCACCTGGGTGATCGGAACGTCACAGTCCATTGGGAACCGTCGCAGCGCGGCGTCGACCTCGCGCGCGTGAGCGGTGACCTGCACCAGCTCGAGCGCGGCGCCGTCCTCGGTGAGCAAGTACATGAACCCTCGAAGCGCGCCGAGCGCGACGCTGCCCCGGGTGACGACCACCGCGGCCACGGCGGCAGGCACGCTCGCCTCCGAGCACGCCTCCGTCACCTCCTGAAGCAAGGTCGCGCGATCCGCCGCACGCTCGAGCTTCGTGATCGAGCGCGCGCGATCCTGGAAGCCTTCGGAGCTCTCGCGCAAGGGCACCCGCCGGAAGACCAGGACGACGCCGCCGACGCTGCCGCGGTCGAGGGGCGCGGTGCGCAGCTCGATGAGGATCTGGGCGTCGCTGCGGGTCAGCAGCATATCGGGCGTTACGCAACGGAAGATCTCCGCGAGCGCTCTGCCCTTGGCCTGCGCCTCCGGCCACTCGGTCAGCGACTCGGCGACGGGGTTCATGAAGGTGACGTGGCCCGCCGCATCGGCGGCGATCACCGCGTCACCCTGGTCAGCGAGGAGGGTACGAAGCTCCGCTTCAACGGCGAGGTGCCGGTCGATTTCCTGCCTCAGCTGCGACAACATTTATCGTGACTATAGATTGATCACCGTGCCCTCATACTGTCAGGAATTACCCGACAAATGTCGAAGGTTTTGCCTCACGGTGCCGACGCGAAGGTAGTTTTCGGTGGCCGCGGCTTCCACTTGCTCTGCGCGCTCCAATCCATGGATCATGATGAATCGCAGCACATCCACTCTCGGTGGGTGCCTATCGAGGCACGGGTTCAAACGTGGCGGAGCGCGGCGGGGTCCGCAACGGCACAACCCGCGGGGCGCGGTCCCGTGGGCACTCTGGTTGCGGCGCATACTGGGCGTCGACTGGCGGAGACGCTTGCGCCCGCAGCACCACCACGGCAGCATGCCCAGTTCGAATGACAGTACACGAGGCAACGACGGAACCGGCGCGCGGGAACAGCTTCGGCAAGTACCGCCTGGTGGCGAGTGTAGGCCATGGCGGCATGGCGGACGTCTACCTCGCCGTCGCGGGGGGCCCGGCCGGCGTCACCAAGCTGCAAGTGCTGAAGCGGCTCCGCAAGAACCTCACGGAGGAGCCCGAGTTCCTCAGCATGTTCCTCGACGAGGCCCGGCTCGCCGCGCGCCTCAACCACCCGAACGTGGTGCAGACCAACGAGGTCGGCCAGGTTGACCAGGGCTACTTCATCGCGATGGAGTACCTCGACGGGCAGCCGCTCAACCGGATCCTGCACGCCAGCAAGACGCACCCCGCGCCGCCGGGCTTCTACCTCCAGGTCATCGCCGAGGCGCTCTCCGGCCTGCACTACGCCCACGAGCTGACCGACTACGACGGCACGCCGCTCGGCATCGTCCACCGCGACACGAGCCCGCACAACATCTTCGTCACCTACGAGGGCCAGACAAAGCTCGTCGACTTCGGCATCGCCAAGGCGTTGCGCCGGTCGACCGAGACCACCGTCGGCACCATCAAGGGCAAACTCGCGTACATGTCGCCGGAGCAGGCGCGATCCTCCGCGATCGATCGACGGTCCGACGTCTTCGTGATGGGGCTCGTGCTGTGGGAGGCCATCGCGTGCCGGCGCATGTGGAAGGGGCTCGGCGAGCTGGATATCGTCAACCGGCTCGTCACCGGGGACCTGCCCAAGCTCGTGGACGAATGCCCCGACGTGCCCCCGGAGATCGCGCGCATCTGCGACCGCGCGCTCGCGCTCAAGCCGGACGATCGCTATGCGACCGCCGCCGAAATGCGGCGCGATATCCTCGCTTACCTGGACGAGGCGCGGCTCAACGTCAACTCCGAGAAGATGAGCGCGTACCTGTCGGCAGTCTTCACAGAGAAGCGCGCCGACATGAAGAAGATCATCGAGCAGCAGCTCAGCAGCATGGCGAAGTCGCCGGACGTGACCGCGGTCTCCGCGAGCATGGCGCCGGCCTCATCGAGCCTGCCCGAGCTCGGCTCCGGGGTGATGGGGCGTGACATGGAGCACACGCCGTCCCGGTCGCAGGTGGTGCCGCTCGCGGCGTTGTCGAGCTCGGCGGTCATCGCCGCGCCACCCGAGCCGCAACGGAGCCGGCTCGGGCTCGTCAGCAGCGCGCTCTTCCTCGGCGGAGCGCTCGTCATCGCCCTCGGCACGTACGTCGTCCTCGCAGGCCGGGGCTCCGCGCCTGTGGCGGCGCCCGTCGAATCGCAGGCCACGTCGCCGGCAAGCGCCTCTGCGCAAGCGCCGACGGCAGCCAAGATCGAGCTGCGCGTCCACGCCGATCCCGAGTCAGCGCGGATCTTCCTCGACGACGCCGCGCTGCCCGCCAACCCGTTCACGGGCCGCTTCGCGGCGGACGACCTCACCCACCGGCTGCGCGTCGAGGCGACTGGTTACACGACGCGCACACAGCTCATCTCCTTCGCGAAGGACGCCGCCGTCGACGTGGCGCTCGCGCCGACCACTGCGCACGCCGACGAGCCGCCCGCCGCCGTCCGAGGCGCGAGCCGCCCGCCGCCCGCCGCGGCCGAGCCGACGGTCGCGAGCCCGCCGGCTGTCGCGGCGCTCCCGGCGCCCCCGGCCGCCCCGACGCCCTCGGCCAAGGGGAAGCGCCCCCTCGAAGACCCGTGGGCCGACGGCACCAAGCCAGTCGCGGCGCCAAAGCGCACGCTCGACTCAGCGGATCCATTTCACTGAGAGCGTGTTTAACAAGCGCTGAGAGCTTGTTTAACAGGCAAGCGCGCTCCAACTCCGGAGCGCGCCACCCCGCCTCAAGGCGTCTCGCAGTAACCGTAGTTGCATGCCGGCGCGCTGCCCGGGCACTCCGAGGCTTTCGTGCAGACCTGGCATGAGGTCTTCCCGGTCGCGCCTTTCTCGTAGTAGCAGCTGCACCGCGAGTCGGTCGTGTACGAGGACAGCGGGCCCATCTCGATGCTCCGCGTGACGCGCATGGCGCACTTGGGAACGACGTGCGTCGCGATGATGCTGTCGAGCAGCTTTTGATCCGGCTTCGGCGCAGCGAAGCGGCTCACGAGCGCCGAGGCGGCCACCGATGGGATGCCGTTCGTGGTGCGCGCGAAGAAGTGGACTGGACCCCAGATGGGATAATGCCCGTCGCGCAGGTTGGTTTTGTCGAGGATGAACGGCGAGGAGTCCGGCGCATAGGCGCACGACTGCCCCTTTGCCTGGAACTTGAGCACGCGGAGCAGATCCGGCGTCTGCGCGGCCACGTCGCCCGCGAGGATGCCAATCGCCTTCTCCGCGATCGTCGGATCGAGCAGGAGCCCCATCTGGCTGGCCACGGCGCCGCTGCCGCCGCGATCGCCGCCCCACCAGTTGGGCGCGGGGGCTCCGATGGCGCTCGCGAGCATCTGCTGGGTGCCGGAGCTCGCGTTGCGGACGAAGTAATACGTCGGATCGATCCAGGTCGACGCGGCGCCCTTGTTGCCGCCCGTGCCGAAGACCATGTACGCAGCCTCCGCGCTGATCGTGCGCTGTGTGGACACCGCGGGGACCACGAACGTCATCGCCTGGATCGGCCCCTGGTAGTCGCCGATCTGCACGCCCGCGGGCGCGGTCGCGCCGCAGGTCGCCGCGAAGACGTCGGAGACGCCGACGTCCACCGTGTTGCCCGCCGCATCGAGCAGGCATTCCGACGAGGTCGCCCCGTCGGCGCTGAAGAACACCGCAAAGTTCCCCACCTTGTCCTTGATGAGGCGCTGGGCGGGATCGCTGGTGAAGACGGCGTTGACGCCCGTACACGATCCCTGACTCTGATAGACGATCGTGTACGGGGGCGTCCCCAGCGACACCTGCGCTGCCAGCGCCCCAAGGAAGGGCTTCACGGCCGTCGAGCCGGCGACGTAGATGACGTTCGGCCGGATCGCCGGATCGTGACAAATGGCCGTCGGATCAGCGCTGGCTAAAGGCGCAACGAGGAGGGCAGAGCACGCCGCGAGCGAGGCGGCCGCCGCGCGGAAGGGGGCACCGGGTTTCATGCTTCGCGTTTCCTTGCTCACGATCCACCGTCCGGAGAGACAAGCGGCGGCAGGCCGGCGTCAGCGCAGAGGTTGAGCCGAGCGCAGTTGTCGAACGGCTCGCAGCCCGCATCGGCACACTGGTTGAAGAACTCGGGGTCGCTGGTGGGCGTGCCGGTGAAGCAGGCGCCTCCATCGCCTCCATCGCCTCCATCGGGCCCAGCGTCGTTGGCTGCTCCTGGCTTGACGCAGAGGCCCGCGGTGCACACGGAAAAGTCGCCAAAAGGGCGGCAATCCGCGTCGGTCGTGCACTGATCGGTGGTGCTCTCGACGAGGAGCGAGCACGCGCCGGAGGCAGCGATCACCGCGAGCAGCAGCGCGGTCGCCACGCGAAGGCGGCCACCGCGCCCCGGTTCATTCGCGCGGCGAGCCTGGGAATTTCGAGTCGATTTCATCGCGTTCATCCGACCGAGATCTCTAGAACGTACCCCGAAGCCCGACGCTGCCGACGCCGATGCGCACCGAGACCTGGCCGGCCTGCGGCTTCGCGGGGCGGTTGATCAGCGTCAGCACGAGGGAGGTGCCGGCTGCGGCGATCGTGGCCCCGAGCAGCACGTCGCTCACCAGCGCCAGCGACTTGGTGGAGCTGCGGGCGTCGTCGATCTGCATGCGGGTGGCCCCCGGCGTGGTCAAGTCGCTGGAGAGCTCGCCGCTCTTGCTCAGCGCCAGCACCCCGGTCACGGCCGTCGCGACGGCGAGCCCGCCGGTGATGGCCCACGGCACCCACACCACCGCGCGGACACCGCGCTTCTCGTCCGGCGGCGTATCTCCGCTCGGATGCGACGAGCTCGACGCAGCCGCGCTGTCGGCGAGCTCCAGGCTCACCTCGACCGCCTCGGCCCCGGCCACGTCGACGAGCTTCGGCGACGTGGTCTGGCCGTCGGCCGTCGCCACGATCTTGTGCCGCCCCGCGCCCACGAGAACAGGCTCGGAGAGCGGCGCCGTGCCGACCACCACGTCGTCGACGAGGATCTGCGCGCCGGGCTTGTTCGAGGTGATGCGGAGCGAGCCGATCCGCCCCTTCAGGCGCTCGATGTCCTTCTGCACCTCGTCGACGCGCGCCGCCGGGATCTCGCCCTTGTTCGACGCGAGGTACTTGGTGAAGGCGTTGAGCGCGCCGGGATAGTCCTGGAGCTGGAACTGGATCTGGCCCAGGTCGAACAGCAGCGCGGCGTTGCCGCTCACGTCGTAGGCGCGTTGCATCTCCACGAGCGCGCCGCGGAAGTTGTTCTCGTCGTAGAGCTCCCGCGCGCGGCGGTAGTGGCCCTTGGCTTCTTCAACCTTTCCTGGACGGGCCGTCGGCCCCTCCGCGGCAGCGGCGAGCTGTGGGGCGCCGAGGACGGCGAGGGCGAAGGCGAAGGCAAGGGGGTTTATCCGAGCGTGCATCGATCCGAATGGGGCTCGCCCAGCTGGATTGCGGGAGCCGATCCTTTCGTGAAGAGAGCGACCCTAAAGTAGGGATCGTCGCAGCGCAAGACCCTTGCCGGCACAAGATCGCCTATGTCATTTTGTAGTCTGCGCGGTGACGTTTGGGTGTCAATTGTGCGCTGTCCTACAGCGCCGACGCCGTCGTTGGCGACGAGTGAGCTGCTTCCCTATTTTGACGCGGCGATCCCTTCTCGGGGACGCTTGCTGGCGCGCGATTACAGATCAACGTTCATGTAACCCAGGGCGCGAGGTCCCCGTAGGGGCGACCAGCAGGTCGCCCCTACGGGTCCTTGCGGTTTTTTCAGCGGTTCTGAGCTGGCTTTAGCGGCGCGCTTTAAGGCGCGTTGCCTTCCTGGCAACGGCCTTCTTCGCAGGAGCTTTTTTTGCCGGCGCTCTCTTCGAAGCAGCCTTCTTTGCCGGGGCTTTCTTCGCGATAGCCTTCTTCGCAGGCGCCTTCTTGCTCGCGGCCTTCCTCGCGACAGCTCTCTTCGCAGGCGCCTTTTTGCTCGCGGCCTTCTTGGCGACAGCCTTCTTGGCGACAGCCTTCTTGGCGACAGCCTTCTTCGCAGGCGCCTTCTTGCTCCCGGCCTTCTTCGCAGGCGCCTTCTTGCTCGCAGCCTTCTTGCTCACAGCCTTCTTCGCCGTCTTCGTCTTCCGCGGCCGGAGTGCCGGCGGCTCGACTTCGAACCAGTTCTCGTTGGTCTCCACGTCGAGGTCGGTGACGCGCACCAGGTGGCCTTCTTCGTTGCGGCCAAACGGCTGGCCGAGGAGCAGGCCGTAGAGGCGGCCGCGCTGGCTCACTTCGATGACGGCGGCGTCGAAGGGCTCGCCCTCGATTTCCACCACGCCCTGGAAGGCGAAGGCGGCGGCGCGGACGTCGGCGCCGAGCTTGGTGACGGTGTCCTGCGCGGCCGCGCGCGCGACGTGGACGTCGGGCGCGAGGATGCGGCGGACTTGCCGCGCTTCGGCGCTGTCGGAGATCAAGAATGGCACGAAGCCTTCGGCTTCGGACGCGGACTCCGAGGCCGAGGCCAGAGCGCGGTGGAGGGCGGCGGAGGCGAGCGCGAGCATGTACGCGTCGGGATCCGAGGCCTCGTCGTGGGGCTCGCGGCGGAACACGGCCGGGTCCTCGGCGCCGATGCGGAGCTCGTCGCCCTCGACCACGAAGGGGCGGCGCTCGGGCTCCGGCGCGCCCGGCTGGTCCAGCACCAGCGTGTCGCCGTCCACCTCGTACATCAGCAGGACGCGGCTCTCCACGCCGTCCTCGTAGAGCGCCGAGTGAACGAGGTCGCCGAACGGCGTGAAGGTCATCGTGTGGGCCGGGAGGTCGGGCCCTCCACCAGCCACATAGCGCCAGCTTCCAGCGAGTAATCGGTCCACGATCGTTCGTTCCTTCCGAGCGGCCCTCGACGACCGAGGGGCGGTGCGGGGGGTATCCTACGAGCGTTCGGCGGATGGAACCGGGAATGGTCCCGAGGCACCGGAAAATTGGTGAGCTTGCGCCGTGGACAGGGTAGACCGACCGACACCGTCCCCCCAACGGTCCAGGTCGGAACGTCTCGGCGCCGAGGGACCGTGGAAGTCGGCGCGACGAGCAGGGCAATCGAGGACGCCAAGCGAGATAAAGAGATCAGATCACGAACGACGGAAGAGCGCGGTGATCCGGACGCAAACGTGTGTAATCAGGTGTAATCGGCTCCGCCCCCGCAGTCAGCGCGCGTGCCTCGCAGAAAGCGCGCCGGGTCCATTGAATGCGAGCCTGCGATCGGCTCGTCCCGCGGTATGCTGGCGCCATGCACCGACCGACCAGCGAGTGAACGAGCTTTGACCGATCCCACGTCGCCGAAGCCCCCGCCGACGATTCGCACCGGCAGAGGTTCTCTCTCGTCTCCACCGCCGGGCGGGCGCGTCAGCGATCCGGGGCGGATAGGACGAGAGCGCGGCCCGCTGTCGAACCGCACCGTGGATCCCTCGCGCCTGGCGGGGCGCTTCACCGTGGGGCGAGCGCTCGGCGCGGGCACGTTCGGCGTCGTCGTCGAAGCGCAGGAAGAAGGGCGGAGCGCCCGGGTCGCGCTGAAGAAGCTCAGCCTCGAGGACGCGGGCGCCCTCTACGATTTCAAGCAGGAGTTCCGCGGCCTCGCCGACGTGGTCCACCCCAACCTCGTCGCCCTCCACGAGCTCTTCTCCGACGGCAACGATCTCTACCTATCGATGGAGCTCGTCGAGGGCGTGGGGTTCCTCGATTACGTGCATGGCGTCCTCCGCGTCGGCGACGCCGAAGCCGCCACGATGGCGGTCGCCGCGACCAGCACCTTCGACAACACCATCCCGTCGGTCAACGGCACCCTCGGCAACGAGCCCACGGAAGTGCTGAGCTGGCGCGGCACGGTGGTGATGGCGGCGCTCGACCTCGATCGCCTCCGCCCCGCGCTCCGTCAGCTCGCCGAGGGCATCGCCGCCATCCACCGCGCCGGCAAGCTCCACCGCGATCTCAAGCCCTCGAACGTGCTGGTGACCGCGGAGGGTTGCCTCAAGATCCTCGATTTCGGGCTGATCGCGAGCTTGCCGGCCCGCGCCTCGTCGCGGCGCGAGGTGGAGCGGCGCATCGTCGGGACGCCGGGGTACATGTCGCCCGAGCAGGCGATGAGCACCGCGCTCTCGCCCGCGTCCGACTGGTACTCGCTCGGCGTCATGCTCTACGAGGCGCTGACGGGGCGGCTCCCCATCGGCGGGAGCACGAGCGAGATCCTCAACAACAAGGTCACCCTCGATCCGCCCGATCCTCGCCTGCTCGTCGCGGATTTGCCGAACGATCTCGCTGATCTCTGCGTCGGCCTCCTTCAGCGGCGCGCCAGCTCTCGCCCGTCCGAGGCCACGATCCTCGCCGCGCTCGGCGGCGCCCCCGTCGACTCCGGGCGCGGCCCGAGCTCCTGGGCCGACGTGCTCCCGTTCGTCGGGCGCGATCACCACCTCGCGATCCTGGAAGACGCCTTCAACGCCGCGCGGCGGGGCAAGGCGGTGACGCTCCAGGTCCACGGCACGGCGGGCATGGGCAAGAGCGCGCTCCTGCGCCGCTTCCACGACGACGTCGCCGATCGCGACGGCGCCGTGGTGCTCGAAGGGCGCTGCTACGAGCGCGAGAGCGTGCCGTACAAGGGCGTCGACAGCCTGATTGACGCGCTGACGCAGCACCTGCGCGGGCTCCCTCCGGGCGAGGCGGTGCGGCTCCTCCCGCCCGACATCCTCGCCCTCGCCCGCGTCTTCCCGGTGCTGCTCCGGGTCGACGCGATCCGCCGCTCCCCGAAGCGCGCGGACGCGCCCGACCCGCTCGAGCTGCGCCGCCGCGCCTTCGGCGCGCTGCGCGAGCTGCTCGCGCGCATGGCGTCGGTGCAGCCGCTGATCGTCTGGATCGACGATCTGCAGTGGGGCGACGCCGACAGCGCCGCGCTGCTGCTCGATCTGCTCGATCCCGCCGACGACGACGAGAACCCGGCGCGGCGCTCGGGCGCTCCCGCCCTGCTCCTGATCGCCAGCTACCGGACCGAGGACGCGGGGACGATCGAGCTCGTGCGCGTGCTGCGCGAGCGCCTCGCCCGCGGCGAGATCGGGAGCGACGT
>Ga0105048_10003605_pt1 | contig 25366 bp, 22 predicted proteins | sample MAT05_FD_78382 | JGI IMG/M metagenome (GOLD analysis project Ga0105048, IMG submission 78382) | Freshwater microbial communities from Lake Fryxell liftoff mats and glacier meltwater in Antarctica - MAT-05 | ecosystem: Environmental > Aquatic > Freshwater > Ice > Liftoff microbial mat | place... | reverse complement strand
TCGACCACACCACGGGTGTGGCCATCGAGGTCTCGTAGCGGGTAGCGCTGAGCAACCAGACGACGGCCGTGGCGATCAGAACGGCGACGACCATGCGCGTCAGGCTCACCCAGCCCAGGGCCGCGCCATCGGCCCGGGTGGCCACCCACAGCGTCTGCCACACGAGCAGGACGAACGCCAGGCCGGCTACAACGGTGTCAAGCACGGCCTGCCGACGTACGCCGGTGCGGCGCGCCACGGGGACGACCAGAAGTGCGCCGAGAATGAACGGGGCGCCTACGAGGTGCGCCAGGCCAGCAGCCGTCCCCTCACCCCCCGCACGACTGCCCAGAACGACCGAGACGACCACAATGATCGATTGCACCGCCCACGCGATGGCCAGGAGCCCGAATATCGGCCGCATGCCATCGTTTCTGGGGCCGGCCCGCCGCACCAGTGCAACGGTCGCGGCACACCCGGCCAGCGCAGCGACGATGCCGTCGACCGCGGGCGGGGCAAACACAATGACGAGCAGCGCGAGCGCGACGGCACCTGCCAGTGCGCGCAGGTATCGACGGGGGTAGGGCGCACCGGTTGCGACCGACGCTCCGTCCCCCACAGCTGATCGCTCAAGCGATGGCCATGCCATGCCCTGCGTTCGACCAGAACACGACCATGGTGAACTCCCGTGAGGCGAAGTGACCGGCGCCATCACCCGTTCGGAGCAACGCAGGCACAGATTTCGGCGATTCGGAGAGATCCCGCCTCATCCGAAGGTCGTCGCAGGCCTCGTCCGGTGGTCGTCTCAGGCCGATGCGAGAAACGGCTCCATCGCGGCAAGAAGTTCGGGGCCGACCCGAACGGTGATCCGGGTGCCGTCCTCGAGGTGCTCCTCCGTGAGCACATGGCCGCTGCGATGCAGGCGCGCCACCAGATCCCCGCGCTCGTAGGGCACCAGAACCTCGATCTGGTGGTCGGGCAGCGGAAGCTCTTGCTCGATCCGTCGACGAAGCTCGTCGATCCCTTCGCCCGTGCGCGCCGACACAACCACGTGATGTGTTTCGCGACGACGCAGCATCGCCATCACCTCGGGGTTGGCGGCGTCGGCCTTGTTGAGCACCACGAGTTCGGGGATCTGGCGGGCATCGATGTCGGCCAGCACCGCTCGTACAGCGGCGATCTGCGCACCCGGGTCGGCATGCGAGGCATCCACCACGTGCAGCAACAGATCGGCGTCCGCGGCCTCTTCGAGGGTGGAACGGAACGCCTCGACGAGCTGGTGCGGAAGGTGACGGACGAATCCGACGGTGTCGGTGAGCGTGATCTCGCGACCATCGTCCAGGTGCGCGCGACGAACGGTGGGATCCAAGGTGGCGAACAACAAGTTGTCGACGAGCACGCCCGCGCCGGTCAACCGGTTGAGCAGGCTCGACTTGCCTGCATTCGTGTAGCCGATGATCGCGACCGAGGGCACCGCATGTCGTCGTCGGTCGGCCCGCTTGGTGGATCGCACGGTTCCCATGGCAGCGATCTCGCGGCGCAACCGCGTCATGCGCGTGCGGATACGACGACGGTCGGTCTCGATCTTGGTCTCACCTGGGCCGCGCGATCCGATGCCAGCACCACCGGCGACCCGGCCACCGGCCTGACGGCTCATCGACTGACCCCACCCACGCAATCGCGGAAGCATGTACTGCATCTGGGCCAGCGCCACCTGCGCCTTGCCCTCAGAACTCTTGGCATGCTGGGCGAAGATGTCGAGGATCAGCGCGGTGCGGTCGACGACCTTGACCTTCACGACGTCCTCGAGCTGGATCAGCTGCCCCGGTGTGAGCTCGCCGTCGCAGATCACCGTGTCGGCACCGGTGGCCACCACGATGTCGCGCAGTTCCTTGGCCTTGCCCGAGCCGATGTAGGTGGCGGCGTCAGGCTTGTCGCGCCGCTGGATGATGCCGTCGAGCACCTCGGAGCCGGCCGTCTCGGCCAGGGCGGCCAGCTCGCTGAGCGAGTTCTCAGCGTCGGCCACGGTGCCCTCGGTCCAGACACCGACCAGCACCACGCGCTCTAGGCGGATCTGCCGGTACTCGACCTCGGTGACGTCGGTGAGTTCGGTCGACAGCCCGGCCACTCGCCGCAGGGCCTGGCGATCAGCCCGCTCGGACTGATCGCCGTCGTGGTCGAAGCCTTCTGCGTCGAACGTGCTGGGCGCGGACTCGTCGTCGGCTGGGGGCTGGGTGTCTGTGCTCATCTCCCCCATCCTCCCACCGAACGGTCCGTGCGGCGCCGCTCGTGCATGTCGGATCAGCCGAGCAGGGCGCTGAGGTCGTTGATCACGACCTCACCCACCAGCACCGCCGGGCCGCGGAGGTCGATTCCGTCGGCCGATTCGGTGACTGTGAGCCGCCCGCCCGGAACCGTAACCAGCCACGCGGCCGGTGCCCCTTCGCCAAGCCGTCGGCGGGCAGCCACCGCGGCCGCACATGCACCGGTGCCGCACGACTGCGTTTCGCCCGATCCGCGCTCGTGCACCCTCATGCTGAGCCGCCCCGGCCCCTCGAGCACGACGAACTCGACATTGACGCCATCGGGAAAGACCGATCCAGGGGCGACGTCGGGAGCATCGAGCAGCGGACCAGCGTCGTCGAGGTCATCGACGAACACCACGGCGTGCGGGTTGGGCATCAGCACCCCCGTGGCCGGCCAGCTCGATGAGCCTTGGTCGCTCACGGCGCTCACCACGCTCACCACCGGCACGGCGCGCACGGCCGGAAAGCTCGGAGCGCCCATGGAGATGGTGATGGTGCCGTCGGCGTGCACCTGCGCCTCGTTCTCACCGGCTCGGGTGGCGATGCGCAGCCGGCCATCGGGATCGGCCACAACGCGACCACTCGTCACCAGATAACGCACGAACACCCGAGCACCGTTGCCGCACATCTGAGCAAGGCTGCCGTCGGCGTTGCGGTGGTCCATGAACCAGAACTTTCCGTTCCCCTCAACGCCGGGGGGGACGACACGGATCAGCCCGTCAGCTCCCATGCCAGCTCGGCGGTGACACAGGGCCGCGACGAGCTCGGCCGAGATCTCCGGCGGTGCCGAGGATGCGTCGACTGCGGGCACGAGGAGGAAGTCATTGCGTGTGCCGTGACCCTTGATCAGCCGCAGCGATGACGGTGCGGCATCGCCGGTGGATCCGTTCGCGCTCATGCCGACCATCGTAGGTAGTTCATGCGCCCAACAGCGCCATCGCGTGCGTGGCGGCGTCATCGGGCCGCTCGGACTCCAACCACGTGATGCGCGGATCGCGGCCGAACCACGATTCCTGCCGCCGAGCAAAACGTCGGGTCGCCACAACCGTGCGGTCAAGCGCCTGTTGTTCGGTAAGCGAGCCATCCAGTGCTTCGATCACCTGCGCGTAGCCCAAGGCACGCGAAGCAGTCACACCCTCGCGCAGCCCCACCGCGAGCAACCCCTCGACCTCACCGACAAGCCCGGTGGCGAACATCCGATGGACTCTGGCCTCGATGCGTTCGTCGAGAACTGGACGCGGAGGACGCAGCCCGATCTGCTCAGCAGGGATGACGTAGCGGTAACCCGGAAGCGTGGCGCTGAAACTGCCGCGCAGCTCGACCACCTCGAGTGCGCGCACGATTCGACGGCCGTTCTCGGGCGGGATCGCCGCCGCTGCTGCCGGATCCTTGGTAGCCAACCTGTCGTGCAGTGTTCGCGACCCCACCGCCTCGAGTTCATCCTCCAGCTGCGCCCTGAGTTCGGGATCGGTGCCAGGAAACTCGATGTCATCGAGCGTGGCTCGGACGTAGAGCCCCGAACCGCCCACCAGAACGGCCACGCGGCCCCGCGTATGGATCGCCGCGATCACCTCGCGCGCCATCGACTGGTACTGCGCCACCGAAGCCGCACGCGTAACCGGCCACACATCGAGCAGGTGATGAGCAATGCCCTGCTGCTCCTGGGTGGTCACCTTGGCGGTGCCGATATCCATCCCGGCATACAGTTGCATCGAGTCGGCGTTGACGATCTCGCCGCCCAACTCGCGCGCGATCCGCACGGCCAGCGCCGACTTACCCACGGCCGTCGACCCGACCACGGCGATCGTGCGGCCACCTTGGATCAGGGTGCTGTCGGGCTCGATCGTCATGAGGGGCGGCGCAGCCAGGTGGCAACCGCGTACATCACCCCGTACGGATCCTCGCGATGCAGCAGCTCGGCATCCCAACCTTCCGCGTCACCAGTCTCGACCTCGCTGGCCATCGCCGCAGCGACCTGCCAAGGGGCACGACCGGACACCAGCAGGTCGGCCGCCAGCGATGCGTCCAACTGCGCCAGTGCGTCACGGTCGATGCCAGTCAACGCGGCGATCCACGCGTCATCGAAGGCATCGGCCCGTTCGTCGAAGGATCCCGGTGCCTTAGGGCCTCTGCAGGCGCTGCCATCACCCACGACCACCACGCCCACCCGCGCCGAACGCGTCGCAAGAACAAGTCCCAGATCACGGCATCGGGCTGGCTCATCGTGCGCCGTAATGCCGAAGGCCTGAACCGGCACCGACTCCTCACCGACGCGCGCGAGCAGCCACCGACCCACCGACAGGGCCGCTGGGAGAACCTCGTCGGTGCCACCACCGTGGCCCGCGAGGCCTCCACCCCGAGGCACCCCGAAACCCGCGAACGACCAGGTAGCAGCGGTTGGGTACGGGCCGGTCCGAGGGGCCGGACCAATCACCACGATCTCGGTCGGCTCGGCCGCGAGCACCGATCCCACCGCCGACAACGCGGCTGCGCGCAGTTCGTCGAGCTCGGCCGCCGCACCTGAGGCGACCTCAGGCACCAGGAGCGGTGTGGCAGGAACGAAAGCAGCGGCGATCAGCACGCCAGAACCGTAGCGGGAAGCGGGTTCTCACCCGAATGCGCGCACGGACGGCCCAGTGACAGCCCAGCCTTATCCCCCGCTTAGTACACATCCGTGTTTGCTGAGCCGAGAACACACGGGCAGGGCACAACCGACCGGATCACCGGCCGCCAGATCCATCCGCAGACCGACCGTCGATGTCCATCCACCAGCACCGGAGACCCCAATGCTCACCTCGTTCACAGGACTCGCCACCAAGGCACTCATCGGCGCAGTCGCCGTCGCCCTGACCGGAGCCGGTGCCGTCGCCGCCGTGTCGGTGATGGCCCCTGCGGCTGCTTCGAACTCGGTTCCGGTCGCCCAGGCGGCAGCCGCGCCCATCGATGCACCCGCCGCCGATGTCGTTCAGGCACCGGTCATCGAACCCATCGCAGCCTTGGTCGCCGAGGATGACGACGACAGTTCTTCACCGACCCCTTCTTCGACCGATAACGATGACTCGAACGATGACTCGAACGACATCAGGGACGACTCGAACGAGGACTCGAACGAGGACTCGAACGACATCAGGGACGACTCGAGTGATGACTCGAACGAGGACTCGAACTACAACGATGACTCAAGTGATGACTCGAATGACGATTCGAACTACGACGACGACGACTCCCAGGACGACCACGACGACAGCGCATACGAGGACAGCGGCGACGAGGGCGACGACGACTGATCCATCGCTCCGCGCGATTCACAACTGATCGCAGAAGCGGGGGGTGAGGGGAAAGATCCCCTCACCCCCCGCTTCTGCCTTGTGCGCGGGACACAGTGTTTCGCGCGACAAGTAGTTGAGCCTGCACACAGCCGTGACTTAGGGCGCACTTGATGCGGGGCGCGATTGGCTGATCTCGATCGACAGGGGAACAAGGACCTCCGGCCGCAGCACCACCCGAGGCCGCGTCACCATCACATCGTCAGGGAGCACACCATGTTCACCGCCATCGCAGGATTGACCACCAAGGTCGTGGTCGGTGCGGCCGCCGTCGTACTCACCGGTGCCGGCGCCGTTGCCACGATCTCAACGAGCGCACCGGCATCGGCCTCCAATGCCGCAAGCGGATCCTCCGCCAGCCAGACCGTGGCACCCTCAACCCCGGATGCCACGGTGGACGCCACCCCCGAGACCACCGATGAGCCTGGCGACGACGACGGCGTCGACGCCACCACCAGCCCCACGCCCAGCCCGGACGAAGTCGCTGTCACCCGCGACCAGGCCATCGCCATCGCGCAGGCCAGGTTCCCGCAGGGTCTCCTGCACGAGGTCGAGTTGGAGTCCGAGGACGGCACTGTGGTCTGGAAGGTCGATCTTCGGGCGGCAGACGGCTCGCGCGCCAAGATCTGGGTGGACGCCTCGACCGGCACCATCGTGCGCGAGCGCTTCAAGGACGCCAAGAACGCGACGCCGCGACCCAGCACCTCACCCCGCGATGACCACTCGAATTCCGGACGTGACAACTCCAGCCGCGACGGCTCGGACGACTGACCGAAACGCGAGAGATCGGTCCGGCTAGGGAGCGCTTGAAGCCGCAGGCATCGACGGCATCCCCAGAAGCACCGAAGGACCAGCACCAGCGGCTTCCGCTGCGGGGGGCGTCTGGGATCGCTCCCAGGCATCCCCCGCTGCTGTGCGTCGTAACTTGAGAATCCCCGAGTCGGCCACCAGATGATGCGGCGCGGCGTAGGTGACCTCGACCTCGACGACGTCGCCGGGGCGGGGGCGGCTCGGTTCCGGCACCTGCGATCCGAGCTCTGATGCCTTCCAGGAGAAGTGGACGAGGCGGTTGTCTTGGGCGCGGCCGGAGAGGCGCTCGGTGGCCTGATCCTTCTTGCCCTCGCCTTCGGCGACGAGCAGTTCAACGCGGCGCCCGACCAGAGCCTTGTTCTCCTGCCAGGCAATCTCGTCCTGCAGAACGACCAGTCGCTCGTAACGCTCCTGGACGACCTCCTTGGGCACCTGATCGCCCATCGTGGCGGCCGGGGTCCCAGGTCGCGGGGAGTACTGGAAGGTGAAGGCACCGGAGAAGCGCGCGCTCTCGACCACATCGAGGGTCTGCTGGAAATCGGCCTCCGTCTCGCCGGGGAAGCCGACGATGATGTCGGTGGTGATGGCCGCGTCGGGCATTGCGGCACGAACCTTGTCGATGATGCCGAGGTAGCGCTCGCTGCGGTAAGAACGGCGCATCGCCTTCAGGATGGTGTCCGAGCCGGACTGCAACGGCATGTGCAGTTGCGGCATGACGTTGGCGGTGGAGGCCATCGCCTCGATGACGTCGTCGGTGAAGTCGCGCGGGTGCGGTGATGTGAAGCGAACACGCTCAAGACCCTCGACCTCGCCGCACGCGCGCAGCAACTTTCCAAAGGCCAGCGGATCGCCGAACTCCACACCGTAGGCATTGACGTTCTGTCCGAGCAGCGTGATCTCAAGGACGCCCTGCTCGACCAAGGCCTGCACTTCGGCGAGCACGTCGCCGGGTCGCCGATCCTTCTCCGTTCCCCGCAGGCTCGGCACAATGCAGAACGTGCACGTGTTGTTGCAGCCCACGCTGACCGACACCCACGCCGCGTACACCGACTCGCGCTTGGTGGGCAATGTGGAAGGGAACACCTCAAGCGATTCGAGAATCTCGACCTGCGCTTCCTCCTGCACGCGTGCGCGGTCGAGCAAAGCGGGCAGCGAGCCGATGTTGTGCGTGCCGAACACGACATCGACCCATGGAGCGCGACGCGTGATCTCGCTGCGGTCCTTCTGCGCCAAGCATCCGCCAACTGCGATCTGCATGCCCGGGTGGGAGCGCTTGACCGGCGCCAACTGCCCGAGGTTTCCGTACAGCCGGTTGTCGGCGTTCTCGCGCACTGCACACGTGTTGAACACCACGACGTCGGCCGGTTCGTCGGCGTTTGCGTCGGCCTTCACGTAGCCGGCCCCCTCCAGGAGGCCGGCCAGACGCTCGGAGTCGTGGACGTTCATCTGGCACCCGTAGGTGCGCACTTGATATGTCCGGCTGCTCATAAGGCCCTCAGGGTACGGGGAGCCTCCTCTCAGACCTTGGCCCCCGCCGACTCGTCGGTAGCATCCGGCACGTCCTCGATGAGCGCGGCCTCGCGGGCGAACTCCTGCTCATCGATCTCGACCGCCAAGTGCGGCAGGATCCGGTCGAGCCATCCCGGCAGCCACCAGTTCGCATCTCCGAACAGGGTCATGAGCGAGGGAATGAGCACAAGGCGCACGATGAAGGCGTCGAGAAGTACCGCCACGGCCAAACTGAGACCGAAAAGCTTGGTCTGGGCATCGCCAAAGACGAATCCGAGGAACACGCTGGCCATGATGGCTGCGGCCGCTGCGACGACTCGTCCCGAACCGGCCAGGCCACGCCGGATGGAGCGGTGGTTGTCCTTGGTGTGACTCCACTCCTCTTGCATGCGACTCACGAGGAAGACCTGGTAGTCCATCGAGAGGCCGAAGAGGATCGCGAACAGGAACGGTGGCACGAACGGCGCGATCGGCCCGGTGGCTTCAAGCCCGATCAGATCCTTGGCCCAGCCCCACTGGAACACCGCGACCGAAACACCAAGGGCTGCGCCGTAGCTCAGCAACGAGGCCAACGCACCGATAACGGGCACGAGGATCGACCGGAACAGCACCGTCAGGGCCAGGATGCCTAGCCCGATCACCGCGAGCAAGAAGAGCGGAAGAGCATCGGTGAGCACCTTGCCGAAGTCGACAATGATCGCCTTGGCACCGCCCACATAGGCGGTCACTCCGGTGTCGGCCGTTGCTTCAGGCACTGTCTTCTCACGCAGAACGTCGAGCAGTTCGGTGGTCTCCGGTGCCTGCGGAGAGGTTGAGGGATACACCGTGATGATCGCGGCGGTGGCCTTCGAGGGGTTCTCGGCATCATTGGGGATCGGGTTGCTCGCACCAGCAACGCCTGGAGTTTCCTGGATGGCCTTAGCCAACGACGCGGCGCCAGAAAGGTCACCGGCTTCGGGAAGTTCAGCCACGACGACGAAGGGGCCGTTGATGCCTTGCCCGAAGCCCTCGCTCAGGAGGTCATAGCCGATGCGCTGCGGCGAGCCTTCCTTCTTGCCACCACTGTCGGCGAAGCCCTGCTGCAGCGAGAAGGTGGGGATGGCGATGACCAGCATGATGACCAAGGCTGAGACGGCCAGGAGCAGCGGGCGCTTCTGCAGCCATTCCCCGTAGCGCGCGAACAGCGTGCCCTTGGGGTGGTGCTTCAGGGTGCGGGCCCACGGCAACTTCACGCGGAAGGCCCACTGACCCAGCCACGAAAGCAGGGCGGGGAGCAACCACAGCGCCGACAGCATGACCGTCAGCACCGTGGCCATCGAGGCCAACGCCAGCCCGTTGATGAAGCTGACCTGCAGGATGAACAGTCCGGCCAGCGCCACGATCACCGTGGCGGCCGCGAAGAGGACGGCGCGACCCGACGTGTTGACCGCCTCGACCGCGGCCTCGCGAGGATCGCGGCCGGCATCGACCGCGGTCTTGTGACGATTGATCACGAAAAGGGAGTAGTCGATGCCGACGCCGAGCCCGATCAGGCTGGCCAGGATTGTGGCGAACGCCGGAATGCTGGCGACCGAGGTCAGCAAGGTCACCGTGGTGAGTCCAGCGGCCAGACCAAAAAGTGCGGTGACGATCGGAAGCCCGGCCGCAATGACCGATCCGAACATCAACGCCATGATGATGAGGGCAACGATGACGCCGAGTCCCTCGGTCTTAGGCGGGTCATCCTGCGAGAAATCGATGACGTTGCCGGCCACGCCCACAGCCAACGCCTCGGTATTGGTTTGCTTGGCGGTCTCGATGACGCTCTTGATGTCGGCAGCCGCCACCACGTCGTCAACGGCCTTGAACGTAACCGTGGCACGCGCCACGGTTCCGTCGGTACTGATCGGCGCGAGGAACTGCCCTGCAGTGCCAGCGGGGTTGGCTGCAGCATCTCCGGTGGCTTCAGCCTGCTTCTGCTCGGCCGCGAGTTCAGCGTTCTGTCCGGCGGGGGCGGCGAAGGGCGACTGAACCGCCGTGATGCTGGGGTTCTTCTTGAACTCGACCAGGGCGGCCTCGATCTGCTTCTTCACCCCTGCGTCGGTCACCTTGCCCTGACTGACCCCGAAGACGACCGTTGCTTCCTCGCCGCCGGTGCCACCGCCGAAGCCGGTGAACTTGGCGTCGAGGATCGCTTGGGCCGACGTGCTCTCGGTGTCGGGCAGCGAGAACGAGTCGTTGAACTCACCCTTGAAGGTGTTCCCGAGGCCGAAGATCACCACCATGAACAAGAACCAGATCGCCACAGCCTTCTTCGGATTGAAAACAGCCCAGCGGGAGAGGGAACCCATGACGCCTCCTGGCGTTCGACTCCGGCGCGGCCCGCACGAGGGGGCGATTCCAGAGGGTAGTGACATCAACGAAAACGAACAGTACAGTATGTGTATGACACACGCACATGAGGAGGTCGAGGCCCTGCGTGCACTCGACGAGGCGATGCGCGGAATGCGGCGTCTCACGCTTCGCCCACCGGAGTTGTCTCTCATCCTCCCTGGTACCGGTCGCCGCCTGGACTTCGCGAAACTGCTGGCGTGCGCGGCTATCGGCGGCCTCTGCGGTCAGGCCTCGCCGGAGGCTCCCGTCACAGTGAAGAGCGTGGCGCAGGCGCTCGACCTCGACCACTCGACGGTGAGCCGGCTGCTCGGCGAGGTGGAGGGCGACGGCCTAATTACCCGGTCGCCGCACCCCACCGATCGACGCAGCACGGTCCTCTCGCTGACCGATGAAGGGGTGAAGGTGATCGAGGGTTTCGAGCAGGCCCGCTTGGGCTTCCTCGAAGGTCTCCTGCGCGACTGGTCCGTGGAGGACATCGCCACCTTGGCCGCTCTGATGTCGCGACTGGTCGAGACGGCCAACGAACGCAAGCCTGAGGTGGCCGAGCTGATCGAGCAGGCCATGACAGCCACGCTCGCCCCAAACAACGGCTCGTCTCACCGTTAGTCGCTGAGCACCGTTAGTCGCTGACGGCCGAGAAGTCGCTGACCTCAACCTGTTCGAACCCTTGCTCGCCTTCGACGGTCCGGATCACCTCGTAGACCAGCCCTGCCGGGTAGCCGCGACGACCCAGCATCGAGGCGAGCCGCCGGCGTCGTGCGGTGGGTTCGAGGCCGGACACCGAGCGCCACTTGCGCCGCACGAGATCGCTCGCCACCACGCGCTCGTCGTCGGCGTCGATGTCTTCCAGCACCTGATCGATGAGTTCGGCTGGCACACCCTTACGGCCAAGCTCTTGCGCAAGGGCACGACGACCACTCCCCCGCGAGGAACGTCGCTGCGCGACGTACTCGGCAGCGAACGCCTCGTCGTTGATCAGACCAACATCCTGCATGCGATCGAGCACCTGCTCGGCCACCTCGGGTGGGGTCTCACGCTTGCGCAGGGTCTCGCGCAACTGATGCCGGGTCCGTGCGGCCATGGCGAGTTGTCGCAGCACGATGGCGCGGGCTGCCGCTTCGGGGTCGGCGTCAGGATCCTGGGCAGGATCGGTCGCCGTCTCTGGCTCGGTCAAAGTTCGGCCGGGATCGTGACGGTCAGATCGATGGGCTCGTCGACACGAGGACCGACACCGAGCTTCTCCTTGATCTTCTTTTCGAGCTCGTCGGCGAGGTCGGGGTTGTCGCGCAGGAAGGAACGCGCGTTCTCCTTGCCCTGGCCGAGCTGGTCGCCTTCGTAGGTGTACCAAGCACCGGACTTGCGAACGAAGCCGTGCTCGACGCCCATGTCGATCAGTCCGCCTTCGCGGCTGATGCCCTGGCCGTAGATGATGTCGAACTCGGCCATCTTGAACGGCGGAGCCACCTTGTTCTTGACCACCTTGACGCGCGTGCGGTTGCCGACCGCTTCAGTGCCGTCCTTCAACGTCTCGATGCGACGCACGTCGAGACGGATCGAGGAGTAGAACTTCAGCGCACGACCACCGGTCGTGGTCTCCGGAGAACCGAACATCACACCGATCTTCTCGCGCAACTGGTTGATGAAAATGGCCGTGGTGCCGGAGTTGCTCAGCGCTCCGGTGATCTTGCGCAGGGCCTGCGACATCAGCCGGGCCTGCAGGCCAACGTGGCTATCGCCCATCTCGCCCTCGATCTCGGCGCGGGGCACGAGTGCGGCTACCGAGTCGATGACGACGATGTCGATGGCACCCGAGCGGATCAGCATGTCCATGATCTCGAGCGCTTGCTCACCGGTGTCAGGCTGCGACACCAGCAGTGCGTCGATGTCGACACCGAGCTTGGCGGCGTACTCAGGGTCGAGCGCGTGCTCGGCGTCGATGAAGGCAGCGATCCCGCCGGCCTTCTGCGCGCTGGCGACCGCATGCAAAGCAACAGTGGTTTTACCCGAGGACTCAGGCCCGTAGATCTCAACCACGCGGCCGCGCGGGAGACCGCCAATACCCAACGCGATGTCGAGCGCGATCGACCCGGTCGGGATGACCTCGATCGGAGCCCTGACCTCGTCGCCGAGGCGCATGACCGAGCCCTTGCCGAACTGCCGATCGATCTGGGCCAGCGCGGCTTCGAGCGCCTTGTCGCGGTCTGCTGCAGCCATGGGATCCGCCCTCACCAGGAGAAAAGTGCCCCCGAACGTTTGTTCAGGGCGTCGGGTCGACCGTAGGGACCGGGTCCGACAGCGCCGCACATTCACCGGCTTACTGAGGACCGCGGAACCTGTGGAGGATCCGGTGACCGGAGCATAAACCGAACACCTGTTCGAATGCCACCACCGTCGAACCGACACGCCGGGTATGTCGCAGAGCGCGCTCAGCGGGCGGAGGCCGGCAGACCCAAAGTCGCCCACACCGCTCGCCAGACGACCTTGGTCTCGACGCCGGAGGCCAGCGCCTGTTCCACCGTCATGCCCTCGAGATCGGTGATCACGTGGTCGGCAGCGAAGGATGCCGCGTAGCCGGCACCCAGGTGATCATCCATGCGCTGCCAGAACTCGGTGAGCCGCATCGCTGGATCGATTCGCCTGACAGGTGGGGTGCGTGAGGGGGCTGCGGGGAGAGGGTCAGGCCGCGACGGTGACGCGCGCCTTGGGCGATCCGCGGCCATCGTCATCGGGAAGGCGCGGAAGGCGCGGGGTCTCGGTGTGCTCCTGGTGGGCCACGTCGGGCGCGACCGTCATGAGCAGTTCGCTGAGCCGGAAATCGAGGGCATCGCAAATCGAGGCCAGGAGTTCACTAGAGGCTTCCTTCTGGCCGCGCTCGACCTCGGAGAGGTAGCCGAGAGAGACCTTGGCATCCTGCGACACCTGGCGCAGGGTGCGTCCCTGCTGGAGGCGACGCTTGCGAAGGCCATCGCCGATCTGTACACGGAGCAGCACCATGGGGTCGCCTCCTCTCTCATCGCTGTGGACCAGCATGTCTGACCCAACCGAACCTTCGGATTCCGCCGAACCTGGCCGAACCCTTCGTGCCTTCCGACCACCGTACCTGCCGACAGCGACACGCGCGCCACAGCGCTCGTCCACCAGCGCATCAAGCCTGTCAGCCTCTCAACCCCTGACCCGGGCCGAATGTTCCCCGTTCGCCCAGGAGGCCCAGCCTGGCTCGGCGGGAGTCGAGCGGGTCAGTCGCTGGAGGGACCGTGGTGGGGCGGCAGTCCCAGGACCGTCCGGCGCAGCAGGTCGAGGGCATGCACCACGCTCTGGCGCCGGATGGTGTCGCGGTCGCCATGCAGGTGAAGGGTGACGTCGGTGACGCTGTTCGCCCCCGCGATGGCCACGTGCACGGTTCCGACGGGCACACCGTTCTGCTCGTCGGGCCCGGCCACACCGGTAGTGCCGATTCCCAAGTCGGCCGAGAACTGCTCGCGCACCCGCTGCGCCATCTGACGGGCCACACCGGCGTGCACCGGACCGTGCAGCGCAAGCAGGTCGGCATCGACGCCGAGCACCTTCTCCTTCGATTCGGTGGCGTAAACGACCATGCCGCCCTTGAGCATCGCCGAGGATCCCGGCACATCGGTGATCGCCGAGGCCACCGCGCCACCGGTGAGCGACTCGGCCACCGCAACGCTGCGACCGGCCGCAGCCAATAACCCGACAACAGCTTGGGCAAGCGTGTGCGCAGCATCTCCCACGACGGCATCGCCGAGCGCTTCGCGCGCATCTTCGGAGGCGGACTCGACCAACGACGTGACGCGTGCGTCGTCATCGCCGGTGGCGGTCATGCGGACCACCACTTCGGCAGGTGAGGAGAGGTAGGCCACGCGGACGCCTGGATGGCGGATCTCAAGCGGGGCGATGAGCGCGGCCACCTCACTCTCGGGGATCAACGTGGTGCGCAGGCTGCGCGTCACCACGAACGATCGACGGCGCCGCACCAGGTCGGGAACCACTCCGGCCTCAACCACGGCTCGCATCTCGTGCGGTGGGCCCGGCACCGCATAAACGACGTGATCATCGATTGACATCCTGATGCCAGGAGCGGTACCAGCGGAGTTAGCAATGGCGAAGGCACCGGCCGGCAGATCGACCTGGGTGAGGTGCTGGGCCGACACCGTTCGGCCCTGGGCCTCAATTCGCTCGCGCAGCACACCTTCGGCCCTGGCATCCCGGACCAGCTCAACCCCGGCCAGGGCGGCCAGCGCATGCCGCGTGCGATCGTCTGAGGTCGGCCCGAGCCCGCCGCTGACGATCACCGCGTCCGACGTCGTAAGTGCGTCACGAATCGCAGCAACAATGACGGCTTCGTCGTCGGAGACGGTGCGGCCGCAGTTCACCTGCACGCCGATCTGGCTCATTCGTTGACCCAGCCAGGCAGCGTTCGTGTTGACCACGAATCCGTTCAGCAGCTCATCACCCACGGCCACGATGCACACCTGCTGCGGTACCCCTGTCGACTTCGCCCGCTTGCGGCTCATCGAGTGCCGCCCTTCCCGCTGTTGATGCCGCCAAGCGCAGCGCGACGCAACCGCAACGCTCGCACCACGTAGTCGATGCCGGTGACGATCGTGACGATCACCGCCGCCGCCATGAGCACCACGCGAAGCAGGTCGATCGCATCGCCGGTCAAGGGCAGGAGGAATAGCAGCACTGCCGTTAGTTGCAGCGCCGTCTTGGCCTTGCCACCGCGGCTCGCAGGGATGATGCCGAAACGGATCACCCAGAAGCGCAACAGCGTGACGCCGATCTCGCGCACGAGGACCACGACAGTGACCCACCACGGCAGTTCGCCCAACCACGACAGCCCGATCAGCGCGGCACCGATCAATGCCTTGTCGGCGATGGGGTCGGCCACCTGACCAAAGGGTGTGATCTGACCACGGCGGCGGGCGTAGTCGCCATCAATGAAGTCGGTGAGCGAGGCGAACGCGAACACCGCGGCCGCTGCGTACCGAAGCTGCGTCGAGCCCGAACCGTCGTCTCCATTAGCACTATCGGAGAGGACGAGCAGGTAGACGAAGACCGGTACGAGTCCCAGCCGCAGCATCGTCAGTGCGTTCGGAACGTTGATCGCGCGTGGCGAGGTGCTGGTGGCCTCGCTCCGCGGGGATGCCTCGGTCACGAAGCCGCCCGAGGCACGGCTTCTGCAAGCAGATCTGCTCCGTCGTTACCGATGACGACCGCGGCGACCAGATCACCGGGCACCACTTCGAAGTCGACGTCAGTGACGGTGACCTCACCATCGGTCTCGGGCCCCTGATGCGCGCCCCGACCCACGATCGCGCGCGAGGGGGGGTCGACCGATTCAACGAGCACGTGCACAGTCTCGCCGATCCGGTCCTCAGCGCGCTGCGACACAAGCTCGTCGGCCAAACCTGCGATGTGCTCGACCCGGCGACGCACCTCGTCGGGGTCGACCTTGTTCGGCAGCCCAACGGCTTCGGTGCCCTCCTCATCGGAGTAGCCGAAGACACCGATGGCATCGAGGCGGGCCAGGGTCAGGAAGCGCTCGAGCTCTGCCAGATCCTCGAGGGTCTCGCCAGGAAATCCCACGATGACATTGGAGCGAATTCCGGCCGCCGGTGCGGCCGATCTGATCGTGCCGATGAGATCGAGGAACGAGTCTGTGTCGCCGAACCTCCGCATGGCTCTCAGCACCGAACCGCTGCTGTGCTGGAACGAGAGGTCGAAGTAGTCGGCGGCAGTCGGCGTCTTTGCGATGGCGGTCACCAGTCCGGGACGCATCTCGGCCGGCTGGAGGTAGGCGACGCGAACGCGCGCGATCCCTGGCACTGCGGCCACCTCTGGCAGAAGCTCCTCGAGCGCGCGCAACTCACCGAGGTCTTTGCCGTACGACGTGGAGTTCTCGGACACGAGCACGATTTCACGAACGCCCTGCTCGGCCAACCAGCGCGCCTCATCGAGTACCTCAAGGGGGCGTCGAGAAAGGAAGGACCCACGAAAGGATGGGATGGCGCAGAAGGTGCAGCGACGATCGCACCCCGAGGCCAGCTTCAACGATGCGACCGGACCATCGGTGAGCCGTCGGCGTAGCACGGGCGGACCAGAGGCCGGGCGCCCTCGCAGGTCGGCGTCGTCGTGGCGCGTGGGCCCATGGACGGCGGCCTGCCGCTCGACGGGCGACACCGGCAGCAGCAATCGACGATCATGCGGCACGTGGGCTTTGGGCCGCTCGCCATGAACGACGCGATCGACGACGGCAGCGATGTCGGCGTAGTCGTCGAACGAGAGCACAGCGTCGGCCTCGGGCAGCGCGTCGGCGAGCTCCTGCCCGTAACGCTCGGCCATGCATCCCACGGCGATCACGGCCGGCGACTTCTCGGAGGTCTTGAGGTCCGAGGCCGCCAACAGCGCGTCGACCGAGTCCTTCTTGGCGGCCTCGATGAAACCGCAGGTGTTGACCAGCACCGCGTCGGCGTCCTCGGCATCATCGACCAGGCTCCAGCCGCCTTCGGCCAGGCGGGCGGCGAGCTCCTCGGAGTCGACCTCGTTGCGCGCACACCCAAGGGTCACCAGCGCAACAGTGCGCGCGGGGGCCGGGGTTTCGGCCTGGGTCATTGCGCTCCTTGCCCCGCCGAGAGCCTTCGCTCTCGGATCCGCTGCCGTGAATCTGCCAGTACCGAGATCATCCCTGGTTGGGGTTACCCGGGCCGAAGGTCAATCGGGCGACCTGCCCCGATCGTCCTGCCGACCCCAGATCCTCTCCGTTGACCGTCAGCGACACCGCACCGGCATTGCCGATGACCACCGCCACCTTCTCGGAGTCGACAAATCGACGGGCAACGCCCTTCTCGATCACGCCGCTGAACAGCACGCCTTGGCTCCCGCTGACCTGCACCCAGGAGCGGCCGGTGTCGGTTCTGAGCACCATCTGGACAGCAGGGCCAGCAGCGACCGCATCGGTCGGTAGGGCCTGCTCGGGCGGTAGGGCCTGCTCGGTTGGTTGGGTGGCAGGTGAGGGGCCGGCAGGTGAGGAGGCCGTAGGTGAGGCGGATGCGGAAGTCTCCGGACCGACAGCGATCGAGGGAGAGGTGGATGCGGTGTCAACTGCCCCTTGGCCCACGGTCAGGAATCGGAAACCGACGAAGCCCAGGACCCCTACGAGGGCGACCGCCAACAAGGCGCTCCAGTTGAGCTGACGCGGTGCCTGATAACCCTGCGCCGCAGTCGATGCGGACACCGCCAGCGTTTGCTCAGCCGGTTCCGGGGTGCCCTGCTCTCGGTCGAAAGCCGCGAGAAGGGGCTCGGCTTGCAACCCGACGACGGTGCAGATGGCTCGCAGGTGGCCGCGGGCGTAAACGTCGCCGCCGCACAGGGAGAAGTCGTCGTCCTCGATGTGGCGCAGGAGGGTGGCCCTGACGCGCGTCGCAGCGCTCACATCATCGATCGTGAGCCCGCAGGCACGTCGAGCAGCCGCAACATCGGCGCCGACCGACACCCGATCCTCGATTCCCGCCCGTGTCGCCCGAATCGCTAGGGATCACGATCCTGCGAGGGCGTGATCCCACTGTAGGCGTCGTGGGCGCCACACCCAAATGCGTTCGGGTGATGGACTTGATGATCGTCTGGAATGGCAGAGGAGGCTCAGGCCTCGCCGCGTAGCTGAGCCAGGATGCCGGGCAGTTCATCGCCCATGACGAGCACCTCGCGCGGCTTCGAACCCTCGCTGGGGCCCACCACACCGCGGCTCTCGAGCAGGTCCATCAGGCGGCCGGCCTTGGCGAAGCCGACGCGTAGCTTGCGCTGCAGCATCGAGGTGGATCCCAGTTGCAGGGTGACCACGAGCTCGGCCGCCTGCAGCAGGAGATCGAGGTCGTCGCCGATGTCAGGGTCGACAGTGCGGGCCGGTCCGGCCGCCGCCGCGATGTCGTCGCGGTAGTCAGGGTCGGCCTGCTGCTTGCACCACCCGACGATCTGTTCGATCTCAGCTTCGGACACGTAGGCGCCCTGCATCCGGACCGCCTTGCTTGCGCCCATGGGCAGGAAGAGCGCGTCACCGTGGCCGACCAGCTTCTCCGCCCCCTGTTGATCGAGGATCACGCGGCTGTCGGTGGCCGACGAGGTGGCAAACGCCAACCGGCTCGGCACGTTGGCCTTGATCAGTCCGGTCACCACGTCGACACTCGGGCGCTGGGTCGCCAGCACCAGGTGGATACCGGCGGCGCGGGCGAGCTGGGTGATGCGCACGATCGAATCTTCCACATCGCGCGGCGCCACCATCATCAGGTCGGCGAGCTCGTCGACGATGACCAGAAGGTATGGATAGGTCTTCAACTCGCGTTCACTGCCGGGCGGCAGCGTGAGCGTTCCATTGCGCACCGCTCGGTTGAAGTCGTCGACGTGGCGGAAGCCGAAGTGCGACAGGTCGTCGTAGCGCAGGTCCATCTCGCGCACCACCCACTGCAAGGCTTCGGCAGCCTTCTTGGGGTTGGTGATGATCGGCGTGATCAGATGCGGCACGCCCTCGTACGCGGTGAGTTCTACGCGTTTGGGATCGATCAGCACCATGCGCACCTCGTCGGGCGTCGAGCGCAGCAGGATCGAGGTGATGAGCGTGTTGATGCAGGTGGACTTGCCAGCGCCGGTAGCGCCGGCGACCAGGACGTGCGGCATCTTGGCCAGGTTGGCGCAGATGAAGTGTCCCTCGACGTCCTTGCCGAGCGCCACCACCATCGGGTGAGTCTGCGCGGTGTTCTCCTTCGAGCGCACCACATCGCCGAGCTGGACGACATCGCGATCGGTGTTCGGGATCTCGACGCCGATCGCCGACTTGCCTGGGATGACGTCGATAATGCGAACGTCGGCGCTCTTGACCGCGTAGGAGAGGTTGCGCTGCAGCGCGAGCACCTTCTCGACCTTGACCGCCGGTCCGAGTTCGACCTCGTAGCGAGTGACGGTTGGTCCGCGCGTGAACCCCGACACCTGGGCGTCGATGCCGAACTCGTTGAAGACACCGGTCAGCGCGGCGATGACGATGTCGTTGGCCTTGGTGCGCTGACGCGGCGGCTCGCCCTTGTTGAGCATGCCTGGCGAGGGCAGGCGATAGACGCGCTGCTGACGGTGACGGCCGCGGGGCACGGCCGACGCTGACGAGGTGCCAGGCTCGAGCAGGGCAGCGGCAGTGGCGCCGGCGTCGACGATGACCGTGGGGTGCTCCGGGCCGATCGCCTGGGTGTCGGCGAACGGCGAGACCATGCCTGGCCCGCCTCGGTTCACCGAGTCTGTCTCGGTTCCGTCGTTGTCGAGATCGAGATCCTCATCGAGCGTGAGCTGGGGTCCGGCGACGAGCGGGGAATCGAAGGGACGATCGCGCTCCGGATCCACGGTTGCCACCGGGACAACCGGCTCGGCGCGTGCAAACAACGTGGCCAGCCCAGCGCGGTCCCACCATGAACGCTTGGGCTCCGCGTTGGCCTCGGCGGGATCGACCTCGTGATGCGCGCCGTGGCCGGCGTCGTCGTGATCCCGGGATCCCTCCGCTGCATCGCGAAGATCGATGACCGCAGGCTCGGGCGCGGTCGCGCGGCGCAGCACGAGCGAATCGGCCAGTGCGCGCAGCCGAGCACCCACCTGATTCACCGGCGTCGCGGTGACGACCAGCACACCGAAGGCCAAGAGCAGGAGAAGCAGGAAGGCCGACACCCAGGTACCAACGGCGGCCACGAGCGGGGCCGAGGCGAAGAATCCGATGATGCCGCCACCATCGCGCATGGCGGTCGCACCGTCGTTGGGCTCGGGAGAACCAGCGAACACGTGCGCCAGACCCAGGACGGCGACGACGACGGCGCCCGACCCGATCACCACGCGACCGGTATCGGCCGAGTCATCCGGGTGTCGCATGATCCGGATGCCGAGCGCCAGAAGCAGAAGCGGGACGGCCCAGTCGAGCGCTCCGGTGGCTCCGGTGACGACCGAGGTGACCAGGCCCGACACGACGCCGGTACCGGCTCCCCACGTGGTCGCTGCCACGACGACCGCGAGCCCGATGACGGCCAGTCCGATGCCGTCACGCCGGTGACTGGGATCCAGATCGCGGGCCGAACCGCCCAGGCGCCGAGCAATCGCGCCGACCCCATGCGCCAGCGCCAGCCAGAGCCCGCTCAGCATGCGGCCGATGGCCCGCACGAGGCGGTACGGCAGCGATGGTCCGGAGGGAGCCTTCGAGCGGTTGGGCCGGCCTGGCGACCGGCCCTTGGCCGACGAGGATCGGTTCTTGGATCGTGCGGGGACAGTCGACCGTGAAGGGGCAGCCGATCGCGAGGCAGGACGGGGCGCGGAGGATCGGGGCGCGCGCGTCGAGGGGGAAGTTCGAGACGCCATGATCGCCAGCGTAGGTGCCGCGTCTGGTGCCGCCGAGGGTCTGCGGGGGTGTGTCGGGGCCTGGTTGGCGTCCTCGTGGTGGCCCGGGCTCAGACCTCGAGCACGACCGGCACGATCATCGGGCGACGTCGGTGGGCCTCGTTGACCCACTTGCCCATCGAACGCCGCACCACCTGCTGCAGCTGGTGAACGTCACCGATCCCGTCGGCGAGCGACTTCTCGAGCGCCTCGGTGATCCGCGGCAGCGCCGCCTCGAAGATCGAATCGTCGGCGCTGAAACCCCTGGCGTGGATCTCCGGACCGCTCACCACCTTCCCTGAATCGGAGTCGACCACCACGATCACCGTGATGAAACCCTCATCGCGCAGAATCCGTCGATCCTTCAGCAGCGTCTCGCTCACATCACCGACCGATGATCCATCGACATAGACGTAGCCGCACGGCACGACACCGACGATCGATGCCCGTCCGTCGAGAAGATCAACGACCACACCGTCGTCGGCCAGCACAACCTGATCGCGCGGGACGCCGGTGCGCACCGCGATCTCGGCGTTCGCTCGCAGGTGACGCCACTCGCCGTGCACCGGCATCACATTGCGCGGCTTGACGATGTTGTAGACGTAGGCCAGCTCGCCGGCGGCCGCATGGCCCGAGACGTGAACCAGGGCGTTGCCCTTGTGAATGATCGTGGCGCCCCAGCGGGTGAGCCCGTTGATGACTCGGCTGACGGCGTTCTCGTTCCCCGGGATGAGGGAGGAGGCCAGGATCACCGTGTCGCCCTCGCCGATGCGGATCTGGTGGTCGCGGTTGGCCATCCGCGAGAGCGCGGCCATCGGTTCGCCCTGCGATCCCGTACACACAAGGACGACCTGGTCGTCAGGCAGGTTCTCGAGTTCGGCCATATCGACGATGAGGCCTTCGGGAATGGTCAGGTAGCCGAGGTCGCGCGCCACACCCATGTTGCGCACCATCGATCGACCGACGAACGCGGCCTTGCGGCCGTGCGCGTGCGCGATGTCGAGGATCTGCTGGATGCGGTGCACATGCGAGGCGAACGAGGCCACGATGATGCGGCGAGGAGCCTGGTCGAAGGCACGCTCGAGGGCCGGGATCAGATCGCGCTCGCTGGTGACGAACCCGGGAACCTCGGCGTTCGTGGAGTCGACCAGGATCAGATCGACGCCCTGATCACCCAGCCGCGCAAAGCCGTTGAGATCGGTGAGCCGACCATCCAGGGGCATCTGATCCATCTTGAAATCGCCCGTGTGCAGCACGACCCCCGCGGGCGTAGTCATGGCCACGGCGAGCGCATCAGGAATGGAGTGGTTGACCGCGAGGAACTCGCACTCGAACGGACCGAACCGCTCCTTGACACCTTCCTTCACCTCAAGGGTGTAGGCCTTGATGCGGTGCTCGCGAAGCTTGGCTTCGAGCAGCGCCAGCGTCAGACGCGAGCCGATCAAGGGGATGTCGGACTTCTCGCGCAGCAGGTAGGGAACGGCACCGATGTGGTCCTCGTGCCCATGCGTCAGCACGATCGCCTCGATGTCGTCGAGGCGATCCCTGATCGAGGTGAAGTCCGGGAGGATGAGATCGACACCGGGCTGGGCATCTTCGGGGAACAGCACCCCGCAGTCGACGATGAGCAAACGACCGCCGAACTCGAACACGGTCATGTTGCGACCTACTTCGCCCAGGCCGCCAAGCGCGACGATGCGCAGCGCGGAGGGATCCATCTGGGGCGGGTAGGAAAGTCCGGGATGCGGATGACTCATGTGGGAAGCCCTTCGACGCCACCGGCGCGTAGATCGATCAGAAGTTGTTGGCGCTCAGCGGCGCTCGCTTCGATGAGCGGAAGCCGCAACGAGCCACCCGGAAGACCGAGCAGGTCGAGCGCAGCCTTCGTAAGAATCGCGCCCTGCGTGCGGAAGATGCCGACGAACACCGGCATGAGTTCAAGATGCAATCGCGTGGCCTCGTTGATGTTGCCGGCCAAAAAAGCATCGTGCATCTGCTTCATTCGAACGCCGATGACGTGAGCGGTGACGCTGACCGTGCCGACGGCACCCACCGAAAAGAAGGGCAGATTCACTGCGTCGTCGCCGGAGTACCACGCCAGCCCGGTCTCGCGGATGAGCACGGCCGCGCGCTCGGTATCGGCCGTCGCATCCTTGCTGGCCACGATGCGCGGATGGTCGGCAAGCACCTTGTAGGTGTCGTCGGCGATGGCCAGCGACGTGCGCGCCGGGATGTCATAGAGCATCACCGGAAGCTCGGTGGCATCCGCGACGGCGGTGAAGTGCTTCACCAGGCCGGCCTGCGGGGGCTTGTTGTAGTAGGGCGTCACCACGAGCAGACCGTGGGCGCCGGCGCGCGCCGCCTGCTCACTCGACTCGAGAGTGCGGGCGGTGCTGTTGCTGCCAACACCTGCGACCACGTGAGCGCGATCGCCCACAGCCTCGACGACGGCCTCAATGATGGCCATCTTCTCAGCGTCCGACGTTGTGGGCGCCTCGCCTGTGGTTCCGTTGACGACGATGCCGTCCTGCCCCTGATCAATCAGGTGCGTGGCCAACTCCTGGGCCGCCTTGAGGTCGACCGTGCCGTCGGCGGCGAACGGGGTGATGATCGCGGTGAGCAGCCGGCCGAACGGTGCCTCGCGGTGGGAGGCGAAGGCTTGGGCATCAGCTGGCATGGAGTCCAACCTATCGGCGGTCAGGGGGCGACCCGACCGTTGGCCACGAACGCGGCATGGGTGATCGGCATCAACCGGGCGAAGGCCACCTCGTACTTCTCGGCCACCATCTCGATCTCCCGCTGGGGGTAGGAGGGGAAGGTGCTGTCGTCCGACTTGGTACGCAGCGACAAGAAGTTCATCATCGCGCGGGCGTTCATCGTGACGTAGGCCGACGAGTAGATGTTGACCGGCAGGACGGCCCGTGCCACTTCACGCGCGACACCGGCGGCCAGCATTCGCTGGTACTGCGCATAGGCCGTGGTGACCGATTCGCGCACGGCGTCATTGACCACGTCGAACTGCTCGGCCGTGCCCTCGACGAACTCGTAAGCGCCAGCCTTGCCGATCTGTACGAGATTGCGCTCTGGGCCGGGAACGTAGAAGACCGGGTCAAGGACGCGGTAGCGACCGCTTTCCTCGTTATAGGAGGTCATGCGGTGACGCATGTGCTCGCGCCATACGAAGATCGGCGCCTGAACGTAGAACGTCATCACCGAGTGTTCGAAAGGCGACCCGTGGCGCTCGCGCATCAGGAAACGGATCAACCCGCCGCTTCCACTCGCGTCGGCATCTACATCAGCGAGCGAGCGCTCCCCCATCGTCGACACCCGTGCGGCGAAGACGACGTCGGCATCGGCCGCCGATGACTTGACCAGTTCGACGGTGACGTCGCTCCGGAACTGGATTTCTTCGATGCTCACGTTCTGGCTCCTGATGGTGCTGGCGTAGTCGAAGTGGTGCAACCAAGCGCGGGGAAGGAGCGCGGTGACAGCCTAGGACACCGGTGATCGCGCCTCGGCGTGGTGGATCCGCGCTCGCTGCGTGAGCCCGATGCACAGCACCACGGACACCGCCGCCAACACTGTTCCCCACGACAGTGGCTCCGACAGGATCAAGGCGGCCCACGTGACGGTGAGCAGCGGCTGGATCAGCTGGATCTGGCTGGCTCGCGCTACGCCGGCCTCGCCCATTCCGCGATACCAGGCCACGAACCCCACGAACATCGAGATGATCGCGAGGTAGGCGAGCCCCATCACCGACGAGGGAGCGGGATCGGCCGGTTCGCTGACCGCCACCGCGATCGCTGTGACAGGGATGGCAATCGGCAAGCAGAACACCAGGCCCCAGGCGATCACCTGCCAGCCCGGCATCGTACGGGCGAGCCGCCCGCCTTCGGCATACCCGGCCGCGGCCGCCAACGTGGCGATCGCGAACAGCCCGTCGGCTCCGCTGGGCGTACCCCCGGCGCGGCCCAGGACGTAGGCCAGCACCACCAGGGTGCCGGCCAGGCTGCCGAGCCAGAACCAGCGGCTCGGGCGCTCGCCGCCGCGGACCGTGGCGATGACCGCCGTGGCTACGGGGAGGAGCGCAATGACAACGGCCCCGTGAGAGGCGCTTTCGGTGCGCAGGGCGAGCGAGGTGAGAAAGCCGAAGGTGATACCGACGCCGATCGCGATCACCACGAACGAGACCCACAGCTCGCGACGCGGGGGCCGCACGCGAAGGACCAGCAGGACCACCGCCGCCAGGAGGCCGGCAATCACCGAGCGGCCTGAGCCCACCACCGAGGGATCGAAGCCCTCGATCGCCAACCGATTCATGGGCAGGGTGAAGGAGAACGCCAGCACACCCAGAAAGGCCCAGCCCGTTCCTGGGACCAGCAGGCTGGACCGGCCTTTCCTGGGCGGATCGGTCGCCGATAGCCGGGCGTCGGCTCCAGTTTCGGGCGTCGACGGCATCCCTCAACCCTAGATGCGAGCGCGCCGCCGGAAGATCCTTGGGCGCGGCTACCAGAATGCGCCCATGACCTCGAACGCGGCCGACAACGGCGCTCGTGGCGGCGGCTTTATCGGCCGACTGCTCAAGTACGTCCTCATCCTGATGCTCGTGGGCGCGCTGCTCTTCGCTGGTGGCGCCTGGTACTTCTCGGG
>Ga0105048_10003603_pt1 | contig 25371 bp, 25 predicted proteins | sample MAT05_FD_78382 | JGI IMG/M metagenome (GOLD analysis project Ga0105048, IMG submission 78382) | Freshwater microbial communities from Lake Fryxell liftoff mats and glacier meltwater in Antarctica - MAT-05 | ecosystem: Environmental > Aquatic > Freshwater > Ice > Liftoff microbial mat | place... | reverse complement strand
AACGGCGAGCTTGAGTTGCTGACCACCTTCTCGCAGACCGCTCCGCTGACCGTCGTGCGCCCAGAGCCATCCATCAGCAACCCGCCCGCCAACCTCGGCTAGGACCCATGACCAACACCAGGCCCCACGTTCTCGTACTCGCCGGTGGCATCTCGCACGAGCGTGATGTGTCGCTGCGCTCAGGCCGCCGCGTCGCCGATAGCCTCGCCGAGCACGGCATCGATGTTGAGCTACGCGATCCGGATGCCACTTTGTTGGCGTACCTGCGCGAGACGAGGCCCGACGTGGTCTGGCCCGCCCTACACGGGGCGAGCGGTGAAGACGGAGCACTGCGCGGACTGCTGGACTTTATCGGAGTGCCCTATGTGGGATCCCGGGCCGACGCCGCACGCCTGGCGTGGGACAAACCCACGGCCAAGACCATCGTGAGTCGGGTCGGGGTCGCCACCCCGGCATCGATCACCCTGCCCCGCGATGCGTTCCGCGAGCTCGGTGCTCACAGCATCCTCGACGAGATTTCCGACGAGTTCAGTGGCCCGCTCGTCGTGAAGCCCGCGCAAGGCGGGTCGGCGCAGGGGGTCACAATGGTCGACGACCGGTCGCTGCTACCCCGCGCGATGGTCGACGCCTATACCTACTGGGATGTCGCCCTCATCGAGCAGAAGATCACCGGCACCGAGATCGCGATCGGCATCATCGACAGCGGTGAGGGGCCGGTGGCACTCCCTGCCGTAGAGATCGAGCCCCTGTCGGGTGTGTACAGCTTCGAGGCGCGCTACAACGCTGGGGAGACGCGATTCTACGTTCCCGCCCGCATCTCGCCTGAGGTGGCAGCACAGGCCGCGGGAACGGCGCTTGCGGCACACACCGCCCTCGGATTGCGTCACCTCTCGCGTGTTGACCTCATTGTCGATGGTGCCGGCACTCCGTGGTTTCTCGAGGCAAACGTGCTGCCCGGACTCACGGAGACCTCGATCCTGCCGCAGGCCCTCGAGGCCGCGGGGCACGACCTCGGCTGGGTCTACTCGGCGCTGGCGGATGCTGCTGTGGCTGAGAGCCGTTCTTAGCTCGCCGAGACAGCGCTTTGACTAGCGCTGGAAACCGGTCTCGCCCAGTTCACCGAGAATGCGGTTGAGGTCGCCGACCGTCGCGAAGTCGATGGTGATCTGGCCCCTGCTCGCGCCCAGCGTCACCTTCACGCGAGTGTTGAGGCGGTCGCCCAGGCGTTCCGCCACTTCGTCCAACTGGCCCTGTCGTTTGCCCTGTGTTGGCTTGGGCGCACGCGTTGGCTTCAGTGAGACCTGACCGGCCGCAGCCTCTGCCGCCCGCACCGACAGGTCTTCGTTCACAATCTTGTCGGAGAGCTTCTCCATCGCAGCGACGTCTCCGGCGGAAAGGATCGCCCGAGCGTGGCCTGCGCTGAGCACACCGGATGCCACGCGCTTCTGCACGCTGGCTGGCAGCTTGAGCAGGCGCAGGGTGTTGGTGATCTGAGGGCGCGAGCGACCGATGCGCGTCGCGAGCTGATCCTGCGTGATCCCGAAGTCGGCCAGAAGCTGCTGATAGGCGGATGCCTCTTCCAGCGCGTTCAGGTTCGCGCGATGCAGGTTCTCGAGCAAGGCATCCCGAAGCATGTCTTCGTCGGCCGTGTTCTTAATAACTGCGGGAATCGTCGCGAGCCCGAGCAGCTTGGTCGCTCGGAGGCGACGTTCACCCATGATGAGTTCGTAGTGCGGGGATTGGGTAGCACCCGGGATCGGCCGAACGACGATGGGTTGCAGCACACCAATCTCGCGGATGGATACGACGAGTTCGTCAAGTTCCTCCTGGCGAAACTCGATGCGGGGCTGAACCGAGTTGGGCTTAATGTCGTCAGGCGTGAGGCTTGCGAGGCGTGCGCCGGGAACGGCGAGCAGACCCTGAGTGTCACCGACGCCAGCCGGGAAGAAGACATCAACCGGACGCTGCGCGGCGTCGTCGCCAGCAGGAATCAGGGCACCAATACCGCGACCGAGTCCGGTGCGCTTCGGAGTAGCCATTACTGCGGCGCTCCTCGGCGTGCGATCTCAGCCGCCGCCTCTAGGTAAGAGAGCGAACCTGGCGAGCTGCCGTCGAAACTGATGACGCTCTGGCCGTAGCTTGGCGCTTCGGAAATTCGCACCGATCGTGGAATCAGCGTCTGCAGCACCTGCTCAGGAAAATGCTCGCGCACCTCTTGCACTACCTGATTGGCGAGGTTGGTACGTGCGTCGTACATCGTGAGCAGGATGGTCGACACAGATAGCTTGGGGTTCAGGTGGCGCTCGATCAATTGGATGTTGCTCAGTAGCTGGCTCAGACCTTCCAGCGCGTAGTACTCGCACTGGATCGGAATCAGAACTTCTTGGGCAGCCACGAACGCGTTGATGGTGAGCAGCCCCAGTGACGGCGGGCAGTCGATAAAGACGTAGTGGAACTGCTCGGCCGACTGCTCGAGGAAGGCCTCCAGCGCGGTGCGCAGGCGCTGCTCGCGCGCGACGAGGGAGACGAGCTCGATCTCCGCGCCTGCGAGGTGAATCGTCGCAGGCAGGCAGTAGAGCGCCTCAAATTCGGGGCTCTTCTGGATAACGTCGGCCATTGGCTCGTCGTTGATGATCACGTCGTAGACGCTGACTGTCTCGGATCGATGTTCGACACCCAGCGCCGTGGAGGCGTTGCCCTGCGGGTCAAGATCGATGACCAGAACTCGTGCCCCTGCGCGTGCAAGGGCCGCAGCGAGGTTGACCGTGGTGGTCGTCTTGCCGACGCCACCCTTTTGGTTGGCGACAGTGAAGACGCGGGTTGTGGGAGGAAGCGGAAGCTGCTCTTCGGCAAGCGCCTGACGCCTGCGGGTGATCTCGGCGAGTTCGCGCGCAAGAGGCGTTGAGTCGTCGTACGTGGCGCTCGATTCGGCGAGATCACCTTCGGGATGTTTCACGTGAAACTTTCTGGCTGGTCGGGCGTAACACGCCCGCGTGGTCGCATTTTTGAATCAGTCCACTGTAGCCCGAAACACCCGGGTCACCTCCGGAGCTATCCCCTCCCCGAGGGTCAACACCTCCACGTTGCTCAGCCCGACCTTTCGGATGACCTTCTGGGCCGCGGCAATCTCTTCGGAGACTCGTGATCCCTTCATGAATAGCATCTCGCCACCCTGTCGCAGCAGGTGCTCCGTGGCAGGGATCAGCTTCGACAGCGCCGTCACGGCGCGGGCGGTGACCTGGTCGAGGGGCTTGTCGATTCGCGCCTCCTCTGCGCGCGCCCGCACGACTGTCACGTTAGTCAGTCCCAGCACGGCCGACTCCGCGATGAGCCAGTCAACTCTTCGCTCCATGGGTTCAATCAGCACGAGATGGGAATCGGGACGCGCAATGGCCAGCACCAGTCCCGGAAGGCCGGCCCCGCTGCCCACATCGCCGACCTGGCCGGGTTTCAGTAATGGCGCGACCAGGGCGCAATTGATGATGTGGCGCGACCACAATCGTGGGAGCTCAAGGGGACCGATCAGGCCGAGCTCCTCCCCTCGACGCGCTAGGTCATCGGCGTACTGGCGAGCGAGATCAATGCGATCGCCGAAGAGCACAGCGGCCGAAGCGGGCTCGTGCTCGAGGTCTGAAGCAGTCATGCTGCCCTCCTTAAACAGAAATGTTTCACGTGAAACACTCGGCCTTTGTGGGCTCCATGTTTCACGTGAAACATTGAGTGCGCTACGCGCGAGTAATCACTGTATGGCGGTCGCGGCCTTCACCCTCGGACTCCGACGAGAAGCCGCGGTCTGCGACGATGTCATGAACGAGCTTGCGCTCGTACGACGACATGGCGGGCAATGACGCTGATTCGGCCCCCGCTTCGATTCGCTCCACAGCCTTGTCCACCAGGATGGCGAGCTCAGCAACGCGTGCCTCCCTCGATCCCCCGATGTCGAGAATGAGTCGCGAGAACGACCCCGTCTTGGTTTGCACAGCGATACGGGTTAGCTCCTGCAGAGCATTCACCGTCTCGGGGCGCGACAGCAGACGGAGGTTGGTGTCTTCGCTCGAGGTCACGGAGAGATACGCGCGACCACCGCGCGCATCGATCTCAATGTCTCCATCGAGGTCCGTGATGTCGAGTAGTTCCTCGATGTAGTCGGCGGCGATGTCGCCTTCTTCTTCGAGCTGGCCCGGGGTCAGGGCATCCAGGGCTTCGGGCTCGACGAGTTCGGCCTCGGTGTCGGCGCTGGTGTCTGTGGTTATCGCTGTATCTGTCATGGGGGCCTGGGTGTCAGTCACTTCACTCACTTCTTCTTCTTAGCGCGGTTCTTGCCTACCGGCTGCTGGCGCTGGGGCTTCTTGGGTTCTTCGACGGCGACGGCGCCGCCCTCGGGTTCGGCGTCAACAATCCCACGACGCTGGCGCTGTTTTGCCAGTCGTGCCTCACGAGCGAGTGCGGCCTCACTGCCGGGTGTCGGCATGTTACGGATTACGAGGAACTGCTGGACCATCGTCCAGAAGTTGGAGACAAGCCAATAGAACATCACGCCCAACGGGAAGGTGAACCCTGAGAAGGCGAAGACCAACGGCAGCAGGTACAGCAGGATGCGCTGCTGGCGGAACATTGGGCTTGCCTTCATCTCAGCAGACTGGTTCTTCGACATGATCTGCAGCTGGGTGATGAACTGTGAGCCTGTCATCAGAATCACCATGATGACCGCGATGATGATGACGGGAACGTTGCCGTCTGCCGTGCTAATTGCGAGGTGGAGGGGAGCGACGCCGAAGAGTGACGAGGTTCCGAACGACTCGGAGAGATCGGGGTTAAGAAGACCAACAGCCGGGTTGCGTGTGCCGTCGGGGTTGACGTGTTGCGCATTGCTGAGCACCGAAAAGAGACTGAAGAAGATCGGCATCTGAAGCAATAGGGGAAGGCAGGAACTCAGGGGGTTGGTGCCGGTTCTCTTGTACATCTCCATCGTTTCGCGGGACATCGCCTCGCGGGAGAACTGATCCTTTTTGCCCTTGTACTTGTCCTGGATCTTCTTGAGTTGTGGCGCCACCTCGAGCATCCGACGCTGGCTCTTAATCTGGCGCACGAAAATCGGGATGAGCGCCGCGCGGATGACAAGAACGAGACCGACGATCGAGAGCACCCAGGTCAGGCCCGCATCGGGGTTCAGACCGATTGAAGTCCACAAGGTGTGGAAGCCAACCAGAATCGCCTCGACGATCCACTTGATTGGCCAGAGCAGCGTATTAAAGAAGCCGATGATATCCATTAGTTCTAAGTCAGCCCTTTCCGTGGCTTACTGCTGCGCTGTGCGCAGGAACAACAAATCCAAAACGAGTGATCGAAATCCGACCGTGCGTATGCTCGGGCACGTCGTCGATTCCGCCGTCGGCCCAGGGATGACACCGAGCTATGCGCTTAGTGCCCAGCCATGTGCCGCGAACAACGCCGTGCTGTTGGAAGGCCTGCAACGTGTAGTGCGAGCAGGAGGGGTAGTAACGGCAGACGTCTCCATACAGAGGAGAGATGAGTGCGCGGTAGCACTTGAGGATGGCCACGCATACGTTACGGGGGGCCAGTAGAACGAACGCCACTGTGCGGTTCATCCTCTACTCACTGCCCTTTCCACACCATCGGCAATCTCAGAATGAAGGCTAACCCAGTCAGCACCCTGCGAGCCTGGCAGTGCTCTAATGACCACATCGGTGCCCGCGGGCAAAAGACCAACGAGGTTACGACACACGGCGCGCAGCCGACGACGCACGGTATTGCGCACAACAGCGTTGCCGACTGCCTTGGTCACAATGAAACCGAAACGGCCGGGCTCGCTGGACCCCCGGTTAACCACGTGAAGAACCGCCGTGGGAGTACCCACACGACGGCCCCGACGCACAGCGGTGCGAAAGTCAACCGGACGAGTAACCAGGTTAGCCCTGGCGAGCACCGGACGGCCGCTGCTCTTCGCTTACGCGGAGAGTTCGGTGCGACCCTTGCCACGACGCGCGGCCAGAATGGCACGGCCGGCACGGGTACGCATACGAAGACGGAAGCCGTGCTTTTTTGCACGACGACGATTGTTCGGCTGGAAAGTTCTCTTGCTCATAGTGGTATCTCCAAGGCCCAGCTGTGAAGGCCGGAAAGAAGCGGTTAGCCAGAAGGCTGGAAGTCAACTGATTAAAACTACGGCGTTAACCGGCTTCGGTCAAACTTTCAACCGGTTATCCACATGATGATAACTGGGGTTGGTGGGGACTGCCTGTGGACAACTAAGGTGAAACCCAGCCGAAAGCGGGGGTCAACGGCGTCTGAGTTGGGCACCGGGGCGAACACTGCCGGTGGATAACACTGTGAATAACTCATTGGGAAATGTAGGCGGACATGTCGGAAGCACCAGACTCAACCCGGGAGATCTGGCAATCAATACTGTCGAGACTCATGTCAGACGAACGAATCACTCCACAGTTACTCGGGTTTATCAGCCTGGTCGAACCGAAGGGAGTCATGGCGGGAACGCTCTACCTCGAGGTTCCCAACGAGCTCACCCGTGGCATGCTCGAGCAACGTATCCGGCTTCCTCTTCTCAACGCGATAGCCGGACTCAGTGATGACCAAGAGGTCGTGAACTTCGCGATTGTCGTCAATCCAGAAATTCAACTCGACGTTCTCGAGCAGGCAAACGATCCCGGTGAGCAGCAGCCGTACATCGAACCGGCCGTCGTGACGTCAGACTCGCAACCTCGCCGATCAGACTCGCGCCTCAATCCCAAGTACAGCTTTGATAACTTCGTCATCGGGGGGTCCAACAGGTTCGCCCACGCCGCAGCGGTAGCGGTGGCCGAGGCGCCGGCCAAGGCATACAACCCCCTCTTCATCTATGGCGAGTCCGGTCTCGGTAAGACGCACTTGCTGCACGCGATCGGTCACTACGCCGAGAGCCTCTATCCGGGCATCCGGGTTCGCTACGTTAGCTCTGAAGAGTTCACGAACGACTTCATCAACTCGATCGCTAACAACCGCTCGTCGGTATTTCAGTCCCGGTATCGCGAGATCGACATCCTGCTGATCGACGACATCCAGTTCTTGCAGGGTAAAGACTCCACTCAAGAGGCGTTCTTCCATACCTTCAATACCCTCCACGATCACAACAAGCAGGTGGTCATCACCAGCGACCTGCCACCCAAGCACCTCACCGGTTTCGAAGACAGGATGCGATCGCGGTTTGAGTGGGGACTAATCACCGACGTGCAGGCGCCCGACCTCGAAACTCGCATCGCTATTCTGCGCAAGAAAGCACAGAGCGAAAAGTTGCAGGTGGGCAACGACATCCTGGAGTACATGGCCTCCAAGGTCTCCTCGAACATCCGCGAACTCGAGGGAACCCTCATCCGTGTGACGGCGTTCGCTAATCTCAACCGGCAGCCGGTCGACATGGTCTTGGTGCAGACGGTCTTGAAAGACCTCATCACTCTTGACGAAGACAACGTCATCGCACCGGTCGACATCATCAACCACACCGCCGAGTACTTCAAGCTGACCGTTGACGACTTGTATGGCTCATCGAGATCCCAGGCGGTCGCTACCGCTCGCCAGATCGCCATGTACCTCTGTCGTGAAATGACCAATTTGTCACTCCCGAAAATCGGCCAGTTGTTCGGTAACCGTGACCACACCACTGTGATGTACGCCAACAAGAAGATCACTGAACTCATGAAAGAGCGCCGATCTATCTACAACCAGGTGACCGAGCTCACTAGCCGCATCAAGCAGAACCACAGGTTCAACCAGAACTAGAGTTTTCACACCATGTGGAAAAGCTGTGGATAACTACCGCGACTCGCCGGTTACCCTGTTGATCGTCAGATCCGATCTGTGGAAAGCGAATCCGGTTCATGCTGACATGCTCGAGGTTCGTGAGTGTTCGACCACAGCTCGCCCACAACTCACACCGGTGTAGTTACCAATGGTTGGGCGAGCCGCACGCGGTTACTCACAGTTCCCACAGCGGTTAAGAGTATTGATCCTTTAAAAGAACTAGTGGGGAGAGAGATAACCTGTGGGGTAGCGGCCCACTGGCCTGTGCCAGTATTAAGCCCCAACCGATGACAAGTTTTTGAGGGGTGATTTGTGAAGTTCCAGGTCAATCGCGACGTCTTCAGTGAGGCCGTCTCTTTTGCAGTGAAACTACTGCCACAGCGCACCACTCTTCCGATCCTCAGCGGTGTGTTGATCGAGGCCGCCGCCGATGGTCTGGTGCTCTCATCGTTCGATTACGAAGTTTCGGCGCGCACCGAGATCGCCGCTCAGGTTGACGAACCCGGAAAGGTGCTCGTCTCCGGGCGCCTTCTTGCCGACATTGCCAACCGACTCCCCAACGCTCCTGTCGCCTTTGCTACCGAAGACGGTCGCATCACGGTGTCGTGTGGCTCCGCGCACTTCACCCTATTGAGCATGCCCGTCGAGGAGTACCCAACACTTCCCCAGGTTTCCGAGCGGTCAGGTCTGTTGCAGGCGGAAGACTTCGCGAATGCCATTGCCCAGGTTGCGGTCGCAGCGTCCCGAGACGACGTGACGCCAGTGATCACCGGCGTTCAACTGGAAGTTTCAGCGAACGCACTGTCGTTGGTTGCCACCGATCGGTACCGCGTTGCGGTTCGAGAGATTCAATGGGATGCCGGCAGCTCAGGTATCGAGGCGGCCACCGCTCTCGTGCCGGCGCGCACCCTGATCGAGATCGGAAAGACCTTTGGACACTCGGGAACCATCTCGGTGGCCATCACGAGTTCTGACGATCGTGAGCTCATCGCCTTCCAGGCCGACAACAAAACCGTCACTTCCTTGCTCATCAAGGGCAACTTCCCCCCTGTGAGGCGGTTGTTCCCTGATGTTGTCGACAACTACGCGGTAGTCAACACCGCCGAGTTGATCGAGGCCGTGCGCCGCGTCTCTCTGGTGCTCGAGCGCGAAGCCGCGCTGCGATTCTCCTTCTCGATTGAGGGCGTGACACTCGAGGCAATCGGATCAGAGCAGGCTCAGGCATCCGAATCAATCGATGCATTCCTGACCGGGTCAGACACGGTTGTTTCTCTTAAGCCGCAGTTTCTCCTTGATGGGCTTAGCGCTGTGCACTCGGAATTTGTGCGGATTTCGTTTACGAAGACAGAAAATCCCAATAAGCCAGGTCCCGTGCTGATCACCAGTCAGTCGTCTAAAGACCAGCCGGGGGCCGATAACTACAAGTATCTTCTTCAGCCGAACCTGCTTCTTCGGTAATCACCACCACTTGCTCGGCAGCGGTCGCTGCACTAAGGAATTTGCGATGCACATCGGGATCATCGGCCTCGGCAAAATGGGCAACAACATGCGCGCCCGCCTGCGCAGCGCAGGCATTCAGGTGACCGGCTACGACCCGAACCCCGATGTGACAGATGTTGCCTCATTGACCGATTTGGCCCACGCGCTTCCTGCTCCCCGGGTGGTGTGGATTATGGTTCCGTCAGGCAAAATCACTGATGATGTGATCCACAACGTCGCGGAGGTGCTTGATGCGGGCGACCTGGTCATTGATGGTGGAAACTCGCGCTTCACCGAGGACGCTATTCATGGCGATTTTCTCGCGAGCAAGAGCCTGAAGTTCGTCGACGTGGGAGTTTCCGGCGGAATTTGGGGACTGGAAAACGGCTACGGGCTCATGGCCGGCGGCGAACCAGATGACATCGAGCGTGCGATGCCGGTTTTCGACGCCCTGCGCCCCGAAGGCCCTCGCGACGAGGGGTTTGTACACGCGGGGCCCATCGGCGCCGGCCATTACGTGAAAATGGTTCATAACGGTATTGAGTATGCACTGATGCAGGCCTGGGCCGAGGGATACGAGCTACTCGACAGCCGGAAAGATCTCGTGACCAACGTCACAGGTAGTTTCAAGGCCTGGCAGCGGGGCACCGTGGTTCGGTCCTGGCTGCTCGAACTGCTCGTGAAGGCCCTCGAAGAAGATCCCGAATTCACAAATATCGCCGGTTACGTAGAAGACTCAGGCGAGGGTCGCTGGACCGTTCATGATGCGCTTGACCGTGCCGTGCCGGTACCGACCATCAGCGCTGCTATTTTTGCGCGCTTCGTGTCGCGCCAGAAGGATTCACCGTCGATGAAGGCCGTGGCCGCTCTTCGCAACCAGTTTGGTGGCCACGCCGTTCGAAAGAGCTGAGCGCCAGCACCCCGTGATCGTTACCCAGCTGAGCCTCACCGATTTTCGCAACTACGCGCAACTCGACGTCTTGCTGCACCCCGGCTCCAACCTTTTCGTGGGTAGTAACGGCCAGGGAAAAACGAATCTCGTCGAGGCGCTCGGGTATCTGAGCACCCTCGGATCGCACCGCGTTTCGGTGGACCACGCGTTGATCCGTCAGGGGCAGGACTCGGCGATCGTTCGAGCACGACTGTGGCATTCCGAGCGCGAAGTTCTCGCCGAGGTGCAGATCAATCGCTCCGGCGCCAATCGGGCGCAGATCAATCGCTCGGCGATCAAAACCCGGGAGCTGCCACGGTATTTCTCCAGTGTGCTGTTCGCTCCCGAAGACCTGGCGCTCGTGCGCGGCGAACCATCGGGACGCCGAAAGTTCATGGACGAGCTGCTGGTGCTGCGCGCCCCGCGTATGAGTGCCGTAATAGCCGACTATGAGCGTGTGCTGAGGCAGCGCAACACGTTACTGAAGTCGGCTCGGGCATCCGGAGTTCGCGGAGACCAGCTGAGCACTCTCGAAATTTGGGATGAACGGCTTGTTGCGTTTGGTTCGGAGATAATCGAGGCTCGCACCGCTCTCATCACCGAACTGAGCCCCGAGGTGTCGGCCGCGTACACCGCGATCGCGGGTGCCGACCATGCCGCGAGCCTGTCGATCCAGTTGAGTATTTTTGCGTCGAGTCCGGATGAGGAGGCTGAGCATGCAGAGGCCACCCGGTCGGGTGTGGTGCCGGCTGCAGCCGCAGCCGAGGAATTTCGCATCGCGCTCGCGCGGCTTCGCCGCGCCGAGCTCGACCGGGGCATCACTCTCGCCGGACCGCATCGCGACGACCTCGTTCTTGAGTTGAACGGTCTACCCGCACGCGGCTACGCGAGTCACGGAGAATCGTGGTCATTCGCGCTCGCGCTCAAGCTCGCCTCTGCCGCAGTGTTGCGCCGGGAGTCGTCGTCGGGTGACCCGGTGCTGATCCTTGATGACGTCTTTGCTGAGCTCGATGAGTCACGACGTGGCCGCCTTGCCGAGGCGGTCGGCGATTTCGAGCAGGTACTGATCACCGCAGCGGTCTTCGATGACGTTCCCGAGCGGCTTGCGGCCCACGTTATTCGCATTCGAGCGGGCGAAGTGGTGACCGATGTCGAAGGATGAGCCCGAGCACATTTCGGTGTACCTGCACCTCCGACAGGTTTTTGGCGACCCGAGCACCCGTTCATCGACGGCACGTAAGCGTGCGACAAAAAAGGAGGGGGCGAGCGTTCCCTTTTCGGCCGGCCGCGACCCCCACGGCCTGGGGGACGTCATTGATGGCCTCACGGCCAAGATGGGGTGGACGTCCCCGCTGGCGCGATCGGAGCTCATCGATTCATGGTCGGAGATCGTTGGCGCGGAGACCGCGGAACACTCGACCCCCATCTCGATCGAGGAGGGCGTGCTGTCTGTGCGCTGTGACTCGACTGCCTGGGCAACACAACTTCGGCTGATGCGCACACAGGTGACCACGACCATTGCCAAACGGTTCCCGGAGGCGGGCATCCAATCAGTGCGGTTTGAGGGGCCGAACGCCCCATCCTGGAAACGCGGCCCCAGATCAATTCCAGGCCGCGGTCCGCGCGATACTTACGGCTAACTAGGCAAATCTGGTCAAGCGTCTTCCGAAAAGTCCCCAGATAGCGAATCTCGGCTTTTCTGGCCCTCACCTTTGATAGAATTGCGGCAGTCGTCGGAGGCACCTCCTGCAGTGGAGATATCGGCCCCGAATGACAGCGCGACCGATAGGCAGGAGCCCCACTTCTCTATGACAACGACGCCCCCCGAAGACCTGCCAGAACAGTCGGATCCCGCGGAGAAGCCGGATGACTCCAGCATTATCTCCAACGGTCACGTTGCCGCCGATAGCTACGGTGCCGACCAGATCCAGATCCTCGAGGGTCTCGAGGCCGTGCGCAAGCGCCCGGGTATGTACATCGGCTCCACCGGTCCTCGAGGGCTGCACCACCTGGTATACGAGGTCGTAGACAACTCCGTTGACGAGGCTCTGGCGGGCTACTGCGACGACATCAAGGTGACGATCCGCAAGGATGGCGGGCTTCGCGTCTCAGACAACGGCCGCGGCATCCCGGTCGATCTCAATAAGCAGGAAAACAAGTCGACCGTCGAGGTCGTCATGACGATTCTGCACGCCGGCGGCAAGTTCGGAGGTGGCGGATACACGGTCTCAGGTGGACTTCACGGCGTCGGTATCTCTGTCGTCAACGCGCTCTCCAAAGAGGTCGACACCGAGGTGCGCCGCCAGGGATACGTCTGGCGAATGAGTTTCCAGAACGGCGTGCCCACCGGCCCGCTGACGCGCGGCGAGACCTCGAACGAGACCGGAACCACGCAAACGTTCTGGCCGAGCCCGGAGACTTTCGAAACCGTCGTTTTCGACTACGAGACCCTGCGCGCTCGTTTCCAGCAGATGGCGTTTCTCAACAAGGGCCTGCGCATCACGCTCACCGACGAGCGTGAAGACGACGAAGTAACCGACAGCTACATGTACGAGCGTGGTTTGACCGACTACGTCGAGTACCTCAATAAGGCGAAGAAGAACGAGCTGATTCACCCCGAGGTGATTGCGTTCGAGTCCGAAGACACCGACCGAAAGATTTCCCTCGAGGTCGCTATGCAGTGGACCAACGGATACACCGAAAGCGTTCACACCTATGCGAACACCATCAACACTCACGAGGGGGGAACCCACGAAGAGGGTTTCCGTGCCGCGTTGACGACACTCGTGAACAAGTACGCGCGTGAAAAGAACATCATCAAGGAGAAAGACGAGAATCTCTCCGGCGACGATGTGCGGGAAGGTCTGACCGCGGTCATCTCTGTGAAACTTGCCGAGCCGCAGTTCGAAGGCCAGACGAAGACCAAGCTCGGCAACACCGAGGCGAAGGCGTTCGTGCAGCGTGTTGCCGGCCAGAGGCTCGGCGACTGGTTCGATCGCAACCCCACGCAGGCTCGCGAAATTATCCGAAAGGCGATTCAGGCATCCCAGGCCCGTATCGCCGCTCGTAAGGCGCGCGAACAGACCAGACGCAAAGGACTCCTGGAGTCGAGCGGCATGCCCGGTAAGCTGCGCGACTGCTCGAGCAAAGACCCCGCGCTGAGCGAGATCTTCATGGTCGAGGGTGACTCGGCCGGCGGTTCCGCCGTTCAGGGCCGCAACCCGGAGTTCCAGGCGATCCTGCCGTTGCGCGGCAAGATTCTCAACGTCGAAAAGGCGCGCCTCGACCGAGCCCTCGGCAACAACGAGGTTCAGTCGATGATCACGGCGTTCGGCGCCGGGGTCGGTGAAGACTTCGACCCTGCGAAGGCCAGGTATCACAAAATCGTGCTGATGGCCGATGCCGACGTCGACGGTCAGCACATCACCACCCTGCTGCTCACGCTGTTGTTCCGGTACATGCGCCCGCTCATCGATCTCGGGTACGTGTACCTCGCACAGCCGCCGCTCTACCGACTCAAGTGGAGCAACGCCCCACATGAGTACGTCTACAGCGACCGCGAGCGTGACCAGCTCGTAGAGATCGGCCTTGCCTCGGGCAAGCGCATGCCGAAAGACAACGGCATCCAGCGCTACAAGGGTCTTGGCGAGATGGACTACAAAGAACTGTGGGAAACCACGATGGACCCTGCGACCCGCACGCTGCTGCAGGTGACTCTGGATGACGCTGCCGCCGCCGACGAAATCTTCTCCACTCTGATGGGCGAAGACGTCGAGTCGCGACGCTCCTTTATCCAGCGCAACGCCAAAGACGTCCGCTTCCTCGACATCTAGATCGCGTTGACCCCGATCTCGACTTCGCTCGACCACCGAAAGGCCCTAGATGGCTGACGTAACAGAACCAGAAGAGCCCGCCTTCGAGGCTGCTGCCCTCGACGATAGGCACGACAAGATCACCCAGGTTGACCTGCAGCTCGAAATGCAGCGGTCATACCTCGACTACGCAATGAGCGTTATCGTCGGGCGCGCGCTGCCCGAGGTGCGCGACGGCCTCAAGCCCGTACACCGTCGCGTGATCTACGCGATGTACGACGGTGGCTACCGCCCCGACAAAGGTTTCTCGAAGTGCACCCGAGTAATCGGCGATGTGATGGGTCAGTTCCATCCGCACGGCGACTCGTCGGTGTACGACGCGCTCGTGCGACTGGTTCAACCGTGGAGCTTGCGGTACCCGTTGGCGCTCGGCCAAGGAAACTTCGGTTCCCCCGGAAACGACGGTGCTGCAGCCCACCGATACACCGAAACCAAAATGGCGCCGCTCGCCATGGAGATGGTTCGGGATATCGAAGAAGACACCGTCGACTTTCAAGACAACTATGACGGTCGAACGAAAGAGCCCACGGTTCTGCCGAGCCGATTCCCTAACCTCCTGGTCAACGGATCGGTCGGTATCGCGGTCGGTATGGCCACGAACATTCCGCCGCACAACCTGCGCGAGGTCGGTGAGGGTGCGTTGTGGCACCTCGCCAACCCCGAAGCCACGCAAGACGAACTGCGCGAGGCGCTCATTCAGCGCATCAAGGGCCCGGACTTCCCCACCGGCGCACAGATCCTGGGCCTTAAGGGGATTCAGGATGCCTATCGCACCGGTCGCGGATCCATCACCATGCGCGCGGTGGTGAATGTCGAAGAGCTGCAGGGGCGCACGTGCCTGGTCGTCACGGAGCTTCCGTACCAGGTGAACCCCGACAACCTCGCCCTCAAGATTGCCGACCTCGTCAAAGAGGGCAAGCTCGCGGGCATCGCCGACATTCGGGACGAGACATCCGGCCGCACCGGCCAGCGTCTCGTGCTGGTGCTTAAGCGCGACGCCGTGCCGAAGGTTGTGCTCAACAACCTCTACAAGCACACTCAGTTGCAAGAGAACTTTGGCGCCAACATGCTGGCGATCGTCGACGGTATCCCGCGCACCCTGTCGATCGACGGCTTCATCACCGCGTGGGCCGAACACCAGATCGAGGTCATCGTTCGGCGGACCAAGTTCCGTCTGCGAAAGGCTGAGGAGCGGGCCCACATCCTGCGCGGGTACGTGAAGGCTCTGGATACCCTCGACGAGGTCATCGCGCTGATCCGCCGTTCACCCACCGTGGAAGAGGCGCGCGATGGACTCATCGTGTTACTCAGCATCGACGAGCTCCAGGCCCGCGCGATTCTTGACCTGCAGCTTCGCCGCCTCGCAGCCCTCGAGCGCCAGAAGATCAACGACGAGCTCGACGAGATCGAGAAGGAGATCGCCGAGTACCGAGTGATCCTGGGCAGCCCGCAGCGCCAACGCGACATTGTCAGCGAAGAACTCACTGAGTTGCTCGCCAAGTACGGAGACGACCGCCGCACCGAGATCATGTTCGGTTTCGATGGCGACATGAGCGTCGAAGACCTCATCCCCGAAGAGGAGATGGTCGTCACGGTCACGCGCGGCGGGTACATCAAGCGCACCCGCAGCGACAACTATCGCAGCCAGCACCGGGGTGGCAAGGGGGTCAAGGGTGCCCAATTGCGCGCGGATGACGTCGTCAACCACTTCTTCGTCACCACGACCCACCACTGGCTGCTGTTCTTCACGAACACCGGTCGGGTCTATCGCGCGAAGACGTACGAGATTCAGGAGGCGGGCCGCGACGCCAAGGGGCAGCACGTTGCCAACTTGCTCGCGATGCAGCCGGGTGAGGAGATCGCCCAGATTCTCGATATCCGCGACTACCAGACGGCCAAGTACCTGGTGCTTGCAACCCTTGGCGGTCTCGTAAAGAAAACGGCGCTCACCGAATACGACACCAACCGCACCGGCGGAATCATCGCGATCAACCTGCGGGAAGACGACGAGTTGGTTTCGGCGATGCTCGTCGAAGACGACTCAGACGTGCTGCTCGTGTCACGCAAGGGAATGTCGATCCGGTTCACCGCAAGCGATTCGGCGATGCGCCCGATGGGCCGGTCGACGTCGGGTGTCATCGGGATGCACTTCCGCGAGAACGACCAACTTCTCAGCGCCAGCGTGGTCACCGACAGCGGTTCCGTGTTCGTCGTTACTGAGGGTGGATACGCCAAACGCACCTCGGTGGACCAGTACCGCCTACAGAACCGCGGTGGCCTCGGAATCAAGGTCGCGAAACTCGCGGAAGCCCGCGGTGACCTTGCTGGCGCGCTCATCGTGGACGACGAGGACGAGGTGCTTGTGGTTCTTGCCAGCGGCAAAGTGGTACGCTCGTCTGTCGCTGAGGTGCCCGCCAAGGGCCGTGACACCATGGGTGTGGTGTTCGCTAGGTTTGCGGATGAAGACAAGATCATTGCTATCGCCCGCAACAGTGAACGCAATCTAGAGAATCAGGAAATCGACGAGTCGGCCGAGCTTGAGAGCACCGATGTCGATCCCGCTGGGAAGGACGAGTCAGTAGATGAGTAGTGTCGCGGAGAAGCTGCAGCGCAAGTCGCAGCGTCAAGTAGCAACGAAACAGGTACGTCTCAAGCTGGTCTACGTCGACTTCTGGTCGGCAGTGAAGCTGTCGTTCCTGGTGGCGGTGTCGCTGGGAATCGTGCTGGTCGTTGCGACGATCCTGGTCTGGATCGTGCTGAACTCGACCGGCATTTTCGGTGATCTTGACGACATCCTCAAGGACATCCTGGGTGACCCGGAGTTCAGCGTTGCCTCGAGCTTCTCGCTTGGCCAGGTAGCCCTGTTCGCCATCGTTGTTGCGATTCTCAACATCGTGGTCGGCACCGCTCTCGGTGCTATCGCGAGCATGCTCTACAACTTCAGCGTGCGACTGACCGGCGGGCTGCTGGTCGGTTTCACCAACAACTAGGTCGATTACGACATTCGGAGCGGGTGCGATACTCTCGTATCTGCCCTCGGGGGTATAGCTCAGGCGGTTAGAGCGCTTCGCTGATAACGAAGAGGTCCCAGGTTCAAGTCCTGGTACCCCCACTGGAATCTTCACAAGGGATTCCTTAGATCTGCACTCCGGTGATCGAGCTTGTCGAGATCCACGGGGCCTTAGCTCAATTGGTAGAGCGCCTGCTTTGCAAGCAGGAGGTCAGGGGTTCGATTCCCCTAGGCTCCACAAAAGAAAGAACGCCGCCCCGCAGGGGCGGCGTTCTGCGTGCTACCGAGATCAGCTTTGGCCGATGATGTAGATCACGAGCAGGGCACGAAGCACATTACGGAGCGTCGACTGCCTCTGGCTCGTCGTCGATCCACAGGTCGTCGTCGGCGCGCAGCGTCTGCCACGCGGCATAAGCGACCGCCGCAGCCGCGACGACTCCCAGACCGATGAGGATGTAGCGTCCCGGTCCGGCAGGCTTCGGCTGAATTAGGCCAACCCTGGTGCCGACATCGTGACCGAACTTCGTAGCGCCGGCGATGGCATCCCGAACCTGACGGTTCTTGGCGACCTCGATCGCGGCAAGCGCGGTACCGAGGGCCGATGTCATCGCCGGGATCACGTTATTGACGAGGTTGTCGCGGGTGGAGCTTGCGGCTGAACGCGCGCCAGCGATGCCGGAGGTGACCGCGGGAACAACCTTGTCTTCGTAAGTATCACGGATGCGTGGCGACACCTCTTCGCGGGCAAAGTGTGCCGCCTGCCGGCTCGCCTCACGAACGACCTTCGATGCGTGGTCGAGCAGTTCTTTCTGGTCATCCCACAGATTTTCGGCCTGACCCTTCAGGCGGCTGAGTTCTTTCTGGCGTTTGCGCGATAGTGCCATGGTCGAAACCTCCAGTTGTCGCGGAATTCTCGTTCCATACTGTCACGCCACACTCCCCACCGAAACCGGCTTGACTGGGAGGCCGCTGGGCGAGTAACGCCCCTATGTAAGAATTGTCGGTATGCATACAGCTGTCGCCACCATTAAGACCAACCTCGGGACCATTAAGGTCGACCTCTACGGAAACCACGCACCCAAGACGGTTGCGAACTTCGTTGGGCTCGCCACCGGAACCAAGGAGTGGACCCACCCCGCGACAGGCAAGGTCTCGACCGACCCGCTGTACGACGGTGTGGTTTTCCACCGCATCATCAAGCAGTTCATGCTGCAGGGCGGAGACCCGCTGGGCCAGGGCACCGGCGGTCCCGGCTACGAGTTCGACGACGAGATCAACGGCGAACTGAACTTCAATGAGCCCTACATCCTCGCCATGGCCAACGCTGGCACGCGCGGCGGCAAGGGAACCAACGGGTCACAGTTCTTCATCACCACGGTTGCGACCCAATGGCTGCAGGGCAAACACACGATTTTCGGTGTGGTTTCTGACGACGAATCGAAGCGCGTTGTCGACGCGATCGAAGCGGTTGACACGGATGCCCGTGACAAGCCCCTCTCCGACGTCGTCATCGAAGGCATCACCGTCGACGAGGTCTGATCCGCGGTGTCACAGGTGCCGAGGGATTCGGCCAACTACTGTTACCGCCATCCGAATCGGCAGAGCTACATCCTCTGTCAACGGTGCGGTCGCACGGTCTGCACTGATTGCCAGACCCAGGCGGCCGTCGGGGTTCAGTGCCCGGAGTGCATAAAAGAGGGGCGGGCGAGCACTCCCCGCACCAAACCCGCTTTCATAACGGCGCTGCGCTCCGGCCGGCAGCCGGTGATCACCTACTCGATTATCGCTCTGACGGTGCTGGTGTACATCACCCAGATCATCCCGGGCAGCCCGGTTGTTCAGTGGGGACTGTATTACCCTCCGCTGACGGCAAGCGAACCGTGGCGAATGATCACCTCGGTGTTCCTGCATTCCCAGGGCTCGATCTTCCACCTGCTCTTCAACATGTATTCGCTGTTCGTGTTCGGCAGGATCCTGGAGCCAGCGATCGGGCGGGTACGGTTTGTCGCGCTCTACTTGATCACGGGGTTCGCGGGTTCGGTCGCGGTGTTGTGGCTTGCTCCGATGACGGCGGTGCTCGGTGCATCCGGCGCTATCTTCGGTCTCTTCGGCGCCTTCTTTGTTATCAACCGTCGCTTGGGCGGCAATAACCTGCAGTTGGTGATCTTGCTGGTGCTGAATCTTGGGATCGGGTTTCTGGTGCCGGGCATCGCCTGGCAGGCGCACCTGGGCGGACTCGTGGTTGGTGCATTGATCGGACTTGTCTACTTCCGCACGAGGCGCCCAGACCAACGGTCAACGCAGATTCTTCTGGTGACCGGAGTATTCGTTGCACTCGTTGTGCTCACGATCGTGCGTGTAGCGCTCTTCTAACCGCCGAGTTATCCACAGGTAGTGCACAGTGTTAATAACTACACCGGTGTAGTTCCACAGTGTGGAGAGGCTTGTTAGCGCCAGCGCGTCGTCATGAGGAACCCGATGAACATGATTCCGAAGCCGATGAGAATGTTCCAGCTACCCAGGTCAGGGATGGGCAGGGTGCTGCCGCTGACATAGAACACGATGATCCAGATGAGCCCCAGCAGCATGAAGCCAAACATCACCGGCTTGAACCACACGGCGTTGGGAGCCTGCTCACCCGAGCCGGTCTCAGAGGGACGGGCGGTCTTGGTGCGTGCGCTCGTACGGGCCATGGGGATGATTCTAACCTGATCTTGGCAGGACGGGCCCGGTGCTGCTGTCAATAAGCAGCTCCTGTTCAGCCCGAAGACTCTAGAATCGTGCGTATGACACTGGTGGATGGACGTGTGGCGCGTCGGCGCGCGGAGCGGCGCGCGCGAGTGAGCATCGTGGGGGTGCTCGGCGAACTACTGATCACCGCCGGAGTCTTCGTGCTGTTGTTTCTCGGGTGGCAGGTCTGGCTCAATGACCTCATCGTGGGTAACGAACAAAACAACCAGGCTGCAGAGCTCAGTCAGACTTGGGAAAAGGGTGTTGGTGCCACGCCGGCCGCACCGGCTCCGGTCGAACGAGCCGACCCGGGAGAGCCGCTGGTGGCGACCGCCCCTGACGGCGAAGACATCGCCTTCGCGACCATGATCATTCCCCGCTTCGGCGCAGACTGGACGCGTCAGGTCGCCACCGGTGTGAGCATCGAGGGGTCATTGACCGAGGGTGTAGGCCACTACACGGGAACGGCGATGCCCGGCGGCGTCGGCAACGCCGCGTTCGCTGCGCACCGCACCGGATGGGGCCAGCCGTTCGGTGACATCGGCAACTTCCAGGTCGGCGATCACATCTACCTGGAGACCGAGGCCGGGTGGTACCAGTATTCGGTGCGCTCGCTCGAGTACGTGATGCCGACCGGAGTCGATGTCATTGACCCCGTACCCCAGTTTCCCGGCGCTACGCCCACTGATCGCCTCATCACCCTGACCAGTTGCAACCCCAAGCTGACCGCGGCCGAACGCATCATCGTCTACGGTGTCTACGACACCTGGTACCCGCGTGCGGGCGGCGCACCCACGGAGATCGCCACCGTCGCACAGGCGTCGGCGGCCCGCTGATGTACACCGCCATCTGGCGAGTGCTACCTGGCCCGGTTTGGCTTCGGATCCTGCTCGTCGTTCTGCTCGTCGCGGCCATCCTCACCGCCTGCGTGCTCTGGATCTTTCCGTGGGTCAACACCCTGATTCCGATGCAAGATGTCACGGTAGACGGCCAATGACCCACGTTCTCGTGATCGACAACTACGACAGCTTCGTCTACACGCTCAACGGGTATTTGCTGCAGCTGGGTGCTGAGACCACGGTCGTGCGCAACGACGCATTCAGCGTGGATGACGCGGCAGCAGTAATCCGCGACTACGACGCGGTGCTGCTGTCGCCGGGCCCCGGAACTCCAGCGGCGGCTGGTGTGAGCATTCCGATAGTCACGGCAGTGCTCGAGTCGGGCCAACCCCTGTTCGGGGTTTGCCTTGGACACCAGGCGATTGCCGAAGCCATGGGCGCGACCGTAACGCACGCCGACGAGTTGATGCACGGTAAGACCTCCCTCATCTCGCACGACGACAGCGATTTCTACGATGGAGTTCCGCAGCCATTCCGTGCAACGCGGTACCACTCCCTCGCCGTCGTTGACTCGACCGTGCCCGACGACCTGGTCGTGACATCCCGCACCGAGCGCGGTGTAATCATGGGCCTGCGTCACGAGAGTCTGCCGATTTTCGGTGTTCAGTTTCATCCCGAGTCGGTCTTGACCGAGGGCGGCTACCGCATGGTCGGTAACTGGCTCGCGGTCGCTGGTCTGCCCGAGGCGGCCGAAGCCGCGCGCGGGTTGACGCCTCTCGTCAAACTCGCCTAACGATCTCGCTCAACTGTCGCGGAGCCGCGCCGCCCACGGGTGGATGCTACCGAGGACTATGCGGCGCAGTACGCCAGCGTGATCGTGGACTTCTGAGGCTGGTCGCCGATGAGGGACTGCGACGACACGGTCTGGCCAGAGCAGCTCTGATCCTGCTGCACGTTGACCGTGAGTCCGATACCTTCGAGGCTCGCACTCGCAGCACCCACTGGCTGGCCCGAGACATCCGGAACCTGCACAAGGCCGTTCGAGACGAAGAGGTTGACGGTCGCGCCCTCACGAATCGTGTCGCCGCCGACCTGCTGGCTGCCGCCCGCGGGATCGGAGCGAATGACAACGCCCGCCCGCACGCCGCCGTTGTATTCGACGGTCGTACTTCCGTAGACGAGCTTGGCCGCCGTGAGGGCGGCTATCGCGTCGGCCTCTGCAAGGTTGTCAACGTTGGGAATCGTCACCGGTTTAGTGCCGAGTGACACGTAGACCTTGATCGTGAGGCCGGGTGACACGGTGGTGCCGGCTTCGGGGTCGGTGCGGATGATCGCGCCCTGCGGCACGGTGTCGTTGACCTCGGTGAACTTCTGCGGAACGAGCTTGTCGTCTTCGAGCACCTGCGCCCCGTCGGCGTACAGCTGGCCGGTGACGTTGGGCACGTCGACGGAGACGTTGGCGGTCAGCTGAGCTGGCGACAGGTTGAAGGTCCAGAAGATCACGGCCGCGATGATCACGACCATGCTGGCGATTCCGGCCCAGATCCACGCGACGGGCGGGCGGTTCTGCGTGCGCACGAGGCGGTCATCCTGATCGACAGTCAGCTGGCGCATCGTCGCCTCGGAGCCGGCGACTGAGCTGGGGTTCACGCCGAACAGGGTGGCGTTGAAGTCGTTGGCGGCGAGTTGCTTGCGCGCGGGAACTTCGCCCGCGGCCGCGGACTCAACATCCGAGCGGAATTCCCCCGCGCTCTGATACCGCTCGAAGCGGTCTTTCGCGAGGGAGCGAAGCACAACAGCGTCGAGAGCGGGTGACACTTTGGGGTTGAGAGAGCTCGGCGGCACCGCTTCAGAGTTGACGTGTTGATACGCCACAGCGACGGGGTTGTCGCCGCGGAACGGCGCACGACCGGTGAGGAGTTCGAACAGCACGATGCCGGTCGAGTACAGGTCGGTGCGGGCATCCACCGTCTCACCGCGGGCCTGCTCGGGAGAGAAGTACCCGGCGGTGCCGACAATTGCGCTGGTCTCCGCGATGGTGGCCGAAGAGTCGGAAATGGCGCGGGCGATGCCGAAATCCATCACCTTCACTTGGCCGTTGGCGGCGATCATAATGTTGCCCGGCTTGATGTCGCGGTGAACGACGCCGGCGCGGTGTGAGTACTCGAGAGCGGTGAGAACCTGCTCGATGACGCGCGTGGCTTCAGCAACCTCGAGAGGGCCTTCGGCGACGATGTCTTTCAGTAGTCGGCCGTCGACGTACTCCATCACAATGAACGGGATGAGTGTCTCGGTACCGTGAATGTCGCGAACGGACTCCTCGCCGGCGTCGAAAATGCGCACGATCGTGGGGTGGGCCATCTTCGCGGCGTCTTGCGCCTCGCGACGGAAGCGGGTGCGGAAAGCCGGGTCGTTGGCGAGCGACGGCTTGAGCAGCTTGATCGCTACTCGGCGTCCGAGCCGGGTGTCCATACCGACGTGTACGTCTGCCATGCCTCCGCGACCCACGAGCTCACCGAGTTGGTAGCGCCCGGCGAGCAAACGCACTGACTGGCCAACACCTTCGGTCACAAGCGCTCTCCTGACTGAGGCGGACAATAACCTTGCCAGTGTAGCCGCTGGCTCCGCTGGTGCATTCTCAAGTTCCCCCCCGCGCACCGAGTTGTCAGGGAACCGTGACCACCGTGTTATCTGAGGTCGGCGACTGCAGGTCTGTGCACAACGCGCTGTAGCTTGCCGTGGTGTCTCCGGACCCAGCCGGAAGAGTGAAGTCCTTTCCGGTCTCGTTAGCCCCGGCGGTGAGTGTGCCCCCGTTGATTACCAGGCTGAATCCGCTCAATGCGTGTCCGGCAGGGCATCCCGTGTAGGTGGGCCACTGGAAGGTGATGGCCTGGGAGGCGGCGTACGGCCCGGCTGGGTCAACGGTCAGCGCGCTCGGTTTCGTCGCCTCCGGAGGGGGAGGGATCGCCTTGTAGAACGTGACAGTGATGATCTCGTTCTTGCGCACGTTACCGCGAGGGTTCACGGTGGAGGCGAGGCCGACCTGGTCTGCGGAGGGGGCGACCGCGCCCTCCTTCGCCTCGAGCCTCAGGCCGAGCTGATCGAGGTAAGCCTGCACAACATCTTGCGTGCGCCCAAGAATCTGAGTGTCATCCAGAAGGATCTTGTCTGAAGATGACGACGGGGAGGGCGTCGACGCGCTCGGTGAGGGTGTATTACTCGAGTTCGTCGGCTCGGGGCCGGGGCCCGCGCCTGGATTGGCGAGCAGGGCAATCAGGGTGCCAATCAGCACCACGGCGAGCAGCGAAATGAGTGCGACGAGCGGCCAGGTCCACGGATTGCGCTTCTTGGCCTCTGGGGGAAGCGACGGAGTGTTGACGTCGCCGGTGAGCGGCAAGAGGCGTGTGGCCTGGGTTGTGTTCTGTCCATAGTTGGGACCTACGGTGGCGGCGTGCGAACCCTCGCCAAGTATGCCGGGCACCGCCGCGGCAGCTGCCGCGACATCCCCTCGCCGAAGCGCCTGCGCGGCACGCGCCAAATGCGCGGCCGACGCGGGGCGATCAGCCGGGTTTTTGGCCAGGCAGGAGTAAATGAGGTTGCGCACGGGCTCGGCAATGGTCACCGGCAATTCGGGCGGCGTCTCATTGATCTGGGCCATGGCAATCGCCACCTGCGACTCACCCGTGAACGGTCGACGACCGGCCAGCGCCTCGTAGGCAACGATTCCGAGAGAGTAGATGTCGGTGGTCGGCGATGCCGGATGCCCGCTGGCCTGTTCTGGCGAGAGGTACTGAACCGTACCCATCACCTGACCGGTGGCAGTCAGGGGCACCTGGTCGGTAATACGCGCGATTCCGAAGTCGGTGATCTTCACCCGACCGTCCGGAGTGATCAGCAGGTTGCCGGGCTTAATGTCGCGGTGCACGAGCCCCGCGGCGTGCGCGGCCTGCAGGGCATTGGCGGTTTGGGCAACCATGTCGAGCACTTTGTCGGTCGGCAGCACGCGCTCGCGCTCGAGGATCGCGCTGAGCGCCTCGCCGGGAACGAGCTCCATCACGAGGTAGGCGCTGCCGTCTTCCTCGCCATAGTCGAACACGTTGGCGATGCCTTCGTGGTTGACCAGTGCAGCGTGCCGGGCTTCGGCACGAAAGCGTTCCAGGAAGCCCGGGTCGCCCAGGTATTCGTCCTTGAGGATCTTGATGGCGACCGTGCGCCCGATCACGAGGTCGGTGGCCTGCCAGACCTCGCCCATCCCTCCGATCGCTACGCGACTGGAAAGCTGGTATCTGCCCCCGAAGGTGAGGCCGCTTGTGGGTCTCATCTGAATAGCACCGCCTCTAGTACTTTCTTCGCGATTGGGGCTGCGACTGTGTTGCCGGCGCCGTCTTGGTTGAGACCGCCACCATTTTCAACCACGACCGCCACAACCACTTGTGGATCGTTCGCGGGGGCGAATCCCGTGAACCAGAGGGTGTATGGATCACCCTCGCCGTTCTCGGCGGTACCGGTTTTACCCGCTACATCGACCCCGTCTATTCTGGCATTACTGCCTGCACCGTTGCTGACGGCGTTGACCATTAGTTGTGTCATAGTTGCCGCCGTTTGCTGGCTGATGGGCCGCTTGTACAGTTCGGGCTGGAGCGACTGGATGACCGAAAGGTCGGGGGCGATGACGCTCTCGATGAGATTAGGTTT
>Ga0105048_10003601_pt1 | contig 25378 bp, 17 predicted proteins | sample MAT05_FD_78382 | JGI IMG/M metagenome (GOLD analysis project Ga0105048, IMG submission 78382) | Freshwater microbial communities from Lake Fryxell liftoff mats and glacier meltwater in Antarctica - MAT-05 | ecosystem: Environmental > Aquatic > Freshwater > Ice > Liftoff microbial mat | place... | reverse complement strand
GCACGGCCAATCCGACGCTATTCGAGCGGGCGGCCCAGCTTCCGGCGCTCGGGCGCCATGGCAGGCCTGAGGAAGTCGGCGATGCGGTCGCGTTTCTTGTGAGCCCGCGTGCAAGCTACATCAGCGGGTCAAATCTCCGGATCGACGGAGCGGCGGTAAGGTCCGTGAATTACTAGCGGCTAGCGCGTTCGAGGCTGGCCGCAATCGGCAACTGCCTGCGAGAAAGGTCAAGTCGCTGGCAAGCGTGCGCGCTAGGCGGCGTCAGACATGTAGACTACCGTTTGTGTACGGGATGTCGCGGAGGGACGAGGCTTGCAGGACAGTATCGTACAGTGGGCCGTGTTCATCGGCCTGACACTCGGCATGGCCCTCGCGACGGCGTGGCAGGTGCGTCGGATGGGCGGACGCTCGACTAACTCGAATCGTGAGTTCTTTCTGGCGGGCGGCAACCTGACATGGCCTTTCGTGGCCGGCTCGATAACGCTCACCAACCTGTCGACAGACCAACTCGTCGGGATGAATGGCAACCAGATGTTGCTGTTGGCCTGGTGGGAGCTATCAGCAATTGCTGGACTGCTGATGCTCTGCTTTGTCTTCCTGCCGATCTACTACCGCAACAACTGCACGACGACGACAGAGCTTCTTGAGCGCAAATACGGTTCGAAATATCTCCGGGCCAGCGTCTCGATCCTGTTCCTACTAGGCAACGTGTTCATCTATCTCCCGATCATGCTCTACACGGGCTCGCTTTTCCTGAAGACGCTGCTGGGCATCGAAGTGCCCCTCGTGGTGATCGCGGCGGCCCTGGCCATTGTCGGAGCCGCCTACGCCATTTCCGGCGGTCTGCGCGCGGTCGCGGTTTACGACACCATTGCTGGAGTAGGCGTCCTTGGCCTCGCGGCGCTGGTTGTGATTCTCGCGCTTGCCGCGATCAATTTCGACTTTTCCGGTATCCCGATGGAACGGCTCTCCATGATCGGCGACCAAAACTCGCCCATCCCATGGCCGACGCTACTTACCGGAATGATCTTCATCCAGATGTTCTACTGGAGCACCAACCAGACGATAACGCAGCGCGCTATGGCCGCACCCTCTCTGCGCGAGGGACAGAAGGGCGTGCTCGCAGCGACGGTGATCCGCATCATCTTCATTCCGGCCATTGTGGTCGTTCCCGGTGTTGTTGCGTTCAAGCTGCTCGGGCCGCTCGGTGACCAGACCTACAGCCGCATTGTCGATACCGTGCTTCCTGACTGGCTGTCTGGTGCCTTCGCAGCTTTCATGGCTGCTGCCGTCCTGACGAGCTACACGTCGGTTCTCAACTCGTCGGTCACGCTATATGTCTGCGACCTGCACGAGAAGTTTCTCAAGTCAAAGCCAAACGTCGCGCGTCTCAATACCGAGATTTCTCTCGCGTTCATGGTCCTCTCGATCCTTCTGGTGCCGGTCTATTCAGGAGCGGCCTCGATCATCAACCTTGTCCAGCAGCTCAACGGCCTGCTGTCGATGCCGATCCTATCCGCGTTCATTCTCGGGCTTGCATTCGGAAACGTTGATGCGCGCGCCGCGATGGCGGCGCTTCTTTTCGGGACCAGCCTCTATGCGTGCTTCACGTTCGTCTGGACGCCGATCCACTACATTCATCTGATGGTCATCACGCTGTTCGGGTGCGTCGCCTTCGGGCTGCTGGTCAATGCAATCGTCTTCCGGCGCGTAGCGACACTCCCCTTCCTGAAACGCAAGGCGGTTGCCGGGGCCTAGATTCGTGCGGATACGGCAGGCGTCGTTGCAGTGAGATGAAGGTCCGCACACAGATGCGCTCCGGGCTCCAAGACGCAGACACCACTCGAACCCGCGTCACGATTGAAGGCGTCCGCAAGCGCGCTCTGCGGCTCGACACAGAAATAGCCGCTCCCAGCCGGTGAATAGACCTGCAGGAACTGCATTGCCGGATCGGTTCGCATGGTCAGGGAATGCGTCGGCCAATCAATGACGGCGATGCCGTCCCAACCGGCGAAGCAGTTGTCGAGCTGTTCCCGATTAATGAGGAGACCCGACTGCATGCGTGCAGCAACTGTGCCCAGGCCGGGCGATGTGGGAAGGCCGACGGCGTCGGTCACCCATCCGCTGGAGGTGTGCGCTCTAAGGGTTGCACCGCGTGATGAAAAATAGGGGTGAAATCCGAGCGTCGCTGGCATCGGCTCAGAGCCGAGATTGGTGAGCCTTGCCTCGATCGTCAGTGCAGACGGCGCAAGAACGAACCGGCGCGTGACCTGGAAGGGAAAGGGCCAACCCGCTCCACCATTCCAGGTCATGCTGAGCCTTGCGGCGCTCTCACTTTGATCGACCACCAACCAGGGCTGCCGCCAGCCAATGCCGTGAAGCCCTTGCGGATCTCGCCCCGGCGCTTCGGCCACGTTGATGACACGGCCGCGCCAGGTAAAGCGACCATTGGCAATGCGATTGACCCATGGGACCATCGGAAATTCGCCAAGATCTAGGGGGTCGCGGTCGCCGGCCGACAGGTCTGGCTCGCGCCGCAGAATCTCGCGACCCGCAAGGACGAGGCTCGCGATGCCGCCTCCAACATCGGGGGCCAGCGTTGCGATAGCGTTGTCTACCTTCAGAGTGACGCGATCCATTGAACCTCGACGCGGAGCTGGCGATCCTCCAGACTGTGAGCATATGGGGAGTTTTCATGCCGCGCTACGAACGCATCGATGGAGGCCGCACGACATTCGTAGTCGCGGCGGATGAGACAGGCGCTCCGCGGCTGCTGCATTTCGGGGTGCGCCTGTCTGACGACATCGACTTGCGGGAGATCGATGCTGCAATTCAGGCCGGACCGAGGGAATCCACGCCCGACGGCCCGGTCCCGACGTCGCTCTATCCTCCTGCAGGGATGGGTTGGCTGGGAGAGCCAGCCTTTTGCGGTGTGCACGCTGGCGGTGACGGCGCGCTCGCTTGGTCATCAACGGCGATCGAACGCCGCGGCGAGACACTGATCATCACACTGACCGACAAGCGCACGCGGCTTCGGGCAAGCCTCACCTATTCCATCGATGCCGAAACGGGTGTGCTCGCCTCAAAGGCCACGATCTTCAATGATGGGGCGACGGTGTTTCGCTTGCAGCAGGCCGCTTCGCTCTTCCTGCCGTTGCCTTCCTGGGCAACCGAAATTCTGGGGCTAACGGGAGACTGGTCTCGTGAAGGCCAACCATTTCGCCTGACGCTTGGCGCCGGAGCTTGGTCTCACACAAATCGCACGGGCCGAACCGGGTTTCCCGGCTCTACATTCGTCGTTCGTGAACCAACCAGCGGAGACCTTACTGGCCGCGCATTTGCGATTCACATGGCCTGGAGCGGCAACCATCGTCTTCTGGCGGACACGTTGTCCAGCGGCCAGCGGATAGCTAGCGTGGGTGTTCATCTGGCGCCAGGCGAAGTTGAATTGGTGCCGGGAACTTCTTTCGAAACACCGACTGCCTATGCCTGCTATTCGAACAGTGGCTTGAACGGCGTGTCGGACGCATTTCATCCGTTTGTAAGAGCTAGGATTTTGCCGCGTGACGCGAGCAGCCCGCGCCGCGTTCATTTCAACTCTTGGGAGGCAGCCTATTTCTCGTTCGATGAGGGCTCATTGAAGGAACTTGCGAGCGCAGCCGCCAGTCTGGGGGTTGAGCGGTTCGTGCTCGACGATGGCTGGTTCTCGGGCCGGCGGGACGACACGTCCTCCCTTGGCGACTGGCACGTGGACAAGGGGCGATTTGCGAACGGACTCCGTCCCCTGATCAAACACGTGCACGGCCTTGGGATGGATTTCGGCATCTGGGTTGAGCCGGAAATGGTGAACCCGGATAGCGACCTCTACCGCAAGCATCCCGACTGGTGTGTGCACGCTCCCTACGCCGACAGACCGACCATGCGCAATCAATTGTGGCTCGACATGTCGCGGGCCGAGGTGCGTGAGCATGTGTTCGAGCAGCTGCACGCTCTTCTGGCGGAAAACGCCATCGCCTATCTGAAATGGGACTGTAACCGCTTCCAGTTTCCGGCGGTCAGCGCGAATACCCCCGCCGCCGCCCGGATCATACACGGGACGTACGCGTTGCTGGATCGCCTCCGCGCCGCGCATCCCGCCGTCGAGATCGAATCCTGCGCCAGCGGCGGCGCCCGCATCGACCTCGAGATGTTGAAGCGTGCAACGCGTGTGTGGCCAAGCGACTCGACAGACGCGATCGAACGCGTTCGCATTCAGCGTTGGGCGAGTCTTGTCCTGCCGCTTGAAACGATTGGGGCGCATGTCGGCCCCAGTCCCAACCCGATCACCGGCCGAGAATTGCCGATGGCGTTTCGCGCCAGGGTTGCGATGTTCGGACATCTTGGTGTCGAGACTGACCCCCGCAAGCTCACCGCAGAAGACCGCAAAACGCTTCTGCGCCACATCGCGCTCTACAAGCAGTATCGGGGCTTGATGCATTCCGGCAGGCAACTGAGATGGCAATCGGACGATGGCGCGGACGCCCTCATCTGCATTTCTGCGTCGACCGATGAAGCGCTGGCGCTTGTCTGCCGCACGGGAGTGGCTGATCGCGCAGAATCTGCACCGGTTCGCTTTCCTAGTCTCGCTCAGGGCGCACGGTATCGCATCACCCTGCCTGATCCCTGGCCCGATATCGCGCAGCGACGGATGAACGACCCCGAAGCCTGGCGCAGTGGTCGGACATTTTCGGGACAGGTGCTCGGAGAGACTGGTCTGAGATTGCCGCTCTCCGATCCCCTGGCTGCTTGGTTGATTCACCTGCAAAGGGTCTGAGGCCTATGCCTCGCGCCACGCGGCCACCCCTGCCGGAGGAAGCACGCGATCTCCGAGAATGTAATCCGCGGTGGCCGCGCCAGGCAGGCAGGATGAAATGTCGATGGGCTCGGGGCCGTAGTTGATTGCGAACAGGATGTCGCCCCGCCGCCTGATCCTGAGATCGTCCGGCAGTTCCAGCAGCGGGAGTCCTGCGCCATCGGCGGCCTCCGCCACCATGGCGTCCGCCAGATCACGGCTTGGCCATGCCCCCAGATATTGGAGCTTGCCGGCGCGATACCAGAATCCATGTCCGGATGCAGTCTTCGCAAGGGGCGGCAATTCTGTGTCGATGTGCTCAAGCCAACGCGAGACCCCAAACTCACCCGGCTCGACCCAACCCGGCCTCAGGCTTTCAACACGCGTCACGCGGAGCGAGAGCAGCTTCTGGAGTGGGCCCGGCGGTAGCTCGTCCGGAATCTGCAGGTCGCCAGTCTTCGATCCTGTCCTTGGCCCGACGATGACGTGTGCTTTCGTTGAAGACAACCGGCCGACCAAAGCGTCATCCAGAATGGGCAGGCTTGGAACAACGACCAGACGGTAGCCATCGAGAGACGCATCGGGCGGCAGGATGTCAATGCTGAATCCACGCCGCCGCAGTGCCGCGTAGAACTCAAGCACTAGCTGGAAGTAGTCGAAATCCGCGCCCTGCGGCTGGATATCCAGCAGCCATTTCGCCGCGTAGTCGAACAACAGTGCAACCGGCGCCTGAGATGTGCGAGCGCTACCCAGTTCGCCGATTTCGCCGGCAACCTGTCGCGCTTCGAAGGCACCGGGCGCCTCGCGGTTGTCGGGCGTATAAAGACCTGCATGCATCTGTTCCTGTGCGAACGGCGCCTGGCGCCACCGGAAATAGGACACCACCTCGGCGCCATGCGCGAAGGCTTCCCAGGTCCACGTACGCACCATGCCGGGTAGAGGCGTCGGATTCCACGGCGCCCAGTTCACCGGACCAGGCTGCTGCTCCATGACCCACCAACGGCCACGACCGACGCCGCGATACAGGTCGTGGTGGAAGGCGGTGAAATCCGGGTGTCCTTGTCGTAGGTAGCGCGCCTTGGTCTGCGCATCCCAATGCCCCTGCTCCAGAAAGCCGAGCGGGTAAGAATCCCAGGATGCCGCGTCGAGATCCCTGGCGACGTCGAAGTGATCGAAGGAGGTCGAGGCTCCCATGAAATTGTGAAGGATGTCGCGTCCGGGCGAGAGCTCGCGAATGAGGTCAGACTGCCGGCGATTGAACCGGACCACCTGGTCCGAACTGAACCTGCGGTAGTCGAGCCGGTGTGAGGGGTTCGCTTCGGTGACCGTCTGGAAGGGCGCATCAACCTCATCGAACGACCTGTAATCCTGACTCCAGAAGACTGTTCCCCAGGCGCGGTTCAGATCGCCGATGCCCGCGTACCGTTCGCTCAACCATGCCCTGAATGCGAGAAGTGCATTCTCAGAGAAGGAAAGCGTCGTATCGTGGCAGTCGTATTCGTTGTCGGTCTGCCAGGCGGCGACAGCGGCATGCTTGCCATATCGATCAGCCACAGCCCGCGTTATTCTTGCGGACTCACGCAGGTAACTCTCGCTGGAAAAGCAGTAGTGGCGGCGCGACCCGAACCGCCTGGGGGCGCCGCGCGAATCCACCGCGAGCATGTCCGGGTTCGCGTCGACCAACCACTTCGGCGGCGTGGCGGTCGGCGTGCACATGACGATCTTGAGGCCCGCCGCACTGAGCACATCGACTGCGCGATCCAGCCACGACCAGTCGAACCGGCCTGGATCAGGCTCGATCCGGCTCCAAGCGAACTCCCCAATGCGAACCCAGGCGATGCCAAGGTCAGCCATCCGCTTCGCATCGTCGGCCCACATCGTCTCAGACCAGTGTTCCGGATAGTAACAGACCCCTAACTTCATTGCCTGGCGCCTTTCATGACATCGGCTTCCGTACTAGGTCGGTTGTCCAATAGTTGCCAGTTCCAGGCAGGGCGACACTGGATCAGGCCGAAACAGGATCGGGAATGATCGCGCAGACCGGCGACATCATTGTTCAGGCCTTTGCCTCGCGCTTCGGAGGACGGCCGCGCCTGTTCGCTGCGCCGGGCCGCATCAACATCATCGGTGAGCATACCGACTACTCCGAAGGGTTTGTCATGCCGGCGGCGATTGATCGACGCTGCATCGTGGCGATGGCGAAGAATGACAGCGACATCATCCGCGTTGTCACCCTGGGCCGAAACGAAGAAGCACAGATCGCGCCCGGTTTCACCCGAACCGGCGGCTGGATCGACTATGTGGCAGGCGTCAGGGCATCGCTCCGCAACGCCGGCATTTTCGTTCCGGGCTGCGATCTTGTGATCCACAGCGACGTCCCTGAAGGTGCCGGTGTTAGCTCCTCTGCCGCCTTGGAAGTTGCCGCCATGACCGCAATGCTGGCGGCGGCCGAGGTCGCGGCCAGCCCGGTCGATGTGGCGCTCTGGGCGCAGGCGGCGGAGGTCAGGTATGTTGGCATGCCGTGCGGCATCATGGACCAGTTCATCGCCGCCAACGGCGTCGCCGGACATGCTCTTGTCCTCGATTGCCGATCCCTGACCCATGAACTAGTCGGCTTGCCAGACGATGTTGCATTCCTTGTGATCGACAGCACCGTTCGTCATCGCCTGGTGGACGGCGGCTATGCTGCGCGGCGTGCGGATTGCGAGACGGCAGCCGCCTTGCTGGGCATCCCTGCGCTCAGGGACGCCAACACCGCAATGCTGACCACAAGCGCCCTACCGGAACGCGCGGCGCGCCGCGCCCGGCACGTCGTGAACGAGAATGCGAGGGTCCGAAGCCTCGCTGACGCGCTCTCCGCCGGAAACATACCCGAGGTTGGCAGACTGATGAACGCATCCCACGCAAGCTTGCGCGACGACTTCGATGTCACCTGCACCGAAACAGATGTTCTCACGTCAATCGCCTCGCAAACAACCGGCGTGCACGGCGCACGCCAGATGGGCGGGGGATTTGGCGGCGCCGTTCTTGCGCTTGTTGAAGCAGGCGCCGAAGACCGCGCATCCCGGAGCATACTCGATACCTACCGTGCTCGAACCGGGCTGACGGCGTCATCATTTGTGTGCCGAACCGCCAATGGCGCCAGCGAGATCACGTCATGACCGGCGGCGCGCACAAGCGACAGAACCTTTTGACAGGCGATTGGGTTCTGGTGTCGCCACACCGGATCATGCGGCCATGGCAGGGCTCTGTCTCCGCCGTGACACCGCCTGCGGCGGTCTCGCATGATCCTCACTGCTACCTATGCGCCGGAAACTTAAGATCCGGCGGTCAGCGCAACCCCACTTTTGCGGGCGTCTTTGTCTTCGACAACGATTTCCCGGCCCTGCTTGGAGACTCCTCGCCGCCCGGGAGGGATGCGGTTCTCGTTGCCCAGCCCGAGACCGGCTTGTGTCGCGTCGTCTGCTACTCTCCCGACCACGCTCGCTCGATGTCGCATATGACCCCGAGCGAAATCGAGGGCGTGGTCGGCGTATGGGCGTCGCAATACTCGGAGCTGTCGGCGCGTCCCGACATCGGCGCCGTCACGATCTTCGAGAACCGGGGCGAGATGATGGGGGCAAGCAATCCACACCCGCACGGCCAGATCTGGGCGACCAGCTCGATACCCAGCGAACTAATGCGTGAAAGCCAGCGGCAGGCCGAGTGGCAGGCCATACATGGGCGCCCGATGCTTCTCGACTATCTTCAGCGCGAGCTAGAGACCGGTGAACGGATTGTATGTTTCAACGAACACTTTGTCGTCGTCACACCGTTCTGGGCGGCCTGGCCGTTTGAAACACTACTGCTGCCGCGCCGGAGCGTGAGCGATCTCGCCGCGCTGAGCGCCGCCGAGCGAAAGAGTCTGGCGGAAATACTGTCCAACCTGACCCGGATCTATGATGGCGTCTTCGACACGCCTTTCCCTTACACCATGGGCTGGCACCAAAGGCCGGCCAAGGATTCCCCAGGTGCGGGGTTCGTAATGCACGCCCACTTCTATCCGCCTCTTCTGCGTTCCGCCTCAGTTCGCAAATTCATGGTGGGCTTCGAGATGCTGGGAATGCCTCAGCGAGATTTTACGCCCGAGGACGGAGCAGCGCGCCTCCGCGCTGCAGCGTCAATGCTTTCCACTAGAACTGTCAATTGAACTCGGCGAAGCAAAATTCCTTGCAGGATGCGGGATTGCGCTCAAGCCGGAACTGTCAACTAAACTCGGCAACGCAAAATCTCTTGCGGGACACGGAATTCCGCTCAAGCCACCGCCTTCGCCCAGACGGATTCCGCCCGTGCCCGGAAAAGCCGGAGCGTCGGCCGACTGATCATGTGTCGCTGCAATTCGAACGCGTTGTAGATCGCCGCGTGCGTCGTCAGAAATCACTGCGCCGATGTTTGCGATTTGAACCCGAGCATCTTTCGCTCGCGCCTTCGGATCGGAAGATGTGAGTTCTCCGCGCGGTTGTTTTCTGGCAATCGACCTGGACGATGAACCCCTTCCCTGCCGAGAACCCGAAGTGCAGAACCGTACGATGCGAGTCCGTCGGTGACGATTGCGCGGCGACAATCTGGATGAGAAGCCACCCTCCCAGAAGATCGCTCCGCGCGGGCGGCGCCGCCCCGACCCTCTGGCGGCGGTCTGGGAGAGTGGTGGAACAGGTTCGGTCCGATCTTCGCCGCCGACATCCGGAAGAAACGGGTGCAAGCGATGCGAGCATTTCCTCAATGGCGGTGGCATCTTGATGAGATGTACGTGAAGATCAGAGGTGAGATCAGTGAGATCCACTACCTCTGGCGCGCTGTCGATCATGAGGGCGAAGTGCTCGAGGCATACGTCACAAAGACCCGTGATCGCCGGGCCGCATTGAGGTTTTTGCGAAAAGCGATGAAGCGGCACGGCTCCCCGAAAAGCCTCGTCACCGACGAAATTCGTTCCTACGGCGCCGCCATGAAAGAGATCGGCAATGCCGAGGTTCAGGAAACGGGTCGCTGGTTGAACAACCGAGCCGAAAACTCACACCAACCCTTGCGACGACGAGAGCGAGCGATGTCGCGATTTCGGCAGATGCGAACTCTGCAGAAATTCGCGGCCGTCCATTCTTCCGTGTTCAACCACTTCAACCAGGACCGCTCCCTCAACCACAGACCGATCTTCAAGGAGCGCCGCTCTGCCGCGCTCGCCGAATGGCGTCAGCTCTGCGCCAGCTGACTTTCGCGCCGCGGGGTTATCAGAGACGAGTTCGCATTCGTCTGACACCACCCAGTTTGGTATTGTCTTAGCTCCAGCTGGCGCTGTAGCGATGAAATGCTGCGACGGGGCCGACACGTTCCCTCGTCTAGCGATAGACCAGTTGGCCTCGGGTGTCGGACCGCCGCTTAGGGGTTGCACCGGGGACACTCGCCGGGTTCGGCAAACTCGCGGATCGGAAGCCGCTGCTCCTCCTTCTCATGCCCGCAGGCCACACACGTCCAGATGTCGCCACGCGGAATGATGGTTTCTTCGCCGCAGTCTACACACGAAAGTCCCCTAGCCGGCGCCACTCGTCCAAAGCCGGGCGCGAGGCATTCAGGGCATTGGGTCGCTACCCTAATGGCTAGCAGGGACGCCAGGCGGGCGATCGCCTGCATCCGCGTTGGATTCATGTGAGCGCGCAAATCAGTCGTGACACGCGCCCGCCCGTCTTCCGATATACGCGAGGCGCGATCCACTGCGTCGACAAGCCGATCATGTGTGACGATGCCCTTGTGAGCTCTTGCGCGCTCCGGGTGAAGTTTCCACCATGGACTCGCGGTCAGGTTTGGCGCCACCACAAGGGCGTGCGTCGGAAACCTGACCCGGGGCAAGAACAGGTCCAGCTCAGACACACTCCCCACGACCGTCTCGTCGTGAATGATGTCCTCAGCGATCAGCGATTCCGAGATGATCAGATCGCGTTCATCGTCGACCAGAACCATCAGTTCCATACCGGCCTGAAAAAACGGTATTGCCGGATGCGGACCAAATGATCCCTCACTGGCGATCCCGATGCGGAGCCCGCTCGCACGCATGCCCAGCCGAGCCTTTCTGACCGCAACTTCTCGCATTGTGCCAACCCGCGGGATCTCCCCCGTGAAGGTGCCGAGCACATCGGTGTCCAGATTCGGCGGCGTGACGACGGTGAGGCCAAGATGCGCCTGCATGGCGGGCCCTATCGCGGCCTCTTTGCCATGCATGGTTGCAAGTGCCGCTGTGGCGTCTTGGTAGGTCTTGCGCATGGTTAGAAGTATCCTTGCCGCTTCTGGGCTTCGAGCGAGCCCTCGTCGCTGACGCGGCCCTGGCGCTCCGACACGACGCTGCTCGCCGTTTCTGCGACCACGCGCTCGATGCTGTCGGCATTGCTGGAAATCGCGGCCGTGACGGGCCAACACCCCAGTGTACGAAACCGCACGCTCACTTCGTGCGGTTGGTCGTCGGTTCGCCAGCGCATGCGCAAGGGATCGTCCACGACGATCAGCGACCCGGAGCGTTCAACGACCTTACGTGGGCACGCCAGATACAGCGAAGAAATCGGAACCTCATAGGCGCGGATATAGTCCCAGATATCAGCTTCGGTCCAATTCGAAAGCGGATAGGCACGTATAGTTTGATCTGGTCCACGTCGCCAGTTGTGCGTCATCCACAGTTCAGGTCGCTGCGTTCGCGGGTCCCAAGTATGACGTACGCCGCGCACCGATACGATGCGCTCTTTGGCGCGTGTTTTCTCCTCGTCGCGGCGAGCTCCGCCGAAAATCACATCGAAACCGCCACGATCAAGCGCCTGCTTAAGGGCATCCGTGCGCATCACTGTCGTATAAAGATCGCCATGCTCGAAAGGATTCATACCCCTGCTTCTCCCCTCCTCGTTGGCATACACAATCAGATCAAACCCATGCTCGCTTGCGAACGCGTCCCGAAACGAAAGAAGTTCCGAAAACTCCCATGTTGAGTCGACGTGCAGCAGCGGCATTGGCGGCCGGGACGGATAGAAGGCGCGAAGCGCGAGATGTGCGAGGACTGTCGAGTCCTTGCCTGCGGAGAACAGGATCACAGGGTTGCGCGATTCGGCGACGCCCTCCCGGAGGATGTGAATGGCCTCGCTTGTCAGCGCGTCCAGCCCGGGCGACCCATTCATGACGCTCTCGCCGGGAGTGTTTCAGATGCCCAGGCTTTGTCGCCCCAATAGCGATATAGCTGTCCCTCGGCGTCGAAGGCGAAGAGGTGCAGCCACCTGTTCTCGACAAGTTGGCGGACTGATTCGTGCTTAGCGATTACGGCGTTGATTGCGTCGAGCGGCGCTTCGATGAACACGCTGAGGCGGAGCGGCTCGTGCACGAGCTTGCGTCCATCATGAACAGACTGCCAGGGCAGACCGGTCCTCAAGTCGCCGCCATTGCCTTCCAGCACGCCCAGCGCGCCGACGACATTGTGCAGCGTCTTGTTGCCGCTCCCGAAGGCGCGATTGTTAACGCTGGAGCCGTAGTATTGAAGGTTGATCCAGCTGGCGACCACCATGGGCGCCGTCATGATAAGTTCGAGCACGCCGAACCCATCATCCTTCCGCCAGTCATAAGTGTGGAGGAAGGCACGGCCACCTAAGTCAGTTCTTGCCGTGCGCCAGCGCGGCGCAGCTATGAAGGCTGCGTTGCCGGCAAGCCCCCATTCGGGTCGAACCTGTGACCAGTCACGGCTGCGGCGGACGATCTGTGCATCTACATTGCTCCCCCGTCCGATCCCAAGACCCGTCGCACGTTCAGCGCGCGCCCTTGCGGACGCCCAACGCAGCCAGGTCTGTACGCGCCTCAGATCTGATGCATGGGAGGGAGGAACATCGTTCTCGTTAAACACCCGGATCTCGTCCGTTGTCGTGTCATGCAGACATCCGAGGAACCAGGTATCGCCGGGAATCTGTATGCCACGAGCGGCGAGCCCTAGACGCACAAACGGGTCATTGAGAATGGCGGCGGCCACTCGCGCATTGGCTTCACCTGTGTGACCACCGCATGCACCGCAATCGAGACCTGAAGCATGCGGATTGTTGACGGTCGTGCTCCCATGACCCGTCAACAGAACAAGGCGCGCAAAATTTCGGGTCATGGACATCGCACGCAGCACCGCTTCCGCCATTGCGAGGCGACTCTCAGGTGCAAAACCGGTCGGACGGCCATCGACGATATTGGACTCGATGCGTGGACCGAGGCGCTGCACCGCGCCTTCGTCTAACCCGTCGCGATTGGGATCCGGGACTGGCCGTGTCCAACCCAGACTGTCGCCAGCAATCTTGGCTACGAACGAAAGGCCAATCGTTTCGACGTAGGTGAACGACGAAACAGCGGATTGCTTGAATGCTTTCCATGCTTTCGAAGCCCGCCGGCGCAGGCGGCGCATGCTGAGTATTTGAGCTTCAGCGTCGGCCGCGGCACCCGTAACTGCTTCGCAGACTACGACGGTCGGCTTGAGCAGAACGGGGCATTGAGCGCCACCGCGTGCATTGCCGATTGGCACGTACTCGATCGGAAATCCGAAGAAACCTGCAAATCCGATGGTTTCGATGTCGCTCGAAACAGATTCAAGCGCCCGCCTGTAGACTTCCGAACGGACATCAATGCAGAACGCGGCCTGAACGGCCGGGCGAACAGTTGTGGCCGAAGGCGCGGAACACTTTAGCTGTGCGATGAGGTTGCGTTGGTAGGCTTGCTCATACGCTTGCTGAAGCAGAATGCGCAGGCCTAAGGGATCACCGGCATCCAGATCGACATCATTGGGCATCTGCGCGGCATCGGCCATTGCGGCTGCCCACGCGCTCTTGAAGGCCTTATCAGAACGCTCCTGAAAGAGCGCGTATCCCCAGGCTAGGCGGATTGCGAGCAACTCTACCAGCGTCCCATCCTCGCGCCCATAAAGAGCGTTGTCCCAGACACGGTAGCGCGCGTATGCGGCCCATCCCTGAATGTCGAACAGCGCGCGGAAGAGATAGTCTTCATAAGCACGCTCGGGGATGCCAAGCGCTTCGACGATAAAGCGGATCGCTTCAAGAGGATCACCGGGTAGCGTCGCGATGGTCTTACGAAAATTCCGTATGCCCATAGTTTCGGGATTGCGGTCGTGACTCATTGCCAGGCGCCACGCCGTATATGGGCTTTCAACTCGCGAGGGCGACTTCCACGCCGCCTGCCCTTCATCAAAATAGGCAGCGCACCATTTTGAGATCTCTTCAATCATGAATGCGGTACGTGACGCGTAGCGATCACCGTCCGCCAGACGGTCAAGAATTTCAGCGACGGTCGCCACAACCGCTCGGGTCGTACGCGGCGGCGGCGTCCCCACCATTGCTGCGCTGAGTGATTTCAAGTCGTGGATCTCCGCGACTTTCGGCGCCGTTGCGATCGCAACCGTCAGATCTTCGCTGGTGATCTGGCCCGACCTCACCATATTCTCGAAGAAATCGAGGGGCATCAGCATGTCGGTGCGCGCAACACGCTGCAACCAGGCGCTCGCCCCAGAAAAACTCTTGTCGGCCACGCCAAGGAAGGGGTTCACCGCAACAAAGTGCTTCAGCGGCCATAGTGGCGCGATCCGCGCGCAAGCGCCGTCTACAGCAGCCTTCAACGCCAACACGTCGTTTGCCTGGACCGCGGTTTCGTCGATGCGCGCGAGTATTTGAGCAGCCATTTGACCCTCCTTGTTCACGAAGCGCGAGCCGCTTTGGCGCGCACAGGCCAGAAGCGGAGCGCCAGACGATTTGCGAGCGTGTTGACGTAAAGTCCGTGACTAAGATGGACGTACAACGCACGACCCCATGGCGTTGCGCTGATGGCGCCCACCTGGCTCTGCAGCCAGGTCACACCCGCAAAAGCGACGATCACAAAGACAGCAATAGCCACGTTCCAGGGTTGGGTCAGCGATTGCGTGCCCGGCAGAGTACCTGCGAACAGTTGGTCAGAACCGGCCTGAAGTGCAAAGTAGATCGCGCCGAGGACCAGGGCAGACGCGAGCGCGCGCCCAACGATATAGACGCTCGGTCGCGCGTCGATGGCGTTTGCAACCAGTAGCGTCAAGCCCATCATCAGTACGGCGCCAAGTACGAAGACGCCGGGCTTGTCAGCGAGCGTCGTACCGAACGCCCAGCCAATGACAACGAAGGCGCCGAGTGTGAGCGCAAGAGCGACAACGAAGCGGGCCGGATGCAGAGCGCCGCCTGGAATTGGCGACCAGGACGTGCGCAGCACGTCAATTACACTACCTGACGACAGGAAGGCATGGGCCTTGTAAAGTGAGTGCGCCACGATGTGGAGAAGCGCTGCAGCGTAAGCGCCAAGACCACATTGAAGCAGCATGAAACCCATCTGCGCGATAGTTGAGTATGCCAGACTGACTTTGACCGAGGTCTGGGTCAGCATCACCAGCGAGCCGAAGAGCGCCGTGACGGCGCCGACGATAGCCAGCACTGACAGAGCGGCCCCCGAAAGCGACATCACTTCTGCCAGCCGGAGGATCAGAAATCCGCCTGCGTTGATGATCCCGGCGTGAAGCAGCGCCGAGACCGGTGTGGGCGTCTCCATAACCTCGAGAATCCAACCGTGCAGAGGAAACTGCGCCGACTTCAGGAGCGCCGCCGCCGTGATCAGGAAAGCGGCCAATGCGGCGAGCGTAGGAAGACCGCCCGATGCGCCTTGCAGCGCTTTTGCACCCGCAAAGACGGTCGCATAGTCGAGACCGCCGAAAAGCTGATAAATGCAATATGCGGCCCCGAGAAGACAGGCGTCGCCCATGCGACTGACCACGAATTTCTTGCGAGATGCCAGGACGGCGGCACGGCGGTCGGCGTAGAACAGCAAAAGTCGATTCAGGAAAAGGCTGATCGCAATCCAGGCAGCGACAAGCAGCGCGAGATTGCCGGCAATCACAAGCGTCTGCACAGCGGCGATGGTTAGGCACAACCGTTGGACGAAGACCCCGTGGTTCTGATCACCATCCAGATAATTGCGGCTGTAGCGCAAAACCACGACGCCGACGAACGAGACCAGCGTGAGCATGGTCACGCTCAGTGCATCGAGATAGAAACCAATGCCGCCCCCGGCAAACCCAAGGGTCGGCGTGACCAGAGGGCCACCGATTGCGACAGCTGTTGCGACGACAAGCGCAACGGCGAGCCCGAAAAGCCCTGCCCCAAATGCCAGGCCTGCAATGCGGCCCGGTCGCGCGTTTGCGCCGGGTAACAGCCCAACCAGAAGGAGACTGACGGGCGCCAGTGCAGCCAGCCATGCCAGGATCAACATTCGGTGCTCCGACGACTTTGACGGAGGAAGGCTTAGCGGCGAGGCATATTGTATCCAGTTCAAATATTGCAAGTGAGCGTTCTGTTTTATAGAAGTGCAGGCATGACCCATCTGAACTTCCACCACCTGAGATATTTCCTCGCGATTGCGCAGGCCGGCACGCTTACGAAGGCTGCCGCGCGGCTCAATATCTCGCCCTCGGCTGTATCGGTGCAGGTGCAGGCGCTAGAGGCGCAGCTCGGACATGATCTTTTCCACCGCCAGGGTCGGGGACTTGTACTGACCGAAGCCGGGCACCTCGTGCTCGAACGGGCTGAAGCAATCTTCGATGCCGGGGATGAGCTCGTAAGCGCAGTAAAAGGCCTTGATGCCGCCAAGCGAACGACGGTGCGGATTGGCGCTATGGCGACGCTGTCGCGGAACTTTCAGGTCACCTTCCTGCAACCGGTCGTCGGCCGCGCCGACGCGCGCATCGTCATCCGCTCGGGTTCAATGCGCGAGCTCCTGCACATGCTGGATGCACACCATATTGATATTCTTCTGACCAACACCCTACCGCCGCGCGATGAGACTACGGCCTGGACGCCTCACATTATCGCGGACCAGCCGATCAGCCTCGTGGGGAAGCCGCTTGGGCGAGGTAAAAGAACTGGGCTAACGCACCTTCTTGAAACCGTCCCGCTGATCCTGCCGACGATTGAGAACCATGTTCGCGGCGAGTTTGACGCTTTAGCGGAACGTCTTGGGGTAACGCCGCTGATCGCGGCGGAGGTTGACGATATGGCCATGGTCCGCCTGCTCGCACGAGAAGGCCTCGGAATGGCGGTGGCGCCGCCTATTGTCGTACGTGACGAACTAGCGTCGGGCGAACTCAAGGAGTTTGGCCCCCTGCCCGGCCTGAAGGAGATATTTTACGCAATAACACCTACCCGGCGATTTCCGAATCCTCTGGTCAAAGAACTCATGAATGCGCAAGGCAGAAAGCGCGCCATGGCCCATGACAGGGCCCGCTGAACGAGGGGCGCCTACGGAAGATCTTTGCGCCCAAGCGTGGACTGTCGATGGATAGCGGACCGCTTTCGTAACAGCGGCAGCGCCTAAAATCCCCGTCCTGCATTTACAGTGCCTGACCGAGACACCAAATGACGGGTCTACAGTGGCAAGTTGTCGTGTTTCTTCGTCGGGTTTGATAGCTGCTTGGTCTTGAGTGTCCGCAGAGCGCGAACAATGCGTTTGCGGGTGCTATGCGGCATGATCACGTCGTCGATGTAGCCGCGCGAGGCGGCAGCGTAGGGGTTGGTAAAGCGGTCCTGATATTCCTTTGTCCTTGCGGCAGTCTTCTCTGAATCGCTCGCGTCCGCACGGAAGATGATCTCGACGGCGCCCTTGGCCCCCATCACGGCGATCTCCGCGGTCGGCCAGGCGAAGTTCACGTCGCCACGCAGATGCTTGGAGCTCATCACGACATATGCGCCGCCATAGGCCTTCCGCGTGATGACGGTGACTTTCGGCACGGTGGCCTCGGCATAGGCGAACAGCAGTTTCGCCCCATGCTTGATGAGGCCGCCATACTCCTGCTTCGTCCCCGGCATGAAGCCCGGCACGTCGACAAAGGTAACGATCGGGATGTTGAAGCAATCACAGAAGCGCACAAAGCGCGCGGCCTTGCGACTGCTGTCGATATCGAGCACGCCCGCCAGCGTCATCGGCTGATTGGCAACGATGCCCACTGTCGTGCCCTCCATCCGGCTGAAGCCAGTGAGGATGTTCTTGCCGAAGTCCTTGCCGATCTCGAAGAAGTCGCCTTCGTCGGCAACCTTCTGGATCAGTTCCTTCATGTCGTAAGGCGTGTTCGGATTGGCCGGCACCAGCGTATCGAGGCTGGGCTCGGCGCGTTCCGGATCGTCGAATGTCGGGATGGTCGGCGGCTTCTCGCGGTTGGACAGCGGCAGGAAGCTGACCAGACGGCGGATCTGCGTCAGCGCCTCGATATCGTTCTCGAACGCGCCATCGGCCACACCGGATTTTGAGGCATGCACACGTGCGCCGCCGAGGTCTTCGTGTGTCACGATCTCATTGGTGACAGTCTTCACCACGTCGGGACCGGTCACGTACATGTAGGACGTGTCCTTCACCATAAAGATGAAGTCGGTCATAGCAGGCGAGTAAACGTCGCCGCCAGCGCACGGGCCCATGATCACGCTGATCTGCGGGATGACGCCGGACGCCAGCACGTTCTCGAGGAAGATGTCGGCATAGCCGCCGAGCGCCTCGACGCCTTCCTGGATGCGGGCGCCGCCGGCATCGAACAGGCCGATCACGGGTGCGCCATTTTTCATGGCCGCCTGCTGGACCTTGACGATCTTTTCGGCGTGCGCGCGGGAGAGCGAGCCGCCGAACACGGTGAAGTCCTTTGAGAAAACGTAGACGACGCGGCCGTTTATGGTGCCCCAACCGGTGACGACGCCATCGCCCGGGATACGCTGCTTCTCCATGCCGAAGTCATGGGAGCGATGTTCGACGAACATGTCCCATTCCTCGAAGGAGCCTTCGTCGAGCAGGAGCGCGACACGCTCGCGGGCGGTTAACTTGCCCTTCGCATGCTGAGCAGCAATGCGTTTCTGGCCGCCACCAAGACGGGCATGCTCCCGCTTCTGTTCAAGCGCGTCGACGATATCTTTCATGATGCGTTCCGGTATGGCTGAACTTCAAATGCAGTTTGGGCGCTTCGCGGCCAAATAAGTCCGCTCTGCGAAAGTGTCGGGGGAAGATTGCGTCGGCCGGACCCGAACAATTCACCCCACACTTCCAGGCACGGATGGGGCGCTAGTCTCAGAAAAGCTGCCTGCCACGCGCGCGCACCTCCGGCCCGCCCTGATCGCGGCGTCCATGACCGCAAGGACCCACCGCGGGTCAGTTCGCGATCAACTTGTGACCGCCCTATTTGGCAGAAGACTTTCGGCGAGACCTGACCTGTAATGCTCATGAAGGCCACGCTGATGGAGCCATCCGGAGCAATTCGCCGGCAAGATAGAGCGAACCGCAGACAATGATGATCGGCGAAGCCTTCACATTCGTCAGCGCCAGTTCAACTGCAGCCGTCAACGACGGCGCTGCTTCGACAGCCAGTCCGGAAGCGTGGGCTATGGATGCCAGCATGTCGGACCTCGCGGCAGAGGCGGCTTCGAAATCAGTCACGATCAGCTGGAATGGCTGCAGGGCTTTGAGATTCTCGAGGACGCCTCGTGCGTCCTTACCTGCGAGCAATCCGAGGATGACACAAAGGGGTCTGCCACTCTCACCGCGAAGCCGCGCCAGCGTAGGGACAATGGCGTCTATCGCGTGCGGGTTGTGGGCCCCATCAAGCCACAGTTCAGCACCTTCTGCCTGCGCGCGACGCGAAAGCGGGCCATCAGTTATTCGCTGCAATCGCGCCGGCCAAGCAGCATTGAGCACGCCCTTTGCGATCGCAGACTCTGAGAACCCAAGGTTTCTGGCCGCCGCAACCGCCACGCCAGCGTTCGCGATTTGATGCGCCCCCTGCAAGACCGGGTTCGGCAGCTTGAGCGATCCACGTCCATCGCTGAATTCCATACCATCGCCCCGGCTCTGGATCACGAAGTCACGGCCAGCAAGCTCCAGAGGCGCTTGAGCATTACGCGCAACCTGATCGATGATTTCCCGCGCGAGGATACCCTGAGCTGAAGAAACCGCTCGAACGCCCGGCTTGATGACGCCAGCCTTCTCAAAGGCGATCTCGGGAATTGTCTCTCCAAGAAACTCGCAGTGGTCGTGCGCTATAGGGGTGATGACCGAAAGGGCGGGCTGATCAATCACGTTCGTTGCATCAAACCGGCCACCCAAACCGACTTCCACAAGGCAGAGATCTGCAGGAACCTCAGAGAATGCAAGGAACGCAGCAGCTGTCGTTGCTTCAAACTGTGTGATTGGCATGCCCTGGTTGATGTCCTCCACCCGCTCTAGCAGTCGGGTCAGTTGATCATCGGTAGCCAGGACACCTGCCAAGCGTACGCGCTCTGTGAACTGCACGAGATGAGGCGATGTATAGACATGTACGCGCTGTCCGGCTGCTTCCGCCATTGCGCGAAGGAATGCGATCGTTGATCCTTTTCCGTTGGTGCCGGCAACGTGAACGACCGGGGCCAGACAGCGTTGCGGATTACCGAGCGCATGGCAGAGGCGCCTCATTCGATCGAGGGACAAGTCGATCGGGCGGCTGTGGAGCGTTGTAAGCCGGTGAAGCACCGCTTCGGATGATCTCGCGTTGCGATCCGTCACACTCGACGATCCTTCAACACTGGCATGACGTGGAAGATGTCAGGCAGGAATGCGTAGGGCCGAGAGGCCTTCCGTTCAGATGGCGCCACGTGTGCGATTCTCGGCATACGTTTATCGGCTCGCCGGGCTCTCACTGACCGCGATGACATCTTCCAGTGTCCGCAGACCCGTCCGCGGCGCTGTGACCAGCACGGCCATGTTGCCGGGCGCATGCTGGTTCGCGAGCATCTTCTCGTGCGCTTCCGGGATCCGATTCCACGCAAACACCTCGGACATCGCCGGATCTATGCGTTGATCGAGCACTAACTGATTGGCCTGACTGGCCTGATGCAGGTTGGCGAAATGCGAGCCTTGCACCCGCTTCTGACGCATCCATAGGAAACGGGCGTCCATGCTGAGATTGAACCCTGTCGTGCCTGCGCAGATCACGACCATGCCGCCCCGCTTGGCCAGAAACACCGACACGGGAAAGGTCTGCTCACCCGGATGCTCAAAGACAATATCGACGTCCTTCCCGCTAGTGTGCTGCCAGACCGCTTTGCCAAACTTTCGAGCTTCGCTCATGTATGCCTTGAAGGCCTGACTATTGACCTTTGGAAGTGCGCCCCAGCAGTTGTACTCGCGTCGGTTGAGAACGGCATTTGCTCCCATGCTAAGGACATAGTCAGCCTTGGCATTGTCCGAGACCACACCGATCGCATTTGCGCCTGAGATGGCGCACAGCTGAGTAGCAAAGACGCCGAGGCCGCCGCTCGCGCCCCAGACCAGGACATTCTGACCCGGACGAAGCACGTTCGGTCGGAAGCCAAACAGCATGCGGTACGCCGTTGCGAGTGTCAGCACATAACAGCCGCTCTCCTCCCATGTGAGGTGTTTTGGCCGGGGCATCAGCTGACGGGACTGGACCTTACAGAACTGAGCAAATGCGCCGTCGCTGGTTTCGTAACCCCATGTCCTCTGTGAGGGCGAGAACATCGGATCCCCGCCATTGCACTCCTCGTCATCGCCATCATCCTGGTTGCAATGGATAACGACTTCATCACCAGGCTTCCACCGGTTGACCTTGGAACCAACGGCCCAGACCACCCCGGCAGCGTCCGACCCGGCCACATGGTAATCCAGCCCATGCCGATCAAAAGGTGAGACTGGCTCTCCAAGGGCAGCCCATATGCCATTGTAGTTCACACCTCCCGACATCACGAGCACCAGCACGTCGGTATCTCCGATCGTCGGGGTCGGGATTATTTCCTGACGCATCGCCTGGGCAGGCGGTCCGTGCCGGTCACGCCTTATCGCCCAGGCCCACATTCGGGCGGGCACGTGAAACAGCGGCGGGACCTCACCAACATCGTAGAGGTCCTTAATCGGCCAGCTCTCTGATCGGACCGCTTGCTGCACGCTGTCCGCGCCTTCTTGCTGGGGGTAAAAGTCGGGAGTCAGCCGTATGAAGGTTGGACAAGACGATCCCAACCGCTTGTCGCACAAGGAGCGATAGACGCGCCTGCTCGACACGCTCTAGCGTTCGTCGAAAGATGTGCGACGTGTCAATGCGATCCAAACGCGACGCGCTTTGGCGTCTGTCGCGACACAGTAAGAATTCTGAAGCCTATGTCGCCTCGCACCAGCGCCGCTAAGAGCAGACCGTTACGCCTACGGCGCTCGTCGCTCCAGTTCAAATATTGCAACGAAGTGTTCTGTTTTATCGAACGACAACAATCGTGGTCGACAACAATCACTTGCGGTGCTTCAAGACGACTTCGCGAGCAACGAGCGCTGAGACAAATCGATGAGCAACGGATCCGATAGCTCTACGCCAACGTCAGGTTCTCAGCCGGAAAGAATCGACAAAGCAAAACTCCCAAGCCGGCACACGACGATCGGGCCCGAACGCGCACCGCATCGTTCGTTCCTCTACGCAATGGGCCTATCGGAGGACGCAATCGCACAGCCGTTTGTCGGCGTTGTGAGTACATGGAACGAAGCGGCACCGTGCAACATCACACTTTCGCGCCAGGCACAGGCGGCAAAGCGGGGCGTCATTGCCGGGGGCGGCACACCGCGCGAGTTTACGACCATTACGGTGACGGATGGTATCGCGATGGGCCATTCCGGCATGAAGGCGTCGCTCGTCAGCCGCGAGGTAATCGCGGACTCCGTCGAACTCAGCGTACGCGGGCATTGCTATGATGCTCTGGTTGGGATTGCCGGCTGCGACAAGGCCTTGCCAGGTCTCATGATGGCGATGCTTCGGCTGAATGTCCCCTCTGTCTTTCTCTATGGTGGCTCGATACTTCCCGGTCGGTTTCGCGGCAAAGACGTAACCGTACTGGATGTCTTTGAAGCCGTAGGCGCACACGCTGCCGGAAGGATCTCGGATTCAGAGCTTGCCGAACTGGAGACAGTCGCCTGCCCGTCCGCTGGATCTTGCGGAGGGCAATACACTGCCAACAGCATGGCATATGTCTCCGAAGCGATTGGCCTTGCTCTGCCGGGCTCTGCGGGAACGCCCGCGCCATACGAATCCAGAGACCGATATGCCGACGCTGCTGGGCGCTCGGTCATGGAACTGCTGAGAAGCGGTATCCGTCCACGCGACATCGTCACGCGGCGATCTCTGGAAAATGCCGCGGCCGTAGTCGCGGCCACCGGAGGATCGACCAACGCGGCGCTTCACCTGCCGGCAATGGCGCACGAGGCCGGCATCGCGTTTGACCTGTTCGATGTCGCCGAGGTTTTCAGACGAACGCCGCTGATCGCCGATCTCAAGCCGGGCGGGCGCTATCTCGCAAAGGACGTCTACGATATCGGGGGCGTGCCCGTTGTTCTGAAGGCGTTGCTAGATGGAGGCTTCCTGCATGGCGATTGTCTGACCGTCACCGGACGGTCGCTTGCGGACAACCTCAAGGAAATCCGCTTCCCCAAAGATCAGGCCGTCGTCTTTCCTACCGCCCGCCCGCTGTCCCCAACAGGTGGATTGACGTCACTTAGAGGCAATCTCGCACCCGACGGCGCCATCGTGAAAGTCGCAGGGCTCCACAGGCTGTCCTTCAGCGGGCCGGCACGCGTCTTCGATCGTGAAGAGGATGCCTTCGCTGCGGTCATGGCAAGAAACTATGCTGCAGGTGAAGTCATCGTCATCCGCTATGAGGGTCCGCGTGGCGGACCGGGCATGCGGGAAATGCTTTCGACCACGTCCGCAATCTATGGCCAAGGCATGGGAGAAGAGGTGGCGATGATAACCGATGGCCGCTTTTCTGGCGCAACACGTGGCCTTTGTATCGGTCACGTTGGGCCCGAAGCTGCACTTGGCGGCCCGATCGCACTGGTCGAAGATGGCGATATCATCGACATCAACGCTGAAGCTGGCACAATCTCGATCCGCCTCGACGATGCGACACTGGCTGCGCGGCGAGCAAATTGGCAACCGCGCAGGCATGGCTTCCAGTCAGGCGCGATATGGAAGTACGCCCAGACGGTTGGCGCAGCACGCTACGGCGCCGTAACCCATCCAGGCGCCGCGGCCGAGGAACACGTCTATGCCGACATCTAATACTGATGCCCTCAGGGGCTCTCAACAGACGGCCGTGGCGAGCTTGTCAATTCGACGACCCGACGACTGGCATGTCCATCTCCGCGATGGCCCTATGCTCGCAGCCGTCGTCAACTATACCGCCCGGCAATTCGCGCGCGCCATCGTCATGCCGAACCTTAAACCGCCAATCACGACGGTTGCCGCAGCAAAAGCCTATCGCGACCGGATCCTTGCTGCGGTAGCGCCGGGTCTAGACTTCACCCCGCTGATGACCTGCTACCTGACCGACACGATCGACGCGAAAGAGGTGGAAATAGGCTTTCTGGAAGGCGTGTTCAGCGCGTGCAAGCTGTATCCGGCGAACGCCACAACCAACTCCCAGCATGGCGTCACGGATGTGCGCCGCATTCATCGCGCGCTTGAAGCCATGCAACGAATCGGGATGCCGCTGCTTGTCCACGGCGAGGTTGCCGACAGCCATATCGACATCTTCGACCGCGAGGCGGTTTTCATAGACCGGATCCTGTCGCGACTGATTGTGGACTTTCCTGCGCTCAAAGTGGTTCTTGAGCACATAACGACTGCGGATGCCGTATCATTCGTTGAGGATGGGCCCGACACGTTGGCGGCCACGATCACACCGCACCATCTCGATTTCAACCGAAACGGAATGTTTGACGGTGGCATTCGGCCTCACTTCTACTGCCTGCCCGTCGCCAAACGCGAACATCATCGTCTCGCCTTGCGACGCGCAGCCACATCGGGCGCTTCAAAGTTCTTCCTTGGCACGGACTCGGCGCCACACGCAGTCGGTGACAAGGAATCCGCTTGCGGATGCGCTGGCATTTTCAACGCACCCAATGCGCTCGAAAGCTACGCCAAGACCTTCGAAGACGAAGGTGCGCTTGATCATCTAGAAGCGTTTGCGTCCGAGAACGGTCCCCGTTTCTATGGGCTAGCCCTCAACTCCGGCCAAGTTGTGCTGGAGCGCACGACGCATGCGATACCTGAGCGTGTCGGGTCTGGCGTTGGCGAGGTTATTCCGTTTCATGCTGGCTGCATGCTTGCATGGCGCTTTGCCGGTCCCGTGACCACCTAGGTCCGTACATGCTTCCCTGTGGTAAGTGTTGAATATCGGCACCGCACGACAACGCCACTGACCTGCCCTAGGATTTCCGGGGGCAGTGTCAGGGGAACCGGCTTGAGCCCTCTGCCCTCCCCGTCTAGCGTCACAGCATGAAGCCAAACCCGTTCAAATATTTGTAAGCATGCGGTGAGCACCGCGGCGTGATCAGGCGGCCTTGTTGGCCGTTGATTTTTGCTTCCAGTTCCACGGCAGGAGTTCGTCGAGCCGGGAGGCCGGATGATCGGCGATGCGTGCGAGG
>Ga0105048_10003599_pt1 | contig 25381 bp, 25 predicted proteins | sample MAT05_FD_78382 | JGI IMG/M metagenome (GOLD analysis project Ga0105048, IMG submission 78382) | Freshwater microbial communities from Lake Fryxell liftoff mats and glacier meltwater in Antarctica - MAT-05 | ecosystem: Environmental > Aquatic > Freshwater > Ice > Liftoff microbial mat | place... | reverse complement strand
CACCGACGGTCATAGACCGGTGCTACAGCGAAATCGCGTTTAAAACGCCGAACCGTCCGCCTTGGTTCCGCAGACGCTGACTTCCAAACCAAGCTCCGCAGCCAGCGCGGCTTTCGCGTAGAGCGCCAGATCCGCGTCTTTCGCGTTCTTCGCATACGCCACCTGGATATGGTTCGCTTTGTGGCGCGCCATCATTTGATCCCTGCTCACTCCGTAAGTCACCGCGTGCATGATCGGCCATTGCACCGTCGTTTCTTTCCAGCGCCGCTCGGTTTCTTCTTTTGGCAACGTGATGACTTTTGCGCGCCCGAGATCCATCTTGAGTTTGCCGTCTTCCAAAAACACCCGGCTCCACACGATCTCACCCGGTTTCGCAATGCCGCGCACCGTGCCGCCGCCGAGACGGAAATACATCGCCGGTTGACGCAGCGAATCCGTGCCTTTGTAACCCCCGATGTGATGCGCGGGCGGCGCACTGCCTGAGATGAGGAAAACCCACACGTATTCGTCGGTCGAACCGCTCTCGTCAAACGCGCCCCAGCGCAAATCGTGGAGCGTGTTTTCCACCGGCTGACCCAGCGCCGTATGCACACGCTGCGTGAACACCCCGTCCAGACCCGCGCACTCATCGACTTCGTTGAAATGCGTGAGCGGCTGGCCTGCGCGGATGACTTTACCCGCGGCATTCTTCACCGGCGGACGATCCCCATTATTCAAGATGCCTTCCACCAGGTCGGACGCGGGCAGCAGATCCTTGAGTCCCTGCTGATATTGAATTCCGATGCTTTCGCAGCCGAACTCGTCGGCGATGCGCAGCACCGCCACGTAGGTTTTGCACTGCCACAAAATCTGCTTCTCGGTAAGTTCCGTCTCCTCGTTTTTGCCAATGTGAAAGGTCATTCCCTTTTTCAGCAACCAATCATAAACGGCACGCGCCTCGGCATCCGAAACCTGTGTCGCGCCATAGTACAATGCGGACTGCGACAGACGCTCTTTATACACGCCGGTCGGAAACAGCAGTTCGTCGGGAATGATGGCATTATACATACCCATGCAGCCCTCATCGAAAATGCCCATGATGGATTTCCGCCGACGCAAATCGTCCGCAATCTTCTTAGCAACCGCCACGGCTTTCGTCGGCACCTTCGCCTGCGCGAGCGGCTTAACGTGATCCGTCTTGTGCTTGGCCACGCCCGACTTGAGCCAGCTTTCCAGGCCTTTAAGGAAATAGGCGTCGGTAAAATCTTCGCTCCACAGCGTGGAATATTTCACCCCGGCTTTCGTCAGCGAGCCGTTCAAATTGAGCATCCCCACCAGACCCGGCCACGTTCCCGACCAGTTGGCCACGGTCAGGATCGGTGCGCGATGGGAAATCAGGCCATGCAGCAAATGGTGCGAGTACTGCCACACCGCTTCCGCCACAATGATCGGGGTGCTCGGATCAATCTTCGCAAACACTTCCATGCCCTCTTTTTGCGAGCTGATGAACCCGTGTTTCTTTTTCGGATCCGGCTTGTGCGCCCGGACGAGATTGTAGCCGAACTTGGCCACCGCTTTGGTCAATTCTTTTTCCATGGCCTGCTGTGCCGGCCAGCAGGTTTGATTTGCACTGAGTCGAAGGTCGCCATTGACGACCAGAAGGATGGTTTTAGAAGGAGTCTTCATGGGAGAACGACGATCAAACGCCAACCCCAAAAAAATTCAATCAATATTCGCTCATGTTGGGTTGAAAAGGCCAGGTCTCCGCAGTGGATTGGGGTAGGGACGAGGATAGGACTCGCCACCCCTTCTCCGGCAGGCACGATGCGGCCACTATAATTCCCGACTTTTCATTTGACAAAGGGGCGGTTGCCACAGAGTTTGCGCGTCCAAACAGCGCAAAGAAACATGTGCCGTAGGTCCTTGGGTGCGGGGGTTCAACTCCGCATCGCCAGCGCCAAGGGTAACCCGGCAGCAAACAAACATTCGATTCAGGAAACGCATTGCGTCTTCCAAAATCACTTAAACATATGCCCATTCGACTTGGTCGTTTTGAAATGCCTCGCACCCTTTCCAGGGACGAGACCACATCCACCGATACCTATTGCAAATTCGTCGCCGAACCTTTCGAGGCCGGATACGGACACACCGTCGGCAACTCGCTTCGCCGCGTGCTGCTCACCTCACTTGAAGGTGCGTCAATCACCACGGTGCGTATCACCGGTGCCGCGCACGAGTTTTCCACTCTGCCCAATGTGGTGGAGGACGTGACGGACATCGTTTTGAACCTGAAACTGGTCAAGTTTAAAGCCGCCGATCACGAACTGCGCCGCCTCAACCTGATCGTCAATAAGGAAGGTGTCGTCACCGCCGCTGACATCCAGGAAGTCGCCGGGTGCGAGGTGATCAACAAAGATCAGATCATCTGCACGCTCGACAAGAAAACGAAGTTCGAAGCCGAACTCGAAGTGCGCGTGGGCCGTGGTTTTGCCACGGGCGATGACAACAAACGTCAGGACATGCCGATCGGCGTGATCCCGATTGATTCCATTTTCTCGCCGGTGACCCGCGTCAAGTACGCCGTGGAAAACACCCGCGTCGGACAGCGCACCGACTACGACAAGCTCGTGCTCGAAGTCTGGACGGACGGGCGCATCACGCCGGAAGAAGCCCTGCTTCAGGCCTCGGCGATCCTTCGTCACCACCTCGACGTGTTCGTCAACTACGACGAAAACGCGATTGAGTTTGACGAAACGCCGCGTCAGGAGAGCGAAGCGAACGTGAAGCTGAAGAAACTGCTCAACATGAGCGTCAACGAAATCGAGCTGTCGGTTCGTGCCGCCAACTGCTTGAACAACGCCAACATCACCTCCGTGGGACAACTGGCGATGAAGACCGAAGCCGAGATGCTGAAATACCGCAACTTCGGCAAGAAGTCGCTCAACGAAATCAAGGACAAGCTGCAACAGCTCGGCCTCAGCCTCGGAATGAAATTCGAAGGCGGCCTGATCGACCTGCAGCCCGGCGAAACCATCGCATTCGACGCCTGATTCGTCGAAGTCACCACGCAACCTACCGAATTACTGAGGAAACAAGATCATGCGCCATCAACGCAAAACCGTTAAATTACAACGCACTCAGGGCCATCGTAACGCCCTGCTTTCCAACCTTGTCGTGAGTCTCATCGAGCATGAGCGGATCAAAACCACGGTGGCCAAGGCCAAAGCCGTGAAACCGCTCGCGGAGAAGATCATCACGCTGGGCAAAAAGAACACGCTGCACACCCGCCGTCTCGCGCTGGCCTATCTGCGTCAGAACAACGAAGCCGTGCGCAAAGTGTTCAGCGAACTCGCCCCGCGCTCTGCGGAACGTCCCGGCGGTTACACCCGCATCATCAAACTCGGCCAGCGCAAGAGCGATTCCGCTCCCATGGCGCTCCTCGAGTGGGTGGATCGTCCCGTAGTCGAGGCGGAAACCGCCCCTGTGGAAGAAGCGAAGCCTGCCAGGAAATCCACGAAGGCAACTGCCGCTGTGGAAGCCACGGAAACCGCTGAGGCACCCGCCTCGGAGGAAGGCGCTCCGAAGAAGACGCGTTCCCGCAAAAAAGCGGAACCGTCCGCTGAAACAGCCGGCGAATAGTCGCTCGTAGAAAAAAATTGAAGGCCACCGGTGGAAACGCCGGTGGCCTTTTTTATCGCTCTCCATCGGGCGATTTGGTGCCTGTTTACAGGTTTTTAAGGTGGAATTTGCGAGAGCCTGGCGCGGACCTCATCAAGTTGGGAGCGCAAGCGCAGGAGTTGTTGGTCCAGCGTGGATACGTTGCCGGGCATGCAGTCTTTTTCTGCGGACGTTGTACTGGCCTGCTTCTGCGCGTCCAGTTCGACGTGCATCTCTGCCATGCTGTTCATGACGATGCCGATGAAGAGGTTCAGCATGATCATCGTCCCGAGCAGTATGAAACTGACAAAGTAGATCGTTGCGGGGACCGGGGCGGCATCGCGAACCGCGCTAAAAAGATCGCTCCAGTTATCGAGCGTGATCATTTGGAAAAGTGACATCAGCGCCGCTGGCAACGAGCCGAAGTGCTCCGGGGCCTGTCGTCCGAAGAGGTGGATGCCGATCACCGCGTAAATGTAGAAGATCAAACCAAGGAGCAAGCCGACATAACCCATCGCGCTCAGGCTCTTGAGCAGTGCGCCAACGAGCAGTTGGAGCTTGGGAAGCGCGGAGACCAACCGCAGCAACCGAAGTGTTCGGACAAGACGCAGCACCGCGGCAAATTGCCCGCCGACCGGCAGCACGCACAGCGCAACGATGGTGAAATCGAAGATATTCCAACCATCCCGGAAGTAGTCGAGCGGGCGGGATCCGTGCGCCATGAGTTTGAACACAATCTCAATGATGAAAATGGCGAGTACAGCGCCATCGAGAAGTTTCAGAATTGCGCCGTACTGCGCCACCATGGCGGCGCTGGTTTCCACGCCGGCAAGGACGCCTGCGAGGAGGATCACCGCGATGATCACACCGCGGAACGGCCTTGATTCGACAACGCGCTTTGCAACGTCGGTCATAAGGATGATCTGAAGGGCGCCTTGTCGGGGATCAATCCGGCAGCTCAGCCGGCGGCCCGGGATTGATATCCGCTTTCACCGCAGTCTTCTTCGGACGCATCAATGATACGATGACCGATGTGGCGAGCACTCCAACGATGACACCGAGCGAGACGAGGGTATCAATTTTCCACGGCGTGTGGCTGAGCAGCATTTTTACACCGACGAAGGTTAGCACCACGCCGAGGCCGATCTTGAGGTAGTGGAATTTATCCATGACTCCCGCCAGCGCGAAATAGAGCGAACGCAGGCCGAGGATGGCAAAGACATTGGAGGTATAGACGATGAAAGGGTCCTTGGTGACAGCGAAGATCGCCGGTATGGAATCCACCGCAAAAATCACGTCAGAGAATTCGATGAGCAGCAGCACAACGAAAAGTGGCGTGGCCATGAGGATACCGTTTTCGCGCACGAAAAACTTGTCGCCGCGATAGTCATTTGTCACCGGCATCAACTTCTTAAACCAGCGCACCAGCGGGTTGCGCTCGGGGTGAATTTCCTCCTCGCGCTTCACAATCATTTTAATGCCCGTAAGAATCAGGAAGGCGCCGAAAATGTAGATGACCCAGGTGAATTTGGTGATCAGCGCCGCACCAAGAAAGATCATGATCGCGCGCATGATCAATGCCCCGAGGATACCCCAGAAGAGCACTTTGTGCTGATAAAGCGCCGGCACTGCAAAGTAGGAGAAAAGCAGCGCGAAAACGAATACGTTGTCCACGCTGAGCGATTTTTCGATGACGTAGCCGGTAAAGAATTCGAGGCCCTTCTGCGGCCCCATGTAGTGCCATACACCGAGATTAAAAATCAGTGCAAGGCTGACCCAGACGGCCGTCCAGGTCATTGACTCCTTGATCGTAACCACGTGCGCCTTTTTGTGGAAGACGCCGAGGCCGAGCGCGAGCATGAGAAGAACGAAAACGTTAAAGCCCATCCAGAGCCAGAGAGTGTCAGACATAGTGTGTGTATTGGTGTGTGAGTTTGATGTTAAGAGCTCCGCCCCGCTCCAGACGGACGTGGCGCTCCGCCTCTACGCAGGAGAGGCGAATCATTTGATCCAAGGGGCTTGCTCTTCGCTTTGCAGTTTGATGAATCAGATTCTTCCTCCGGGCGGAGCGACCTTTGCGGGCGGCGTCTTCTTGAGAGGATTTGGTCCGCGCTGTGCACGCTTCTTGTGGCGGTGCCCGATGCGCGACTCGAGTTGTTCGACCATTTTATCGAGGGCAGCACGCAGCGTGTGATCCACGGCCTCCGCAAAGATGTCCGGTCCGGGCGTCACAAGATGGGCAGAGATGCGGAAAGCCGGACTCGCATCGATCATGCGTTCCATATGAATTCGGGCCTCATCAATCTGAAGATCCTCGCGCAGCGCCTCGATGTGCTGTTTGGTCAGTGCGGCCAACGCCGGGGACGGCTGATGGTTGTGATGTTTAAGGATAAATTTCATAACGCCGAGAGTTTTCCACCGGCATTCGGATTCGACAAAGACATATACTCGCACCAATGATGTGTTTTTATGGAATCCAGAAAACCGGTCAGCAATTGGCTTAACTACCATCATCTCCGATACTTTCATGCCGTGGCAAAGGAGGGCAGCGTTCGGCGCGCATCGGAAAAACTGAACACCTCGCAGCCTTCGATCTGCGCACAGGTGAAGCAGCTTGAGTCGGCCCTCGGCGAAACGCTGTACCGTCGCAGCGGACGTTCGATCGTGCTCACCGACTTTGGCCGGACGGTTTACGGGTACGCCGATGATATCCTCGCGCTGGGAAGCGAATTGCTCTCAACCGCAAGCCGCACGCCGACGGTGCGCATGTTGCGAATCCATGTCGGCATCGTGGATTCATTTCCGAAACTCCTCAGCCTCGACATTCTCCGTCCAGTCTTTGCGCAGGTCCCACGCGTCCAGGTCACTTGTCACGAGGGAAAACTCGATGATCTTCTCGGTCAACTCGCCGCCCACCGCCTTGATGCCTTGCTCGCCGACGAACCTCCACCTTCCGGGTCGCAGATCAAGACATTCAATCATCCGCTTGGCGTCAGCGGCGTGACGTTCTGCTCTTCGCCGATCCTTGCAAAAAAGTTATCCGGCCGTTTTCCGCGCATCCTGCACGGGGCACCACTTTTATTGCCCACCCAGAACACCGCCCTGCGCCGTGACCTGGAGAAGTGGTTTCGCAGCACACAGATCGAACCTGTGGTGGTGGGCGAATTTGAAGACGCCGCCCTGGCAAAGATCGTGGCCACGGAGGGTATTGGCATCACCGTCGTGCCCACAGTCGTCGCGGCGGAGGCCATCGAACGCTATGGTTTTGTTCGGTTGGGAAAGACGGAAGAATGCAAAGTGCAACTGCACCTCATCACCGCCGAGCGGCGCATCGAACATCCCGTGGTGGCACTTCTGGCATGCGAAGCTGATCGTGTTCTCGCTGGCAGAAGGAAAAAAAAGCGCCCGGTGGATCCGGCACGACGCCCCCAGGCGAAAGGGACGGCTCCGTCTTGAGCTGAGATCATTCCAGGTGGCGCCCATTCAAAGAACCGCCTAGTCCTCAATAGTTGTCACTTGCGTTTTGTTTCGTCCGGCCCGGCCTTTCGGGCGTAATGCATCCCCGGAGTTTTAAAATCCCTTGCGGGAATAGTTCCGCGAAGTGCAATCTCTCACTATCTATGAAAGTTGAATCATCTGTGAAAGAACGTTACGCCGCCGGTGCTCAGGCGCGTGAGGAAAGTCTGTGTTGTCCGGTGGATTACGATCCGCAATATCTCAAGGTCATTCCGGCGGAAGTGATCGAACGGGACTACGGCTGCGGTGATCCCAGCAAGTACCTTAAGTCGGGCGAGACGGTGCTCGATCTCGGGAGCGGCACGGGAAAAATCTGTTTCATCGCCGCGCAAGTCGTGGGTGCGGAGGGGCGGGTGATCGGGGTGGACATGACGGATGCGATGCTCGAAGTGGCGCGCCGCAATGCTCCGGTGGTTGCGGAGCGCGTCGGATTCGCCAACGTGGAGTTCCGCAAGGGGCGCATCCAGGATCTCGCGTTGGATTTTGAAAAACTCGACGCCGCGCTGAGAGAGCGTCCGGTCGCGAGTTCTAACGATTGGATTGCCGCCGAGGAAGTCGCTGCGGAATTGCGCGTGAAACATCCGATGGTGGGTGACAACAGCGTGGACGTTGTCGTTTCCAATTGCGTGCTCAACCTCGTGGAATCGAAGGCGAAGCGTCAGCTTTTCGAGGAAATTTTCCGCGTCCTCCGCACCGGCGGACGGGCCGTGATTTCTGATATCGTGTGCGACGAAGAGGTGCCCGGGCATTTGCAAAATGATGCCGATCTGTGGAGCGGCTGCATTTCCGGCGCGTTGTCGGAGGAGGGATTTCTCCAGGCGTTCGAGGATGCCGGATTTTATGGAGTCCAGCTTTTGAAACGCGACGGGCAGCCTTGGCGCACCGTGGAAGGCATCGAGTTCCGCAGCGTGACGATTGAAGCGTTCAAGGGCAAACAAGGGCTGTGTTTTGAGCGCAATCAGGCGGTGATTTACAAGGGGCCGTTCAAAGAAGTGCTGGATGACGACGGTCACGTGATGCAGCGCGGACTGCGCTACGCTGTGTGCGACAAGACGTATCAGCTTTACAAAAAAGCGCCTTACGCGGAGAGCTTCGAGTTTATCGATCCGCTCAATGACATCCCGCTGGCGGAAGCCAAGCCGTTTGATTGTTCGCGCACGACGCTTAGGCATCCGAAAGAAACCAAAGGGCAGGATTACGTCGTGACCACCGAGGCTTCGACCTGCTGCGACGGCGGCAGTGGCGGCGCTTGCTGCTAGGCGTCGTTTTCACAACGAAAACCACCCCATGCCAGATCTTACCCAAGGCAGAATAATCGTCACAGGCGGCGCCGGCTTTATCGGCAGTTCGCTCGTCTGGGCGCTCAACCAGCGCGGCATTGAGGATATCCTGATCACCGATATTCTCGGCTCCGACGAGAAATGGCGGAACCTTGTGCCGCTGCGTTACGTGGACTACATGGACGCCGGAGCGCTGCTCGATACGCTGGAGGATTTACCGGACATCGCGTGTGTTTTTCACCTCGGCGCGTGCAGTGCCACGACGGAGCGGGACGCGGATTATCTCATGCGCAACAACTACGAGTACACCAAGACGCTGGCGCAGTGGGCGGTTAAAAATGATGTGCGTTTCGTGTATGCATCGTCGGCGGCGACTTACGGCGACGGATCTTGCGGCATGGATGATACGGCACCGATCGAGCCGCTTCGTCCGCTGAATATGTACGGCTACTCGAAGCACCTGTTTGATCTGTTCGCGCAGCGGCAGGGTTTTCTGAATCGCATCGTCGGGCTGAAGTACTTCAACGTGTTCGGACCGAATGAGGATCACAAAGCCGACATGCGGAGCCTGGTTCACAAGGCGTATCATCAGGTCGTGGAAAACGGTGTGATCCGGTTGTTCAAGAGTGATCGGCCCGACTACGCGGACGGCGAGCAGAAGCGCGATTTTCTTTACGTGAAAGATGCCGTGGAAATGACCATTCACCTCGCGGAAAACGAGAACGCCGGAGGCTTGTTCAACCTCGGCAGTGGAGAGGCAAACACGTGGAACAGCCTGGCAAAAGCGATCTTCGCGGCCTTGGATCGCGAGCCCGATATCGAGTTCATCCCGCTTCCGGAGCAGCTTCGAGGGAAGTACCAGTATTTCACTCAGGCGAACGTCGCGAAGTTGCGCGGGGCCGGATTTGATCGCGGCATCACGCCACTCGCGGATTCGGTGGCGGATTACGTGAAGCACTATTTGGTGCCCGGCAAAACGCTGGGCGAGTAATGTTATCCCATGAAAATTCTTCGTTTCAGCGACCCTGCATTTGCAAAATCACTGCTCGCGCTCAAGCGTCGGAGCGAACCGCTTCCCGAAGTGGAACGCACGGTGCGCGAGGTGATTGCCGCGATCCGGAAAGATGGCGACAAGGCACTCATTGAACTCACCGCGAAATTCGGCGGACCGCAGCTCAAGGCCACGCAGATTCCGGTGTTTGAAAAACCCCTGGCCTCGGTTGCAGCGAAAAGTGCGATCTCGGCTGCACGCGCCAATGTCCGCGATTTTGCCCTGCGCAGCCTGCGCAAAAACTGGACAGGACGAAACCGTCAGGGTGCCCGGGTGGGCGAGCGGTTTGATCCGCTGCAGCGCGTGGGTATTTATGTCCCGGGCGGCACGGCACCGCTGGTCTCAACGGCGGTCATGACCGTCACGCTGGCTGCTGCGGCGCGGGTTCCGGAGATTGTGGTTACGACGCCGGCGGCCAAGGATGGTTCGGTGAATGCGGAGCTTCTGCATGCGCTGCGCTACTGCGGAGCCACGGAAATTTACCGCGTCGGCGGCGCGCAAGCGGTTGCGGCGCTGGCGTACGGGACGGATACGATCCGGCCGGTGCAGAAGATTTTCGGTCCGGGCAACGCCTACGTGGTTGAGGCGAAGCGACAGGTCTTCGGTCGCGTGGCCATCGATCTGCTGCCGGGGCCGAGTGAGATCATGGTGATCGCCGATGCCACGGCAAACCCGGCGTGGATTGCTGCGGATCTGCTGGCACAGGCAGAGCACGGACACCACGGCAGCGCGGGATTTATCACCAACTCCGCCAAGCTTCTGGCTGTGGTCGAGAAGGAGATTGGGAAGCAATTGGAAACGTTGAGCCGCAAGGATTACCTCGCGGAAACGCTGGAGGAGAGCACGTGGCTTGTTTTGGTTCGGTCGATGAAGGATGCCGTCGCGCTGGCTAATGATTTCGCGCCGGAACACCTCTCGCTCGTTGCGAAGGATGAGGAAGCTTTGGCGAGGGATATCCGCACAGCCGGCGCGATTTTTCTCGGTGGTTATTCGCCGGTGGCGGCGGGGGATTTTCTCGCCGGGCCAAGCCACGAATTGCCAACTGGCGGTGCTGGGAAATCATTCCCGGGGCTTACGGTGGATCAGTTCCAGCGTCGGACCAGCGTGGTGCGTCTCGACAAAACCTCGCTCAAGAAATCCGCTCCGATCATCGAAACATTTGCGCGTATCGAGGGTCTGGACGCGCACGGTCGGTCGGTAATGATCCGGTTTAGTTGATCGCAGTGTTTTCGTGAATCACGTGCGCTGCATCGCGAAGGTGCGCTGCGGCGATTTCATCGAGTTGTGAAAGTGACGCGACGTGAGCGAAGGCGTCCCGGAGTTTTTTTGCCGCAGGCATGCCGCGTGAGTAAGCCATGAGCCGCGAGCGCATCGTACTCATGGCGTGGCGTTCATCGCCTTTTTTCTCGACGACCATCTGGCAGTGATGCCGGATCCAGCGCCATTGTTCCTCGAGTGGCAGGGGAGGCAGGAGTTTGCCTGTTGCGAGGTAGTGCTGAATCTCACGAAAAATCCAGGGACCGCACATTGCGCCGCGGCCGATCATCACGCCGCTTACGCCGGTTTCCGCTTTTCTGCGTGCAACGTCTTGTGCGCTGGAAAGATCGCCATTTCCAATTACCGGGATGTTCACGCTCGCAGCCACCTGGCCGATGACTTCCCAGTCGGCCTCGCCGCCGTAGCCTTGATCTTTGGTGCGTCCGTGGACCGCGAGGGCCTGGATGCCGCAATCTTCCAGGATGCGGGCGGTTTCGAGGGCGTTGATGTTATCCTGATCCCAGCCGATGCGGATTTTTGCCGTGACGGGAAAAGGCGCGACCGCGTGAACCACCGCGCTGGCGACGGCGGCGAGCAGGGGGCAATCGCGCAGGAGTGCGGAGCCGCCGTTTTTGCTGACGACCTTGTTAACGGGGCAACCGAAATTGAGATCGATGAAATCGGGTTGCTTCCAGTCCACCACCATCTTCGCGGCTTCACCGAGGTGCCCCGGATCCGCGCCGAAAAGCTGAACGCCGAGGGGCCGCTCTGCTTCGGAGAACTCAAGGTATTCCAGGGTGCGCTCGTTTTTGCGGAAAATACCTTCGGCGGAAACGAATTCAGTCACGACGACGTCCGCGCCGAAATCCTTGCAGATCTTGCGAAACAGATGATCTGACACGCCCGCCATGGGCGCGAGATAGAGCGGAAACTTATGGTGAAACCACGGCAGCACGGCGTTGCAGTATCAGGCTCTCGGCGACTGGCGGCAACAGGACAAATGGTCCGGGTTGAATCAGCGGTTCTTGATTTTTACGATGACCTCGTTGCCCTCGCCCCGGAAGACCACCTCGCCGTCGCTAACCTTGATGATCTGGACGGGAATGGTGGACTGGCCGATGGCCAACTTCATGACGTCCCCTTCGGCATAATCCCTGCCGTTTACCACGACGACCCGGAGCGGGTTCAGCGAAATACTGGTCACGCTGAACTGGTCGGCGCGGATTATGGTGGTCATCCGCGGTTGTTCCGCGGGTGCCGTGGGCGCCTGACGCACCCAACCGATGGGCCAGAATGGATTGCGTGCATCCGAAGCCACTTTGAACGTGGATTTGTTGGCGGAAAGCGGGGAGGCCTTTGGTTGCGGCGCTGGTTTTTCCTTGGCACCGGCACCGAGGGCGGAAAGCAGGGAAGCAATAAAGACAATCTGGGCAACGATCAGCTTTTTCATGGTTTGACGAGAGAAGACAGGATGAGTGTCGCTCTTTGGTATTCAATGTTGTCCGGCAATCGCGAGATCTGCACGCTGCGTACTTCCACAAGGGGATCCTCGTTTTCCAATCCTGCGATGGCGATGCCGAGGGAAACCGCATCGACAACCGGAATTTCGATGGTCCATTCGAGGCGTTTGAGACCGGAGATCCGGATTTCGCCGGCATCACGCTTGGAGGTCCGAACCTTCTGGATTCCGTTGCGCTCGAAAAAATCCTTCATGCGTGGGGGAAACCATGAGATCGGAGATTCGTCAGGGATCATGCTTTTGAGGGCATCCAGAATATTGGCAACGTTGGGTGCCTCCTTTTCCAAGCCGCGCACGGCCGCAATCTGGCGTTCTGCGGCTTCAATTTTCGGGCGCATATCGGCAATCATTTTCTTGGTCGCGTCCTCGGACTTCGTCAATCCGGGCAACAGCAGAACGAAGTACCAATAGAAAACGAAGCACAGCAGGATGACGCAGAGCACCAGTTTCTTAATCTGCTCTGGATTCAGCTTGTTATTCATTTCTTGGGAGTGGTTGGAGAAGGTTCGGGTTTCACAGCTTCCTGCGCATCCAGTTGAATTGTGAAATTCACGGTGCCGACCATTTTCCCATCAAGGGCGACGGTATCCGGAGCTTCATCGAGGGATTTGAATTCTGTGGAGGTTTTCGGATAGCGGACGGTGAATTTCGTTTGGAGTGCCTTGCGGAAATCCTCCGCATTTTTTCTTGCGACATCGCCTGCAGCCACACCGATGAGCGTGATACGCAATCCCGTGTTTCCTGCCACTCTGAGCGTGTCACCGGACAAACTGCGAAGTTCGATTTCTTTGGGCACGGTAGTGACGATATCCTCAAGGATGGGCGCCCAGAAAACGCGTCCGTCCACCAGAGCCTTGGCGGAGTTGCTTGTACTGATGAGGTCTTTAATTTCCATCTCTCGCTGGCGCGCCTCGGCTTGACGGGGGTCGAGATCCTTCCATTTCGCGTTGAGTTGCTTCAACTCTGTGCGGGCATTCCCGGCGGATTGCCAGCGAAGGAGGTAGAAACCGAGCATCAGCACGGCGATGGCGCCGAGCACCATGAGTCCGATTTTGAGCGGATCGCGCCGACGTTCGAGTTCGCGGCTCTTGATTTCGTGATAAAGATTGAGTGAGAGCGGCATGTTAGGATTTCTTGAGAAATTCGATGGCGACGCCGCATGCTGCATGCAGGTTCACCACATCGTAGGCCAGTTCGTTTTTCTTGTCCTCCGCAAGAGCCACTTCGCAGCGTTCCAGCGGATTCCACGCCATGCATGGCATGTGAAGTTCCTCGGCCATGACTTGCAAGACGGCCCGCGAACCGGCTGCGCCGCCGGATACGAAGACGCGCGAAATGTTTTCTTCGCGGCGTCCTTCGAAAAACCCGATCGAACTACTGATCTCGCGGGTAAGCGCGGCGAGGGAGATGCGCGCTTTTTCAATGGAGTCCTCATCGCCATCTTCGAGAGCTTGAAGCGCAGCGGCCCGAGTCTGACCACCCGAGGCGGTGAGCGCCTCCACCAGGGCATTGCCGCCGTACTCTAACACACGAACGAGGATGAGTTCCTTCTTTACACCGACCCCGATGGTTGAGGACTGGTGGCCGATATCCACAAGCATGAAAGCCTCGTTGTTGAATACGTTATCGTAGGCAAATTCAAAGGCGTTGAAGGTGGCGATGGCGGACAGTTGCAGGACTTCCAGATCGGCTTTCTCCTTCTGGAAGGCATCGTCGAGCAACTCGATGTGTTTCCGCCTCAATCCACCCACGAGGTAGCGCGCCTTCTCCCGCTTGGCACCATCGGCGGAGGGAATCATCGAGCAATCCAGAACGTAATCGCGCACATCCTGATTCAGCAGTGACGGACCATTGATGCGGATGGCGTTGCGCAGCATTTCGGTCGGGGTCTCGGGTTGCTCGATAATCCGAATGATGCTGTCGCTGCCGGAGACCGCTGCGGCGAGATGTTTGGCAGTCCCTCCTGCAGCGGCGATCAGGGCTTTGACTTCCGTAAAAATTTGTTCGGAGGTTTCGATGGGCGCGGTCAACTCACGCACGGCGTAGTGGGTGAGCACAAGTTTCTGGTGGGATTTGCGCTGCATCACGACGGCTTTGAGGGCGTAGCGACCTATGTCAATGCCGATCACGGAGCTGGGACTTTTTGCCATGGAGTAATGTTTGTAGCAGTTCGAATGCCCGGACTGGCCGGTACCTTTGCACCTGCGCATTAAAAAAGGCGCAGAGTGCTGCTGCAATCATTTAATTGCCTGCGCCGCGAGTTCGTGGTGAGGCGGAGTGCGCGAGCGATGGTCGCCAGCAATTCCGTGTCGCCAGCAATTCCGTTGCTTTTTCTGCGAGCCGCATTTTTTCTAAGGCAGTCATGTCGTTCACGGAAAAAATCATCGACCGGTTCAGACAACTGGAAACGCTTTTGCGTGAGTGTGGAGGCGAGGGGCGGGGTCTACATGAACTTAAGCGGGATTTGGGACGATTTCTATAGCTGTGGATTCTCATTTTTTTGCCTCGTGTGGTGAGGGACATTAAAAGGTCTCTCGGTGTGTCAAACCGCAAAGCGGCAGAGGACTGCCGCAGTCCAAGAACTGGCGGAGGACGAAGCGTTTTTAGATTTTGCGATGGCGTCTTGGACCGCAGTTGTCCTCTGACGCTTTTCCAGAACGCTCCGTGTTGTCAAACAACCCGCGCTCCAACACCGAAAACTCAAATCCGCCTCGCCTCTGTGCGGCACAGCCGGAACCATAGTCATTGATGTGGCTCGGTGGTTACAAAAGAAAACCCATCTCAAGCTTCCCAAAAGCTCCCTAACTTAGTGCCATTCGGGGCAGGGGCCTTTTCCGGACTCAACTTTATTCTCTCCCCGGTGTTGCAAGTCGGCGGGTGGAGCTTCATATTTCGTCTGCTTCGCATGAAACACTTATTTTACACCGCACTCTTTTTATGGACTGCGGCTTCACTCCAAGCACAAGAGGGTGCGCCTGTAAACAAACCTGTCGACGGCACCACGATGCTTGAACTTATTCAATCGGGTGGTTGGGCCATGATTCCGCTCGGGGTGATGTCGGTCATCACCGTGATGCTGGTTCTGGTATTTATGTTCCAGATGCGCCGCGGCGCGGTGGTCAGTTCGCATTTCATGAACACCGCGGATGTGCTTTTGAAAAAGAAGGATTACCTCGGGTTGCTCGCGATTTCCGCGCGCCATCCGGAGGCTATCGCACGCGTCACGCAGCGGACTCTGGATTTTGCGACGAAGAATCCTTCGGCTGAACTCGGTGTGATTCGCGAGATTGCCGAAACCGAAGGTTCCGCGCAATCGGCCTTGATGCAAAGCCGCATCATGTACCTGGCAGATATCGCGATGCTCTCGCCGATGGTTGGGTTGTTGGGAACGGTGTCCGGTCTGATCAAATCCTTCGGGACGCTGGGCAGCGCAGGTGCGGAGAACCGCAATATCCTGCTTGCAGCGGGTGTTTCGGAAGCGCTGGTGGCCACGGCCACGGGCTTGATTATTGGTATTGCTGGCATGGCGTTTTACGCGCTGTTCCGGGGGCGGGTTCAGGTGTTGATTTCCGATTTGGAAAAGGCTTCCACCCATGTGCTCGGGCTTATTGCCGTGCAATTCACGCGTGAAAAAGGCAAGCCCGCTGCGGAAAAACCGGTGTTCGGAGTGTCGGACGATTTTTAGTCTTCGCACCGTATGAAATTTCGCAAACGCGCCAAGCCTGAGGTTTTCGGTTTTCAGATCGCGCCCATGGTGGACATTCTGCTCGTGCTGCTGGTGTTCTTTATCGTGACGTGGAACTTCGCTCTGAGTGAAAACGAGCTGGACGTCAAAATTCCCTCGGCGCAAAAAGCTAAACCGCAGGAAGCCTATGCCGGGCAGGTGGTAGTGAATGTGAAGGCAGACGGCACTATCGTCATGAATCGCAAAGCGATGAGCGATCAGGAGTTGGTGGCAAAACTCACCGAATTGGCCGGATTATTTCCGGATCAGGCGGTGATTCTGCGTGGTGACAAACGCATCGCTTACGAGCGGATCGTGGAGGTGCTCGACCTGTGTCGCTCCGCTAATATCTGGAACGTGGCTTTTGCCACTGCGGCCGCATCAAAATAATGAGTCGCGGAAACGTCTGGCTGATCGCCATAACTCTTGGTGTTTTGCAGGAGCAAAACATGGCGCAGCAGGTGTTTAAAGCAGAGCCCATTGATCCCGGCGTGCGGGCGGAGCAGGCCGAACCGGTGCTTGAGCCGTTTAATTTCGACAGCCCCCAACCTGCTGCCACTCCCAAGCCGAAGCCGACAACCACGCCGAAGCCGACCGAGGTTCCGGTGGTGCCGGCGGAACGCATCGTGCCCGCCGAGCGGATCGTGCCCGCTGAACCGATTTCCAAACCTTCACCCACATCCACTCCGGCACCCACGCTGCCTCCGGCGCGTCCGGCGATGACCCCGTTTTTGCCGGAAGGAACGCCTCCTGAATCGCGTCCGCAGACCGTCCCGGAGCCTCCACGACCTGAGCCCGGAACTACGGAGCCGATGAGCGATGAGCAGCGTCAGCTTGATTATGCCAACGGATTGTACGCACGGAAAATCCATGATCTCGCAGCGCCCGAATACGAAAAGCTCGCGGCGTCCTCGGACAAACCGCTCACGCGCCAGGTGGCGTATTTCCGTCTTGGAGAATGTTATCGGGCTTTGGGGCGCAAGGATCTGGCGAAAAATGCGTATGACAATGTGGTGTCACTTTTTGTGAACGGCGAATTTGTCGGCCCCGCAGCATATCGACTCGCCGACTTGTATTATCAGGAAAAGGATTTTGCCACGGCGCTGCCGCTGTTCCGCAAGTCGTCCGTCCGCAACAAGGATCCGGTCGTGGTGTTGTCATCGAAATTTTATACGGCGCGTTGTCTTGATTCGCTGCGGCTCTACGCGGAGGCCCGCAGCGTTTACGAGGATGTTGTGGGAATGAAGGGAACGAATCCTTTCCGCGAAGCGTCCCGACTTTCGCTGGCGCGGCTCTACACCGAGGTGCGACGCAAGGAGGATGCGATCCGGCAGCTTGATGCGCTGGCGAAGGAAACAGAAAAGCCCGACATTCGAGCAGAGGCGCTGGTTAAGAGTGCGCTTTTGAAAATTGAAACTGGCAAGGCGGCGGAAGCGGCTCCCGATCTGGCTGCCGCGCTTGCCATGCCCGAGGTCGGCACATGGCGTGACGCTGCGCAGGTGGGCCTGATGCACACGCTTTTTCAAACAGGCAAATACGAGGAACTGCTCCAGCGGTTTGAGGCCATGGGCGCGCAGATTTCGCCGGCGCGCCGTCCGGAGATGTTGATTCTTGCGGCCAACGCGCAACGCCAACTCGGTCGCCATGAAGCAGCCCGCGCGGCGTACGAGGAGGTGGTGAAAAATTTTCCGGACAGTCCTTTCGCTGCCGACGCACGGTTTGAGAGGCTGGTAAGCCTTTATAACGCCAACGATCCCGGAGTGGTCGAGGCTGCGGACGATTTTCTTTCAAAAACGGACAACGAGGATAAACGCGATCAGGCGACGCTTTTGAAGGCCGAAGCGCTGTACAAACGCAGCGAGTTCGCGAAGGCCATGCCGGTGTATGAGCAGGTCATCGATTCCAAGCTCATCGCTCCGAGCATGCGTGGTGACGCGCTGTTCAAGCTAGGCTGGTGTGCCATGCAGGCGCAAAACCCCAAGAAGGCTGTTGAGGCGTTCACGAGATTCATCACCGACAACCGAACAAGCCGGCAGATTCCCGCAGCGCTGGTTCAGCGGGCACTCGCGCTTCAGCGACTCAAGCAATATTCCGAGGCGCTCATGGATTTTCAGGAAATTCTCACGCGGCATCCCAAGGCGAAAGAGCGCGAGCTTGCGCTGCAGCAGAAAGCCCTGATCCTTGGTCAGCAGCAGGATAACAAAGGCATGGCTGCCACGTTTCGTCAGATGCTCAAGGAGTTTCCCCAAACGCCTGCTGGAGCCCAGGCGAACTATTGGATCGGGTGGGCGGCCTTTGAAATCAAGGACTACGCGGGGGCTGTCGAGCCGTTGGAAACCGCCCGCAAACTCGACAAGGCGGAGTATCTGGAGCGGGCGAGCCTGCGGATTATCCTTGCGAAGTACTACTTGGAGCAACGCGAACCGCTCGCGACGGAGGTGGATTTTTACGTCGAAGGAGGCGGGATCGGGAAAGTTCCAGCGGAAGTGTTGAGATGGCTGGGTATGAGTTATCTGGCGGATAATCAGTCGAAAAAAGCGGCCAAGTATCTTCGAATGCTTGCGACGCGGGGGGACGATGTTCAGCGCGATGATTTGCTGAACTTCGGGCGTGCTCTTTTGCAAAACAAAGACTTCGCCGAGGCCGCAAAACAGGCAACGGATTATCTCGCCATGGCCACGGATGCCTTTCCACGTGCGAACGGGCTTTTGCTTTTGGGACAAGCGAAGCTTGGGGCGGGCGACAGTGCGGGTGCCAAAAAAGCCGCGCAGGAGGCTTCCGCACTTCAACCCGAGGGACGGCTCAATGCCGAGGGACGATTGCTTCTTGGCGACATCTCGATGGCAGGGGGAGATTTCGATGAGGCTGCGAAGGCGTTCATGGGCGTGGCGGTGGTTTTTGACGACACCAGCATTACGCCACAGGCTCTCGAAAAGGCGGCGCTGGCTTACAAAAAAGCCGGCAAAACGGCCGACGCAGCCAAGGCGATCAACACGCTGCAATCCCGCTACCCCGAGCATCCGATCACGCAGTAGCTGGTTGGCAGGGCGCGCACTTTTTTGCTTTTGCAGGCTCATGCGCCAAGAGGGTTTATTATGCGTCTACCGATACCACACGACGGTGATGCCGTGCAGGGAGGAGTTGAAGGTTTGGATTTGAACGATGTCGATGCCGGGATTTTGGTTGATCCTTGCTTCGGCCTGTTCTTGCGAGGCTTCGATGAGGGTGTAATCGAAATCGATGTCGCCGAGGCGGAAAGCGAGGGTTTTCTTGAAGATCTTGCGTTGGATCGGACGGCGTTCGTTTTCGGGCGGTAGCGGTGGCGGTGTTGGCATGGTGAGAATTTTGTGTCTGTCGGTTTTTTCCATCTCCGGCGAAGGGTGTCACAACAGAAATCGAGTTGGACAAACGGTGAGGGGATCGAAAATGTTGTCGTGGCGGGCGCAGGAACCTGTGTTTTGTTTTCACCAAGCTTGCAGGGTTTTGGTGCGGGCTGTACGAAGTGATGCATATGAAGTACAGACGCTTTGGCAGAACTGACATCCGGATGCCCGTTTTCTCGTGTGGCGGAATGCGTTACCAGAAGTCGTGGAAAGATGCGGACTGGGACGAGATCGACGATGCGAATCAGGCGAATCTGGAGGCCACAATTCATCGCTCATTGGAACTCGGGATCAACCACATCGAAACGGCGCGCGGTTATGGATCGAGCGAACGTCAGCTTGGACGCGTCCTGCCGACGATCCCGCGCGAGAAGCTGATTATTCAGACCAAAGTAGGGCCCACTGCGGATTCGGCGGATTTTTATAAAACCTTCAACACTTCGATGGAAAGGTTGGGGTTGGAGCACGTGGAGTTGCTTTCATTGCACGGCATCAACGACGCCGAAACGCTCGATTGGTCAGTCCGGAAGGGCGGGTGTATCGATGTCGCGCGACAGATCCAACGGGAGGGACGCGCGAAGTTCATTGGTTTTTCCACGCACGCACCCAACCGGGTGATCGTGCAGGCGATCAAGACCGGCGAGTTCGATTACGTCAATCTGCACTGGTACTTCGTGAACGATTTCAACTGGGCAGCCGTTGAGGCGGCAACGCGCCACGACATGGGCGTTTTTATCATCAGCCCCAACGACAAGGGCGGAAAACTTTATGAGCCGCCAGCCAAACTGGTGGAGCTGTGCGAGCCGCTGTCACCGATGCAGTTTAACGATTTATACTGCCTGAGCAGACCTGAAGTTCACACGCTCAGCGTGGGGGCGTCGCGACCTTCGGACTTTGACGATCATATTGCAGCGCTCGAGCATTACGATCATGCAGCGGAAGTTGTTGCGCCAATTGAAACACGGCTGCGGGAGCAAATGGTTCAGGCTCTGGGTGAGGACTGGTGCAAAGGTTGGTGGGACGGCGTGCCGGAATATCTGGAAACGCCGAACCATATCAACATCCTTGAAATCGGGCGGTTGTGGACGTTTGCGAAAAGTCTCGATCTCGTGGAGTGGGGGAAAATGCGATACAACCTGCTCGGCAATGCGGGGCACTGGTTTCCCGGAACCAACTCGGCGGCATTTGACGAGGAGACGGTGCGCAAGGTTCTTGCGGGTAGCGCGTTTGAAGATCGGCTGATTGATGTGCTGCGCGAGGCGAACGAGATGATGCTCGAAGCGCCGAAAGAGCGGCTTAGCGCGGGGGATTGATGGCAGTTCCCGCGTCGATGAAGACGTCCATTTGCTGACCGACATACACCGGGGAGGTTTGCTGATCAAATTGGTAGATCACTTGCAGCACCCGGGTGTCCACGCGTTCGGAGCTCTCGCCACTCAGAGAGCGCTTCGGGACGATGTACGGATCGATACGGACGAAGCGCAGGGCGATGGAATTTTCCCGGGTGCCCTTGATGTAGGCGACGGCGGATTGTCCGGTGCGGATGCGCGTGGCGTTGTCTTCGTCCACGTCGGCGCGGAGTTGGAGGTGATCGATCTGACCGAGCAGAATCACGGGATCGCCCCGGGATGGTGCCGCCCATTCGCCCTCGCGGACGTTGACCTGAAGCACGGTCCCGGAACGCGGTGCGCGGATGGAGAGCAGTTCCATTTGCACGCGGGCGGACTGCAGTTCGGCGCGGGTGCGCTGGAGACGGACTTCGGCGGATTTCTGAGTAAAAAACACGGACTGTTTTTCCTCCTCGGTGGCGACGCTGGTGGACGCGAGTTTTTGTATGCGTTGCCAGCGGTCGGTTTGGTCTGCGAGCAGTACTTCGGCTTCGCGAACAGCGGACATCAGAGTGTCGATGCGGGCCTGGGCTTCGCGGGAATCCAGCTCCATCAGGAGATCGCCGGATTTCACATGGTCGCCGACTTTTGCCCGCAACGAGGTAATGACACCCGCAACCGAGGGGGCTACACGCACATTCTCGTCGATGCTTTCGATGATGCCGCGTGCGCCGATGGAATCGGGGTAGGGGGCTTTCGCCGGTTCCGCGAGAGGATTTGCGGCGGGTTGCGGTTGTTTGAGTTTCAGCACGAGGCGGGCGGCAGAGATAAATCCGATCACGGCAAAAATACTGACGATGATGATGAGCAGATTGAACAGGCTGGTCCGTGCGGATTGCCCGCGCCGCCGGAGCTGAGGTGTTAGGCGTCCGGTGTTTGTAGTGCGGTTGTTAAACATATAGCTGTCGGTATTCTCCTTTGTTGTGGACGGCTTTGACCAAGCCATCCTCCATCTCCGCGATGCGGTCGGCGAAATCAAAAATCCGGCTGTCGTGAGTCACGACGATGACGCAACGGTCGTTGCGGCAGGCGCTGGCGCGGAGGAGTTCGAGCACCTTGTGGCCGGAAGCGGCATCCAGCGAGGCGGTGGGTTCGTCGCAAATGATGAGGCGCGGATCGTGAACCAGAGCCCGGGCGATGGCGACGCGTTGCTGTTGCCCTCCGGAAAGTTCCGCTGGATACGAACCGATACGGTTGCCCAGGCCGACTTCGTCGAGAACGGCGGCAGCGGCGGCCTCTGCTGCGCGTCGGGATTTTCCGTTAATCAAGAGCGGCACGCTGACGTTTTCCAACGCAGTCCAGTGAGGCACGAGATTGAACTGCTGGAAGATGAATCCCACGTTGGCCCCGCGGAAAGCGGTGACGCGATGCTGTTTCATTGTCGCGAGGTCATTTCCAAATACGACGATCCTGCCGGAATCGATTCTCAGGGTTCCGCAGAGAACGCTTAGCAGCGTGGTTTTTCCGCAACCCGAGGGACCGACAATCATCATCAACTCCGAAAAGTTCGCGGTGAAATCGACGCCCTTTAGCGCATAGACTGAAGAGTCACCGCTCCCGTAGGTCTTCACCACATTTTCGCACATCACCGCACGTTCGTTCATTTGAAAACCATGGCTGGCTCTGCACGAACGACCTTGATCAGTCCGATGATTGCGGAAAGGCAGCAGATGAAGAGGATGACGACGCCCGTAAAGATCAGGATTTGCGGAGTCATAAAAAACGGCGGCTGGCCTTTTTTGATGACAGCGTGGCCGAAGATCGCGGCTGCACCGACACCCAGTCCGTAACCCGTGAGACCCACCGTGATGGCCTGAAGGAAGACCATTCCGGCGAGAGTCCGGGTGCGGGCTCCCATGGCTTTGAGTGCCGCCATGAATCGAACGTTTTCATGGACGAACAGGTAGAATGTCTGTCCCGCAATGGCGACACCCACAACGATGCCCAGCAGCACCACAGTGCCAAAGGAAATGGGAATCCCGGTGTTCTTGACGTACCACCAGATCGTCTGCCAGAAGAAGTCGTCCTGGGTAATCGCGCGCAGTCCGTGGAGTTTGCTGATTTGCTGCGCGAGGGATTTCCCATCGACGCCTTCGCGCGGTTTCGCGAGGACGAAGTTGAGCTGTTTGCGTTGCGGTGGTGCGTATTCGAGTGCGCGATCGTAGGTCGTGTAAATATACGGTTGCCCAAAAAAGCTGCGGTCCACCTCGCAAGTTCCCACGACACGGGCTTCCTTGTCATTAATTTCAAAAGTGCTGCCTATGCTGAGGTCCTGTCCTTTCCGGTGAAATTTTTCGATGGCGACCTGATCGACAAAGACGGCGTTGGGGAGTCGCAGGTCTTCGAGTTTTCCCGAGGTGATCTTTGCGGGACGTCCTATGAGCGTTGTGGTGTCGAGTCCGGTGAGTTGAATGGCTTGGAAGGAACCGTCGTTGAGCCGCGCCTGCAACTGCGAGATGTAGAGCGGCACGGCCCATTCCACACCAGCAACGCTTTTTACCCGGTTCACCTCGATATCGCGCATCGGCACGCTTTCGTTGGCCTGTTCCACCTTGGCATCCGCGACCCAGATCGGGACGTTGACGTTGCGGATGAGCGCGGTGGTCCACATCATGATGCCGCAGAAGACGCTCGATTGCTGGGTCATGAGCAGTGCGCAAAACCCCAGCCCGCAAATGAGCATCGCGAACTTCGCGCGATCGCCGTAGAGCATTTTGAGTGCGAGTCGCCACATGGGTGAACGATGCAGCCAAGAAGCGAAAACCCAAAGAGGCAAATCGGGTGAATCAAAAATTTATGCGAAGAAACATCGGTGTATCCGTTTCTCCGGCTACTGCCCTCGCCACAAGCTGCAGCAAATCAACTCGATCGCTGGCAAACAGAAAGTCTGAGTCGCTCGTGGAGCACAGCCGGGGTGATCGCTGCGTCAGTCCGGCGCTTTCCATGGTGGCGGTGCCGGATTGGCCCCCCTACGCCTTGCGCACCCGGCAAGCGAAGCACTTGTACGCCTGCTGACCGGAGAGGTTGTCGAAGTAGCGATCATCCAAAAGCGTGTTTGCCACTTCGTAGCGTGGCAGACCAAATTCATCGCCCATCGCCTGGGCCGGACCAAAGCTGTTCGGAACGAAGATGGTGTCCTCGCGGATACCCTCCCACAACTCCACAGCGGCCCTGATGCTTCCGCGCGGGCCTTCCACGAGGATCGTGTCGCCATGCATCACGCCGCACCGTGCCGCCGTTTTCGGATGGATCTGGACCAACCGCACGCCGTTGCGCTGTTTACCGAGGTAGGTCCATTGCGTGACTCCGGCGAAATGCACTACGCTCGCGCGGCCGATCATGCCCATGAGCGGAAAGTCTTTGTGGACCGCGCCGTCGCTCATTTCCCCTAGAATCACAAGCGGGGTGACGCTCGACGGGTTCACCGGATTTTTCACCAACTGCGTCGTGTAGCGGATGGACGGGTTTTTGCCTGTCACCTCCGGATGGGTGTAAAACGCCGGAAGCGCATGGTGCCCGGCCGTTGCGAGACGGGCTTCAAGCGACGCGGTGAAAATCTCCACCCGCCCGCTTGGCGTGAGGAAACGTTTGCCCTTGTTTGCCGGGTCAAGCGCCTCGGCGGCGGCGTACCATGAAGGATGATCCAGAAACAGGGTGCTGATGCCAGGGCTGTCGTCGTTTGGACAGGGCCAGCGGAGGGGTTCCGCGCGCTTTTCCATCCGCGCCTTTGACATGCCGCCCACGCCCGGGGTGCGGGCGACAAACTCCGTCCAAAGTGTGCTGTAATCCTTCCATTCCTGGCGCAGATGGTCGGTCCAGTAGTCCGGAGAGTTCTTCGAGTCGAGCCGGGCCATCGTGGCGGCGAGATCAATCCAGATTTCAATGTCTGTGCGACTTTCTCCCACACGCGGCACGGCGGCGTGTTGCCAGCGGATCGAGCGATCATCCCGCCGCATGTAGACCCCATCCATTTCGAAACCGCTGGCGACCGGGAGAATTACATCGGCGTAGTAGGCCGCCTCCTCCATGAACAGCCCGGTGAACACGTGGAACTCCAGTTTTTTGAAGGCCTCCTGCACCTTCTTCGCGTTGGCGCTGCCGATCAGCGGGTTGCCCTCACTGACAATCGCCTTGAGCGCGTAAGGCCGCGCGTGAAGGATGCTCTCGGCAAACCAATCCGGCCCTACCGGCAGGCTGACGTCCTTTTTGGGTGTCGGGACGGTGAGGTCCGGTAGATTCAAGCCACCGGGCCAGGTGTTGTGCATGAAATTGCAGCCTCCACCATTCACCCCAATGTTCCCGGTGATCGCCGCGAGTAACGTGAGCGTGCGATAGGTGTCGAACGCCCCGAGTTGATGGGAGATGCCGGCATTGCAAAAAATGGCCGCCGGTTTCGCCGTGGCATAGCCTGTCGCCACTTCGCGGATTCCATCCGCTGGCACGCCGGTCACTTTTTCCGCCCACTCGGGCGTGTACCCATGCTTCTTGAGGTGCTCCTTCAGTTCGTCGAACCCGACCACCCATTGTCGCGCTTTCTTTTTAAGAAAAATGACAAGTCAGACAAAATGAGCGCTTTGTGCATTTTTTTCGTTTCAAATGTAGCCATACATTGCTTACTTTAAGTGTT
>Ga0105048_10003598_pt1 | contig 25395 bp, 20 predicted proteins | sample MAT05_FD_78382 | JGI IMG/M metagenome (GOLD analysis project Ga0105048, IMG submission 78382) | Freshwater microbial communities from Lake Fryxell liftoff mats and glacier meltwater in Antarctica - MAT-05 | ecosystem: Environmental > Aquatic > Freshwater > Ice > Liftoff microbial mat | place... | reverse complement strand
TGCCGGGGAGGAGGGCGCGCGCGGTGGGGTGCGGGGGCACGGAGAGCGCGAGCGGCGCCGGGCTGCCACAGCCGCAGAGCAGCGCGAGCACGAGTCCAACCGAAGCCCGCACGGCCGTGTTTCTGGGGCTCGGGAGGGGGAGTGGTCAAGTCGTGTGGACAGCATCGCCCGACCCGAGTTACGCCCTTGGCCGATGCCCACGAACATCAAGAAGACGGCGCCTGCCCATCACGTCGCTGCCCCCGCGAGCGCGGCGGCGAAGAAGAAGGCGCCGGCGAAGAAGAAGCTCGAGGCGCCCACGTCCATCAAGGCAGGCGGCCTCGCTTCGCACGCCCCCGCAGCGCAGAAGAAGAGCAACATCGACAAGCTCGCGGCCGCCGACAAGGCCCATGGCGTGAAGGTCGTGGACATCGTGAAGAAGGCGTCGTCGACGACGGCGATCTCCGCCAAGTTCAACTTCGGCGGTTACGAGGGGCGGATGCTGAAGCCGGGCGAGGAGATCTTGCTCGAGCTGCCCGAGCACCTGCGCGATCGGCCGGTGCGGAACGTGATCCTCGTGCATCGCAAGGACTCCGCGCACGACTCCGGCAAGTACACCGGCGAGCACGACGACTCGCCCGCGCTGACCGCGGTCCACGTGCATGCCAAGGATCTGCCGGCGGGCGAGGCCTGGCGCATGTGGGACGGCCCGTGGGGCGCGAGCGGAGACGAGGGCGCGAAGTTCGCCGAGAAGCGCGGCGCTGGCGACCCGGAGTTCGAGACCGAGTTCAACTGGCCCGAGAACGGCCACTCCGGCGTGTACGACGGCGGCTCGACGACGCACCTGCTGCTCGCTGACGCGGCGCGGGTGAAGGCGCTCGGTGACGACCCCTCCTTCGTCCACAGCGTGGAGATCCAGGTCGCGCCGCCGAAGCCAAAGGAGGTGCTGCAGGCGATCTTCAGCCCCGGCACGTCGCTCGGCGACACCGAGACGCTGGTCGGTCACGAGTTCGGCGGCGGACAGAACCACGACGGAAAGTTCCCGCACGCGCTCGAGCTGTCAGGCTGGGGCGACGGCGGCGCGGGCGCATCCAAGCTCCCGGATGGCTGGAGCATGGACGGCGGCCAGCTCTCGATCCCGCTGAAGGCGGGCCGCGTCGTCACCGGCGTCGACATCGCGTGCGGCGACACGCACCCCGATGGCGCGACCAACAAGGACGGCGGCAAGGGCACGCTCGGCTACTCGCGCCTCTCGATCGGCCTCCAGCACGCCAACGGCAGCACCGACTGGTTCATGAGCAAGCAGGGCGTCCCGCCGGAAGGCATCCTCACCGGCGCGCCGAGCGACATCGCGTACAAGACGAAGGCCGGCGACAAGATCGTCGTCAGCGCGTCGTCGGATACGACGTACGTGATGGGGCTTCGCGTCGGATTGATCTAAGGCGGCGTGCACGCGACGGCCCAGCACGAGGGGCCGGAGGTGCAGGTGCAGAAGTTCGATCGAATGCAGCTGCAGTCGCCGGCCGCCGCGCAGTCGGGCGGCAGCGGCGAGCAGACCCACTCGGTGTGCCGGCCGATGCCGGGATGATCGTGGGTGTTGGTGATGCAGACCTGGGTCGTCGGATCGCAGACGCCGCCGTCGGGGCCGCACGGGCAGCCGGGCGTGCTGGCGTCGATCGCGGTGATGCTCTCGGCGTCGAGCGCGGTGATCGCAGCGTCGGGTGCGTCGGGTCGGTCGCTCGTTCCGGCGCACGCGCTCAGCGCCAGCAAGAGGAGCACGACCCGCACTCGCGCATCGTCGAGATCGGCGGAGAGCGTGTCAATCTGCCGGGCGCGCCGCGATGACCACCACGCCGCGTCGCCTTCGCATCGATGGGCCGAGGATGCAGAGCCGACCGAAGCCCTGTGCAAGCACGATCGCCAGCACCGCGCGCAAACGCACGGCGTCGTCTTCCGCTTCGATCACGATCTGATCGACCCGTGACCACATCGAGCGGCGGGCGTTTGCCAGCACCTCGACGGTGCTGTTGCCGACGTCCAGCCGCAACAGATCGATGCGCGGCACTGCGGCGTTCTCCACCGCGTCGGCCAGCGTGAGGCCGCGGCGTGATCCGGAGATCGCGGCGTTGAGCGCGCGGTGCTTCCCACCGGCCAGCCAGTCGTTCTTCCAGAGGTTGTGCTCGAGCGCGGCGTACAGCGCGGGGACCGGCTCGTAGCACCACGCCTCGACCTCGCCCTCGCAGCGCTTGGCGGCGGCGATGGCCAGCGCGCCGATGCTGGCCCCCACGTCGACGACCGCCGCGCCGCGCCGCAGGATCAACCCGGCCCCGAAGTAAGCCTCGACGCCGCGAAAGGTGCGCTCCAGATCCAGGGGCGGCGCCTCGATCTCGCCGTAGTGCGGGACGTGAACCATCGTGTCTTTGTTACCGCTCGCGGTGCGTCCTTCGGCGGGGGGTGCGGGCGATCGCGTCTACCGCGGGACTGGCCTCTGAGGCTTACCTGGGGCCATGCTTCGCCCCGTGGATCTGTCGGCTCGCATGGATCTCGCGCGGAGCGTCGCGCTCGAGGCGGGGCGTATCTTGATGAGCCACCTCGGGCACCTCGATCGCGTGGATCAGAAGACGCCGCGCGATCTCGTCACCGCCGCCGATCGCGACAGCGAGGCGCTGATCGCCGCCCGCATCCGCGCCGCGTTTCCCGCCGACGCGCTGTGCATGGAGGAGAGCGACGGCAAGGAGGGGGCGCAGCGCCGACGCGCGAGCATCGAGGCCGCGCCGTTCGCGTGGTGCATCGATCCGCTCGATGGCACGACCAACTTCGTGCACGGCTACCCGGTGTTCGCAGTGTCGATCGGGCTGCTGGAGCACGGCCGCGCGGTGGGCGGCGTCATCCACGCGCCCGCGCGCAACGAGACGTACGTCGGTGGTCGCGGCGTCCCGGCCGAGCGCATCGACGTCACCGGCCGCGCGCCGATGGCAGTGTCGAAGAACGAGCGGCTGGCCGATTCGTTGTTCGGGGTGGGCTTCTCGCCGGGCAAAGATCAGCTGAACGACGCGACGCTGGAGCTGGTGCGCGCGCTCTTGCGGCAGGCGCAGGACGTCCGCCGTGCCGGCGCCGCGGCGCTCGATCTGTGCGATGTCGCGGCGGGCCGCATCGACGGGTTCCTCCAGACCGATCTGGGGCCGTGGGATCTCGCCGCGGGCGTCGCGATCGTCGAGGCGGCAGGCGGCCAGGTGAGCCGCCATGACGGGGCGCACCACAGTGTTTTCGCGCCGGACACGGTGGCCACCAACGGCCGCGTGCATACGGCGCTGCTCTCGCTCGTCCAGGAGGTCAGATGAGGCTCTTTTTCGTGGCTGCGATGGCCGGGGCGACAGCCCTGGCGGGAACGGCAGAGGCGCGCCCGCTGCTGCTGCCGCTGTCGCTCGGCGCGGACGACTACGGCGAGAGCTACAGCTTCATCGCCGACCTCGAGGACAAGACGTACGTGCTGTTGCAGCTCGGCATCAGCAACGTCGGTCCTGGCGCCGGCCACGGCATCTGCCGCGGCCTGGTGGTCTCGCCGACGGGCGCGACGTGGACCGACAACAAGATCGTGGACAGCGGCGAGTGGGGCCACCAGACCGGTCCGGGCGGCGAGCGCCTGAAGGTCGGACCGTGCACGCTCACGGTCGGGGCCGACGGCACCGTGATCACCATCCCGCTCGATGACAGCAAGGTCTCGCTGGCGTTCGCGCAGAAGCCCACGGTGGTGCGCGCCCCGGGCGCCCGCATCCCGATCGGCAAGAATCAGCACATCCAGGAGATCTGGCTCGGCGCGGCCCCGGTGGTCGCGACGATCGCGCTCGAGGACGTCGCGCCGCGCACGGTGAAGGGCATCGGCTACGGCGACCACGCGGTCTCCGACGCCGACCCGGCCAAGATCGCCACCCGCTGGATCCGCTTCCGCGCGCTGCGCGTCGAGCCCCCCGTGCTCATCCACGGCCGCGAAGCCCCCGGCGGCGCGCAAGGCCCCAACTGGATCCGCCGCGGCGACGCGTTCGAGACGCTGGCCAAGGTCGAGGCGACGCGCACCGGCAAGACGAAGGACACCCGCTTCTCGGTGAAGGCGGGCGACCTCTCGATCACGTCGGACGCGTTCGTGTACCGCTACGCGCCGATCGAAGATCTCGGTGTCGTCGGCAACGTGCTGTCACCGTTCGTGGGCTCGCCGGTGAGCTACACGCTCCGCGCCACGCTCACCGATGGGGACAAGAAGATCCCGGGCCTGCTCGAGATCGAGCTCGCGTCGGAGTAAAGGCGGGCCCTAAGTCTTACTCGCGGTGAAAGCGCACGACCCGCGCGCGATGCCGAAGCCGAGGCATGGTCTCCATCGCCAAGCTCTTCTTCCCCACCCCGACCTCGACACCTCTGACGACCCCCGCGCCGGCGATCGAAGCCCCTCTGAAGCCGAAGCTCGACACGTTCGAGCACGTGGCCAAGAAGCCCACGCAGGCCGAAATCGACGCGTTCAAGCTGATCAACGCGCTCGGCACCGAGGCGCGAAAGCTCAAGGCCGAGCTCGCCGCGAGCCCCGCCAACGCGACGATCGACGATCAGAGCACCAGCGAGAGCATGAGCCTGAAGGCGTTCAAGCTCTTCTCGAAGTCGTCGAAGTTCTCGAGCCAGGTCCTCGGAAAAGCGTTCGCCCAGGCGCTGAAAGGCGGCACCGGAGCAGGGGAGTTTGCCGGGCTCGCCGACGATCTGAAGCGCGCGCTCCTGCGCTCGAAGGACAGCTCGCTCACGGCGGGAGAGCGCCACCAGGCGTCACAGCACGTCGCCGACGCGGTCATCGCGCTCCAGGAGGCGGCGAACAAGAAGGCCTACAATGAAGCAAAAAAGGCGATCGGCAAGCTGCTTTAGGCGACGCGTTCGCGCATCAACACCGGCAAGATCACCAGCACCACCGTCACCGCCATCAGCTCGCCGAGCACTGCCGCCCAGCCGAACGAGCGCAGCGCACCCGAGTGGGCGAGGAGCAGCGACAGGTACCCGACCACCGTCGTGAGCGAGCACAGCAGCACCGCGCCGCCCATCTTCGCCACTGCTTGTCTGGCGTTCAGCTTCATCGAGTCCATCGCGCCGATGAGGTTCACGACGTAGTCCGCGCCGACGCCGATCGTGATCGGGATGGCGGCGAAGTTGAGCATGTTGAGGCGCACGCCCGCCGCGTACATCACGGCCTGGCCGAGCGCCGCCACCACGATCACCGTGACCAGCACGAGGACGATCTGCCCGGGCTTGCGCCAGAACAGCGGCACCAGCGTGAGCGCCACCAGCAGGCACACCACGCCGATGACCCGCGGGACCTCCGAGCGGACCAGGCTGATGATCTCGCCCATGAACAGGAACCCGCCCGCGAGCACTGCGCCCTTCGGGAGCTCGGCCTTTGCGAGCTCGTCGAGGAACGCGACGATGTTCCGGCCGTCGTTGTAGTCGATCTTCAGCGAGGGATACGCCAGCACCGTGCGATCGGTGCGCCCGCTGGTCTCGCGGAAGCCCATCGTGAGGATCGTCGGGACCTCCTCCGCGGTGATCGGCTGGAGGTTCTCGTCGGACAGCCAGGTGTCGACGTGGACCCGCGCTTCTGCCGGGATCTTTTCGCGCGGGACCTTGGCCAGCGAGCGCTTCACCGCGGAGAGGCGACCGATGCGCGCTTGCTGCGCCTCGACCGGCGGCACCAGGCGATCGATCGTCTCGATGCGCTCGGCGACCGGTTCTTCGCCGGTGAGGAGCGCGGCCCTCAGGGCCGCCGCGGTGGCGTGGCGATCGCTGGGCTCGTCGACCATCCCGACGATCGGGTTGAGCCACACGCCGAAGAGCTCGGAGACCCGCTTGTCCCACGACGCGCCGCCCTCCCTGAGGGAGACGCTGTTGCGCAGGTTGAGGAGGTTCATGTCGTAGTAGCCCTCGCGCAGCACGGCGCGCACGCCGATCGTCGCGACGACGAGAGTGGTCAGCACCAGCGCGGCCGCGACGCCGCGCGCGAGCCCCGGCGTCGAAAAATAGGCGTTCACGCGGCCCTGCGCTTCGGTGATGGCCGTGCCGTGCCGGGGTGGGCGGGCGATGGCGATCAAGATCGGCATCGTCATGAAGGCGACCGCCCAGGTCGAGATCATGCCGACGCCGCCGAGGAAGCCGAAGTCGGAGAAGCCGCGGAACGACGCGCTCGCCAGCCCGAGGTACGCCGCGGACGCCGTCGCCGCCGCGCCGAGCGTCCCGGCGAACGACTGCCGCGCGGCGCCGACGATCGCCTCGGCCATCGGCTCGGAGGGGTCGCGGTTGCGATAGAACGCCAGCAGAATGAGCGGATAGTTGATGCCGTTGCCGGCGATGATCGAGCCGAGGAACGCCGAGTTGGAGTTGAGCTCGCTGCCGCTCAGGCGGCCGACCGCGAAGGTCCACAGGATGCCGGGCGCGAGCGAGCCGACCACCGCGATGATCGCGCGCGCGGAGCGGAAGTAGAGCGCGATCAGGATCCCGTTCAGCACCAGCACCATGATCACGGACGTAACGATGTCGTCCTGGATCGCGTCGTGCTCCTCGATGAGGTTTTCGACCTCACCGCTCAGCGCCACCTGCACGTTGGGGTACTGCGCCTTCAGCGTGTCGACCTCGGCGTGCACCGCGCGCGCCAGGCCGAGCGCTGGGCCGATGTCGACCTCCGAGCCGTTGAGCCCGATGAGCATCACCACCATCGTCCCGTCGGGCGTCTCCATGTAGCCGTTCGGGAAGCGCTCGACCTTCTGGGTCTCCGCTTCGAGCTGCTTCTTCAGATCGGCGAAGCCGTCGCCCGCCTCGTCGAGATCGAGCCGCAGAGGGCTGGCCGAGGCGATCGCGTCCTCGACCGACTCCAGGACGCGATCGAACGCCGCGTCCTCGAGGAGCAGCGCGCCCCGGCGCTCGAGCCACTTGCGCTCGCTGACCACGTCGTACCGGATCGACTTGGCTTCGGGGATCTTCTTCGCCACCAGGCGCGGGCCGAGCTCGCTCATGAATTTGCGGTTCGCGACGGCGTCGGGGGAGTGCACGATGACGATCAGGCTCGATACGCCGCCGATGCGGGCGTGCAGCTCTTCCAGCGCGCGCACGCTCTCGGCGCCGCGCGGCAAAAGATCCTGCAGGCCCGCGCGCACGTTCATGAAGTAGAGCGCCGTGAAGTACCCGGTGGGGATCATCGCCAGGAGCAACAGGACGACGGCGCGCGCAGGGTTGCGCACGATGACGTCGACCCAGCGGCGATAGAGCGCGACAATCATGCGGTCTCCACGCGCGGCCACACCAGCGGGACCGCGAGGCCGACTGCGGCCCAGAAGAACTGCGCCGCCCGGATCAGCATCGGCACGGCGATCGCGTCGCCGGACGAGAGGCCGAGGAGCGGCGCGCAGAGGACGAAGTTGGCCTCGTTCGCGCCGAGCTGCGCGGGGATGAAGCCGCCGACCGACGCGCCGACCAGGAACAGCCCGGTGGCGAACAGCGCGCGCGGGCCGTCGACGTCGCCGAGCGCGGCGAGAAGCGCCCAGATCTGGAGCACGGTGCAGGCGCGCCCCGCCATCTGCGCGAGCAGCGCGGCCCAGGGGATGATCGGCTCCGCGCGCCACAAGGCGTCCATCTCGGGGCCGAGGCTCTCCGCGCGGCGCCACACCCGACCGAGCAGCGCGCCGAGGTTCAGCCGCTGGCCCGCGGTCATCAGCGCCAGCCCGAGGATCAGCGTGAGCAGCGTGTTGGCGCCGATCGCCCAGCGCGCCGCGCGCGTATCCGGCAGCGCGAACGCGGGCAACAGCGAGGCCGCCGAGAGCAGCGCGGCCGACAGCACTACCGTCGCCTGGATGCGGCCGGCCGCCACGCCTGCGCGCGCGCCGGTCGAGTAGGGCGCGAGCATGCCGGCCTTCAGCCCCTCGGCCACCGTACGCCCGGCGGGCGCGAGCGCGGCCCAGGTGTAGCCGATCAGCGTCGCGCGCAGGATGACCGGCAGGGGCGGGCGAGGGGCCCGGTACAAGAGGCTCAGGGTGATGGTGTCGGCGATGACGATGAGGCCCTCGAGCGCGACGACCACCGCGAGGTAGGGCAGGGCGCGGGCCATCGAGTCGGCCACCGACTCGGCGCCGGAGTAGCGGATCAGAACGACGATGAGGGCCACGCCGAGGCCAGCCAGGATTGCCCGTCCCGCGCGCGAGCGGGCGAAGGCGAGGAGGGAGGTCATGCGGTCGCTCGGACGACCTCGTCGATGCGCGACCAGACCTTGGCGAACGCCTCGGCATAAGCCTCGGCCACCGCCGGCGGCTGCGCCGCGATCGGATGCGTGTGCGAGAACAGGACGATCGAGTCGTCGAGCAAGCGCAGCGTCTCCGGGTATTGATCGAGCTCGTAGCTCACCGGTCGCCCGCCGCTCCACGGCCAGCCGCCGCCGTAGCCGATCTTGTCCTGGAAGAGCCGCTGACCCGGCACCGGCTTGCTCTGCCACATCACCGCTTCCAGGCCCTCGGACTTGAGCGCGGCGATCATCGCGTCGCGCACGCGGCGCGCCGGAACACCGGGCAGGCCCGCGTCGAGGCGCACGCGATACTTGTGGATCGCGCTCTGACCGCCCTCGGCCTCGCGCGGCAAACGCACGCCCTTCAGGCCACCCAGGCGCTTCGCCAGGATCTCGGCGTTGTTGCGCGCGTTGGCGTTGAAGCCGTCGAGCCGGCGGAGCTGCGTGCGAGCCAGCGCCGCGGTCATCTCGTTGGTGCGGTACATCCAGCCCATGCCCAGCGAGTCGTAGGCGCGGTTGCCGTCGAGCGGCCGGTTGATGTCGTAGGACGCGGCGTCGGAGGCCTTGATATCCTCGCCGAACATGCGGGCGCGATTCGCGCGCGCCATGAGCTCGTCGTCGTTGGTGACGAAGAGCCCGCCTTCACCGGCCGCCAGGTTCTTGCTCGACTGGATGCTGAACGCGCTGGATGCGCCGATCGTCCCGAGCTTTCGGCCCTTCGACGTCGCCCCGTGCGCCTGCGCCGCGTCCTCGATCACCGGGATGCCGTGCTTGTCGGCGATGCTCTTTATCGCGTCGATGCGGCAGGCGGTGCCATGGATGTGCACCGGCATGACCGCCTTGGTGCGCGGGGTGATCGCCGCCTCCAGCAGCGCCGGATCGAGGCCGAAGGTCTCCGGCTCGATGTCGACGAACACCGGGATCGCGTTGTGGTGCAGGACCGCGAGGGCCGTCGCCACGAACGAGAACGCGCTAGTGATCACCTCGTCGCCCGGCCCCACGCCTGCTGCCGCCAGCGCGATGTGGAGCGCGGCGGTGCCGCTGTTGGTCGTGAGGCAGTGCTTCGCGCCGAGATACTGAGCGAACTCCGACTCGAGCGCGCGGACCTCGGGCGCGAACGGGCCCGACAGGACCCCGCGTTCGAGGACCGCCATCACCGCCGCCTTGTCGGCGTCGTCGATGATCGGCCAGCGCACGTGCGCCTTGGGGTCGAGCGTGGGCGAGCCGCCGAGGAGCGACTTAGCCATGATTCGTCTTGAGGTCGGCCGCGTGATCGTCGGCCCACTTGCGGAGCATCGCGGTCTGCAGCCCGAAGTCGTGGACCGGGCGCTCGCTCGGAGCGTGGTACGGCGACTTGAAGAACATCGAGAGCTGCTTCTGGACGCCGCGCTCGCCGACCCGCTTGGCGGCGTCGAGGAGGCGCACGAGATCGAGCACCAAGGGCGCCGCGAGGATCGAGTCCTTGCAGAGGAAGTTGACCTTCATCTGCATCGGCTCGCCGAGGAAGCCGAGGAGATCGATGTTGTCCCAAGCCTCCTTCGCGTCACCACGGGGCTTGTAATAGTGGATGTGCACCTGATGGTTCTCGACCTTGTAGCCGAGGATGTCGTCGAGCACGCCCTGCTTGGAGGCGACCTTGGTCTTGTTCGACTCCGGGTCGTTCAAGATCTTGCCGTCGTTGTTGCCGAGGATGTTGGTCGAGTACCAGCCGTCGACCTTCAGTCCGCGCGTGGCGAACGCCGGGGCGAGCACGGTCTTGATCAGCGTCTGGCCGGTCTTGCCGTCGCAGCCGGCGATCGGCGCCTGGTTCTTCTCGGAGAGCTCGACGAGCGCGGGCACGTTCGAGAGGCTCGGCGTGAAGTTGGCATGCGCGATGCCCATCTTGCACGCGACGTAGAGGTACTTCATCGCCGGGCTGATGCGCACGTCGTTGGCGTCGAGGCCGGCCTCGAAGGCGGCGATCGTCTCGTGGACGTCGCTCTTCTCGAGGAACTGATCGGTCGACGAGAGGTTCACCATCACCACGCGGTGGAGATCGTTCTTCGTCTTGAAGGCGGTGATGTCCGCCTCGAGCAGCTTGACCTCTTCGCGGAAGCTCTTCGTCGTCACGACGTGCTTGCCGGTGATCGCCTTGTTGACGACCGCCTTCCACGGCTTGAACGCGCGGAGCGGCTCCTCGATCTTCGCGAGGATGTGCGCGCCGACCACGCCGTGGCGCAGCGCGGCGTCGTAGCCGTCGGATGCATCGAGATCCCAGCCACCGAAGACCAGCGCCTCGAGGGGCGCGAGGTTGAGCTTTGGACCCAGCTCGCTCTCGGTGATCATCCCGATCTTGTCCGCAAGGCCGCGCTTCATCAGCTCGACGCCTGCGATGACGGTGGTGGCGACAGCGCCACCGGAGCCAACGATGCACACTCCGACTCTATTTTTCACGTTTGCCTCTGGTTTTGATGAGCGAACGATCGCAGCAGATCGCGCTTGGGCTCATCGACGATGCGGGGAAATTTCTGCTGGAGACTCTTCTGACCCATCGCTTCCATGAAGCGACGAGATGCGCCGGCCATCAGTGGGACGACCTGAGGCGCGAGGATGGCGACGTCGCGAGCGCGGTGCTCGCGATAGACGCGGTTCTGGACGGTGAGCTCGTGATCGAACGCTTCCTGGAAGGCCAGCAGGCTGTCCGGGGCGCGCTCGAACTCGACGAACAACAGGTACCGGCCCTTGGCGCCGCCGTCGACGCCGACCTCGGCCCCGGCCGAGTAGTCGACGATGGTCGCGGGGGCGCGATCGCTCGCGGCGCTCACCGCGCGCTCGATCTCGAGCGAGGTGGTCAGCTCCTGCGTCACCGAGAGCACGCCGGCGCTGCGGCCCGCGAACTCGATGCGGTGCGGGAACACGCTGGTGAAGCGCACGAAGTCGCCGATCTGGTAGGCGAACAGGCCGGAGCAGGTGGTGACGACCACCGAGTACTCGGCGTTCGCCTCGACTTCCCACAGCGGGACGCGCTTCGGCTCGGGCTGGTCGTGCTCGCCGCGGCGGATGAACTCGAAGAACACGCCGCGGTCCGGGATCATCATCATCCCGTCTTCGCCCTGGCGATCGCTGGCCGCGTAGATGCCGCCTTCGGTCGCGTTGTAGTTGTCGATCAGCGTAGTCTTGCGGCCCATGCGCGCGTTGATCAGCTTCATGTACGGCTCGGCGTGCACGCCGCCGCCGAAGAGCGCGCCGAGGTTCGGCCAGATATCGGCGATCGTCTCGGCCCGCATCCCCTTCTTCTTGGCGGCCGCGAGGGCGCGATCGAAGAGGATCGTGAACCAGCAGGTGGTGCCGGTGAGCGCGCGGACGTCGTGATCGAGGTAGCTCTCGGCCATCACCGTGAGCTTGTGGTCGTAGTCTTCGATGTCGCGGATCGGCGGCTTCGGCAGGAAGCTCAGGCGCGACGCCATCGGCATGTGCGTGAGCATGATGCCGGGGTTGCTCGCGACGCCGACCGGGCCCTCGCGTTTGATCGTGCCCGGCGGGAGGAGGCCCATCGTGAAGCCGCGCGAGAAGTCGGTGTCGCCGGTCATCGTCAGGTAGCGCGCGAGCACGTCGAAGCCCGCCTTCTGCTGCCAGCCGATCTGCGCCTTCGAGATGGGGAGGAACTTGTTCTTGGCCGCGGTGTTCGAGGTGCCAGACGACTGGCCGTAGAACGGGATCAGCCCCGGCCACAGCACGTTGGCCGCGCCCTTGCGCATGCGCTCCAGGTACGGCTCGAAGTCGGCGTAGGTGCGGACCGGGACGCGGTCGCGGAAGTCCTCGTAGCGCTTGATCGCCCCGAACCCGTGGGCCAGGCCGTACTCGGTGTTGGCCGCGGTCTTCACGTGGTCGAGCAGGGTGTCGACCTGGGTCTGCTTCGGGTCGCGCGCGTGGCGCTCCCAGCTCATCACGCGCGCCTTGGCGGCGGCCCACAGCGCCGGGCCCGTGATGGCGCCGCCAGGGACGCCGTAGAGCTCGCGCTGGCGCATCGGGGGGTATCGCATTCTATAGGTCCGCCCGAGATGCAAGCACGATGACGTTGGGCAGGCCACGTTCCTGCGTGGATGGGGGCGCGAACACACGCACGTGCGGCAAGTCGCGGGCCTTTGCCAATTCGACGATCGCGCGCGTTCGATCTTCTGACCCATCGGTCTCGATCACCGCCTGCTGGATCGTTCCCCAGGTGCGGTCGTCGATGCCACCGAGCACCTTGAGCTCGGCGCCCTCGACGTCCACCTTCAGCAGATCGATGCGTGATACGCCGGCGCCTTCGAGCGCACCGGAGAGCGTGTTGCGGGGGACCTGGAGGCGCTCGAGGCCGGTCGCCTTGTCGGAGAGCCAGTGACCGATCGCGCCTTTGCTCACCGACGCGATCGCCGTCTCGATCAAGCGTGCGCCGGGCCCGAGCCAGCGCATCGACGCGCGCGCCCGCGCGCCCTGCGCGGCGAAGAACGCGTCGAACTCGGCGCGCTTTCCGACGAGGTCCATGGTGGAGTCCCGGGGGAAACGCCGAAAATAATAGAACTCGCAGGGCGTCCCCGACTCCTCGGGGGTGGAGAGCGCGACGTTGTGCGCGCGGTGCCTGCCCGGCTTCAGCCAGACGTTCTCGGCGAGGTTCTGCGAGAGCGCGGTGTAGAGATCGGGGACCGGCTCGAAGCACCACAGCGAGAGATCCCGCTCGGCGCGCTTGGCGGCCGCGACGGCGAAAGCGCCGATGTTGGCGCCCACGTCGACGATGGTGGCCCCCCGCGCCACGGTGGCGCCGGCTTCGAAGTATTCTTCGACCTCACGGAACAACGTCGCCAGCTCGCGGGGCGACTCGTGCGCGGTCGAGATCTTGCCGTACTCAGGGAGGTCCACGGTTGGCGGGCCGCAAGTGCGCCCATCGTCATCGGATGCGCCAGCGGATTCGACCGACCCCATCCCGGGCCGTGAGTAACCGGTCCGCTACATCCCTTCGATCTTGGTTGCGAAACGGGTGATCGCGCGGCCGACGACCTCTTTGCCATCGGGTGTACCGGCCATCTGCAGCTGCCGGTACAGGTCGAGGTACTCCTCCTCGAGCGCCGCGGACTCGGTCTTCGGGAGGCGAGCCACCAGCACCGCGACCTTCGGATCGAGCTGATCGAGCCGCTGGGTGAGCGTCTCGTCCTGCCCGCTCACGCGCGGCGGCGGGGCGGAGGGCGAGGCGGAGGCGACCGGGGACGACGACTTGAGCGGCGTCGACGTCGCGCGCGGCTCGCCGCCCCCCGTCGTGCGCATCACGAGGACCACCAGCAGCACCAGGACGATGGCGCCGACGACGGCCAGGCCCATGAGCAGCTTGTTCTGCTGGGGCGGCGCGACCACCGCGAGCGGAGCGGCCTGCGCAGCGGGCGCCACGGACGGGACCGGCATCGTCGGCGTCAGAACGCCCGACTGCGAGGGCAGCGGGGTCTGGGCCGGGGTGTCGGTCTGCGCGGGCAGGCTGTCGCTCGACATCGCCGGCCAGTTGAGCGGGCGGTTCGGATCGATCGACAGGTCGCCGCCGCGCAGATCCATCTCGATGCGCTTGGCCGCGGCGTGCACCGCGTTGGCGCTCGGCGGCCGATCGGCGGGCGTCTTCCCGAGCAGGCTGAGGCAGAGATCGACCAGCGGCCCCTTCATCGGGAGCGGCGGCGGGGGCTGCGACTGGTGCTTGTAGAACAGCTCGATCAGGTGCCCGCTGAACGGCTGGGCCCCGGAGAGCATCTCGTAGAGCAGGACGCCGAGCGAGTAGAGGTCCGCAGAGAAGTTGATCGTCCCGCCCGCCGCCTGCTCGGGCGACATATAGGCCGGCGTGCCCATCACCACGCCTTCCTGGGTGAGCTTCTCCATCGAGTTGGAGCCGTCCATCTCGACGCGCACGATGCCGAAGTCGAGGAGCTTCGCGAACTCCTTGCCGTCGCGCATCTCGACCATCACGTTGGCCGGCTTCACGTCGCGGTGGACGAGATCGAGCTTGTGGGCGACCGCGAGCGCGCTGGCGATCTGCGAGGTGAAGCGCGCGGCGCGCTCGGGGGCGAGCGTGCCGTCACGGGCGATGACGCGATCGAGGCCGACGCCGTCGCAGTACTCCATCACCAGGTAGGTGAGGCCAGCGTCGCTGGTGCCGAAGTCGACGACCGACACGACCCAGGGGCTGCGGATCTTGCTGACGACCTGCGCCTCGCGCCGGAAGCGCTGGACGTAGTTCTCGTCGCCACCGAGGTTGCCGTAGAGGACCTTGATCGCGAACTCGCTGTTGAGCCCGGTGTGGACGGCCTTGTAGACCGACCCGCACCCGCCGCGACCCATCAGATCGATGATCTTGTACTTGCCGATGGTCGTCCCGACGAGCGGGTCGTCCTCGAACTTCGACAGTTCCGCACCGTCGACGTCGCAGTACTTCGCCTCCGTCGGGTAGAGGGAGCTGCACTTCTTGCAGATCCGCATTCGCGCCGAACATAGGCGAGGTCCTGGCTGAACGCCATGGGTCAGCGCACCTCGAGCGTCGCCGACAGCGTGTTGCTCCGCAGGTCCTCGTCGTCGATCGCGGTGACGCCCATCGTGTAGCTCCCGACGGCGGCCGCCGCGGTCAGGCCGAACACGAAGGGGACCGAGGCGCTGGTGATCGCGCTGCTCGCGCCCTGCACGTCGACCGCACTGGTGACCGCCGTGGGGCCGGTGAACGCGAGCTCGAGCTTCAGGCCGGCCAGGCCGTCGGCGTCGGTGACGTCGACCGAGCCCGAGGAGGTCATGCCACGGGCGATCGACGAGGTGCCGACCATCAGACCCGCGATCGTCGGCGCGGTGCCGCCACCGCCGCAGGCCGCAGTCAGGAGGATAAAGAGGGGAGCGAGATCGGCGATTTTCATGCGCTTCGTCTGACCTCAGTCGGGACCTGGAGGCAACGGTGCCGGCGATCTCACGGCTCGTCCTCGCCCACCGGCTCCGGCACCCCACGGATCGCATCCAGCCTCTTCCCGATCTCCGCCTCCTCACCGTGGCTGGTCGGCCTGTAGTAGCGCCGCCCCACGAGCGCTTCCGGCAAGTACGTCTCGCCCGGCGCGAGGCCCCCCAGGTCGTGGGGATATTTGTACTCCTTGCCGTGTCCCATCTTCCGCTGGAGGCCGCTCGTCGCGTTCAGCAGCTTCGCCGGCACCGCCAGCGGCCCGTGCTCGCGCACGTCTTTTCGCGCGGCGCCGTAAGCGGTGAGCGCGGTGTTCGACTTCGGCGCGGTCGCCAGATAGGTGACCGCCTGGGTCAGCGGCAGGACGCCTTCGGGCAGCCCGACCAGCTCGTACGCAGCGAGCGCGGCGGTCGCGACCATCAGCGCGCGCGGGTCGGCGTTCCCCACGTCCTCGCTGGCGAAGATGACGATGCGGCGCAAAATGAAGCGCGGGTCCTCGCCGCTCTCCAGCATGCGCGCGAGCCAGTAGACCGCGGCGTCCGGATCCGAGCCGCGCATCGACTTGATGAACGCGCTGATCACCCCGTAGTGCGCGTCGCCGGCCTTGTCGTAGAGGAGCGCGCGGTGCTGGAGCGCCTCCTCGGCCATCGCCGCGTCGATGCGCGGCTTCTCGGACTGCGCCAGGAGCCGCGCGCTGTCCGACGCCACCTCGAGCGCGTTCAATGCGCGCCGGCCGTCGCCGTGGGCCCCAAACGCGATCGTCGCCAGCGCCTCGTCGTCGGCGTCGATCGCGTCGTCGAGGCCGCGCGCGTCGTGGAGCGCGGTCTTCATCAGCGTCACCAGGTCGTCGGTCGAGAGCGGCTCGAGCACGAACACCCGGGTCCGCGAGAGGAGCGCCGAGTTGAGCTCGAAGGAAGGGTTCTCGGTGGTCGCGCCGATCAAGGTGACGATGCCGCGCTCGACCGCCGGCAGGAGCGCGTCCTGCTGCGACTTCGACCAGCGGTGGATCTCATCGACGAACAAGATCGTCCTCTCGTTGTGTTGTCCGCGCAGCCGACGCGCCTCTTCGAGCGCCGCCCTCAGGTCCGCGACCCCCGACAGCACCGCCGAGAGCGTCACGAATCGGGCGTTCGTCTTCGCCGCGAACAGCCGCGCCAGCGTGGTCTTTCCGATGCCCGGCGGGCCCCACAAGACGAGCGAGGGGACGCGGTCGGCCTCGATCAACCGGCGCAGCACCTTGCCCGGGCCGAGCAAGCTTTGCTGCCCGACGACCTCGTCGATGGTGCGCGGCCGCATGCGATCGGCGAGCGGATCGCGCGCCGCCGTCTTCTCCGCCTGGGCTTCGAAAAGGTCCCGCACGCGCGCTAGCGTACCGCGAGGAAAGGGGTGTCGCGCTCCAATTTCTCTGCTATAGGCGCCCCGTCTCGGGGCCCGGCCCCGGGCATGCCCGAGCGCTGGGAACCGGAACGCGACCTTGGATCTTCCGCGAAAACACGTTGCGTCCGCGCTGCTCGCCATCGTTTTCGTCGCGTCTTACGCTGCGTCCGCGGAGGCGCAGACCGATCCCTCCTCCGCCGACCGCGTGGAAGACGCCCCCGTGTCGGCGGACACCGTCACCGCCGTCGAGTTCGAAGGACTGAAGCGGGTCGACGTCGAGGCGGTCCGGATCCTCGTCACCACCGCCGCCGGCCGTGCGCTCGACCCCAAGGCGGTCTCCGAGGACGTCCGGGCGATCTTCGGCACCGGCTACTTCGAGGACGTGCAGGTCTTCCGCACCGACGCGCCGACCGGCGTGATCGTCACCTTCGTCGTGAAGGAGAAGCCGTCGATCCGCCGCGTCGACATCAGCGGCAACGACGGCCTGTCGCTCGACGACGTGAAGGCGGTGGTCGATATCCGCCCGTTCACGATCTACGACCCGGCCAAGGTCAAGAGGAACGTCCAGAAGATCAAGGAGCTCTATGTCGGCAAGGGCTACTACCTCGTCGAGGTGACCTCGAAGATCGAGGTCAACAAGACCGGCGAGGTGATCATCACCTTCGTCATCGACGAGAACGCCAAGGTCCAGGTACGGCAGATCAAGATCGTCGGCAACACCGCGATCTCGACCGAGGTGCTCAAGTCGGGCCTGCAGACGCGCGAGGGCGACCTCCTGTCGTTCATCACCGAGAGCGGCACGTATCGCGCGGAGGCCTTCCAGGTCGACATGCTGCGCATCACCGCGGCGTACTTCGATCAGGGCTACATCAACGTGAAGGTCGACCCGCCAGACATCGAGATCTCCGGTGACCGCAAGTACCTCTACATCACGGTGCGCATCGAAGAGGGCGAGCAGTACTCCATCGGCAAGCTCGATTTCTCGGGCGATCTGATCGAGGAAAAAGAGGGCCTCTTCAAGCTGATCGGCAGCAAGGAGAACACCGTCTTCAACCGCAGCCAGCTCGGGCAAGATCTCATCGCGCTCAAGACGCGCTACGAGGACGACGGCTATGCGTACGCGAACATCACGCCGGTCACCGCGATCGACGCGAGCAAGCGGATCATCGACATCACCTTCGACATCCAGCAGGGCAAAAAGGTCTACTACGAGCGCATCAACATCGTGGGCAACGCCAAGACCCGCGACAAGGTGATCCGTCGCGAGCTGCGCATCTACGAGGGCGACCTCACCAGCGCCACCATGCGCGAGCTGTCGCGCCGCCGCGTCACCGCGCTCGGCTACTTCGAGAAGGTCGACATCAAGACCCGCAAGGGCGCCAGCGACGAGCTGCAGATCGTCGAGATCGAGGTCAAGGAGCGCTCCACCGGCACGTTCCAGATCGGCGCCGGCCTCTCTTCGGCCGAGAACTTCATCATCACCGCCCAGGTCAGCCAGGAGAACTTCCTCGGCCGCGGCCAGTCGGTGTCGCTGTCGGCCTCGATCTCCGGCCTGCAGCAGCTCTTCCAGCTCAGCTTCGTCGAGCCGTACGTGCTCGACACCGAGTGGACGCTGTCGTTGCGTGCGTTCAACACCGAGACGTCGTTCCGCGACTTCTTGCGCGCGTCGTCCGGCGGCGAGGTCTCGGTCGGCCACCCGATCACCGATCAGCTGCGCGCGTTCCTCACCTACAACCTGGAGTTCGTGCAGGGGCAGGGCGCCACCGCGAGCACGGTCGAGTTCGCGGCGCTCAACGTGAACGGCCGCATCTCCTCTTTGCGCGGCACGATCGCCTACGACACGCGCGACAACCGCCTCTACCCGACCGAGGGCATGTATCACACGATCTCGGCCGAGTTCTCCGACACGTGGCTCGGCGCGAGCGAGTCGAAGCGGTTCCAGAAGTACCGCCTGACGAACCGCTTCTATCAGCCGATCTTCTGGAAGGTCGTCGGCAAGCTGCAGACGCGCTTCGGGTACATCAACTCGCTGTCCGAGCAAGGCCTGTCGCCGTCAGAGAAGTTCATCCTCGGCGGCATCAGCTCGATCCGCGGCTACACGCCGTTCTCGATCGGCCCCGACCGCCAGGCGACGCGCGGTGATCGCGGGCCGCTGCTCCTCGACCCGTACTCGACCACCACGACCTTCGTGGAGGGCGGCAACAAGGAGTTCCTCGGCACGTTCGAGCTCGAGTTCCCGATCTTCGAGGAGGTCGGCATCAAGGGCGTGCTCTTCCTCGACGCCGGCAACACGTTCGCGGAAGAGGAGAACTTCTTCCACATCGGCAACACGTACCGCGAGAAGCAGGGCATCGACTCGTACGATCCGCGCGAGCTGCCGCTCGGCCTGTTCTGGTCGGTGGGCTTCGGCTTCCGCTGGTTCTCGCCGATCGGCCCGCTGCGCTTCGAGTGGGGCATCCCGCTGACCCGCCGTCCCACCGACGAAAAGGGCCCGGTGTTCGAGTTCTCCATCGGCAACGCGTTCTGAGGCGCGGAATGCCCGTCCTCCCTGGCACGTAGATCGATCGTGGGATCGCGCATCATCGGCGGGGGCCTGATCCTGGCCACGCTGCTCGGTGCGATCCTCGTCGGATCCAAGATCGTCATCGGCCTGACCGCGCCTCCGCTCCCGATCGCCGGTGAGCGCGCGCCGACGTACTCCGCGACAACGCTGCAAGGCGCGCCGATCGGGTCCAGCGCGCTCGCGGGGCAAGTCGTGATGCTCGATTTCTGGGCGTCCTGGTGCCCCGGCTGCATGGCCTCGCTCCCCAACATGCGGCGGCTGGCAGAGCGCTTCGAGGGCAAGGGCGTGACCGTGATCGGCGTGAGCCAGGAGCCCGACGATGTCGCCGGAGTGCGGGAGATCGTGCGCGAAAAAGGGCTCCGTTATCCGATCGTCCTCGACCACGGCGCAGTGCGTGATGCGTTCCGGATCCGCGCGCTGCCGACGGTCGTGGTGATCGACCAGCGCGGCGTCGTGCGCGCCGTGCACGAGGGCCCGGTGACCGAGGATAACCTCGCATGGGACATCGTTCAGCTGTTGGACTGACACAGCAGGGTGTTGCGTCGAACTCATACGGCGAGGCGTGGATGCCACGGCCTGTATGCCCATGTCAGTTTGCTGCCCGATGTTGTGGTCTCCTCGTCTCCCGCTGCTCCTCCTTTTTGCGACGGCGTGCTCGGACCCTCTGGTCATCGGACGCGTGCAGGCCAACATCCTCGTCGACGCCGAGGTGAACTTCGGCGACGTGCCGGTCGGCCTGCTGAAGAAGCGGACCCTCGAGATCAAGAACGACGGCAACGGCTCGATCACCGTCACCGCGATCAAGCGCGGCGTCGGCTTCACGGGTGACGCGTACGTCTTCGGGGCCCCGACCGTGGGCCCTGCGCTCTCGTCGATGGACACCCAGACGATCGAAGTCACGTTCCAGCCGCTGCGCGCCGACGAGATGGTCTACACCACGGACATCACGCTCGAGACCAACGCGACCGACCTCGACGGCAACGCCATCAGCAAGAAGATCGTGCTCAAGGGCCGCGGTATCCGCGCCGCGGTCAGCGTCGATCCCAACCCGCTCGACTTCGGCCAGGTCCTCGCCGGCTCGTCGCGGACCCTCTCGGTGCGCGTCACGAACCTCCTCTCCGATCCGATCACGCTGACCACCGAGCTCGACGGCATGCGCAAGGCCGTCACGCGCCCGGTGACCGGCGGCGGCCGCTTCATCGTCGTCGCGCCGAACACCAGCGACGGCTCGCTCCTCCCCGGCGCCGACCAGCTCGCGCCCGGCGCGTTCATCGACCTGCCGGTGCGCTACGAGACCGAGGCCATCGCGACCGGCCGCGGTGACGAGGCCAAGTGGATCATCCAGACCTGCCCCGACTCGCTGTGCGAGGTGACCATCACGCTGCGCGGCCAGGCCACCGACAGCGCGGTCTCCTGCGATCCGGCCACGCTCGACTTCGGCGCCGTGAACCCCGGCCGTACGCTCTCGCGCTCGATCACCTGCACCAACGTCGCGTCGGACACGATCACCACCGCGCCCTGGAAGCTCGACCCGACCAGCGACGCGTCGTTCGGCCTGGGCACCTTCCCCGCGCCGGTGACGGTCCCGCAGAACGGCACCTTCCAGGTCCCGGTGGACTTCTCGCCGACCGCAGCCCAGCTCACCAGCGGCATGCACCCGACCGGCGTCGCGATCATCAACGCCAACGGCCCGGCCGGCACGCCGCTCGCCGCGATCCGCGTGCCGCTGAACGGCCGCGCGGGCGGACCGACGATCGAGGTCACGCCGAGCGAGCTGCACTTCGGGCCGCTCGCGCTCGGCACCCACCGCACGAAGAGCCTGGTCGTCACCAACACAGGCTACGAGGACCTGATCATCAGCAACATCGACGGGGACCACGCCATGACCGGCGCGTTCCGCGCGAGCCCGCCGTCGATCACGCTCGCGGTCGGCACCACCACCGTCGTGCGCGTGACGTTCGAGCCGACCGTCGCGGGCCCGGTGGCCTCGACGGTGTCGATCGAGAGCAACGACGCGCTCAGCCCGACGTTCCTCGTGCCGGTCGACGGCGCGGGCGTGGATCTGCCGCCCTGCGTCTACACGCTCGCCCCCGGGAGCGTGAACTACGGTGTCGTCATCGCCGGTGAGACCCAGCTCTCGGACGTCGTCGTCACCAACGTCGGCACCCACGCCTGCCTGATGAACGACGTGAACATCACCAGCGCGTTCCCGCGGTCGAGCCACCAGCTCGTGAACGGCCCGGAGACCGGCATCATGCTCGCGCCCGGCGACGCCAAGCACGTGCCGCTGCGCTACACGCCGACGCGCACCGGGACCGAGGCCGCCGAGCTGTCGTTCTACATCTCGGATCCCGCCGCGCCGGACGTCATCGTCCCGCTCTTCGGCTTCGGCCAGGCGACCACCGAGATCAGCTGCCCGCCGAACCAGGTCGTGCAGGCCGGCGCGCGGGTCATCCTCACCGCGGTCGGCATGACCGTGGGCCGCAACGTCACCGGCTACGGCTGGAACATCCTCTCGGCGCCCCCGGGCGGCGCGACCTCGCCGGGCCTCTGGGATCCGGATCCGCCCACGGACGCGATCGAGACATTCAACCCGTTCATCGTCGGCCGCTACGTCATCGAGGTCACCGTGTTCGACAGCGACGGCGGCTCCGCCACCTGCCAGACCACCATCGACGCCGAGGGCAGCGGCCTGCGCGTGACGATGAACTGGGACGGCCCCGGCGACGTCGATCTCCACCTCCACCGGCCGGGCTCCGCCCAGCCGTGGTTCGGTGGCTTCGGCGGAAACAACGACGACTGCTACTACGGGAACCGCACGCCGATCTGGGATCTGATGAGCCTGCCGTCGAGCGGCCCGAATCCCGAGCTCGACTTCGACAACACCTCGGCGGATGGGCCCGAGAACACGACGGTGCTGGTCCCCGAGATCGGCGGCGACTACACCATCGGCGTCCACAACTACAGCAGCGCGGCTGGGCGTACCCCGACCATCGACATCTACTGCGGCACGGGCCTGTTGCCGGTCGCGAGCTTCACCAAGGCCACGCCGCTGGTCGGCAACGGCGGCGGGCAGTGCACGCAGAACGACTTCTGGAAGGTCGCGGTGGTGCGCTTCCTCGATCCGATCACCTGCGCGGTGACGCCGATCGATACGGTGGTGACGAGCGCCGACGCCTGCCTGACACTCTGAGGATGCTCCGCGTCATCCACCTCTCCGGATCGCCTCGCTCCATGGGGGAGGCCTTCGGCGAGCAGCTGCGCCCTCAGATCCAGGAGTTTTATCACCTGCGCGTGCTCAACGCGCTCGCGCAGGCCAAGCAGTTCGGCGGCCGCGCGCTCACCGAGGGGCACCTCCTCGCGGTCACCGAGAAGTGCCTGGGGGTCTCGGAGAGCTACGATCCCGAGGGCTACGCCGAGCTCGCCGGCATCGCGCGCGCCGCCAACCTCACCGTCGCCCAGGGCTTCGCGATGAATGGGCTGACCGATCTGCGCGACGTGCTGGCCTGGTCGGATGAAGTGCCGGGCTTTGAATCTCGAGGCGGAGGCGAGCAAAAAGAGGGTGAAGGCTGCTCGTCGTTCATCGTGCAGGGAAACAAGACGGCGACCGGCGAGATCATCGCCGGACAAACGTGGGATCTCGCCACCGACAACATGCCGTATGTCATCGGCGTGCACCGAAAGCCGATCGGCGCACCCGAGACCTGGTCGCTCACCACCGCCGGTTGCCTCACGCTGATCGGCATGAACGCCGAGGGCATCGCGGTCGGCACCACCAACATCCGCACCAAGGACGCGCGCCCCGGGCTCGGGTACCTCTCGATCATCCACAAGGCGATCCGCCAGCGGAACCTCGACGACGCGATGGCCTGCGTCACCACCAAGCACCGCGCCGCCGCGCACTACTACTGGCTCGTCTCCGGCAAGGAGCGCCGCGCCGCGGGGATCGAGTGCACCGCTACGCTGCACCACACCCATCTCATCGAGCGCGGGCACTACGTGCACTGCAACCACGTGCTGGCCCCGGCGCACAAGGCGCTGGAGGGCGCCCCTCCGAAGCCCACCGAGTCGACCCTGTGCCGCCAGTCGCGGATGGACGAGATGATCGGCGACACCGCGGTCGTCGACGCGGCCACGATGCGGCTCTTTCTGGGCGATCACGAGGGCGGGGAAGGCGCGGTCTGCCGCCACGACATCGCCGGCATCTCGTCGAATGGCGCGGTGGTCGTGGAGCCGGAGCGCCTCGCGATCCAGGCGGTCCAGGGCCTCCCGTGCACCGAGCCGTGGGTCGACCTCATCACGGCCGACTGACCGCCGCTTGACTCGGCGAACGATCGGGACTGAAACGACGGCGTGGATCCCGCCAAAGTCCGCACCCTCGACGATCTCCTCGAAGCCATCGACGCGCGCCCGCGCGATCTCGAGGGACGGAAGACGTTCGACGACGCCGTGTGGGCGTCGCGTGGCACCGAGGGCTGCGTTCTGGTGACCGATCTCTCCGGCTTCACCAAGAGCACGCGCATCCACGGCATCGTCCACTTCCTCTCCATCTTTCGCCGCGCCGCGAAGGTCTGCGTGCCGATCATCGGCGAGCACGGCGGCCTCTTGCTCAAGCAAGAGGCCGACGATCTCATCGGCACGTTCCCCACCGCCGCCGCCGCGGTGCACGCGGCCATCGCGATGCTGGAGTCGATCCGCGCTTTGAACATCGGCCTGGACGAGGACGAGCAGATCGGGATGTGTATCGGCGTCGAGTTCGGCCGCTTCCTCTGCCTCGAAGACGACTGCTTCGGCGACCCAGCGAACACCGCGTTCAAGCTGGGCGAAGACGTGGCCGAGGTCGGCGAGATCCTCGTCGGCGCAGAGGCCATGCGGCAGGTGAAGGCAGCGGGGTTCGAACTGTCGAACCTGGTCGTGGATGGGCCGCGTACCGTGAAGACTGGAAACGTCGACGTCGAGCACTGGTCGATTCGACTCTCGAGCTAGGAGTTAAGATGGCGACGAAGAATGGTGGCGAGCTGATCGCCCGGATGCTGGAAAAAGAGAATGTGAAGCACATCTTCACGCTGTCGGGGCTGCACGTGGCGCCGATCTACGACGGCTGCCTGACGTGCAAGATCCAGGTGGTCGACACGCGGCACGAGCAGGCGGCGGCGCACGCGGCGGACGCCTATGCGCGGCTCACCAAGGGCATCGGCGTGGCGGTCGTGACCGCGGGCCCAGGCGTGACCGACGCGATCACCGGCATCGCCAACGCGAAGGCGGCCGAGTCGCCCGTGCTCTTGATCGGCGGCGCGGCTCCGCAGGCGCTCACCACCAAGGGCGCGCTCCAGGAGACCGAGCAGGTCGCGCTGTTCAAGCCGATCACCAAGTACGCGCAGCGCGTCGAGCGCCCCGAGCTCATCCCGCAGTACATGGCGAGCGCGTTTCGCGCGATGACCACCGGGCGGCCCGGGCCGGCGTTCCTCGAGATCCCGTGGGACATCATGTCCGACAACGTCGACGACGATCGGGTCACGCTGCCCGATCACTATCGCCCGCGCGGCGCGCGCCGGCTTGCCGACCCCGAGCTCACGCTGCGCGCGGCCGAGGCGCTGGCGAAGGCCGAACGCCCGGTGATCATGTGCGGCAACGCGGTCCACTGGGACTCGTCGCATGTCGCCGTGATGGAGCTGGCGCGGCAGCTCGACGCGCCCGTCTTCTTCAACGGCATGGCCCGCTCGTGCTTCGACGTCGCCGATCCCCACGTGTTTTCGCGCGCGCGTCGCGAGGCGTTCCTCCAGACCGACGCGATCTTGATGGTCGGCACGCCGCTCGATTTCCGCCTCGGCTACGGCACGGAGAGCACGATCAACGGCAAGGCCACGCTCATCTCGATCGACCTCGACGGGTCCGAGCAAGGTCGCAACCGCGACGTGCAGATCCCGCTGATCGGCGACTCGATGTCGGTGCTGGTCCAGCTGCTGTCGGCGAAGAAGGCTGGAAAACACGGCGAATGGGTCGCCAAGCTCCGCGAGAACGAGACCAAGGCGATCAGCAAGCAGCGCGCCCGCGAGATGGCGCCCGACGTGCCGATCAGCCACTTCCGCTACGCGCGCGGCATCGCCGACGCGATCGACGAGAACACCATCGTCATCGGCGACGGCGGCAACGTGGTGTCGGTGGCGAGCAAGGTCATCGATCGCAAGCTGCCGGGCACCTGGCTCGATCCCGGCCCCTTTGGCTGCCTCGGCGTCGGCGCGCCGTTCGCGCTGG
>Ga0105048_10003595_pt1 | contig 25400 bp, 21 predicted proteins | sample MAT05_FD_78382 | JGI IMG/M metagenome (GOLD analysis project Ga0105048, IMG submission 78382) | Freshwater microbial communities from Lake Fryxell liftoff mats and glacier meltwater in Antarctica - MAT-05 | ecosystem: Environmental > Aquatic > Freshwater > Ice > Liftoff microbial mat | place... | reverse complement strand
GTAACCCTCCTTTTAGGAGGGTCGAGCGTCAGCGAGGGGAGGTTCTGCGGCGCTTAGTTTCCGAACCACGGAGCTTCCCCTCGGTCACCCCAATACCATTTTCATAGAACCACCCGTGACGAGAATACTCGCCACAGGTGACATATAGTTGCACGCATTAACTGCTCAAGCTACTTGACCTCAAGGCTATTCGAGAATTAGGCCGCCAAAATCAGCTGCCACTACCAGACCAACATTGTTTCCCAATCGGGGCGTGTTGGTGTTGGTGACAATCGTCCCAGCATCTAGTGTGATGGGTGCCGCCAGGGTTCCTGCGGTAGTTTCGATAAGCTTGCCGCTCGTCATTGGACCGTTATCGTCGGCATGTGCACCTGGCAAAATCGTTGCCACGGCAGCGATCAAATCGCTGGTCTTATGCCCGAACACCGAAACGGCAGCGGCGCAAATCAGTGCTACGCCGGCGATGATCAAACCGTACTCGACCAGTCCTTGGCCTTTTTTGTTGCTAATAAACTTACGCATGTTTGTTTTCCTTTAGAAAACGAGTTACTAAAAAACTGTTTTGCCGCCTGACCAAAGGTTCCGCATGACCAATGCAGGCGTGTGCGGCGGCGACGAACAATCCGCACACGTTGTTTTGTTTAATGCCCCGTCCATTGCCACCCTCCCACTGGGAGGGTCGGCCAAAGGCCGGGGAGGGTGAACTGATTTACACAACTGCCTCTCTCACTTCACCCTCCCCTCGCTTCGCGAGACCCTCCCAAAGGGAGGGTGACGTAACGAAACTTGATTAAGGAGCCCCACCGCACGGGCACAGCCGATCTGGTATGGTCGGACCTTTGACCAACTGCACCGCGCACGGCGGGACGTATGGTTGATGAAGTCCGGGGTGGGTATCAGAGAACGCAATTCCGAATTCGCGGTACGCAGAACAGAGAGGCTGAATTCCTATCCGATTCACAAACGCGAACTGAATCGCTTATACCAGGACCGGAGGTCCGCGCGGCTGCGGGATCGTGACACAGGCTTCGACCGGAAGACGGTCGGCACGAATAATTGCAAGCTCGCATAGGCACTCCTGCACAAGCGACATCTCAAAATTCCAGGCCAAGCCCACTGGATTTGCCAGAGAGTGGCAAATAGCGCAATGTTCCGAATCATGCAAAGGAACCACTGGGGATTCCTCATCTTGGACTACACAACTCTCATCACCTTCAACCGAGTTAAAGGACAGATGTTGGTGGCAACCTTGCGAACAAACTTGTGAAGAATCCTTCTCCACGCCCACACGTTGGCAGTGAGCGTGGCCGTGGCAAGAAGCCACGTGCAGCAACGCAGGCAACTGCCCAAAGGCAATTACGCAGCATAACAGGCTCGATAGAAGTGGACGGAACAGCGAAATCATCGACGACATTCGTCTCAGAAAGTTAATGGGAACAGTTGCATAATGGTCCGACCAAAGGTCAATGCACCTTCTACGATGACTTGTCGATGTCGGTTCGTCAAGACGATAAAACAAATTTCCAATCGCGCAAAAAGCGGTCGGTGAACCGTTTCGCTTGACATTTCGTAGTCCCCAACGAGAATCAAAACATCCTTGGTCGGACCGTTGAGTTATCTTAATGTCAATTTTACGCTGTCTCTTCTCTTATTGATTTCAACGCTGGAAACCGACCCTTGCTCTCGTTGCGGATTTTTACGACTTACCTAGTGCTGGCATCGTTGCTATTTTGCAATATTGCCGGCTTGGTACACGTAGGGTGTGCCGGATCAACGCAGCATCGACAAGCGTCGGAGAGTCAAGCTGAGGTCAAGGTTTGCAGTTGTCACCATCAACAGTGTGACCGTTCGCAAGAATCGAGCGACGAATCGCAGCAGCCATCGCCCGCCGATGAGCATGATTCCGACCACTGTAGCATTTGCCAAAACTTCTTTGTAACCCGCAATGCGGTAATTACTTTCATACAGGTGATCGACTGGAAGCCGCTGCCAACGCAGCGATTGAGCGTTGACCATGGCAGCAACCCGACCGTTGCCGAATTTCTTTACGGACTCTCTGTCCGAGGACCACCAAGCGCCTAATAAGCTCGTTGTTTGTGATGCTCGTGTTTGGTCACCCTCCCTCTGGGAGGGTCGAGCGAAGCGAGGGGAGGGTAAAGTGCGATTAGCATTTGCACAAATCAGCTCACCCTCCCCGGCCTGCGGCCGACCCTCCCGGAGAGAGGGTGAATTTGCGGCGCTAGCCACGGTGCTTGCACGCACTGCCAACCTATCGAAACTTGCATAGAGTTCCTCACATCGAAAGTGCACTTATCATGGCGATTGTCCGTGTAGTGCCCGAGGCACATAGCCGATTGTCGCGATTGTTGACAACCGACTTTTGTCCCTGGGCGAATCGTTTCGTTTATTGGCTCAAGGAACCAATTGGTTGGTTTGCTTTAGCTGCAGTGGCAAGCGTGCTTGTGGGAGCGTTTCTAAGTCCGCTTGGCTGGACACTCGCGGCTGGACTATCGGCCGTTCTCGTATTCGGGATGGGATTTCCCTGGCTGGCCACACGTTGTGTAAGTTGCAGGCTTCATCCGGCTTGCGGTGAAATGCACGAGCGAGAAGCTTCCTACTTGCAACTGAGTGTTCGAAATTATCTGCCGCTTCCCATCATAGGTTTGATGGTCGAGGGATATCTGACCGCATTGACTACACAAGTTGAAACCCAAAGGCTGCCAGGCATACCGGAAGCCGCTCTAGAGCGTATCCCGGCTTTCTCGACAGCAACCTATCGATTACCGATTTCAGCAGAGTATCGAGGTCGATATCCAAAGCAGACTCCCAAGATCACTTGTGCCTTTCCTTTCGGAATATGGACCGCGAGACGTGAGATTCGGGATTTGAGTCCCGTTACCGTGCTCCCACTATTGATTCCGATTTCAGAGGAACTTGAGTTTACGGGTGACCAACTCGCTGATCTTGGGGTCGGAATCCGAGCCTCGACCCATGGAGATTTTTTGGGTGTGCGCGATTTTCGCCGAGGCGACTCACTTAAGAATATCCACTGGGCGCAGTCCGCAAGGCATGATCAATTTGTTGTCTGCGAGCGGGGCGGTCCTCAAAACCAGGCCATCGAACTTCACCTGTCAACAGCCCGTTGCCAAGGCACGAACATTGAGAGCCGAGAGAATTTGGCATGGCGAGTACGCATTGCTGCGAGCCTTGTCGAGTTACTCTCCGCGCGACATTTGCCTTATCGTTTGATCATCGACGGAAAGCTGTATGCAGTGGCCGATAGTGCATCGGGCAGAAAGCCGGCATTGCAACAATTGGCAGAAATACCGTTGGACGGACCAGTAACTGCGCAAGATCAAGACCGTGCTGGAATTGAATCTCAGAAGCGCAACGGCGTTTGTTGGATAGCGATTTCGCGGCCGAGCCAGAGCGCATCGACCGAGCCCTCAGCCTACGTGAACTTAGAGATCGGAATGCATTCCAGTGGATTACGACAGCGGCGGAACACTTCTCGCCTCATCGATCTTGATGACGACATTACTGGCCAACTCAACCATTGGCTTTCGGAGACAGTCCATGTCTGATTTATTGCGTCAGCCCCCTTCGCCGGCCTTACCCGCGGCTAGCGCCGTCGGCTCACCAGACAATGTCGAGGTTGCTCCCAGGGCCGAAAAACTCGTGCGCCGGCGGGCAATTGATTCGATCGTGCGAGATGCGAAAGAGCTCGAACGTCGGCGAATAGGAACGATTGGCATGGCGATCGTCGCGATCCTCTTGCTATCGCATCGGCGACTCAACCATGACAGCTTGGTGGTACTTGCTATTGAAACCATCAGCAGCATGTTTTTCTTGCTTTTAGCAAGCCGGACAGCAAGACGAGCAATTTCGAAACGATTGGCAAAAGACGCAGAGGCCTTTCAAGGTGTGACATCGAGTTCGTGGAGTGTTCTCTATGTAACCGCATCCGTTGCCATGCCATGGATTACCAATCCACTTGCGAAACAATTCGGCAATGGCAACGGGCTGGAAATCGTAATGCTGACAAGTTTGGGATGGGGCAGTTTAGCAATTGCGTTGTTATCATTCCAATTTCGATCTCTAAGTCTGTCCGTCGTCTGCAGTGGGTTTCTAACGCTGTTCGCGACATTCATCTCAGATTCGTCAATCGCACTGTGGTTTGCACTCGTGTGGGGCATTCTGTGTCTGTGGTGGTTGGTCAACAACTATTGGGCTCAAGTCGAGACAGCGGCAGCGGTTGGAGTTCAGCCCGCTCGGTTTCAACGCATCGTTTTCACTTTGTTCGGGTGTGCTGTATTCCTAGTCGGAGCGTCTTTTGTTGCTGGCCGTATTCCTGTTGTAATGAAACTGCAAGCGGAGTTGATGCCGACCAGCGGCGGCACCACTGGCAAAGACTCGGCTGCACGGCGTGGCGTCGGAAACGGCGATGCACTCATCGCCGCTAAAAAGCATGCGACGTCGTTCGGCTCAGTTGAGACGGATGTGTTCCTTGACTCAGAGCAGCCCAGCCTTTTCGATGTCTTTAGTGACGAGTTTGGCGAGCCAAAGAAAAAGCTGGAACGTATAGAACGCGCCCAAGCATTGTCGCCTAAAAATCTTAAGAACGAAGATGGAAGTTTTACCGAGGCCAATCGAGCAGCAAGTAGCTCTGAGTTCAACATTGAACGCGAGTTGCCAGAGGAACGCAAGCCGGTGGATGACTTGGTGTCGGAATCATTAATGTTTTGGCACGGTGAGAGTGGTACGCACTTAGCTGCACAGCGATTCGCGCATTTTGACGGTGCGGTTTGGTCAAACGCAGAAGTGAACACTCATGCCTCGGCACGTGCGATCGAATGCACGATCATTGATCAGCAGAGTTGGTTTGGTCCAAGCGGGACATCCGTGCAGAACTCCATAAGTCCGTTCGTCGACTCGCTGCCAGAGGCTATCAAGTTTACGCGTTATCGCTCGCCAACTATCCCTACGCGTCAAGGCGTACAACTGTGGTGCATTGACAAGGTCGATCGTCAAGATTTTTTTGTCATCTCGTTGGATGAGTGCCTGCAGATGCCTGATCGCGAACATGTCCCAGACTACACCGTTGTTAGAATGATCAATAGTCGTATCGATCTGGAGAGACTTGAGGACTTGGTGCGAAACTGCTCACCAGGAAAATCCCACAAGGAGCTAACAGACGATTGCCGACTCGAACTAAACCGCTTGGCCCATGACTATGCAGGTAATCTGCCGCGAGGTTGGCAGCAAGTGCAATCCATCATATCCGGCTTGCGAACCCAATTTGTGCTGGATCGCGTTAGAGAATTTGCTCTATCTGATCCGATGGGAGATTCGGAGTCTTGGGCATTGAACCAGTTCCTCCTGCATCGTCGTGGACCCGACTACCTATTTGCTACGGCAGCCGCTTTAATGTTGGATCATCTCGGTTATCGTACTCGATTCGTCGCCGGCTTCTATGCGAACCCCAAACACTATGTCGCTCGTGAAGGGGAAATTTCAATTTTGCCGAGTGACGCACATGCCTGGCTAGAAATCGATGTTGGACACGGTTATTGGATTCCTCTTGAGCCCTCTCCCGGCTACCTTGCACCGCAGTATACGGCAAGCATCTGGTATCGAATGAAGCAGCATCGGTTGGCAATTGCAATGTGGACGTTGACAGTTTCAGCAACAACTCTGTGCATCTACTTGCTAAGAGGATTGCTGATTGAATGGGTTAGCTGGGTTGCTTTCCCAGCCTTGTTTCTGTTGAACGATCGACTACGCATCACATGGTTAACTTGGTTACTCGATGTTCGATGCCAACTGGCCGGCGTTCCAAGGACTAAGGGGACGGTACTGCGAGAGCACCTCAATCGATTTCGAACGGACTTGCCGAGTGATCTTGGGCAGCAGGTGCACCTTTACTTGGAATCGGCTGATCGAATGTGGTTTGGTGGAGTGAGTAGTCTATCGAAATGCGATCAGGCGGCGATTGCTCAAGTATGGCAAGGCCTAACAACAAGAACCTTACGGCGAGGAAATAGACAAATGACAGAAAGACAGTTGGCATGAGTGCAGTCAAAGAACCAATTTCAATCTCCTCCAACTGCAAGCACTCGATCGATTTGCTTCGGTCTCGTCTCAACCAGGTTTTGCTCGGCAAGGCAGATCGCATGGAACTAGTCATCGCATGCTTACTTGCTGGTGGTCACTTGTTGCTAGATGACTTGCCTGGTCTAGGGAAAACAACGCTAGCGAAAGCCATCGCACGTTGTTTTGGCGCCAAGTTTGCTCGGATTCAGTGCACGCCAGACTTGCTGCCAACGGATGTAACTGGATTCAACATGTTCAATCAGAAAACACGCGAGTTCGAATTCCATCCTGGCCCTGTCTTTTCCGAAATTCTTTTGGCAGACGAAATCAATCGAACGACTCCACGAACTCAGAGCGCTATGTTCGAAGCGATGGCAGAGCGGCAGGTAACGATCGATGGCGAGTCTCGACTGCTATCTCCCGTCTTCTTTGTGATTGCTACTCAAAATCCGATCGAAAGCCATGGGGCTTATCCATTACCGGAGGCTCAACTCGATCGATTCTCGATGAAGCTCGAAATTGGCTACCCAGATCGTGCAGCACAAATTGCGATCCTCAATCAAGTCGAATCGCAGCGCCATGACGCAACAGCGGAGGGCGAATTGCTGAGTCTAAGCAAGTTGCAGGAACTCCAGAGTCAGGTTCAGGACATTCGAGTCGCTCCCGCGGTTCAGGAATATCTAGTGGAGCTATGTGAAGCTACAAGAACGCATGAGTCGGTGACGCTTGGGCTCAGTCCCCGAGGCATGCTGATTTGGCAGCGAGTCGCTCGCGCCTGGGCTTTGCTTCAGAATCGTGCCTTCGTTATACCGGATGATATTCAAGCCGTGGCCAATCCTGTTGTTGGTGTTCGTTTGATTACTCGCGGACAACCAGCCTCCAATGTGATCGAGTCAATCTTAAGGGAAGTCAAAGCGCCAGGTTACCGATGAACCAATCCCAAACCATGTCAAAAATAGCATTTCCTCACAACTGTTGGTGGGCCGCCATATTTGTCCTAACTGTGGCGTTCAGTTGGGGCTGTGTAGCTGAAAAGGAGTCCTTGCATGAAATGGATCACGCCCTACCGCCGCATTGGCCGCTGAACATGGAAGACGCGGCACAGAAGATCCAACAAAGACTAGGCCTGATCGAAATCAAGGAATCGCTAGCAACGACGCGAGAAGAATTGTCGGACTTGATTGTGTGGGCACCTGAGGTGGCCGCCGATACCGATCTGCCGGAACTCGAATGGATGCCTATTTATGAGCTGAGTGAAACGCTTAGGCTTCATCTCAGTGCAAAGGATATTTCTCTCGAAGATTGCCGTGATGATATAGAGCGATTTATTGTTCTGCTTCGTGAATCGCACGCCAAATTGCCCAACCCCAACTCGGCAGAAGAAGTTAAACCATAATTTTGGGAATCTCATGATGGATGTAATGCTTGCTGGCGGTTTGATGCGCTTTGTTCAGGGCCTGGCTTCTGCGGCACCGACGATGATCGTTGGGCTGTTTATTGCTGGGTTGCTTCGTTACTATTTGGGAACAGCCGGCACCATTCGATTGTTTGGCGGCAATGGCTTGCGATCCCTACCGCAGTCCTGGTTGATCGGTATGCTTCTGCCGGTTTGTTCGATAGGTGTCATCCCGATTTTACGTGAAATGCGTCGGATGGGTATTCGCCCGGGAGCCATTACGGCATTCGCACTCTCAGCCCCGTTGTTCAACCCCCTTTCGTTGCTGTACGGGTTAACGCTATCGAGGCCGTATGTGATTGTCGGCTTCGCCCTAGCATCGTTAGGAGTAGTGACTGCGTTGGGAATCGTGTGGGATCGAATGACCAGTTGGAAGCCGATTGACACCTCAGCAGAACCAGAGGTGATTGGACTTCGGCGAATTGCATTAACGTTTTTCTATATGGCTCGTGAACTGTGCGGACCGACTGGCGGTCTAACTGTCATAGCCTTGTCCGGTTTGTTTCTTCTTGGATCTTTGTTGCCGCATGGTTCTCTGCAGAGCTCTGTCGAGCAACTTGATCCATTTGCCCCATTGAAAATGGCTGTGGTAGCAATTCCGATTTATGCTCCTCCGATGTTGACGATGAGTCAACTCGGGATGATGTTCGCCCATGGCAACTCGCCCGGTGCAGCCTTTTGCTTGTTGCTTCTAGGAACGGGGGTAAATTTGGGGACCCTTTGGTGGATCGCTAGGAGTTACGGTGTTAAACCAACGCTCATTTGGTTCGGTGTTTTGTTTAGTGTCGTTGTTGGATTCGCTTACGCAGTTGAGCGACCTTTGATACCACCGGGAGTGGAACCGGCCGGACATACGCATGCCTTCGATGTTTATACGAACCCTTTGCACTCAGGCCAAGCCGTTACAGCGACGATTGTCGTTAGCAAGCTCGCTGAGTCCATAGGCTTGGTCGAGCGAATCGGCGTTGGCGCGCTACTATCGCTGGCGATTTTCGGATGCTTAGTAAGATTTAGATTGCATCAGTGGATAGAACGACTTCAAGCCGAAAAGATCGAGGCGTCCAAAGCGACTGAACAAAGTGGCTGGAATCGTCCTGTTTCGCCGCGGGCGGTGGGGATAACTTGCCTGGCCGGCTTAGTCGCCTTTAGCGTAATAGCGTGCTATGCGTATTATCCGCCACCCGGGGAAGTCCTAGAGGAGATGCGACTTGCTAGGACCGAGGTATTGTCGGGTGCAATCAGTCGCGACTACCAGCGAGTTTTGCACTGGATTCCGATACTCGAAGAGTGGTCTCGCAAGTTGGAGGTCGGATATGCCCTTCGGTATTTTGATTTAAGGCCATACCAACAGATGCAGGCCCATTTATTAAGGAAAAAACTCGAACTGCTGGAACACGCGATCGAACATGCGTCGCAAGCGAACCAGCAAACGAAAGGGATTACAGCTAGCAAATCGGAAATCGACCTAGACCAAGAGCTACGAGAAATTGATCAACTGCGATCGGAAATCTCCTCAAATGCACAGCGAATCGCACGTGTTTTCCGCTGATTCGGCATTCAATCACAGAGAAATTCGGGTGGGTTCCATTTTTTTGACCTAATTGCTCGTCTGGCGACAAGTCACAGGCTAGAATTAGGGACCAGGCGCGTAGCGGAAATTTTGAAACTGAGGCTTAGAAGGTAGGCATATGAAAACAAGTTCTTGTCGGTCGCGCAGGCGAGGATTTACTTTAGTCGAATTGTTGGTAGTAATTGCGATCATTGGAATGCTGGTCGGCCTTCTGCTTCCTGCCGTTCAATCGGCTCGTGAATCGGCAAGGGCGATGCAGTGTCAAAACAACTTGCATCAAATTAGTCTTGCCACATCCATGTTCCACGACTCAATGCGAGCCTTTCCGCCGGCTCGCTACCAACCGCGGCCAGATGCAACACCCGACCGGGCATGTGGGGGCGATGAGACAACTTGGCTTGTGCGTATTATGCCTTTCATGGAGCAACGAGCTGCGGAAGCACGCTGGGATTATTCGAAGAGCTACGCAGACCATGCAAGTGAGGTGCGTGAGTTTACTGTATCCAACTATTGTTGCCCATCACGACGCTCCCCATCAGACGCAATAGGAACTGGGCTGATAGCCGGCACAACTACCACTTGGATTACTTTGCCGTGCGGATGCAGAATTCCCGTGACATCAACTGGTTCGCAATCTGTCAGCGGAGCTGTTGGCGACTACGGTGGTAACCACGGCGATCTTTCGCCTGGGTCATCCGGCTTGCCGGGAGATTTCTATTACGGTGGCAACGGAAGTGGAGTCATCATATCCAGTCACGGCAGATGTAGTTCCGGCGTCCCATTGGATTGGACTGACAAGATCCGCATGAAGGATATCACGGATGGCTTGAGCAATACGATCCTTGTCGGCGAAATGCACGTACCCATGGGAAAACTTGGCAAGTCGCCTGAAGACGCGTTTATTTTCAACGGTGACAACGTTTTCAACTCGACACGGGTCGGTGGTCCCACTGTTCCTATCGTCCAGAACAACCGCGACGAAGGGAACAGCTTGGTGAGCTGGGGAAGTTGGCATCCGGGTGTTTGCCACTTCGCGTTAGCCGACGGAAGCGTTAGGGGGATTTCGAAATCAATTGATACCGAAGCTCTCGGTAACCTATGTAATCGACACGATGGAAACTTGGTTGCACGTAGTGAATAAGTCATCTGCGGTCCACATGGTCACGTTATCTGTCGTCGCTATGTGTTTTGTATTAACTGGTTGCTCGGATCAACTGCGGACCTACCCGGTTTCGGGCAAAGTCCGATTCGCGAACGGCGGAGTAGTTCATGTTGGTACCGTGGAGCTTAAATCAAGAGAGCATAAAGTGCAGGCCCGCGGCCAAATCCAATCCGACGGAAGCTTCACGCTCACCACCTATAAAGACGGAGACGGCGCGGTAGCTGGTATGCATGATTGCGTCGTCGTGCAGTTCGTCATGGCCGAGGGGATTTCAGGCCACAAGCCTAGTACGATCGGGGTTGTTGATCGACGCTACGCTAGCTACTCAACTTCTGGACTTAATGCCGAAATATCCCCCGACCACTCAAATGAGCTAATCTTAAAAGTCGAAGGCGTCTTAAAGACGCAGCCGGAAGACCATACCCACTAAGGGCGAGGGGCAATTTGAAATCTACCTGACAATTGGGTGGCACGCTCTGAGGAACGAAGGGCGTGTGAAGTGTCTGGAGCACTCGTCGTGTGGCACGTCCCTGAGGTACGAAGGGCGTGTGAAGTGTCTGGAGCACTCGTCGTGTGGCACGTCCCTGAGGTACGAAGGGCGTGGTGAATCGCTAGAAACATTTGCCACAGCTCCATATTCATCCTGGACGGGAATGCATTGAATATGGCCGTTGGCCAAAGCGAATCGTTTCGTGTGAATTTCCAGGGGCGTTGCCCCTGGCTACGCTGAGTATGGCCTTTGGCCAACAAAACCGACGTAGTCGAGGTACTAGAGTGTACTTGAACAAATTGAGACTTCCATTCCGAGCTCGGCGGCGGCGATCGCTTTGGCTTGCATCGCGATGTCGGCTTCAGCGGTACTGTGAGCGTAGACGACTTGGATATGGTTGGCCTGATGCCTAGCCATCATTTGATCTCTTGTGACGCCATGAATAACAGCATGCATGATTGGCCACTGCGGTGTCGTCGCATTCCAGCGGCGTTCGGTTTCGGCTCTCGGCAATTCGATAGCCGTAGCCCGCCCTAAGTCCATGTTTAGCCGACCATCGGCGATGAAGATTCGCGACCAAACCACCTCACCAGGTTTGGAAATGCCGCGAATGGTGCTTCCTCCAGACGGAAAGTACATGGCTGGTTGCCGGAAGCCTTCGGCTCCTGCCCAGCCCTTTTCGAAGTGAGAGGCCGGCACCGCGCCGCTGATCTCCAACACCCAGACTTCATCGTCCACCGTGCCTGAAGCATCTCGATCGGACCATCGCAGATCGTGCAACGTGTTCTCCACAGGTTGTCCAAGCGCCCGATGGATGCGATCGGTAAGCAATCCGTCCAAGCCTGCGCACTCGTCGACTTCGTTGAAATGCGTCAGCGGGCGTTTTGGAAACAACTCTCGCAAGCCGTCGCGCGACATGACAGGTGGACGAACCGAGTCGTTGAGCATCCCCTCCACGAGATCGCTGGCAGGTAACAAGTCTTTTAGCCCTTGTTGGTATTGAATGCCGATGGCGTCGCAACCAAAGTCATCGGCGATGCGAAGTGCAGCGATGTACATGCGGCACTGGTCGAGGATCTGAGCGTCGGTCAAGTCCGTTGCGTGATCGGGGCCGGTGTGAAATATCATGCCGCGCTGATCGAGCCAATGGCGAATGCCTTGTGCTTGGGTGTCGCTGATCTGGCGGGTTTCAAAATAGAGGGCCGATTGGCTCAGTCGTTCTTTGAACACCCCAAGGGGATTGAGCAACGCATCGGGGATAATGGCATTGAACATTCCCATGCAACCTTCGTCGAAGACACCTAAGATTGCTTTGTCGCGTCGCAACGTGGCAGCGACTTGTTGGCCAACGGAGAGTGCTTTCGGATCGCAACGACTGGGGTCAAGCGGTTTGGCATGCGAAGTGTCATGGGTTACGGTGCCGGTTTCAAGCCACGTTTTGAGCTTGTTGATAAAGGGTGCATCGGTGAAGGTTTCACTCCAGAGTGAACTGTATTTTACGCCTGCCTTGGTCAAGGAGCCATTGAGATTGAGCAACCCGACAAGGCCTGGCCATTGTCCCGACCAATTCGCGACGGTGAGGATGGGGCCCTTATGCGTCATCAGCCCGGCCAGCACATGATGCGAGTATTGCCAAACGGCTTCCGCCACGATGAGCGGTGCGTTGGGGTCGATGGTTTTGAAGACTTCGATTCCTTGTCGTTGCGACCGGATGAATCCGTGTCCGCGCGCCGAATCGAAACCATGGCCGCGGATGACTTGATAGCCGAAAGTGGCGATAGCAGCGGTGAGTTGTTGTTCCATCTGTTGCTGCGCTTCCCAGCAGACACGGTTGGCGGAATCGCGAAGGTCGCCTGATGCGACTAGGGTTACGGCTGACTGGCTTGGATTCGAACTCATGTGGTTAATTGCTTATTCTTCGGTTGAGGATGTGTTGGCGGTGATCGCGGCTAGGCGCCGATAGTTTTTGTAGAGGGAATGGTAGCGTTGTGTACGGTCCAGACGTGGGTGGACGATATCTTGCTTACCGTGACTGACGCTCGCCATGGCGGTGGCAGCTTCGATGACGGTTTGAAATCCGCTCGCTTCCGGTCCGGCAGCGATCATGCCTAACACGGCCGCACCGATGGCTGGGCCTTGGGCGGAGGGATGGATCTCGATGTCGAGGCCGAGCACATCGGCGTACACTTCCACTATTGCGCGGTTGTGATGGGGCAGTCCACCGGTGGCAACCAAGCGATCGATTTTTACGCCGCCATCGCGAAGCAGTTCGACAATCCAGCGAAGCCCAAACGCAGATGCTTCCATCAGCGCCAAATACAAATGCTGCGGTCCATGCTCGAGGCCTAGACCCGTGAATGCCCCTCGAAGCGCACCATCCATGAGCGGCGTTCGACAACCGTTCATCCAGTCCAAACACTGCACTCCCTCCGCTCCTGGGGGCAACTGCCGTGCGGCGACGGCAATCGTCTCAAAGGATGCTAACCCAAGTAACCTTCGCAACCAAGCGAACGCGTCTCCGACCGCGGCTTGTCCGGTTTCGTAACCGAACATGCCTGGCAGAATGCCACCGTCGACAATGCCTGCAACCCCGGGGACTTCGGAAAATACTTTTGAATTGAGCATGTGACAACTACTGGTACCAAGCACCATAACCAAGGTGCCGGGTTCGGCTGCACCGACGCCTGGGACTGCGGAGTGAGCATCGATAATCGCGGTAGAGACGGGTGTTCCAGCGCGAAGTCCAAGTCGTGCTCCCATTTCGCGAGAAAGCTCGCCTGCGCGCTCGCCTGGCGAACGCATGATACCTGGCAGGCATTCAGTCGCTGCCCGGGCAAGTTCGGGATGTACGGCGTGAAAGTAGTCACGTGAGGGATAGCCGTCGGTTACGGACCACATGGCTTTATAACCGGCTTGGCACGTGGATCGCGTTAACGTTTCTGCCGGGCCACCGACGAGTCGCCATACGAACCAGTCTCCGGCTTCCAACCAAACTTCTGCTGCAGCCCCGACTTGCGGCGCGCATTCTATGGTTTCGAGCATTTTTGGAAAAAACCATTCCAATCCGATCGTGCCACCGTACCGTCTCAAAAAAGATTCGTTGCGCTGTTTCGCGATCCTGTTGAGCCGCTCGGTTTGTTCCATCGCTCCGTGATGCTTCCAGAGTTTTGGCCATGCATGTGGAATGTGCTTAAAGGAATCTAACTCGCAAAGTGGAGTGCCATCGCGGGTCGTGGGCAACATGGTGCAACTTGTAAAATCCACCCCGATACCGACGATCGCGTCCCCTGCAATTCCTGCCTCAATGATTGCGGCGCGAGTTGCTTTGGAAGCAGAATCGAGCCAGTCGCTAGGCGATTGCAACGCGTATCGCGGCGGCAGGGGCTGTGTCAAACCAGGGAGCCGCTCGGTGATTTGCCCATGAGCATAGTCGCTGGTTGCAATACCACGTTGCTTTCCAGTCGCATCGACCAGGATCGCGCGAACGGATTCGGTTCCGAAATCAAGACCGAGCGAAATAGGAGAGGACATGGATCGGTTCAAGTGGTTGGGAGCGAAGAAATCCAGGCTTTTCATCGAGCATTGTAATGGAACTGGTCCTACGCGTGGTAGTGGATGAACGCATTGCCGTGGCCGACGCTGCTAGCGTCGGCTCGGATGCTGGCAGCATCCGCCACGTTCCATGTTGTGTACTACTTAGCGTAGAGTGTTGTCGGCTTGCCGTCGGCAGTTAAGTTGCCGCTGGCCCATAACACTCCTCGAACAACTAGATCAAGGTAGCGTGCATCCCCGACTGTGTCGTTTTGATGTCCAAGCGACGTACTAAAGATCTTGGTCTTGTTGGGTCCATACTCATTTGTCCACGCAACTACGGAGGAGACTTTCTTGGCTTTCGCGTTTGGGTCTTTACCGAGTTCGTTCTTGTTTGGAGGCGTCATTTGGTTGCCCGTAATAAGAGCCGTTGTCCCCTCATAGACACGCACATTGTTGTAAAGCTCTTCATCGATCGTTGTCCAATCTGCAAACCCTTTGGTGATGGCGTGCTCGGAATTGCTATAAACAACATCAATTGGCAATTTCGGGCCGTGCGCGGTCGATTGCACTCCAATCATCTCGTACCATCCTGCGTTGTCCGCACCCCGATCGACTGGACTTCGGAAGTCGCCCCAACGGTAACTATGCATAGCACAATGCAGATTTACGGCTGGCGTTCCGGCTTGATGCGCCTTGAGAATTCGACTGACGTAAGGCTGTTCGGTGACATCTGCGGAACATTCGTCATGAATAACGACGTCATAGCCCTTGGCCCAGTCGTCGGACTTGTAAATCTCAAATGTCGCTTTGGTCGTCTTGTCATCATTGTAGACGACGGTGACCGAAGCATTGATTCGCTTTTCGATCCCTTCCTTGAGCAACTTGGTTTGCGTCGCGTAGTCGTGACAGCAACCGCCGGCGACCAAAAGGATTTTCAATGGTGCTGGCTTCTTGACCGGCTCTTGGCCTATCACGATGCTTGGAATTAAGATGGCAGTCGCCATGAGAAGTGCGGTCGCGACGTGGGTTCGCAAAAAGCAAAATTGCATAGTAAAGTCGCCTTGGTTAATAGGATGGGTGTGGGTGGAAGGAAAGATTCCGGCATTGTAGTGCCGAACGTCGGATTCTAGTTTAACCAATATCGTCCCGAACGACATGGTCATGGAAATCGGTCAGTCAAAAGTCTCGTTCCAAAACAAAGGTGTCACACCATCCGTCCTCGAGGTGGCCGGTGACTTGATCAATTTTGCCAGCAATTGCGAGAAAACCTTCAGCTCAGTTAAATTGGATCTTGCCAGCCACATGGCTCACTTTGCATGGTAGCCTCGCCATGTCCAAACAAGCGTGTCCGCTAGTGTTTGCTGGAATACTTTTTGGTCGCAGTGCTTGGTCGCCTTGCTGAACACGTAACGGTAGTCGTAGCCTTTGGCCTTGAGTGCCGCTGCAGTGCGTTCGTTGGCCATCACCCAATTGTGATACGTTTCTTCGGGATCCTTGGCCCGGTTGTCGTTCTCCGAAACGTGGGTGAAGATACGCAGTGGTTTCTTCTCACTGGTTTCAATCAGTTTCATACTGGAATGGTATTCCCATGCACCGAGTGGATACTTCGCTTCCTCTGGCGCATCATCGTCTTGTTGATCGACAAAGGTCCCCGAGTAAGTAATCAATCTCCGAAAGAGGTCCGGGCGAAACCAGCCCATGGTGAGGGCGGCTGCACCACCGGAACTGCAACCCATAGCTGCTTTGCCCCACGGATTCGAGGTGAACGCAATCTTCGGGTACGCAGCCTTGATCTCCGAATTGCTCAAGACCGCCGGCAACACTTCGTCGTTGATGAATCGGGCCAGACGATCGGACATCGTATCGTATTCCAGACCGCGTTGGCTTCCTTTGCTGTCATCACCACCGTTTTCAACAGCGATTGCGATGAACGCAGGCAACTTGCGATCCACGTTGGTTGCTATGGTCAAATTGTCCAGGGCGTTGCCTACAAGATTGAAGTTACTGCGTGCTAGATTGAGGTTACTCGGTCCGTCATGCATGACTAAAATCGGCGCCTGCGTGCCATCTTTGTACGCGGCAGGGATGTAGACGGAAATCTTTCGCTCCTTGCGAACGGTCTTCTTGGGTTCAAGCGTGGCATCGTCTCCGCGAAAGATTTTGCTGTCTGCCAACGGCATGCTGAACTGGAAGATTTTTCCTTTGGGATTTCCACGGTCTGTGAGATCAGGATCGATCGAATAGTCTGGTCCGATGACGAAGTTACCGTTGCCTAAAGTACCAGGATTTTCCGCGTAGTTTTCATCCGGAAATGCCAAAGCGGATGTCGATCCGATGATCGCAAAAGTCATCAAGGGGATCAGGCAAACAGGGAATGTTTTAATTTTTAAGTGCATAGGAGTAGGTCAATCAATGGATGGGAGGGAAGGAATCATTGCGGATCCTAGTATAACCTAGTGGAAGCTCGTGAGAATTCAGTGCCTTTCTGAATTTTCACGCGCCTCAGCTAAGAATGCACGTCCAATCACGGCGGCGACCGCCATGCCACCCTAGCGATTGTTTTCCATGCGCTGCAAGCGAGCTTCGAGTTGTTGCAGACGAGCTTTGGTTTCGGATAACTCGGAATGAACGCGTTCCAGTTCCCCTTGCAAACTGGCGACGTACTCTGGTGTAAGCATCTCCGGTGCGATGTCCGATGGGGTTCGGCCGGAAGTTTCCATATCCGAAGCTAGCGGTACGCTGGCGCTGTTCAACAGACGACCTCGATAGAATGAGAACGATATGACTTGGCCTGGTTTCGAACGAAGGATCGTCTCGAAAACCGTTTCCGCGGACTGGACCGTCGCACCTTCGATTTCCACAATGCAGTCACCCGGCTTGAGACCAGCGGAATGCGCGGGCGAGTTCGGGACCACTTCGGTTACCGATGCACCACGATACGCTGGAATGCCGAATTGACGTCGATACGCATCTGACATATCGCTAACGTTGACGCCGAAATACGCTTGCCCCAATCGGCTTCCTTCGGCTGGTCTAAGGCCCGGTTCCAATTCGAGTGCCGTGCCAGGACGCATCCCATGAATCTGTCCAGCAATGGCCCGATCCTGAAGGACGGCAACGAGGTTGGCGGTTTTCCCTCGGCGGTCCACCAAAAACTTGACCGGAGAACCTGGAGCGAATCGCGACAACTGCTCCGCGAACGCGTCCGTGGTGGAGACTGCTTGTCCAGAAACGCCAATGATCTTGTCTCCGTTTCGAAACCCTGCCTTCCAAGCTGGGGAATCCGGCGTAACTTGCACCACAGTCAATCCAAAGCCGCCACCGGGAATCGATTCCACTTCCAGCCCCAGGAATCCGCCGCCGGGAACGGTTTGAGTAGTGGTGTTGGCTGAAGCTCGAGGGAATGGCGAGGGAACGGGACGACTCGCTTTCGAGGTAGAATTGTCGGAAGGCGTAGGTGCTGGCTTAGTCGATCTCTTGACGGACGGAGCTTTCGGTTCGGCTTTTGGGGCCGGTAATTCAAGCGATTCGCTTTCCGTCGTCGGCTTCAGTAACCCTGGGGTTGGGACCCCTTCAGGCTCGAGAACGCTCGGAAATTCGAAAGGTGCCTGGCTTGATTCCTTCACTGTGCCAGATTCATTTACCGGCGGTGTTGAGTTGGGTGATTGCTCTTTGCCCTTGGACTCTTGTTGTTTTTGAAACAACTTGGCTTCGAGCTGCTTCAAAAAATCCTGGCCAAGGAGCGAAGGGGCACCCATCAAAAAGAGGAAGGTTGCTAGGTGCACATGCCATTTGTTGATTGTCATTAACATTGCCTCAAACTCAAACAACTCAATTAAGAACCGCGGGACCTGTTGATTGTTTCGATTCTGAATTGGCAGGGCAACAGCAATCCCATAGTTTTGCCCGAGATCGCGGGGAGCCCGGGCTCCACATCTACATCACTCCCCCATCTCATCACTTCCATTTTCCCACGCGTCAGTCCTCCTATTACTCCTATTTACTCCCATTAGTCCCATACTCCAACGTTCCAACGCTCCAACGATCCAACGATCCAACGCTCCCCCACGCCGTATCGGTGCGTTAATTCACGCTAATCGAGTCTTGTCGCGTTCTCTGCTACCACACTGTCTTGGACGGGTCCTCCTTCGTTCCGTCATCTCGCTCCGTCAATCAAATTGCTGGCAATTCCGCGTTTCGAGCGGGGCAGCTCTTTCCGACACTAACGGTTTTGATCTAGCCAAAAAAACAAAAATCGCGAGAATTTGAGATTGTCGGTCGGCCGTCGCGTTCTTGTTGTCAAGTCTCCACCCTGGGACCATTTCGGAAATACCATCTAGGAATTGCCGTACGCAAGTTGCGGGTCGCGCAGCAAGCCATTCGAAGTGTCATCATCCAGGTAAATCATGCAAAAGACTCTTGTACTCCTCAAACCAGATTGCGTAGAACGTCGTTTGATCGGCGAAATTATCGGCCGATTCGAAAACAAAGGGCTGAACATTATCGCCATGAAAATGCTGCGAGTCTCACCAGCTCTGTCAAAACAGCATTACGCCGAACACGTTACCAAGCCATTTTATTCCAATCTGGAAGCGTTCATCACGTCATCGCCAATTGTCGCTTTGGCACTTGAGGGTCTCGAAGCAATTCGTGTGGTTCGGGATATGCTGGGCGCGACCAGCGGTCTCAAAGCTGCACCTGGAACGATTCGCGGCGATTTCTCCAGTTCGCGCCAAATGAACTTGGTCCACGCCTCTGACAGTGAAGAATCCGCAACTCGCGAATTGGCACTCTACTTCCAGCCGAATGAACTTTGTGCTTACACCCCAACACTCGTAGGCAGCTTCCGAGCTAGTGACGAAACCTAAACCGCGGCCGTGTGTTTTCTCACCTCGGCAACACCTTTACCACTGAATATTCCAATGCGTCGCAACGACATCCGAAACATCGTCATCATCGCTCACGTCGACCACGGCAAGACTACCATGGTCGACTGCTTGCTCAAACAAAGCGGTCAATATCGCGAATCGCAATTGCAAGGCACTTGCATTCTAGATAGCAACGACTTGGAAAAAGAACGCGGTATCACGATTCTCTCCAAGAATATTGCCATTGAGTACAAAGGGGTCAAAATCAACTTGATCGACACCCCTGGTCACGCGGACTTCGGCGGAGAAGTCGAACGGGTCGTTCGCATGGCGGACGGAGCACTGGTATTGATGGATGCTGCCGAGGGGCCTATGCCTCAAACCCGGTTCGTGCTCTCCAAAGCTCTCGAGGCTGGCGTCAAGCCAATCGTGGTTATCAACAAAATCGACCGTCCCGATGCGCGATGCGATGCCGTCGTCGAAGAAGCATTAATGTTGCTGGTGGATCTGGGTGGCGAACACTTCATGGACCACTTCGACGTGGTTTTCGCTTCGGGCCGAAACGGTTACGCCACGCTCGATTGGCATTCGCATGGCGATAGCATGGCTCCACTTTTGGATATGCTTCTCGAAAAAATCCCGGGACCTGAAGTGGAACCGGAAGCACCCCTGCAGCTCTTGGTGACCAATCTGGATTGGTCCGATTATGTTGGCCGTATTGCGATCGGTCGAATTCAGTCCGGTACCATGACAAAGGGTCAATTGGTCGACTTGGCTAAGGACGAAGGAAAAATCGCCCCTGCTCAAATCGCCAACTTGCAGATGTTCGACAAACTTGGTCGCATCGACATCGAACAGGCAACAGCCGGTGACATCGTTGCTGTAGTCGGTATCGAGAACATTGAGATTGGTGACACCATTTGCAACCGTGGCGAAGTACGTCCTCTACCGCGATTGCGTGTGGACGAACCAACGTTGGAAATGATCTTTAGCATCAATACCTCGCCTCTGGCTGGCAAAGATGGGAAATACGTTACGACTCGCCAACTTCGGACCCGTTTGGAAAAAGAACTCGAACGAAACGTCGCTTTGCGTGTTCGACCCGTCGAAGGCACCGAAGCCTTTGCCGTTTGCGGGCGTGGCGTGCTTCACCTTTCGATTTTGATCGAAACCATGCGACGCGAAGGATTCGAGATGAGCGTTAGCAAGCCCCGAGTGGTTCTTAAGAACATCGATGGTGAACTGCAAGAACCGTATGAAGTGTTGAACATCGAAGTTCCCACCGAGAAAATGGGACCAATCATGGAAATGGTTGGCAATCGACGCGGCATCCTGGAGGAACTCACCCCTCGCGGCGAGTACACTCTGCTTAGATTCTCGATTCCAGCCCGGGGGTTGATCGGCGTGCGAACTAAAATGCTCAATGCCACGCAAGGCACAGCCATCATCCACCATCGTTTTTCCGGTTACAAGCCTGTTGAGGCGGAGCTGCCCCATCGTCAAAACGGCGTCTTGGTTTCGATGGTTCCTGGAAAAGCCATTCCATACACCCTATTCGCCCTGCAAGATAGGGCTGAACTCTTCGTCGGTCCTGGCGACGACGTTTACGAAGGCATGATCGTTGGTGAAAACGCTCGGGACAATGACTTGGTCGTGAACCCAACCAAGGAAAAGAAGCTCACCAACGTTCGGGCTGCTGGCAGCGATGAAAATATCATCCTCAAGCCTCATCGCCAGTTGTTCTTGGAAGCTGCCTTGGAGTACATCGAGGACGACGAATTGGTCGAGGTAACACCGAACGTCATTCGCATGCGGAAAATCTACTTGCGAGAAAACGAACGACGTCGCCAGACCAAGGCGCCCGGCGAACTAGCCGTAAACTAGCCAGTGCCGCAACCCAAAAATGCCCCATCACCTTGGGCCGGTCAAATGCCCCCGAGTTTTACTCGGGGGATATTTACCATCTCTCTAGAAAAAGATGGTCATAACCCCTTACCTCATCCTAGCCCATTCTTCAATAGCGCGTAGATGCGTTCGTCTCGCAACGTATTGGCTATCCATTGGCAGCCTTCGAAGTTGCCATGCTTGGTGTGTTCGTTTGGGACGGAAACGACATACGCCATGGCTGTTACCCCGGCTTGGGTACCCGTTGGGCTGTCTTCCAGAACCAACATGTTCTCGACTGGCACTGACATCCTGCTAGCTGCTGCCAAATAAATATCTGGATTGGGTTTGCCTCTTGAAACATCTTCCGCCGTGATAACGAAATCAACACGCTCAAGCATTCCTACTAACGCCAAAGCTTTCCTGGCGAATCTCTGCGTAGAACTTGTTGCAACACAGCGGGGCAAGCCTAGTTTGTCCAAGTAGTCCATCAAATCGCTTAGACCATGCATGACCGCTAACTGAGTGGGCAAGATCGTATCGAAGATGTCATCTGTTTCGCTTTGCAAGTCTTGCCAGGACTCGGACAGCCCTTCTTCACGTATCAACACCCCAAAGGCCTGCGGGGCTGGCAAGCCTATCATTTGATGCCTTACCTCATCTCGGTACGTTTTGCCTCGACGCTCCATCAAGAGATTCCCAACTTGACCATAGAGGTCTTCCGTGTTCAACATCAATCCATCCATGTCAAAAGCGACCGCTCCAATCGTTCTACGCCTTTCTGGCGTGGATAAGTTGTCGATTTCCTTGTGAGTCGCGTTATTCATAATCCTGGTTACCAACATCGAACTCTTTCGTGTTCACAACTACCTGTTTTTTGAACATCCGTATTGACGCTTTGCTTCTACTCAGCAACGGTTTTTCCACATTTGGTTCACTCGCGTTCGTTCTACGTTTTCCTTGTCTATTCGTTGTTTTGATTCTACTTGCTGACAGAAAAACCTCTCCCTTTACAACAACAACAAATAGATAGTTCTATTTAGCTTATAAGGAGAGGGCAGTTTGAAATCTACCTATAAACTGTGTGGCACGCTCTGAGGTACGAAGGGCGTGGTGAATCGCTAGAGTCATTTGCCACGCTTCCCACGCCCATCGCTAATCGCGCTAATCGCTTTGGGCGTGCCACACGTTGGCCTGGCCTAGTAATCTTCTATCTGCCCCTCGCTCTCCCCCTAATTTCGGTGACGAAAACCAATCTGGGACAATCGCCTTAGGACATTGTCCAACCGTCGTTCAAAGTAGCATCCTTGGTAACAATGGCGATGCCATCTCGAACGTAGCACGGTTCATACTGATCAGAATCGCTTACCGTCAATCGATTGACGACTTGGACATGGCGGCCTATGCGGCAATTCTTGTCGAGTATGGCGCCGTCTATGAGGCTTCCAGAGCCTATTCCAACGGGGACATTCCCTTCGGCTTTGATCTTGGCCAATTCCTGTTCGGTTTCCATGTAATCGGCACCCATGATGATGCTGTTTTTGATCGTGACACCCTCACCGATGACACATCGAAGTCCGATAACGCTATTTTCGATTTTGGTACCTTTGCCGATGCGGCAGCCGTCGGCTAGCAGTGAGCTGGTGATGGTCGCCCCCTCGACCACGGAGGGAGGTAAGAAGCGAGCTCGAGAATAGACGGGGCGATCGGCGGAAAACAAATCGAACGGCGGATTGTTTTTCGTGAGGGACAAGTTGGCATCGTAAAAAGCGCGGATCGTGCCGATATCTTCCCAGTAATCATCGAACAAATGCACTTGGACGTTGCGCGAGCGGATGGCGGCGGGAAATACCTCTTTGCCGAAGTCGCTGTAGTTGGTCTTGTTGAGAATGTCGAAAAGGAGATCCTTATTGAAAATGTACAAGCCCATGCTGGCCAAACAATCACGGCCTTGGGAAGGAATTCCATGAGCGTCTATCCAAGCTGGACTGGTTGAAACCATATTGATTTCATCGTCAGTCTTTGGTTTCTCAAGAAAGCCGGTGACACGACCGCTATCGTCACAACGCATAACGCCTACCGCATGGGCGGCGGAACGGGGAACGGGGATAGCGGCGATGGTTACGTCGGCGTTTGCATTGATATGGGTCTCAAGCATCTTGGAGTAGTCCATGTGATAGAGCTGATCCCCGCTCAATATGAGGACGTACTTGCAATCGTTCTGATCGAAGTAGCGGAGGTTCTTGCGAACGGCATCGGCGGTGCCTTCATACCATTCCGTCCCCCCCTCCATCGTTTGCTGAGCTGCCAAAAGCTCAACAAAGCCACCGTTGAAATTGTCAAAACGATAGGTTTGGCGGATATGCTGGTGAAGGGAAACGCTCAAGAACTGGGTAACGACGTAAATACGATTGATCCCACTGTGCAGGCAGTTGCTGATTGGAATGTCGATGAGTCGATACTTGCCAGCCAGCGGGACGGCGGGCTTGGCGCGAATCTTGGTGAGAGGAAAAAGTCGAGTTCCGCGACCACCACCGAGGATCAACGAAATCACCTGGCGCATATCATTGACCATCGAATTCACTTAACCTTTCAACAAAAAACAAAGGACAGTCCATCACAGCGAGCTTACGCCTCCACTAGAATACTCTAAACCGCTTAAGCCGGACAGTTTAGCAACAGAAGAACCAATCGATGAATGGGCGTAATTTAGATAAAACACTGCATTTAACGAAGGATTTGGTAACTTTCCCATCGGTTAGTGACGTAAGCAACGAAGCGGTTAGCCAATTCGTGGCCGATCAATTGGACGCCTTGCAATTCGAAGTGGAATGGCATAGCTACGTCGATACCAAAGGTCAGAACAAAGTGAGTCTCGTTGGCAAGCGAGGCGAGGGCCTTGGGGGAGTGGCTTATTTAGCACATACGGACGTAGTGCCAGCGGAAGATTGGTCCGTGGATTTCTGCGGGGCTTTTGAACCCAAGGAACAAGGGCTTAGGCTCTATGGGCGAGGGAGTTGTGACATGAAGGGGTCATTGGCCTGCGCTCTCCAAGCGGCAAGTACCATCGAACGGTCCGCACAGAAAAGGCCCATCTACTTTGTAGTAACCAGTGACGAGGAAGTTGGAATGATGGGAGCGCAACTCGTCAACGCAAAATCCAAAACATTTGAGGAAATGGTCCAGGGAGATACGGTAGGCATAGTCGGAGAGCCAACCCAGTTGGGTGTATTCCATGCGCATAAGGGTGGCCAGCGATTGTCCGTTCGAGCACGCGGCAAGAGCGCCCACACCAGTACGAATGCGGGTATCAATGCGAACTACCAATTGATACCAGCGTTAGCTGAGCTCTTGGCGATAAGAAAGGAAAGTGAATCCAACCCAACGTACAAAAACATTGACTTCGATCCACCGACACTTTCATGGAACATGACCATTATCAACGAGCCCGAAGCGGTCAATGTAACGACGTCGCTAGCGCAAGCAAACATCTTTCTGCGGACCATGCCCAACGTGGATCACGTACCGTTGCTGGAAGCTATCCAGAGCTTGTGTGACAAACATGCATTAGAAATGGAAATGAAGGAGGCTGTCGATCCGTGGCAAGTGCCCAAGGATTCGAGTTGGATACGTGAAATGTTATCGCTGGTTGGTGAAAAGGAATCACGAAGTGTCTGTTTCGCGACCGACGCAGGGATACTACAACGCTTGAAGCGAATGATGATATGCGGTCCGGGTGACATACAACAGGCACATCGAAGCGACGAGTGGATCAGTTTCGAACAACTAGAGAGAGGAGTCGAAGTTTTCCAGCGAGCCTTTTTGCATTGGGCAAGCAAATAGTTTCGCACACAATATAGCGGCAATATGACTTACGCATCGAGTCGAGCAACGGGCCGATATAGCAACACAGTCACCTACACGTTCGATCGGATCGGTCGCAAAGCGTCCGAGGCGTTAACCATCTCGAGCCAAACCTACACCGCTGGTTACGATTACAATTCGCGAAATGAACTTATAAAGTACACGCTGCCCGATAGTTCGATTTCGGAGCGTACCTACCATGCAACAGGAGCTCTCAACCTGCTCAAGCTGGATAGCAGTACGGTCAGCACTCGGACCTACGACGACGGTCGCCGGATGACGAGCGATGCGTTAGGGAATGGGGTAACCGAGTCGCGTACCTACCGCAATGACAACTTGCTTTCGACAATCAGCTACAGCGGTGCATCGATTGGCGATCTGACTTACACCTGGGATGCGAACAAGAACAAGACGGGCGAAGCGATCTCTGGCACGATGAGTGGCTATGGGTTCGCATCGTCTGGAACAACCTACGACTT